>Ga0100394_1004673_pt1 | contig 11161 bp, 5 predicted proteins | sample CryGeymeta201518_FD_81549 | JGI IMG/M metagenome (GOLD analysis project Ga0100394, IMG submission 81549) | Groundwater microbial communities from Crystal Geyser aquifers in Utah, USA - Crystal Geyser metaG 2015-18 | ecosystem: Environmental > Aquatic > Deep subsurface > Groundwater | place: USA... | reverse complement strand
TACCATCATTCGAAGGATTTCGTTTTATTACACTAGACCTACTCCCTCCGCCTGCCCACAGCCCAAATATGAATTGTGTTAATAGTATATTATTATTATTATTATTATATTATTCCATTCCATCCTTCCGGCAAACATTTTTTTTTAATACATACCCATTTTACTTGTTTGAGCAACAAAAGCATATGTCAGATGTCAGCCATCATTACCAAGACGGATTCCGATACTAGCAGTACGAACATTAGTAGATCCAGTAGTTTCCGAAGTGCTCCTACACCTCAGATTGCCAATCATCATAAGAAAACAGCGACAACGACAACATCAGCCAACAATGATAATAACAACAATAATAACATGTCATTGAACAACTCTACCACGAGCAGCAGAACGACCATGACGACAACACCGACGTCGTCGTCGCCGTTGTCGTCGTCGACGTTGTTGTTATCACGAACGAACAGTTTTCATTGGCCGGACGAAGATGAAGATTTGCCATCCAATGTGAACAGCTACGAACAATTGAAAACATTGCCACCAGAATGTTTGAATAACGATGGTACTAACAAAGCGGATTACGATCGTCGTCCCTTGAAACACATGGATGACAGGGGTAACGTCTTTACGTACAGTTTAAATCCAATGATGTACAGCGTATTTCTGATTCTGATTGTGGAATTATTGGAACGGTTCAGCTTTTACGGAGTTTACTATACCCAAACACTGTACTTGACAGGCGTGTACGATCCCGATTGGAATGCTGGATTGACCAGTGTCGATGCATCCAGCTTTGTTGCTTTCAGTACCGCTGTGGCATACACCACGCCCTTTATCGGTGCTATTTGTGCGGATGCATTGTGGGGTGATTATTTATCCATTCTTATCGGATCGACGTGTTTGTACCTACCGGGTGTGTTATTGGTAGCACTTACCACCGTTCCCCATTTGCTCGGTGAAGAGTTTAATATGGGGGCACTGAGTGCCAGTGTCTTGGTCCTGTGGCCCTTGGGAACTGGTATTGTAAAGTCGGTAGTAAATGTCTTTGGAGCCAAACAATTTCATCCACTTTTGCAATCGAGTATGATTGAACAATACTACGTCAATTTCTACATGAGTATCAATATTGGAGCATTGGCAGGAATTACCTTGGTACCTATCATGGCTCAATACAATGTAACACAGGCTTACATGTTACCCGTAGGACTACTGGTGCTGGGGATACTCCTTTTTGTGTCCGGAACACCCCGCTACGTCATTTCGAAACCACGAGGTGATATGTGGTCCTCGTTGATTCGTTCCAAGAAAACCAAAAATATATCACAACAAGCACAGATATATCAGTCACCGGCGGCGAGTAATGGTGGTGATGGAACCCAGATCCCCAACATTCCGTTGTCAACCATTTTTCGCATTACCCTGTTGATCGTTCCCTTTTGTGTGGGATATTCTCAAATGCCAACCACATTTATTGTTCAAGGAACCGTCATGCACAAAGCCTTTGGTTTTGTTGATGCAGCAACCATGAACGGATTGGATGCAGTGAGTGTCCTCGTTTTTGGATACATTACTGGAAACATTTTGTATCCAGCATTGGCAGAACGGAACATCAAGGTACCCACCACCTACAAATTTGCCATTGGATCTTTCTTAGGCGCCCTTGCCATGATGTGGGCATTGCTCGTGGAGTATTGGATTCATCGTGCAGCAACCGTTTCAGAATCAGGAATGCCAGAACAAGTCAGTGTCTTATGGCAAGCCCCATCGTACATTTTGATTGGATGGGGTGAAATATTTGCCGTCAGTGCAGCCTACGAAGTCGCCTTTACGGCATCATCACCAGAAACCAAGGCACTGGCTAGCGCCGTGAATATATTTTGTGTTGGTGGAATTCCCAATCTCATTTGCATCTTTTTGGTACAGCTTTGTCATGGATGGTTTCGCAATTCTCGTGGTGATACCGATCTGCATCTGCTGGAAGATTATGCCACTGCACATGTGTACAAGTATTTTTTCGTTCTGCTGATCATTTTACTGATCGGTATGGCAGTCAATTTATCAGATCCTGTTCGCCGTTTTGTGGAATCAACTGAACAGACAGCTGCGGAATTGGTCAAAACACCTGTCCTTATGAAACGAATGCGATCTCCTAAAGTTTCAGGGGACTCGGTATATGCGGATGAAGAATCGCCCCTTTTGAATCCCAAGGGTTTGGCAGCAGCCATGAAGAAGCAAAAAGAATACGAAGAGTATTTAAAATACGGCAAGGGACCCATATTGACTAAGATGGGTTCAATGCGTGCTGGTCCGTCGAGCTACAACAGCAAAAAGCAAAAGGTCTTGAAAAAGAGTGTGATTCACAAGTTGTACAAAAGCACTGCTGCCGGTACAGGTACCGGCAGTGCTGTGTTGGTACCTCCCAAGGTATCCAGAACTATACTGCAGAACAAGACGGATTCAGATATATGAGCACACAAAATATTCATATTTTGCTAGATCAATAGATGTGTAACATAACTTTGTGAACAGGAGTTGACTGGTTGACAGTTGGCAGGAATGCAAGGGCAAGCGTTCTGAAGTTGTTGATGGAAAGCTACTTTCCGTAGTACCAAGCATATTCATCGCTCACTTTTCTGTCGCTGCTCTCGTAGCGATGTTTCTGCTGCAACGCCCTTACTCCGGAGCCTGGGTAGTAAAGGTATCAATATGACAACGTTGGTCAAAACTACACAGGATGCTGACTTTTAAAACAAAAGCGGACCCAAGCTCGCACCACGGGGAGGGGGCTCAGCGAACTCTCTATTATGGCTGGTGTCTGGACCGCTGAAATAAATATTACACACAAGATGTGCGTCCAAGTTAATGACAACTAGATTCCTTCAATTCCGAATTTCGTAAATAGTTCCTAATGCTAGGACTAGCTAGTTCTAGTACCACCATACAACAGGTCGTACTGTTAGTACTACAGTAGTATGGTAGGCCTACTGTCAAATTACGGCCGAATCCATCGCCGACTGCAATTATTAAAATGTGATTACTACCGAACTCATTATTTCTAATTAAATTTTTTCTTCTACTACCACTCTAGAGTACCAGGTACCATACCTGGAACTGTAATAATACAGACGACCAGGTACCTCACACTACCACTAGGTGATAGTAGTACGGTAGCACGATTCCCTGGAGGTCCTTGAATGTCTTGGCAACCGAAGACAATTACACTGCCATACATTTTCAAAAGATTTTGATTGAGAGTTTAACTGATTGTAGTTGCGAAACAGTAGGCATCAGATCATTTCTGCAGATTACCACTCGGTACCACTACTGTACATGATACTCTACCGGGTACAGTAGGTCATTCGCTTGTGAGTCCTGGTCAGATTTAACGAATTGTTAAGTAGGTTTTGATATCCGCTTTCGAAAGTCCCTACTAGGTAAGTAGTGTATCGAAACACCAGTAGAAGAATAGTCCTCTTGTACTGTAGCAGTCGTTCGTAATGCCACTAGTTACCTGGTAGGCTTTATCATTTAAAACCCAACCAACTAGACTACTATATAGTAGTAGTGGTACCAGGTACAAGGTACCATACAGTAATGCTACCACGTAGACTTGTCCAGTGTATCAAAAGTTGTTTATAAAAATAAATGTGAGCACTGTTTTCCTCACAAAGAAAAGCGAAGTCGATCGAGATAAGATTAGCAAAGCATTTTATAGGATGATCTTGGTGTTGCACCATTGGTTTGCACCGGCCTGCATTATTATTTTGTTTCTGGGTGGACTTCTTCCGGCTGCACGGGCACAAGATGGAGCACCATTTCCGACGCCGAACAGCTATGCAGCGTGCAATATGACGTCCAAGCAGTTGTTAGAGTTGGACGGGTCTACACCGGTTGCACCTTGTATTCTTTACGATACCAATCCTCGTCAAGGCGTGACAAATACCAGCGTCATTACGGTGGTGGGCGTATTTTCATCCCTTTGTGCGGTCCACCGAGATGGGGCCTGGTTGGCCGTGGAACGAATCAACGAGGACAACAACGGCACAGGTGCGGCGATAGGATACAATCAAGATCACCGCCTCCAAATTCGTTTGGTGGTCGGCATTGCTGGAAACTCTCAGCAGATGGATCCAACCGACCACGCGCAAGTACACGGCGATATGCTGGAATCGTTGATTCTGCAGTACAATCCCCAGTACATTCTGGGTTCCTGTTCGTTTCACGCCGCACTTGACAAACCTATTGCTGGCAAGTACGAGCGAATTCTTGTGAGCCAAGTGGGACCCTACAGCTACTACCAAGATGACTCCAACGAGTACGTGTTCGGGGCACACATTCCAAGCGAAACGTACGGTCTGCCAGCCTATCAGGCGTTCAAGTTTTCGGTGACAAATCGCACCAGGCAGAAAATACGAATCGTTCATCGCGATCGATCCGACTTTTTCAAGTCTACTTGTCGAGCAATTTTGGATCGGGCAATTCAGGATGGCTTTACAGATAGTCTCGCTGTTTCCTACAATCCAGAGGAAGACCATAACAATGATGGAATCATGAACAGTGATGATGTCGATTTCTTGCGAGCCATCGCCAACGAGACATGTCCAGCAGTTGAAGCGAATAAAGATGTTGCCATTTGGGCTTGCGTCATGACCGACACAGAAGCCAATACTATGCTGGACCAGTGGAAAGCGAACGGTTGCCGTCTGTCGTCGCTGTGGATGACTGTGGCATCTTGGGCGTATGCTTCTAAATATCGAGAGAATATCCCTCACATGCAGGCGGGTGCGCAGTTTCACAAAGCCATAAAGTACTCGGACGAATACTTTGAAAATGGTCAGGCCATGTTGGATTATGGAACATCCAGGCTCGGGTACACCATGGAATATGGTGCAACAGGAGCCTACCATGCAATCTACCTCATGTTCAAGAACACTGAAAGTTTTGTCAAAACACAGGATGATCCGCAAATCGATGCAATGTACCAGGAACGGTACGAAGAGGTCAGACGGCACATGCTGGGATTGAACATCCGAAAGTCACTCTATGGTCCCACCAATTTTGATGAAAACAGAAGAAATGTCGGAAGAGGATCGGTTGGGTTCCAGTGGGGTATTCCCTTTAGATCACCCAACAAAAACTTTGAGCTACTCATGGTTGCACCCGTGGATCAAGCAGAGGCCACTGTAGTGGTGCCATCGCCGGCATCCTTGGGATGTTCTGGTGGTCATTTCGTGAATCGATCCAAGGTGATACAAGATGCCGCCATTTTGGCTAGCAAATGCGATTCTTGTCCTGTTGATACGTACAGATCGGCTGACATGGCTCCCTTTGAGTGTCGACCCTGTCAAGACGGGTCAGCTACAGATGGCGCAGCAGGCAGTGAGCAGTGTACAAGACTGGAAGAGCACTTGATGCCTCAATGGTTATTGGTTTTTGGCTACACAATCATGTCATTGGTATTTTTGTGCGCCTTTTCCTGTATTGCTTGGACGTTTTATCATTGGAAAGATGCCGTTGTCTTGATTTCACAGCCCGATTTTTTGCTCCTGATTTGCTTTGGATCGATTCTTTCGAGCTCTTCAATCATACCTATTTCGATGCAAGCTGGAGTTTCGGAAGATACCTTATTGGTTGATGGTGCATGTATAGCTATTCCCTGGCTGTACTCGTCTGGGTGGATACTTCAATACAGCAGTCTTTTCGCGAAAACATTTCGCATGCATACATTGGTATCTAATTCCTCCTCTATGCGACGAGTGACTGTCACAGCAATCGGTATGGGTAAAATAGTGTTGATTGCCTTGCTGGTAAACTGGGCCGTCCTGATTCCGTGGACGGTATTAGATCCCTTGGAGTGGCAGCGCGAATATCTCGGTATTGATGTCGACGAGCGAAGCGGAGTTGTCACAATATCCTCTGTTGGAAAGTGCACTTGTAACAATTTCGGCGCTTGGGCTGGGTCGTTGCTTTCTTTCCATTTGGTAATTATGATTGCTGCAAACCTTTTGCTTTGGCAGCTCCGCAGTGTCAGTGATCGGTACCAAGAGGCAAAGTACGTCGCTCTTGCGACTTTTCTCGCTCTTGAATTCTTGATTCTTGGGTTGCCTATTCTCATCTCAGTGGGAGATTCAACCGAAGCGAGACACCTTGTACTCGTTTGCATCATCAGTTTGAATGATCTGGTCCTTCTGCTGATGATTTTTGTACCGAAGATGTATTTTCAACGGAAAGGTTTACCAGAAGGTTTTAGCGTCCACCAGACAATCATACGGGCCAATCGGACTGCTTCACGGCAGTCAGCAATTGCCCATTCCTCATCCTTTCCCCCGGCTTCGTCAAATGCGCTTGTAATCGACGCGCAAGCGCTTTCCGCATCAACTGCGGACAATGCGGCCGAACAAGATAGTTCAAAACTGTCGATTGATATACAAGAGCAAGCATTTGCCGCATCAGCTTCAGACAGTGCTGTCCAACGGAAGAGTTCAGGAATATCTTGTGATGCGCAAGAGCAAGGACTTTCTTTATCAGCTGCAGACAATGCTACTATTTAGTGATATACAAGAGCAAAGATTTTCCTCAGTAACTGGATACATTGGTGCCGAACGAGATAGTTAAGGACTGCCGAGTGATGACATGTATCTTCCTGCAATTAAATCTTGTAAAAAAACAGGAAACAAGACTTTTTGACAGTAGCGCCAGACGAGGGCAGAAGCATGAGAGGTGCAGTGAAACACCAGAAACACATGAATATATATATGTTGACAGAACTTTATTTCACGGCAAGCGTAGAAACGTATGTTCGGTATAAAACTATCCAAAATGACATTCCAGCGAGTAAGGACACTAAAGTTCCATTTGCTTTTTTGTTTGCAGACGAAAATCACTCTGCACCTAACTCAAAAGAGCGCTGTCTGTCAAAAACCGCTTTTCCTTATACGATAGCTCATAGCAAGTTCGAGGTGACACTTTTTGGCTCGGCGTTTACTCATTTGTTGCATTTCTTTCCCAAAACCATAATCTTGAAGCAAAAATTGGAAAATAGTGCTTGTGTCGCTCGTCTTCCGGTCTTACACAGAAAGTGCTTATCCTCTGATGATAGCGTAGGTCCGCACTCCCGCATTTTGTTTTTGTTGAAAAAAACTCCCGTGCAAAATCCCGCTGTCATTTTTGCAGCAGCGTTCAATTTCATGTCAAAGGTGTCGAAAACTAAAATTGATTGCGGGCACTTGGAGTCCAATTGTGCTAGCAAATGACACCAAATTTAAACTGGTTTATGATATCTTTGAGCAGCGGTAAACAAGAGAGACTCTGCTGCGATGATTTTTCTTCTTCCTCTTTTTGTCCTAGCTCCGATAAAAGGACGTAGCTTTTCAGGCGTCGGGGGGGGGGGGGCAAGAAGGCGCGGGAACACAGAAGCGGCATGGATAGCGAGATGTCACTGGTGCTATTGGGAGAGTTTTTTTTTATATGTTTCGATTGTAATTTATGACGAATACATCACAAGGAATACATTGGCTGTCCGTCAACATATGAACGTGGTCAAGACAAACTCTTGGCAGCTTTGAAATACATATTTTGAGCATTTGACTGCTTTGATAGGAGGTGGTGCGTTCTTCGCAGACTTCACAAAATATACATAATTCTAGACAATTGAGCTTACTTTAAGACTTTCCAATTGAAAATAGTACTCTTAATATGTGTGTATGTGTGTTCTTTCCTGTCATGAGATTTAAAAAATACAAACACACATTACACTTTATATCCTCCTTTGCGAATGGCATCTACAACTGGAGCTGGCAGCCTGGCTGGTCGTTTTCGGTTGGTAGCAGGTAACCATGCACCATTACGTTGATGTGAAACAGGAGTCGTATGAACGGCCAAAGGCATCTTTCGTTCTGTTACCAGTAGCTGTGCTGTAGTTTGATACACCTTGGAAAGCGGTTCTGGCGAATTGGAATTGGAATCGACATCATTCTTATTGTTGTTGTTGGGTCGGAATAAGCTCTTAATTTTGGCTCGAATACGTCCATTGGCATAGAGCGCTGTTCCAGAAAATGAGGTGATGGTGCTGCTGCTGCTGCTGCTGCTGCTGCTGCTGCTGCTGGCTGCCTGATGAAGCGAAGGAGCTGTCGGCACCAAAGCCTTCACGACCGAACTGGTCAAAGAAAAAATGAGGCAGAACGCCAAAAGTGAAAGTAAAACAGATCTCATTGTAATCAGCAGACAACTTGATGAAAGATGAGGGGTTAGAAGCAGCTTGGTAAGAGGGATATTATATAAGAAAGAGCTGAAGAGCTGAAGAGCGGTGTAGTTGTTATGTTTATGTTCTCGTTTCAATTTTCAATTATGTCATCAAATAATAATGATACGGTAAAAATGCTGATTTCTTCGAAAGTTATTTTGTGCAAAGGCATGACGTGAGATCATCGTGTCGTCGTCGATTTTATTCAAATTTTGAATTTAGTCCACCTGGGCTAATATTTGATGCTGATTCCGAATCAACACGAATAGCCTACTACTCTACTATTCTAGTCCGAATGATCTGGAAAAGCTTGGTCGCCGAAGATTCATTTTCTCTTTCAGCATACTACTATTCTATTACGTACAGTACCACTACTTAATAAAAAAAACACTGCTAGAAAGCAGTTCTCGAGTAGTTCGGCCGGGCCGGTACGAGTGGTACTAGTCTCTCTACTACTAGCTGCTGGAGTCGTGAAATAAGGTTAAGAAGTCCCATCAAAATCTTTGGCGTGCCACTGCACTAGACTACATAGAGCTGGCACCATGCAACCACAAGCATACTTTGCTCCAGTACTTGCTAGCAGTATTTAGCCGTCTAAGATGAAGTATAATGTTTGGCAGCTAGCTATATCCAAAGCTAAAGAGTCTACATGGGAGGACGTAGGCGGCTACGGAAAGGTGCAGATTTTTACGGCATTCTCAACGACCACGATTTTATTCTTCAATAGTACCAACAAAAAAGGCTACAATCTCAACAATCTTTTACTACGCCCAATTTTTACAATTTTACAGTGCAAAACAAAATCACTACATTTTGAGGGTGGGGGCGTCATCTTCAATTGGTTTGAAGCCGTAATCTTCATAGTTTTTTTTCGAAAAAGAGAGTGAGGGGTAGGAACGAAATCAAGCAGGGACTTATACCAAGAGCTAAAATCTAGCATTCCACAAGCACACACTTACCATACGTTCCGTCTTGCATTTGCGCCTCCTCTTCTTGTCGTAACTGTTCCATGGCTTTGCGCCATTCCAAGTCAATAGCACCAGCCGTGTCTGTGTTGGCTTCGTAGGCCACACTCAAGGAATTCTTCCTAGTCATTTCAGCTGCCAATTCTGCTGGTGTTGTTCCTTGAGTCTCGGGGAGCACGGTGGCAGAGAAAATAAAGGTTGCCAACAAAACGATGGCAAAAGGTACAAAGGAATAGGGACCGAGGAACTTGTTCATGTAGGGGAAAACCAAACCAACGATAAAGTTGCAAGCCCAGTTGGTTTGACTTGAGATGGACATGGCTACGGCGACGTACTTTGCTTCGAACATTTCCGCTACGATAAGCCAGGGAATTGGACCGAGGCCAATCTCGAAAAAGAGTACGTAAAAATTGACCGCCACTAAAGCCATCATGTGACCAAAGTAGTTCAAAAGTGATAAGACAATCACGACGCAAGATAACAGCATGCCACCTGAGGACCAAAGAATGAGCGTCTTTCGGCCACATTTGTCCATAAGGAGCAGCGCGGCGTAGGTAGCCAACACATTGACAGCTCCGACAATAGTTGTTCCCAATAAAGGATTATCAATAACACCATCAAAGAATGCAGTAGAATAATAGAATACTGCATTGATTCCGGAGAGTTGTTGTGCCATCTGCAAGACAAGCGATGAAGTTAGGAGGACCCGCAGCTTGGGATGGTTCATCATTTCCATGAAAACGTGCAGCGTAGACGCGTCATCTTGGCGCTGTGCGGCTCCGCCCATGACGAAAAGTCCAACTTCTACCTCCACCTCGTCGTCGTGGCGCAAACCTCGTAGCTTCTTAATAATGTACCGTGCGCGCAAGGAGTTCGGATCTTTTCCCAAAAGCCACCGAGGACTTTCCAACAAGAATGGAGCACAAATTAACTGAATTGCTGCCGTAATAACAGTAACAGAGAAGAGTACCCGCCAGCCTCGTTCCGTCGCGAATGGGAAGGCAAATAGATCGGCCGCCAAAATACCAGTCACCATTGCAAACTGCGTCAACGTACCCAGCATCCCACGAAGAGTTGGCGGAGCCATTTCACCCAGGTAAATGGGTACCAACACGGAAGAAAACCCCGATGAAAATCCAATGATAAACCGAGCCACAATAATAGTAATCATATCCAAAGCCACAGTTTGCAGTACACCTCCTGCCAAGAAACACCAGGTGCATAGGAGGAGAGCTCCACGACGGCCTCGTTGGTCGGCCATTTTGCCTGATGTCAACGTATACCGTAATATGATTCGATTTGTTTAGAAACATGATTTATGGGAGTGACGATTTCTTGTTGTTGTTGTTGCAAAGTGCAAACAAATTGCGTTCAAACGTAGGCATATGAACATTTACACACGTTGACACCAACGAAGACAGCAAAAACATACCTCCAACCACGGCTCCAAAAGGACCACCCACCGCAAAGGCAGCTACGGCTAGTGACCATGCCCCGGTACTATGGCCAGGAAAGACAACCTTTTCGGGAGCATTCATAACACCTGCAGTGCATTGATGTGATGAACGTTATACAAAGTCATCGATACGCAACAGCAGCAGCACGAAAGATAATAAAATTCCAATTGAAAATTACAGTCCAGGTACGTGTAGAGGTTGTTTTGTGACGTACCTGTGTTGTAACCTACTAAAAATTGGGATGCTGCTGCCACAATAATGGCAAAGACCAGGGGTGTTGTGACTAAGTTAGAATCGAATTCCAGTTCATCCAAAATAATAAGAGATGCCTGAGATCGACGCATATCCTTTTCTTCGTCTGTTAGTCCCTTTTGGTCTTGAATATCAAGTTCAGCAGCGTACGAAGCGAATGCTTCCGAAACCATGTGTTCCATCTTTTGCAATCCAAACACAGCAGTAAAGGGCACATGTTCGTACAGTTCTTGTCGACCCATTTGTGTAGG
>Ga0100394_1004661_pt1 | contig 11172 bp, 10 predicted proteins | sample CryGeymeta201518_FD_81549 | JGI IMG/M metagenome (GOLD analysis project Ga0100394, IMG submission 81549) | Groundwater microbial communities from Crystal Geyser aquifers in Utah, USA - Crystal Geyser metaG 2015-18 | ecosystem: Environmental > Aquatic > Deep subsurface > Groundwater | place: USA... | reverse complement strand
GGGGGATTTGTCCGCCAAAATTTGGCAGGGGTATCAGGATTTGAACCTGAACCAACCGTTTTGGAGACGGTTATGCTGCCGTTGACACCATACCCCTAAAAATTGGGCGGATTGGAGACGGTTATGCTGCCGTTGACACCATGCCCCCACGATTAAATTCTAAGCACCAAGACTTAAAATTCTAAGTACCAAGCTCCAAATAAGCACTAAGCACTAAATTTCAAAAACGTTTTTTAAGTTTAGAATTTTGAATTTAGAATTTATTTGCCTGCCTGCCGCAGGCAGGGAACTTAGAATTTATTATTTAGAATTTTAAAGTATTATTTGCTTTTTTCTTCCTTATGCAAAGTCATTTTCTTGCAGAACGGGCAAAACTTTTTTATTTCGAGCTTCTCTTTGGTATTGAGCCTGCTTTTTTCGGTCGTGTAGTTTTGTCTTTTACAGGCAGTACACGCCAGATGGATGATAACCCGTTGACCTTTTTTTGCCATTTTTGTTGCTCCTTTTCGGTAAACCAATTACAAATTAAACATTTAGACTTACTTTTCGATTTAACAAAGAAACAAGGCCACCCTGACCAATTAGATTATTGTTTCATTGAGCCATTTTTTTTGGAGCCCACTGGCGGATTCGAACCGTCGACCTACTCCTTACCATGGAGTTGCTCTTCCAACTGAGCTAAGTGGGCGAGACATAGTGATATTTTAGTGGAGAAAGAGGATTTATGCAAGCGTTCTAAAAGTTTTCCCCACTTCCGGTGTGGGGAAATAATACGGTTTGGCGGAATCAAAGTTAACTTTGAAAGATGGGTTTGGAAATTAAATTGTATCTTAAGCTGAGGGATATGCTATCTTCGAAACATCTGGCAATCTTTTGTCGGCTATTACTGCTATTTTCCTAATAAGTTCTTGTCTTTGCTGTATTTGTTTCTTTGCCAATCCAGGCGCATTAAGGAGACGAGACAGATCATCCCGAGAAGATTTTACTCCATAGTTATTTGGTGATTTTAACAATGTTCGGACAGCTAAGACCACTTCTGAAAAAGCATCAGTCATCTTTACATCGGAAGGGTCTATTCCGAACCTTGCAGCTAATACATCCATGCCTTCTGGATCCCAAACTGCAGGTAGATTTTCGGGGTCAAAATTGATAAGATCGCCGATTATAGTTGGCCAAATAGCCTTGGCACCGATTGGGGGTTTTTCGATTACTATCGGGACGGACTCCGACACGACTTCTGTAGGAGGAGGTTTTTCGGAACTAAGATCTGTGTCATTAAAGTCTTCAAGCTTAGCCAGGATATCTCCCCATAAAATATCATCCTTCCATACCTCTGATAGATATTTAAGTCTTTCGACTTCTTCGGGTGTAAGATCTTCCCGTCTTATGGATAAGTCAATGATTTCCGAAATATTCGGCATCTGTCCCGAATTTCCTGCATCGCGCACCGATTGACAGATTTCTTTCAGACAGGCAGTTACTCTTCCCAGATAGTACGCATTACAGAAAAGCTCATTCAATTTCTCTATTTGGTCCAGAGCAATGGCCCACCGCCGATTTTGTAGCCTGTCGGTTATCAAAGTTATCTGGTCGTTAACCAGGCATCTGGCTAATGTTCGGTAAGTTTTTTTAAAATTTTCAGGTTCATCTACCCCATAGATTTGTATCATGACTCTTAAAGTATCAGCGCAAGCAAAGGCCTCCTCAACTTCCTCCTTATCTGCTGTTGTTACTCCCTCTTGAGCTTTGTCCATCAACTCGTCTGCTGAAAGCGAAAATAAGCTAAACTGTTTTTTCAGCATTTCGATTGCTTCTCCTACGCTAACACTTCCTTCTCCTGCATAGTTTGAGGAGAACTCTCTGAGAATTAATAGCCGTGTCATATAACTCTTTTTTGATAACCTTTGTGCCATCTCTCTGGAGTTTTCTAGTCGCCGGGATTTTCCCTTACCGTATTCTGGCATTGTATCCGTAAATAAAAGAATGAAATTGCGATCAAGACCAGCGCCCATGACAAGACTAGTAGACAGAGGATTATTACTCATATTAGAGGGTTGTCCATATGTAACCACATTCCAATCAATTACCTTTAATTGCCCAATGCCATTCTTTAAAAACTTTAATGTTTCGGGTTCCTCTTCTTTTATTTCACGTGCGGCTAACCATCTTAAACAACCTTCTTTGCGATCAACAACATAAATCCCCGCTTCCGCAGCCAATTTTACAGAATCCAAATATTGTCTTAAAATTTCAATTGCCACAGGTTCAGGTGTTGGAGGACTGGCCATATCTAATTCACCCAACTTGAGGCCATGAATAAACTCCATTCCCATCATACTTATGGGTACAGGTGTCAACCCTAAGGTTGAGGAATAATAAGCGCCTTCTCTAACAGAACCTTTTGCTTCTGGATACACTACCCTTGGAAAATAGTGGGTTTGTTGATCTATCCTTTCCAATCTTTTTAACGTGTCCCATTCCTCCTCTAAACGAAAAGCTGCGTCAGAATCACCTGGTTTGGCTACCTTAACCGCTACCCATTTATCTGGATTATCAGGGTCGTCTAAATCGACAGCTTTAAAAACTAATCCCAGAGAGCCTTCGCCTATATATTCCCTCACATATCTACGCGTTCCGTCAGTTAAAGGAATTTCGGAAGATAGGAAGTCTTTTTGAAGAATTCCTTCTGTAATTTTTGCTTCCTGAAACGTCTTTTGGGTTTCAGCTTCCATAATTTCATCCATATTTTAAACTTACAGGTTTTTATTCAAACCTCGCGAATACCCCACCTGATAGGGTGGGGATGAAGCGAAGCAGTGAACGAACTTGCCCGCTAGGGATACCCCACCTGCAGCGAAGCGGAGGGTGGGGTAGTTCATTACAACCGCATTAAGCCGAATACCCCGTGTTTCTATACGTGGAGATGAGTACTCAATCGAAGCTAAGCTTCGATTTTAGCTTCGAATCCTAAATGGATACAGGCTTGTTGCTGAAGCAAAAATAGTTTGACCGTAAAACTCTACTTTCATATTTGGTAAGCAAAACAGAAGTTGGTTTATATTTTTATAATCGTTCGAGAAGACCACGGGTTTACCCGTGCCTGCCTGACGGTAGGCAGGGATGAATCGAATGATTTCGAACTCGCCGCAGGTGTAGCCTGAGGATACCACGGCTTTAGCCGTGGTAGTTCATTTTAATTCTAATAAATCTAAACCATTCTTTAACCCTCTCTGATCCAAAAGGCCAATAGGATTTTTTAAAATATTATGAGCTTGTTCTTCTACTTTATCCGTACGAAATCCATCTCTCCATTCGTTGTACGAAAGACCCTGCCTAATGGTTGCTTGAGCGTGTTGAGCCGAAGCTTCTGATGCAACATACGGCAGGAGAACATTATATTTAAAAGGTTTACTATCTTGAATACCCGAGAGAGCAAAGAAATTACAACCTGTACAAAAGTAATCCGCTCGCCCAGCTTGCGCACTCCAGTGATGATAAAGAAGACCGTCGTTATAAAGATCTTTTTGTAAAAAACTTAGAGTTCCGGTTATTGCCGCACCTACTCTTGCAGATTCTGAGGATCCAAGAGATGCCCAACTCTTCATTCCTCTTAACATGGCACAATTGCCAGAGAGGTGTTTACTTTGGGAAAGCGGAGCTGTCGCAAAACCGCCTCTTTGCTTGTCTTCAAGATGTCTCAAGCTGGTGTCGACAATCTGCCTTCCCTTTTCAAGATACTTTTGGTCATTAGTAAATTTAAAAGCTTCTGCCAAAGGAACTAAAGAATAACCTTGATTCCAGTCTTCGGGTGGTTTTCCCTCAGAAGGTTTCAATGTAAGATATCCACCATACTGGCCGTTCTCCGTGTAGAATTGTTCTACCATTCTGTCAGTAAGATAAGTGCCCAAACAACTCCATGCTTGATTTCTTGTAATTTCCCCGAGTTGGAAACAGGCATCAGCAGTAAAGGCATGCGCCTGGATTCTGTTAAAGGGAAATCCTTCTGGTAAGTTCTTATCTATTTCTGCTGGGTCAACAAAAATTAGAGCAAGGGCAGACAGAAAAACTCCTCCCTGTGAGTAAACTTCAAGTTTGGTTTTAATCTCTTGCTTGTCTCCACCGTAATTTCGAAAACCATCCATTAAACCAGCATGACCCATAGCCACAGGATAGATAAGCTGTTTGAGTTTCTCGGTGTCATTGGGATCAGTCTTTAGTTGTTCAAGAACTTTATCCGCAAGATCTACTTCATACTCAACAGTCCTGTCTGCTTTAGTTCCTGCTTCTGCATTACCCAATTTATATAGAACCCTTGGCGCAAAAGAAGGCGCATCTTCCATCATATCTCCTTCCCAATTTCCACTTTCCCTCCAATACTCGTTAGTTAATCTCGTTAAAATCGGATCAAAAATTGGTGAAGACTCAACTTTTGGGGATACTTCCTGCCTTCCCGCCTGCACCGTTGCCTTTCCTGCAATTCCCAGTCTATCTATTGCTATTGCTCCTGCCGCCGCTCCTGTTAATTTTAGAAAATCTCTTCGCGATATTTCTGTCATAATTAACCCCCCTTCTTTACTGATCTTAATTTTATACAAATTTTCGATAAAATCTGTTCCAGCGTAACCAGCTAAAAATGAAACTTGCCATTCTGTATCAGCAAGATTCCAGCCGCCGCACCCAATGATTTCGCCATTTCCCAAATGGTGCAGGGAGGAGGATTCGAACCTCCGTAGGCTTACGCCGCCAGATTTACAGTCTGGTCCGATTGACCACTCCGGCATCCCTGCTTTTTTTGGAGCCGACTGTCCCGCTTTTAGCGGGACGACCTACTGTTTACCCGCCTGTCAAAACTCAAGCCCTCCCGGAGAATCGAACTCCGATCAACGGTTTACAAAACCGCCGCTTTACCATTGAGCTAGGAGGGCTAGGCTTGAGCGGGCAGGCAAAACAGTTGCTCTACCACCTAAGCTTAAGTCGGCGCTCAGGCTTATCCTATTGTAGTCAAAAACAAGCTATTTGGCAAGGCTGAGTCTTAGTTTAGAGTATCCCAGAGGGATACTAATCTAAAGAGGAGAAACCTCTGGGACTCTAATCTAAAAAAACAAGCTGGTTGTTAAGCCACACCAGCTGTTTTGTAAGAAAAAAAGATGAATTTAGGAATTAAGTCACCCTACTGGCGGGGAATCGATTTGCGTCCTGGAAAAACCAAGCGGGTGTCCTGGTAAATGGTCCACGGACTATTTACACATGCCGGACTCCCATATCGACGAGTTGTGGAGCCAAATCTTTACTCCCAAGCCGAGTAGGGCGATCATGGTTTTTAAGCCACGATCAAAATTATTTTAACAAAAGAGCAAGACAATTTCAATGGCTATTTTTATGCAAAAGGAGAACCAGTCAGAAGAGTCATGAAAAATCTCAGAATCGGATTTAAGATAAAATTGATGATGGGAACACCGTTTACGGGAAGAATGAGAATGGCAAAAAGAAGGGCCAAACTTATTAATTCGTTTTGTGCCCATTGGCGGGAAAGCTCCAGAGGTAAAAGTCCCCCGACGATTTTGAATCCATCCAGGGGGCCGAAAGGCAAGAGATTAAAAAGCCCCAACAGCAGATTAAAATAGATAAAAAGGAGAACAGTTGAGTATATTAACCCAAAGTTGGGATTGATGATGCGATAGACGATTGAAAAAAGGATTGCCATGACAAAATTGGAGCCTGGACCGGCCAGAGCCACCAGAGCCGAATCACGTTTGATGTTTTTGAAAAACAAGGGATTTATGGGTACCGGTTTTCCCCAGCCAAAACCAAAGACTAGCAGAAAAAATGTTCCCAAAGGATCAAGATGGGATAAGGGATTTAAGGTTAAACGACCGGCGAGTTTGGCGGTTTGGTCACCCAACTTGGCGGCTACAAGACCATGGCTCATCTCATGGATGCTGATTGCTAAAAGCAAACTGGTAGCTAAAATTAAGAAACCTACGAGGCTAATTTGCCCGGCTAAAAATAAATTTAACACCTTGTAAACCCTCCACTTGTTTGGTATATTGATGAGCGTTTGAGGTTGGGATTTGCAATCCGCCCTCAGTTTAAATTAAATTTGTGAAAGTGTCAAAGGATAATCTTTATGTCTTATGTGTGTGAAGTTTGCGGCAAAGGAATTACTAGAGGGAAAAAGGGAATCCACAAACATAGCATTCAATGGAAAAAACGCGCACCTCTTAAAGTTGCCTCCTGGAAACCGAATCTGAGACGGGTCAAAATCAGCCTAAATGGTCAAACCCGCAAGATGAGGATTTGTGCTGAATGTTTGAAATCAACCAAAATTATTACAACTGAGCCTTTAAATTTGCAAGCGAAAAATCCGGATAACCTTTGATAAAGTCCGCCAAAGGGAGCATTTTTTTGCCTTCCAGCTGGAGATGATCCAAAACCAGTTTTCCTTTTTCGTCAAGGTGAGCCTGCCAAATTTTTAATCTTTTTCCCTTCCAAAAAGTCCAAGCTCCGGGCCAAGGGGAGAAAGCACGTATCATTCTTTCGATTTCCCCATCGTTTTTTTGCCAGTTGATTTTTCCATCTTTTCTGTTAAGGTAGCGTGTATAGGAGACGTTTTTCTTTTGTTGAGGAACGGGTTTTGTTCTTCCTGCAAAATATTTCTTAAGGGCTAAGGGCAAAGTCTGGGCTGTTTTCTGATAAAGCTTTTGGATAAGACTTCCACTTGTATCCTTAGGATCAATCGGAAACTGTGATGTGAAAAGAAGGGGACCGGTATCGAAACTTTCGTCCATCAGAAAAAAAGAAAAACCGATTTCTTTTTCTCCGGCTAGAATGGCAGAAGGGACGGGAGACGGCCCGCGATATTGAGGCAACTTCGAAAAATGAACATTCAGGCACCCCAGAGCGGGAATTTTTAAGATCGAAGTGGGGATTCTTTGTCTATAATCAGAAACGAGAATGAGATCCGGTTTTAGGGTGGCGAGTCGGTCAAAAGACGTGGCAATTTTTAAGGGCGTTAAGAAAGGAATTCCTTTTTCAAGTGCCAAATTTTTAAGAGCTGATGGAGTAAGATTTTTTTTTCTGCCTACTTGCCCGTCAGGACGGGTGATGATGAGAGAAAGCTCCCAAAAATTAACTTTCCCTTTTTGAATAAGGTTTTCAAGCAAAGGGACAGATTCGGGATGATTGCCGATAAAGACGATTTTTTTCATAGGGTAACCCCCTCGGCAGTTAGCGCCTGTTTTTGAATAACCCATTTTCCGTCTTTAATAGTATAGTTATAGATTTTATCAGCGGAAGTGCGATCGAAAAAAAGAAGACCGTTTAAATGGTCAACTTCGTGCTGAATTTCCCGCGCCAAAAGTCCAGCCGCTTTCAGTTTGATTTTGTTTCCATTCCGATCCAAAGCTCTAATTCTAATCTTGGTTGATCTTTCCACAAGTCCCACCTTGAAAGGAATCGAAAGACAACCTTCATAGTCTTCGTGCGTTTCTTTTGAAAAGAAAACAATCTCCGGATTGATAAGGGGAAGAAGGCGAGTTCTTTCGCCCTCAATTTCGCTAACTGCGATTATTCTTTGCAGTTTGCCGATTTGGGGTGCGGCTAGACCCACACTGTAGTCGCTCTTTCCGACGATGTCAAGCATCTTGTCAATTACGGCTTGAGTTTCTAGCCCAAAGTTGGTGACGGGAAATGATTGTTGTTTTAAAATTGGATTGGGATAAGTAAGAATTTGTTTCATTTTAATCTCTAATTTTGGGCTCCATATCAAAATTTTTAGGCTGTCATAGCAATCAAACGCATAAACTGCCAAGGGAACTTAAAAGTAAAAAGTTAAAAGTCAAAAGTAAAAATAATGCACATGTTAAAACAATTTGTCATTCCCGATCAGGTCGGGAATGACATGCATGCTTAAAAACAACATTTTGTTTTGCAGTTGCTATAGTTTTTGGTAACTGACTAATAAGATTTAGTTTTCACCTCCGATAAGCTAGATGACGGAGGCGGATCGAATAGTAAAGCCACAGATTTATCGAGCCTATTCTAGATTGGTCGGCTCACTTTTGTCAATTCGTAATCTTGCTAAAAATAATGAAAGCGTGTAAACTGTGGGGAAAAAGAAAGGTTTTTCATGTTCGAATTTTTATGGTCTTTGATTTCCCACGATATCGGAATCGACCTGGGCACCGCCAATACCATGGTGCATGTTAAAAATAAGGGGATTGTTATCCGCGAACCATCTGTCGTGGCGCAGCATAAAAAATCCAAACAAATATTGGCGATCGGAACTGAAGCCAAAAGGATGTTGGGTAAAACACCATCCTCAATTGTTGCAGTGCGTCCACTTTCCGATGGGGTTATCTCAGATTTCGATATCACCGAGCAGATGTTGCGTTATTTTATCCGTAAGGTTCACCAGACCCGTTCTTTATTGCCAAAAATTCCGCGTCCCAGAGTTGTAATTGGAGTGCCTTCCGGAGTAACTGAAGTCGAGAGAAAGGCGGTCATTGATGCCGCCATGAGAGCCGGCGCGAGAGAAGTCTTTTTAATTGAAGAGCCGATGGCGGCAGCCATAGGCGCGGGATTACCGGTGGAAGAACCGACCGGCAATATGGTGGTCGATATCGGAGGGGGAACAACTGAAATCGCGGTCATTTCTTTGAGCGGAATCGTGGTCAACCGCAGTATCAGGACAGCCGGCAATGAGATGGATCAAGACATCGTGTATTATGCGCGCGCACAACACAATCTTCTTTTGGGAGAGCGAACCGCTGAAGATATAAAGATCGAGCTCGGGTCAGCCTATTTGACCGACGAAGAATTTGAGAAAAAGACCATGACTATGCGGGGGAGAGATCTGGTAAGCGGTCTTCCTAAGGCGGTGGAGGTTGCGACAGCTGAGATTCGGGAAGCGATTTCGGGGACAATTAGCCAAATTGTCGAGTCCATCAAAGATACGATCGAAGAAACCCCGCCGGAGCTGCTGGCGGATATCATGAAAAACGGCATCATTTTTGCAGGCGGCGGTTCACTGATTCGCGGGATAAACATTCTCGTTTCGGAAAAAACCGGCATGCCGGTGAAAATATCGGACGATCCTTTAACCTGTGTGGTGCGCGGAACAGGGAAGGTTTTAGAGGAAATTGAATTGTTGCAGAAAGTGAAACTGGCCGGCAGAAAAGAAACGTTCTAAAATTATTCCCTCCCTTTTAATCTATGAAAAGAAATTTTTCATTTTCCTTAAGTTCATTTTTCAGATACTTTCTTTTGAGTATCCTTTTAATTTTAGTCAATTTATTTTTACCCCTCCGGTTTTTAAAAGAAGCTTCATATACTCTCACCGCACCCTTGAGTTTAGGTATGACCAGATTTTCTAAAAATATTCAGGGAGTAGCTACCTTTGGACAGAATCTACGCTTGATTTTTGACGAGAATCAGCGGTTGAAAGAGATGCTTGCGGAAGTTAAGGGCCTCCTGGTTTTAGAAGAAAAGATCAAAGCAGAGAACGAATTTTTAAAAAAAGAGCTCCAAGTCAACCGGGAGGGAGAATACGCCTATCTGCTGGCTGATTTTCGTGGATGGCAAGAAGATAATTTTGGGCAAAGAATTATTATTAATAAGGGAGAAAAGGATGGTTTGAAAGTAGGGATGCCCTTGGTTTCTGAGAATAACTTAATCGGAGTGGTGGTGGAAGTGAATCAAAGAAATTCGGTAGTTGAAGTTATTACTTCGCCCCAAAGCTCTATTCCAGCCGCTGTTTTTAAAGTTAACTCAACGGAAAAAATTTTAGGCATCTCAGAAGGTGAATTTGGAGTTCGTCTGCAGTTAAAGCAAATTCCGCAGGATGCCAAAATCAATAAAGGGGATTTGGTTGTCACTTCGGGAAAAGGAGGAAGCCTTCCGCAAGGTTTGATCTTAGGTGAAATTACCGAGGTTTCACAGGCTCAAAATGAGGTTTACCAGCAAGCAAAAGTTTCTCCGCTTCTTAGTTGGGAAAAATTGGAAAAAGGTTTGGTAATTTTAGAAACTCAATTTTAAGTGAGGGTGGGATATGATTTTCACCCTCATCCTGAAGCGCCGATTCGGCGCTGAAGGATCTCCAAGAATAATAGACAAACGTATTTAAAAGTAGACATAAGGTATGTCTATACGCTAAACCAATTTGGTTTATCGCAAGATGGATAATTTGGAATCAGTTTCTCTAAAGGAGCAGCCATGGGAATGATTTTAGTTGGAATTTCGATTCTTTTTATTTTAATAGAAAAAGTTGTACTCTCAAATCTTGGTCTAACCCAAGTAAATTTAGTTCTAATCTTGTGGGTAGTAGTTGTCTATAATTTGCTCTCAAGAGGGGACAAAAAAGAAAAAAATCTAGATTTAGTTTTTATCATTTTTTTAAGTGGAATTTTATTTGATTTTTTAGCGGCAGAAACCATTGGTTTGCATTCTCTCCTTTTTATGGTCAGCATCTGTTGGGTGGTTTTGCTAATTAGAAAAATACCGTTTCAAAATTTCCTCCTTCTTTTTCCATTAAGCGTTTTTTTGGCCTCGGCAAGCCATAATGTTTTGTTATATATTTTTTATATTGCCAAAGGAGTAAATATTTCCTTTGCATTGACGGATTTTATTTTTAAATCAATCGTTTTGGATCTAAGCTTTGGATTGCTGCTTTATCCGCTGCTGTCTTTGTTTTTGAAAAAGATCAATTTAAAAAGAGAAATTGAATTAAAGGCCTGAGTATGGATCGCAAAAGGACTAAGATTTCACCAAACACTTTAAATTTTTCTCTCAAAACCGGCAGGAAGGCGCCAATTAAAGACTATGATACGAACGAAGCCCAAGATTGGCAGGAAAACCTTTTCTCGCCGATGAGAGAAAGTCGCTTTGAAGAGACTAAAATTAACATTTGGCGTTTAGTTCCCTTTTTTGGAATTTTAATTTTTTCACTTTTTTTGCTCGCAGGAAAAAGTTGGCACCTGCAAGCGATTGAAGGCGACAAAAATTTAATTCTTTCAGAAGGGAATCGTATTCGCATTAAAACTCTGCCGGGAGCCAGGGGAAAAATTTATGACCGCTTTCAAAAAATCCTAGCACGTAACGGCCCGGGGTTGAAGCTGGTGGTCGTAGCTTCGGAGATTGAGGATGAAAATAGAATAATTCAAATTTTAAGCCCTT
>Ga0100394_1004660_pt1 | contig 11172 bp, 14 predicted proteins | sample CryGeymeta201518_FD_81549 | JGI IMG/M metagenome (GOLD analysis project Ga0100394, IMG submission 81549) | Groundwater microbial communities from Crystal Geyser aquifers in Utah, USA - Crystal Geyser metaG 2015-18 | ecosystem: Environmental > Aquatic > Deep subsurface > Groundwater | place: USA... | reverse complement strand
ATTTGGTAATGCGCATCCACAAATATCGCAAGAAATACCTGGAGCAGGAGTGATGGTTGTAGTGATGCAGGCAAAAGGCCCAGCAGTTGAACATTCTGTTATGTCCTTGTCATCGCATTCATTTCCGGGTTGACCATTTGCTGTACAATGACTTACAGGAACGCATCTGTCTTCAGCTACAGCCCCAGACCAACGACAGAAGTAGACTCCAGGATGCAGAGGGAAGGTACAGGGGGATTGGCAGCCTTTCCCAGTATCACACTGACAGCTTCCACAATCGACATAAATTGGGGGAACATATGTAGGCCCCTTTTGACAGGTATTAAGAGTGTAGCTCCAATCATAACCCGAAGGACATACAGGACAATCGGCGGCCGCTCTAACTGAAATAGAAAATAAAAAAGAAAAAAAGACAGCTAAAACGCAAAATAATACTAACTTTCTCATCTTTTTCAGTCTAGCACAATAAAAGAACCAGACGCAATACATGGTATACTTAAATAAGAATGGCTAAATGGCCGACTAAATTGCTAAATGGCTATATTGTTATATTGTTATTTGCGACTTTTTTGATTTCTCAATTACTAATTACTAATTACTTAATTACTTCTGTATTTGCCGCTAATTGCGATACCACTAACTGTTCCTCGCCCGAGGAATGTCAGCGAAAAATCCAGGAATGCCAGGAGATTATTTCGGCTTATACTCCAGCCCAAACAAAAAACAAAGAACAACTAGCGGCTTTAGATAGACAACTAAGCAACCTTGAAAAATTAATTAAATCAGCCGAAGCCCAAATTAAAAAAGTGGAGAAGGAAATTTTTGACCGCGAGGTTGCTTTAGAATATCAAAAAGAAGTTTTTAACGCCCGGGTGAGAAGTTTTTATATCAGGAGTCGGCAACTTTCGCCGTTTTTACTCTTTTTAGCCTCGGATAATGCTGTTTATCTTACTCGAGAGCTTTCATATCGAACCGTTATGGCTAACATGGATAAAACGATAATTATTAAAATTTCTAGTGATTTAGTTAAGCTTCAGGAAGACAAAGATAAGTTGGAAGAAAACCGCAGTTGGCTGGCTCAAAACAAAGAAAGCATCAATAAGCAAGCGGTTTTTTTAAGGGGTGAGGTAGAAAAGGTTGAAAGTTATTTGGGTGAGATTTCCGGGAAAATTGCCAGCTTAACTTCTAAACAACAGGCTTTGTTGGCAGAAAAAACCGGCACTTTTCAGACCACCGTTGGAGAAGTGCCACTGGCGGATGACCCTAATGCTCGACCGGATTTTGATCCTGGTTTTAGGCCAGCCTTTGCCGCTTTTTCTTTCGGTGCTCCTCATCGGAAAGGAATGAGCCAATACGGGGCCTGGGGTCGGGCCAAGTCCGAACAAGATGCTGAAACAATTTTGCGCGCCTATTATGGCGGGGTGGAAATTAAGAAAGATTATTCTACTTCAATTAATATCACCGTCCAGGGTTACGGCACAGTTGATATAGAAACTTACGTTAAAAGAATCTACGAAATGCCAGGGACATGGACCGATAACGATTCGGCCGCTTTAAAAGCCCAGGCAGTGGCCGCGCGTTCCTATGCCTTGGCCTATACTAATAATGGGCAGGGGTCAATTTGCGCCACTGAATCTTGCCAGGTTTATAAACCAGCTAACAAAGGCGGGGCTTGGGAGGCAGCGGTTGAGGCGACGCGGGGTTGGGTAATGATGGCTAACGGCAAGCCACTTTCCGCTTGGTATGCGGCTTCTTCCGGCGGCTATAACTATCAATACACGACCAATGGTTTTACCACTGCCGGCGGTTGGGATACCAAGTGCGGCAACCAAAGCTGTTGGACGAATGATGCCTATGAGAAAATTGCCGGTTCGCCTTGGTTTTACAAGGGTTGGTATAAAAGTCGTTCGGGGGCGACCTGCGGTCGCTCCCATCCCTGGTTAAATCAAGAGGAAATGGCAGATATTTTGAATGCGGTTATCGCCTATCGGTCTGGCCAGAGTTCTGAGAGGATTTTGCCAATTGATTATGTTTCCTGTTTTGGTAAAAGTGGCGATCCTTTTTCCTTTGACCAATTGAGGCAAATCGGCGGATATTCGTCTGTTTCTGGTGTTGAGGTAAGTTATGGAACTAATGGCCAAACGAATAAATTAGTTTTTAAAACCAATAAAAGCGATTTTGAAGTTGGTGGAGAGGAATTTTATACTGTTTTTAACCTTCGGGCTCCCGCCAGAATTTCTTTGAAATCAAAATTGTTTAATATTGAGAAAAAATGATACAATCAAGCCATGCCTGATGTTTTCGTAAGCTCACCTGAAAAAGTGGAGAAGAAACCAGAATTGGCAAAAAAAGAGGCACCAGTTAACCCTTTAGCTGCTTTTATTCCTCGACCAACTAATCTTCGTTTTGAAACTCAGGAGAAAAAAGAAAAAATTGTGCTTCTTTTGCGCCGGCACATGATTACCAATATTCCCTGGTTAGTGATTGCCTTAATAATGGTTATTTGCCCAACAATGATTGGACGAATCGTTTCTTTGGATTTCATTCCCTCGAGTTTTAGACTTATTATCTCTCTTGCTTGGTATCTTTTAACCTTTGCTTTTGCTTTTGAACGATTTTTGTCTTGGTTTTTCAATGTCAATGTTGTTACTGATGAGCGGATTATTGATATTAATTTTCCTAGTATTTTGTATAAAGATATTAGTGAAACTAAAATTGATCGAATCCAAGATGTCAGCGCCAAAACTGGAGGTTTTATTCGCTCTCTTTTTAATTTTGGTGACGTAGCGATTCAAACCGCCGGAACAATTCCGGAAATCTACTTTGAAGCCATTCCCAACCCCGGTCGAGTTTCTCAAGTTTTAAATGATTTAATTTTGGAAGAAGAAAAAGAGAAGCTGGAAGGAAGAGTAAGATGACACCATTTGAGAGATTTATTCAATTTTTAGTTAATTTTATCCCAGCCTTAACTGTTTGGTTTTTGATTAAGATTTTGTTTTTAATTGGTTTAGCAATTTATATTGCTTTTGCCGTTATTGTTATCCGTCAGGTTGATTTAATGACCCAAGCCCTTGATGGCGGTTTTAATTTCCCTTTAAAACTTGTATCGCGGATTCATTTACTAGTAGCAATTGCTGTTTTTCTTTTGGCGTTGATAATTCTTTAAATTTAAGATGATATGGCTAAATTCCTGCTTGAAATAGCTAAAATTGTTGGTACCTCAACTCAAAATTCTGGCTCTTGGGTTCATGCTTTTTCCCCTTCCCAGGCAGAAAAAATTTCCCAACGTGGTCAGCTTTTGGCCGTAATTGGAATTGCTAATCCCCCAGAAGAAGTGGAAATTGCTACCGCCGGCCGGGAAATTATTTCTCGACTTCATGAAGAATATTTTGGAGATTTAATTGCCAGCCCGTTGGAACAACTAAAAAAGGCAGTGGAAAAGATTGGTTTGGAGACCACCGGTGAGGTTGAGATTGATGTTGGGGCAATTGCTGTTGTCGGTAATGTTTTATATGGAGCAGTAAACAATGGGGCCAGATTAGTTTTAGCCAGGAAAGGGAAAGTAGCGACAATCTTAGTTGGCAAAGAGACAATTAGTGGTTATCTTGAAGATGGAGATTTATTTTGTTTGGGAACTGGAGAATTTTTTCAATTGGTTCCTCAGGGTGTTTTACAAGCAGCCTTAACCACTAACTCTCCCAGCGAAGCGGCTGAATCTATAGCTCCAGTAGTTCATGGTCAAGAAGATGGGGGAAAGGCAGCGGCGGTGATTTTTAAGGTTAAAAAGCAAGAATTTAAAGAGACAGAGTTACCAGAGATTAAAAAACAGGATAGAGAGCTAAACAGGATTTTTCAAGTAGGAAAAACGATTGCCGCAAAAGTTAAAGAAAAGACCTTAGAAAAAATAACCTCCCTGGCGGAGAGTCAAAAGAAAACCCCTCGCTCTCAAAAAACAGTAATTACCGTGGCTTTGATTTTACTTTTGATTTTAGGCGTAAGTGTTGTTTTAGGAGCAAGACAAAGAAGACATCCTGGTTTGACTCAAAAAACCTCTGTTCTTTTGGAACAAGCTCAAGAGAAATTGAAAGAGGGGAAAGATTTGTTAACTTTAAACCCGACCAAGGCCAGTCAACTTCTACTTGAAGCTCAAGATTTAACCCAGCAAATCGAATCTGCTGGTCTTAAAACTGAGGAATTTTTAAAGTTTCAGGAAGAGCTTAGACAAACATTAGGTAAAGTTTTGAAAGAACATCAAGTTGAAGGAGCGGTTTTTTTCGATCTCGAGTTAATCAAAGCCAATGCTAAAGGAGACAACTTGACAGTTTTGGCCGACCAACTGGTAATTTTAGATGAGGTTCAATCAACGATTTACGGCTTGGGGATCAAAGATAAAAAGTCAACAATCTTAGCTAGCGGAGAAAAACTTAGGGGAATAAGATTAATAGCGATGTTGGGTGATAAGATTTATGCTCTGACTGAAGAAGGAATTTTAGAAACAGAGTTAAGAATTAAAAAAGATGCTAGCTGGGGGGAAATCGTCGATATGGCTGGTTTTGGCACTAGTCTTTATCTTTTGGATAAAAAGGGCGAGATTTGGAAGTATCCTATCGCTGAGAATGGATTTGGGACAAAACAAAAATGGTTAAAGGGAGAGGCGGCTGATTTTAGTCAGGTAGTTTCTGTGGCGATTGATGGAGCGATTTGGGTTTTAGGAAACGACGGGAAAATCTGGAAATTTATCCAAGGAACAGAGGAAAATTTTAGAGTTACAGGCTTAGCTAAGTCTTTATTAAATCCTAGTATTATTTACACTGATTCTGAGCAAAGCTCCCTTTATGTTTTAGACAAAGGCAATTCTCGAATAGTGGTTTTGAAGAAAACAGGCGAGTATGATTCGGAGTATGTTTGGCCTGCCTCGCCGAGTCAAGGCGGGCAGGGGATAAAAGATGCGGTAGGATTGGTAGTATCGGAAAAAGAAAAGAAGATTTTCCTATTAGGTGGAAGTAAAATTTATACTTTGGAATTAAAAATCTAAAATGCGCATTTTTAACCGTCGGGCCCGCTATGATTACAATCTTTTGGAAAAATTTGAAGCCGGGATTGCTTTAAGTGGGGCCGAGGTAAAATCAGTTAAGGCTGGGCACATAAGGTTGGAGGAAGCTTTTGTCCAAATCAAAAATGGCCAAGCCTGGTTAGTCAATGCCCATATTCATCCCTACCCTTTTGCTGATAATCGTAACTATGACTCCCGGCGAACGAGAAAGCTGCTTTTACATAAAAATGAACTTTTGAAATTAGCTCAACAAACCAGTCGGCAAAGTTTGACAATTGTACCTATTTCTTGCTATACTAAGAATCGGAATATTAAGCTGGAAATGGCTTTGGCTAAGGGTAAGAAAAAATACGAGAAGAGGGAAGCAATTAAGAAGCGGGATATTGAAAGAGAAATAAGAGAAAAATTGAAAATTAGAAATTGAAAATTAAAAAATTTTTGTTTGGGGATGTAAAGATCGACGGAAGAGCTCTTTAAAAACGGCAAGTCGACTTTGACTGGCAGTCGAAAACACAGTCAAAAATAACTGTCAACAGCAATGTTGGCCGCGACTACGCTTTAGCGTACGCTTAATAAGCTTAAGCAAGCATAGTTGCTGTCTTTAAGGCTTTCTCCCGATGAAGCCTTACAGGCATGAACAAAGTCGGGATACAATCCCGCCCCTTGACTAAAAGGCGGGGCCAAGTATTTTTAGTCTTTGTCTTAACTTTCCGGTCAACAGGATCAGGTTAAGACAAGAAACAAAAGTTGACTAAGCTTGTAGAAGTTTTTAAAAACTTTTTTCGGACTCCGGCTCATTGCCGGACATCTCCACCCCGTCGAACGGGGTGGGCTCGTTTGACGAGCCACCGCGTCGATATATCTCTGTTATAATTAAGGCAACGTCAGACGTTGCCTTTTAGTATGCACTATTACGTTTATGTTCTTCTTAGTAAAAAGGATTTGAAACTTTATATAGGCGTTACAAGTGATTTAAAGCGAAGATTACAACAGCACGCTCGAGGAGATGTAACTTCGACAAGAAAAAGAAGATACCTTAAGTTGATTCATTATGAATATTTCATCAATAAAAAGGATGCTAAGGCAAGAGAGGTATTCTTGAAAAGCGGCGCAGGACATGAACAATTAAGGCAAATTCTTAAAAATACGCTTCCATGAATTTCTTAGATTTTTTATTTCCTCGGCGGTGTTTAGGTTGTGGAAAAGTTGGTGGGTATTTTTGTAGTCAGTGTCTTAACTTGGTAAGTTTGGAACCTCGAAGGATTTGCCCGATGTGCGGATACCCCGCCATAGATGGGATAACTCATCCTCGTTGTCTCCGACCTTGGGGATTAGATGGATTAACGAGCATTTTTGCCTCTCAAGGAGTGATTGAGAAAGCAATTAAGAAATTAAAGTACAAATTTGTTTCTGATTTAGCTTCTGATTTGGTCGAGCTTTTTTTGAGTTTTTGTGGCGAAGATAAAGCTTTTAGTAATTTTTGTCAAGAGAAAGAGGTCTTTTTGGTTCCCGTTCCTCTTCATCCTCGAAGAGAAAGATGGCGAGGTTTTAGCCAAACAAAACTTTTAGGAAAATTGATTTCCGAAAATCTTAATTTGCCATTTTTGCCTGATTTACTGCAAAGAACTAAAAATACCCGACCCCAAGTCGAACTTAAAGAAGAAGAGCGTAGAAAAAATATTCTTGGAGCCTTCAAAATTTCTCCTAATCCGCCAGCTGGCGGATCTTCATATCCTAATATCCTATTATTTGACGATATCTGGACAACCGGAGCAACCTTAAAAGAGGCGGGAAAGGTTTTAAAAAAAGGGGGAGCAGGAAAAGTTTTGGGTTTGACTTTAGCCAGATGAGAATGGTGTCTGTTTGAAAAAATCTGAAGCAAAATCATAGCCGATTTTGCTCTCTGCTTGCCTCGTGACCCCGCAAAGAATTTCTGCGGGGTTTTACAGGGGCGGCAAATTCTTTTTTTAATTCACATAACGTTTCAGGATATCCGAAGTTTGCTTAAGCGTTTCGTGAAAGCAAATTTGGATAAGCGAACGTTAAAATAAAATCATTTTTAACCAACTAATCTCAGATAGATGGTAAACAGAATATAAGTTACAACAAAATCATATGCTATCTCAAATAACCAATAGAAGCTTGAAAGAATGGTAGCTTGGCGTTCATTGATTTTTTTCGATATAAATACCTTAATTAAGTAACCCGGGATAGAGAGAATCGAGGCAAGAAACATGCCAACAACAAAGAATAAAAGTGTTCCGAGACTAAACAGTGATTGACCTTTTACAAGAAAAAAGATAACTCCAAAGACAAAAAAGAAAAAAATCGCATTTTTAGAATGTTGCGTTTTAGCCTGCTCGTCAAGTAGTTGTATCAGCGCTTCTTGACTAGGTTTCGATTTTTGATTTTGTTCTGCCATAAAGAAGTTAAAATGATTTTATTAGTTCGTGAATCGGATATCCCGTGTTAGGCGATGTAATGAAAATTTTTATTCATCTAACTTAGTAAATTTAATTAGGGTAATTTATTTTTAGTTTTATTCTTCGTAAATGATAAAAAATAATCGGATAAATTGTCTAACGCAATTTTATATTCTATTTTTTTAATTTCATCCTTTTCTTTTATCAATTTGGCTATCAGGTCATATGCATAGTTACCAATTATATTTAAGCTCTCATTATTTTCAAAATTATCCTTTATCGCTTTTAATAATTTTTCATACCCATTTCCTTTCATATTTGTGTTATGAATATCTAAAAATTGATAAAAGTAAATCAGTTTACCGACGATTTCTTCGGTACTATAATTTTTTAAATAAGTATTAAATATTTTTTCAACGGTTTTTACCTTTTTATTTTTTTTCATAATAAAATAAATTGACTCAATTCAATTTATACATTAAGTTAAAATTTTTATTATGTCGTTTAACTCGTTTTTATGCGAAATGTTTTCGTAATTTTATCTATAAATTGTATATTAGACGAAAATAGAATTTTGCGGAGAGGGTGGGACTTGAACCCACAAGCCCTGTTAGGGGCAACGGTTTTCAAGACCGTCCGGATAACCATTCCCTGCACCTCTCCTAGCTTGGTAGTGTTTTAAGCCAGCTTTTCTCTAAGTAATGCTCTTCAAAATGACAGTTTGGGCAGATCAATTCTAAATTATCGAGCTCATTATTGAATCTGTTTCTATCCTTGTGATGGACTTGCAAAATTTCGTATTTGTTGTAACCACATCTTTCACAATTTTCCCCTTTTACCTTTAACAACCGTATCTTTAGAGCTTGATAGGACTTTACTTTATCTCTTGGTCTATTAAGTTTGTATTTAATACCCGCTCTGTGCTTATTCGCACAACTTCTACTACAAGTTTTCTTATTAGCTCCAGAAAGGATTGGCTTGCCGCATATTATGCATGGCTTTTCCTTTCTACATGAAATACCATAACAAGCCATACTACAAAATACTCTTCCTTTATTTCTTTGAATTTCAGCCGGCCTTTTATAAATTGGCTTGCTACAAATGGTACAGCAGGTATTTGGTTTTCTTTTATGTTTCTCAGCCACTTAACCAGTATACCACAAAATTCTGCGGAGGAGGCGAGATTCGAACTCGCGTGAGCCTGTTATAGCTCAGAGGCTTAGCAAGCCCCCGCAATGGACCAACTATGCGACTCCTCCAAAACGTAATTTCTATTTGAGTATAACAAAAATACCTGTTGAATTCAATAAAAATATGGTAAAATTAAGCAGAAGGATTACTCTATGCCTGTTCAAAATCAAAAAACCAATCAACAACCAGTTAGCACCTTGAAAAACGAGACGGAAAAAGTTCAAGTGGTTAAACCTGAACCTTTAAAAGTTCTTTTAGAATGGGAAGCACCAGTTCGTCCATTTAAAAAACGGGATCGAGAATATTTCACCACTATTGGGGCGATTGTCTTTTTACTGGCGGTAATTTTGCTATTTTTAAAAGAATGGCTTTTAATTGCCGTGATTATCGCCTTGATGTTTGTCACATATGTTTTATCGACGGTTCAACCAGAAGAAGTTGAGCATAAAATTACCAACCGGGGAATAATTAGTGGAGGGAGAAATTACAATTGGAATGAACTTGGCAGATTTTGGTTTACCGAGAAATGGGGACGAAAAATACTTCATGTCGAAACAATTGCTCGTTTCCCCAAAAGATTAATGCTTGTCTTAGGGGAAGTTGATCAAAAAAATGTGTCATTGACTCTTTCTGATTATCTTCTTTTTGAAGAGCCAGAAAAAACTTGGATTGACAATGCCAGCGACTGGCTCTCCCGGCGGATTCCTTTGGAGAAAACCAGCGAATAACTTGTTGACCCTGAGTTCACCGAAGGGCCCTCGTAGCTTAATTGGAAAAAAGCTACCCGCCAAAATTTGCGGCCATAGCTTAACGGATAGAGTAGCGGTTTGCGGAACCGCTGATCCCAGTTCGATTCTGGGTGGCCGCGCAAATTAGGCGGGAGAGTACGTGTTCGAGTCACGCCGAGGGCGCACTTCACCCCGCCTAGCGGGGTTCAGTATAAACTGGTTTACCCTGAGGATCCGCCGGTTGGCGGAGACGAAGGGAGGAGTGGCTGAGTGGCTCAAAGCGATCGCCTCGAAAGCGATTGTCCTGAAAAGGACACACAGGTTCGAATCCTGTCTCCTCCGCCAAGCGCCCATAGTTTAACGGATAAAGCGTTGGGTTCCGGACCCAAAGATTGGAGGTTCGATTCCTCCTGGGCGCACCGATGCCAAAAGCAAAAATTAAAAGAGAATTTTCCGCCGGTGGAGTGGTATTTCGTAAAGAACCAGAGGGAGTTTTATGGTTAGTGGTAAAACCAAAAGGAAATACCAGATGGCGTTTTCCTAAAGGTTGGATTGAGCCGGGGGAAAGCTCAGCCGAAGCAGCCAAAAGGGAAGTCAAAGAAGAAGGAGGGGTGGAGACTGAGGTTTTGGGCAAAGTAGGAAATGAAAAATATTTTTTTGTTCAGGATAAACAGAAAATCTTTAAAACCGTTACTTTTTATTTAATGGAATATATTCAAGAAGCAGAAGGTGGTTTTTCTTGGGAGACTGAAGAGTTAGACTGGCTACCGTTTAAAGAGGCCAAAAAGCGGCTTGCTTTTGAAAAAGAAAAAGAAATTTTAGAAAAAGCAAGAGAACTTTTAGGAAAAGGTGGGGTCGCATAGTTTGGTTCATTGCGCCTGCTTGGAGAGCAGGTGTGTCGCAAGACACACGCGAGTTCAAATCTCGCCCCCACCGCATGTATTATTATGTTTATGTTTTAAAGAGTCTTAAGGATAGTAAACTTTATACTGGTTGGACATCAAATTTAGGTCGGCGTCTTAAAGAACATAAAACTGGAAAGACAAAATCATTAAGAAATAGACGACCTCTTAAGCTTGTTTATTTTGAAAAATATAAGACCAAGGCAGAAGCTTTTAGAAGAGAGAGATATTTTAAAACACCCGAGGGAGGAGTGTTAAAAAGAAAATTAATTGATGGGGGTGTGGGTTCGGGCAGACGCCCGCCTCAGCCGGGCGGATGACCGCCCGTCTGGGCGAATCCCACCTCCTCCGCCTTCGCCTCGCCGAAGTCCCGCTTCGCGGGACGAAGGCGGGTTGGGTTTCGGCTCGGCTACGGCGAGACAAAGTCCGCTAATTAAAATGCACTATGTTTATTTACTAAAATGCTCAGATGGTAGAACGTATATTGGTTGTACTACAAGCAACCTCAAAGATAGAATGAAACGGCATAAAAATGGACAAATTCCCGCTACGACAAAAAGATTACCCGTTCACTTAGTTGCTTATTTTGCTTTTTTTAATAAATACACCGCGTTCAATTTTGAAAAATATTTAAAATCCGGCTCCGGTAGAGTTTTTATAAAAAGGCATCTTGTTTGAGAAATTAATTGATATAATATATTCAATAAGCCAAGCCAAGTGTTCAAACTATGGCAAAAATCGCTAAAGCGTTTGGCGTTTCAATCGAAGATTTATTGAAATGAAAAAAATAATTTATATTTTTTTACCACCCATCATTACCATTACCACGGCGCTTTTTCTTAGTTTCCTCTCCATTTATTGGGCAAACTATTTAT
>Ga0100394_1004636_pt1 | contig 11217 bp, 12 predicted proteins | sample CryGeymeta201518_FD_81549 | JGI IMG/M metagenome (GOLD analysis project Ga0100394, IMG submission 81549) | Groundwater microbial communities from Crystal Geyser aquifers in Utah, USA - Crystal Geyser metaG 2015-18 | ecosystem: Environmental > Aquatic > Deep subsurface > Groundwater | place: USA... | reverse complement strand
TGCGAGCACGAGCTTAATCACTTAAATGACTCACCCGGTGGTACCCTGCGCATTAATTCGGCCGTCTGTTATGGCCATCTGTATTTACAGCCGTTGTTGCAGGCATTTTGCCAGCGTTATCCGGCAATTCAGCTGCAACTGGAGATCAACGATTTACACGTCGATATTATTGATAACGACATTGACGTCGCCCTGCGCACCGGGCTGGTAAAAGACAGCCGTTTAGTGGCGCGCCGCTTAAGCCCGATGGACTTTTTAATTTGTGCCTCGCCGGATTATTTAGCCGCCAGGGGCACGCCGCGCTGTGCCGATGATTTTCTGCAGCACAGCTGGATTGGCTTTCGTATTAAGCAAACCCGGCAATTACAGCCGGTGTTTCTGCCGGATCAACACGGCAGCTATCAGCCCTTTGAGCTAACGCGCAGCCATATTACCGATGATGGCGAAGCCATGGCCGCAATGTGCGCCGATGGTTTGGGCATTGCGCAGCTGCCGCATTTTCTGGCCAAACAGGGCTTACAAAGCGGCGCCTTAGTGTCGTTGTACCCTTATTACCGGCCGCCGCAGCCGGATAATGGTGTGTTTGCTATTTATGCCAAACGCGATTATTTACCGGCCAGAGTCAGGGTGTTTATCGAGTTTATCAGCAGCGCATTAGAGGCCGCCGGAGAAAGTAGCAACCACACCTGGGCAGAAAACTGGCCGGCGCTGATCACGTTCTCCGGTTAAAAGTTTATCTTATTGTGTGGTTCGGGCTTATAGCGGTATTGAGCATCTGACATTTGTCAGCTAACTTCGATGACAACAAGCGCTGCCTTTGTTGTTGCCGTTAATAAACAATAGGCGTCAGGTTTAATTACTCAGGCAAAGGTTTATGTTTTCGACATTATCCGCTACACCCAATGCATTAAAATTAAGTAAACTCAAAACAATCGCGCTGTTGCTGGCCGCACTGTTGTTGCTATGCAGCCAGCTGCCGCAGTTAATTACCCTGTTTGTGCCCATGTCTAACCAGGGCAAGGTGCAAAGCCAATTGTATTTACCCGCAACGGCAAGTGCAGACAATCCGGCGCCGCTGTTGGTGTTTTTCGGAGGCTCAGAAGGTGGTATGAGCATGACCAATACGCGCAGTGCGCCAGAGCGGCAAGCCTATCTGGATGCGGGTTTTGCACTATTGGTCGTCGGTTATTTTGGCTTGCCGGGTATTCCATCTGGTTTGGATCGGATAGAGCTTGGCGGGGTGCTTGACGCTATTGAACATACCCGCAGCAATCCTGCCATCGACGCTGAGAAACTGTCCGTGCTGGGCGTGTCAAAGGGGGCGGAGTTAGCCTTATTACTGGCCAGTCGTTCGGCGCAAATCAGCACTGTGGTGTCGGTGGTTGGCAGTGACGTGGTGTTTGGTAGCCCAGAGTGGTATAGCACCAGTTCGTCCTGGAGCTGGCAGGGCCAACCCATTGCTTTTGTGCCTTTTAGCATGCGATCAGCACTGCCGTTGCTGCAAAGCAATATTCGTCGGGGCTATGAAGTTGCTATGCAAAATCAACAGGCTTACCAGCAAGCGCTGATCCCGGTGCAGCAAATGCAGGCCGACGTGTTACTTATCTCGGGCACAGCGGATGAGCTGTGGCCATCCAGCGAGATGTCCGACCGGATTATGCAGCGGCTGCAGCAACACCAATATCCGTATCGATATCAGCATTTAAAAATAACCGGCGGCGGCCATGGCGGGCTCGCCCGGCAATATCAAAGCGACATTGTAGCGTTTTTGCTGGCATCGCAACGGTAACGAAAAGTCGTGAGGCTAAAGCCAGGGCCTGTCGCGCGCTTTGCGGCTTACCAGTACAACGGCTAAATATGCTGTGGTATTAGATTTTTTCGACAGTGAGTAGTTTGGTAAGCATAATAAGCACCATTTAAAGATCGGACGGTAAGTTGTATGAAAAAAATAACCATAGCACTGGCGTTTTTGCTGGCGCTTGTCGGCGCAGTAATCGTATTTCATCAAAACATTATTTCGTCAGTTATTCTGCCGCAATATATCGACTGGGCCAGCGAAACTGAAGCGGCTGGAGTAAAAGTGGGTGAGCCGCTTAACGAAGCGCAGTTAGCTCTTGCCAGAGAGATCGGCATTAAAAGCCCGGAAAAGGTCAGGTTGGTGTACGTCGATGCGGTGCCATTTCCGTATCACAATCCTATGCTGAAATTGGTCGGTGAGGCCACAGGTTTTATCGGCGATGGCATTATTAACAACGCTCAGGTATTTGGTTACTCGATTTATGTCAGAAAAGACTATCCGCTCAATACGCCTAAACTGGCGCACGAGCTGGTGCATGTGCTGCAAATTGAACGTGCCAGCCTGAAGCAGATTATTACCCAACACTTTGCCGATTTAGTTAACTACGGCTATGACAACTCGCCGCTAGAGCTGGAAGCCTTTGAGGCAAATAAAACCTACAGCAACCGCTAAATACCCGGTGTTAGAGCAAAAACAGCAAAAAAGCGTTAAATAAGTCGTTTGTTGGTTCTATCCGGGCGAGATCTGATAGCCTGGCTGGATTAATTTAAGGAGTAAAAGTGACAACGCATGTACTGGTGCTGAGCGATATTTTTGGCTTATGTGCCGGCCTTGAGCGCCTGCTGGCTGATTTAAACCAGGCCGGTGCCGCTGTTCAGTTTATCGACCCTTATCAGGGGCAAATACAGCATTTTGCTGATGAAGCACAGGCCTATGCGGCTTACAGCAGAGAGTGCGGCCATGAGACTTATGCTGCTATCGCCGCGCAGGTCTTTGCCAACAGCAAGCAACCGTTTGACCTGGCTATTGGTTTTAGCGCCGGTGCCACTGCGTTATGGCGCGCGCTGGCTAACACTGATACCCGTCTGCTTAAGCAGGCGATACTGTTCTACCCGGGCCAAATTTATCAGCATCTGGCGCTAACACCAGCTGTGCCGACGCAGGTTATCTTTGGCCACAGCGAGCCACATTTTGCTGTAACTGATATCTGTAGTCAGTTACAACAAAAGCCGGGCGTAACGGCTGTAAGTACAGACTACGCACACGGCTTTATGAACCCGGCATCACAAGCTTTTGACGAGGCCGGTTATCAGCAGCAGCTAAGTAAATTGCTAAAGCGTTTGGTTTAAACTTCCGCAGGGCTTTTGGCTATGAAGCTGTATTTACTGCCGGGCACAATGTGCAACAAAAAGTTATGGGCGCCGCTGCTTGAGCTGCCACGCGAGTTAGCCGCATACCTGAATGATTGGGCGCTGCAGCAACAGAGCCGGCTTGTTTTGGTTAAGCAGAATTAGGTTGTGCTAGCCAGATGTAGTTTCGCCCATACTTTGGGTGTGGTGCCAAAACACTGTTTAAAATGCCGGGTCAGATGGCTTTGATCAGCAAAGCCACTGCTAAAAGCGACTTGCGCCAATGGTTGGCCGCGCTCGATTAAGGCTTTGGCTTTTTGTAATCGCTTTAGTGTTACATAGCGGTAAGGTGTCGTTCCATAAAGAGATCTGAAATCACGGGCGACTTGCCACTTACTGTATTGTGCAATAACGGCCAGCTCATCCAGGGTAATGTCGTGTGACATGGCGCAATCGGTAGTGATGATGTCGTCAATATATTCGCGTACGCGTTTTATCGCCGTGTAGTTGGCCTTAGTGTGTTTAACACTGTTGCCGCTAACCTGCTGCAAACTGCTGGCAAAAGCATAAATAAGCTCCTGCTGCTCCAGAGTCTGCAGCGGGCGATTGAATTCCGATAGTAGCCGGCTGGCAATGTGCACAAAGCGCGGATCGCGGCTTACGCCGCCGTGCAAAAACGGCAGGCAGGCGCCTTGCAGAATATTTTGCACCTCGACAGGGTTGATACTGATCGCCCGGTAAGCAAAGGGGCTGTCGGTGCCGGCCTGGCCGTCGTGGGTTTCGTCGGGGTGTAATATCACCACCTCGCCCGGCAGTGAGTGGCGCAGCTCGCCGCGATAATTAAAGCTTTGTACGCCAAGGGTAGTTAACGCTAAGGTGTAAGTGTCATGGCTATGTGGCGCATAAGCCAAGCCACTAAAGCAAGCTTCAATGCGTTCGGTCTCACCAGCGGCGCGCTTAACCCAACTTTTTAGCTGGCCCTTTACCAAACTCTGCTTGTTGCCCATCCTTGCGCTACTCCTGTATTAAACTGCTTCAAGCTATGTCGGGGTTTTTTAACCACGTTATTTTACTTTGTGCATCCAATCGCAATATCGTTCAAGAATGTACCGGTTGGTCGCGCTACTATAGCGCGCAATACGCATGTACTTATATCTGCTGACAAAAAATTTGCTGCGGTTTAACGTAAAGGAAAACAAAATAATATGCACGGGATAAAAAAGTTTTTGCTGTGGGCGCTGGCGATCATGCTGTTGGTGGCGATATCAGCTGTGGTGGCGGGTTTTTCATTTCGGGCCGGGCTTGGCTCACCCGTCGAACAGTTCCGGGAAAATGCGGTGTATGCGCCTAATGGTGTGGTGGCGAGCAGTCAGCCATTAGCCAGTCAGGCAGGGTTAACCGTACTTAAAAATGGCGGCAATGCGGTTGATGCCGCGGTTACAGCGGCAGCGGTGCTGAGTGTGGTTGAGCCCTATATGACGGGTATTGGTGGTGATATGTTTGCCATGCTGTGGTTAGAGCAAGAGCAGCGGCTGGTTGGTATTAATGGCAGCGGGCATGCGGGTGCTTTGATGACGTTCGATAAAATGAAAGACCGCAGGCGGGTGCCGGATGACGGCCCGCAATCTATTACCCTGCCGGGCGCACTATCGGGTTGGGCCAGGCTGCTAGATGCGCATGGGACCCTGACTTTAGCCCAAGCATTGGCACCTGCTATTGCGCTGGCAGAGCACGGGTTTCCGGTATCCAAAGCCACCGCGACGGAATGGGGGCTATTTGAAAGCAAAATCAATTGGGACTCAGGTGCACGCGCTACCTTTTTAATTGACCAAACCCGCACACCCCAAGCCGGAGAATGGTTTTACAACCCGGATTATGCCAACACGCTAAAGCTTATTGCACAGCATGGTCCACAGCTGTTGTACGGCGGCGAACTGGGGCAGACAATTGCGGCCAGAGTACAAGAGTTAGGTGGGTTTTTAACGCAAAGCGATTTTGCCAACTACAGCGCGCAGTGGGTAGAGCCGATGTCGGTAGCCTTTAAAGAGTATCGTTTATGGGAGCTGCCACCCAATGGCCAGGGTATTGCGGCGCTTGAGATGCTTAAGATATTAGAGCCGTATGATTTAGCTGCCATGCAGCACAATTCGGCTGATTATCTGCATCACCTGATTGAAGCGAAAAAGCTGGCTTATGCAGACCTGGAACACTTTGTTGGTGATCCGGAATTTATGCAGATAAAACCAGAGCAATTATTGTCAGATCAGGTTATTGCCAAGCGGCGCGCCCTTATCCATGGGGGTAAAGCAATGGCACAGGCCGATCCTGAACCTTCGCTCACAACCAGTGATACTACCTATTTAAGCGTGGCGGACAAAGACGGTAATATGGTGTCTTTTATTAACAGCTTAGCCGGGCCCTTTGGCTCGGGCATTGTGGTGCCGGGTACGGGTTTTGCGCTGCAAAACCGCGGTGTAGGGCTGTCGGTGCAGCCAAATCGTGCTAATACCGTGGCTCCGGGCCGACGGCCGTTTCATACCATCATTCCGGGGTTTGTCACCAAAGCCGACGCACAGGGCAAACAACAACCTTGGTTAAGTTTTGGTATTGTCGGCGGCGCGCAACAGCCGCAAGCGCATGTGCAGATGCTGCTTAATATGATGCTGTTTGATATGGATGTGCAGCAAGCCATTGATGCGCCAAGGTTCCGGCACTGGGAGCACAACAACGTCAGTTTTGAGCAAGCCATCCCGCAAAGCACGATGGATAAGTTGTATGAAATGGGGCATGCCGCACAAAATCCGATTATGGCCACCGCGCAAGGCTTTTTTCATGGTAATAACACCGGCCTGGTATTCGGTGGTGGTCAGGCCGTAATGAAATTAGACAAAGGCTATGTTGCCGGCTCCGATTCCAGACGAGACGGCGTCGCTGCGGCGCACTAAATACGGTTGTTTTTAATCCTGACATTGCTTTGGCGTTGTCAGGCTGTGGTTGGCTTAACTCTTTGTTGCTAAAGGTTATTTTTGGCAATCAAGCTGTATTTACAGCCTGGAGGAATGTGCAATAACAAGTTTTAGGCGGCGGTGCTTACGCTGTCGTGCGGGTTAGCCGCACAGCTGAGTTTTTGGCTGCAGTTGTAAAAATGACAGAAAGCAGGCAGTGTTGCTGGCTAACACAACATAAGGAGCAACAATGAAATCGCAAAGAGATGTCGAAAAAACCTACCCAAACCACGAGTTTGTCGAAAAACTACGGCGTTTGGCAGATGCCATTGAAAACGGCGAAAAGTTTGAAATCCAAATAGCCGGTGAGCGTATCTATGTGCCGGTGCGCGCAGTGTTCAGTATTGAGCACGAGCGTGAAGACGACAGTGAAGAAATTGAATTCCAGATAAAGTGGAAAAACTAAAAAATACCGCCGGGCTTAACGATAGCGCTGCAATATGGCGTCTAAGGTGCCATCCTGTTTGCTTAGTTGTAATGCGCTGTTAAGTTGAGCCACTACCTTATCTGACAAGTCCAGGCTGCAAGCCAGCCATAATTCAAACACTTCTGCACTGGTTGCGACAGGATAAACGCGCATACCTTTTTGTGCAGCAATGTAGGGGCCGCCAACCGAGCCGGCAAGCCACAGATCAATGCGGCCTAACTGCAACATCGACAGATTAACCGGGATTTCGGCGATACGCTGGATCTTCAGGCCCTGGCTGATGCCATAGTCGGTGAAGGCGTCGGCAGTTTGCCCGCCGATCCGTAGTTTTACAGCGTCTGAAAAGTGTTTAAATTCAGGCTGGGCCGGATTGGTTGAGAATAGCTGGACATATTCCTGGCTTAACGGGCCAACCCACTGATACAGAGCTTCGCGCTCAGGCGTTCTGACGGCAGAAAAGAAGCAGCTGTCGGCTTGGGTTTGCGTAAAAAGCTGAGCTCTGCCCCAGGGTACAACTTCAAACCGGCCTTTAAAGCCACGTTTATTCAATAGCAGCTGAATGAGTTCAGTGTTAAGTCCTGTCACTGCACCATCATCATCAGTGAAGTTCCACGGAGCATATTCTTCTGTGTAGATGCGCAGAGCAACGCTTGGCCCGGTTTGGCTGATAGCGGCACCAGGCCAGAGTATACAAACAATTAATATCAACGCGTTACGCATAGCACCGCCAACATAATAACACCACGGGGTTATGTCACTGCAGGTCAGACAGGATTGGTATCTAACCTGTTTTTAGCATAGTTGACAGCCTGTTTTCCAGTGATGAAAGGGCAATAATTCTCTCTGTGTGGCAAAAGAGCTGTCAGTTTATTTCAATTAACACTTCATTGCGTCGCAGCATCGGCAGGGTAAGCGGGCCGTTGTAGCCTGCTTCTATCGGCGCGCTTTTCGCGGTATAGCCATTCGCACTCAGCCAGGCTTGCAATAATTCGGTATGTTTAGCCACGTTGCTTCTGCTTAGCGTGCCGCTAAACTGAATCGCTGCCACTTTGTAATCGTTAAGCTCAGTAACCATCAACTCCGGGTTAGTCGGTTTGGGTGTGGTTTGCAGGGTAAATTCTTTTGGCATTATAAAAGACATCATCGAATCGCCCGGGCGGTTACGCATAAACACCGGCGCTGTCATTGCAATTTTTTCGCCTTTGCTGTTGTTGTCCATTATCACCGGCGCTGTCATGGATATGCTTACGGCCGCTTCATTTTCGCCACCGATATACTTAAATAATTTTCTAAAAGCGTTATTGCGTCCATCGCCAGACATATCGGCTGACACCAGCACCATAGCGTCATAGTTACGCACTTCAATATTTTGGCTGCTATCGGCTTTAAGCAGGGTATAAGGCGCGGTTTCAACGTTGTTCTTACCAAACACTGAGCAACCGGTAGCGAACAGCGCGGCAAACAGGGGTAACCAAACACGGGGTAATGATACTTTCACGGCAGATCCTTTAATCGTTAGCAGCTTTAAACCTTATACGGCCGCTAACGAATAAAAGTGCAATGCTGAATCAAAGTTAAGCCTGCGCCCGCTTAATTTAAATACTCATCTCAAAGCTGATTAACATTCACCACTATACGCCCGCGCACCTGGCCGTCGAGTAAACGCTGTGCCGTATCACACACCTGCGCTAAGCCTATTTCGGTGGCCACGTTGTCCAGCGTGTTAGCGTCCAGCACTTTGGCCAATCTATCCCAGGCCTCGATGCGATCGTTAAGTGGGCGCATTACGCTGTCTATGCCGGCTAAGGTAACACCGCGCAAGATAAACGGCGCTACCGTGCCCGGTAAATCCATACCCTGAGCCAGGCCACAGGCAGCAACAACGCCACCGTACTTGGTACTGGCACAGGCATTAACCAGTGTATGGCTGCCGACAGAATCGACCACACCGGCCCAACGCTCTTTGGCCAGCGGTTTACCGGGCTCAGAAAGGCTATGCCGGTCGATAATTTCGCTGGCGCCAAGCGCTTTTAGATACTCAGCTTCTTCAACCCGGCCGGTGGCGGCGACAACGGTGTAGCCAAGCTTTGCCAATATCGCGATAGCGTAGCTGCCCACACCGCCATTGGCGCCGGTAACCAGAACTTCGCCCGAGTCCGGCACTACACCATGCTTTTGCAGCGCCATTACACACAGCATAGCGGTGTAGCCTGCGGTGCCAATTGCCATCGCTTGTCTGGCCGACAACCCCTTGGGCAGTGCAATTAACCAGTCACTTTTTAGCTGTGCCTTTTGCGCTAAGCCGCCGCAATGCGCTTCGCCCACACCAAAACCGTTTAGCAGTACCTCGTCACCGGCTTTAAACTTACCCGAGCTGCAGCTTATTACCGTGCCGGCTAAATCAATACCCGGGATCATAGGGAATTTACGCACCACCGGGGCTTTACCACTAATAGCCAGCGCATCTTTATAATTAAGCGTGCTGTAAGCCACGTTAACCAGCGTGTCGCCGTCCATCAGCACGGCATCGTCTAACTCTTTCAGCGCGGCACGATAACCGCTGTCGTCTTTTTCAATTAATACGCCTTTAAACATAGTGTCTCCCCAATAGACCTAACGCCTATTTATTAAGAAAAATTTACTTGCCAAAACCCTGAATAAACAGCGCCAGATAGTGCTCTAACGGTTTTGTACTTTGCTCCAGCCGCGAGCGGCTTACCGCGCCCTCCCAGCCAATCCAGAAATACTCCGCTAATGCGTCGCAATCAGCCTCTGGCGCTAACTCACCTGCCAGTTGTGCTTCGCGCAGGCAAGCGGCAATACGCTGCTGCCAGCTTCGAAAGATGGCTATCAGCACCGGGCGAAAGCTTTCGGGTAATACATCAACTTCCTGGCCTAAATTGCCCACCAGACAGCCGCGCTTAAATTGATGCCGGGCGATGCCCTGTTTGGCATCATCGACAAAATTACGTATCCGCGTAAGCGGCGAAAAGCGGTTATCCAGCAAGCAGATATCCAGCTTGTTGGCAAAGTAGTTGGCGTAGCTTTCAAGCACGGCATGGCCAAAGGCTTCTTTACTGTTAAAGTAAAAATAAAACGAGCCTTTAGGCACCCCGACGTTTTTCAGAATTTTGTCCAGGCCCGAGGCGGTAAAACCGATTTCGGTTAAATGCTCAAGGCCGCTTCTAATCAGCTCAGCGCGGATATCCCGCTGTTGTGCTGATGATTTTGGCGGCCTGCCTCTGCGAGGTGTGGTATTTAATGTCGTCATGGCAATAATAATAGACCGATCGTCTATAAAAGCACATTAGACAAAGGTCGAAGCTGTTTTAGGGTTGATATATAAAGCAGAAAGTTATGAGGCAAATAGCAAGACTTGACCCCAAGAAAATGGGGTCGTAGCTAAAAGAAAATGGGGTCGTAGCTAATTAAATGGCTTTGGGTCAGACCTTGTGAGCATTTTGACTTTTGACAAAACGGCTGGGCAACAGCTGGGAAGCTGACATTCATGTTGTTAGTGACTTAAGGGCATACATATGAAAAGACAGGTTTTATTTACAATTTTACTGCTTCTGTCAGGATGTACAGTAGTACCTGAAAAGCCGGCTGATAATAATTTTAAAATCGATTTCGGAAAAGTAATCGAGGTGGGTGAGTATTATCAAATTGAAAAACCAACTAATGAATTTCAGATAGTGACCGGCCAATCCGAAGGCAAATTCGGCGTCAGAATCGAAAATCTCGCCAGAAATCCATACGATTTGGCCTTTTTCTGAGCATTGTATCCGATGAATTTGCATACTGGATGATTTTGCTTCCAAACGCGGCCTGATTGCTTCAGTACTACAATCAGGCCTATGTCGATATGCGAGACTATAAAATTTTCTGTGTAAGTGGCTGTTTATCAAAACGATATACGGTCACCGTGCATGATCATTAACTGCTTCAACCGGGCTTCGAGCTATTCGAACCTAAAGCCCAGTGTTATTGCCCAACTGGTCATAATTTTTTTGCTGCTGAGCGCTGAACTGTCCAAAGCGTCATTACCAATGTTTTGGCCAATACTATAGACACCATTTAAGCGGTCAAACTCTGTCGCGATGACGCTGGCGTTAATTGCAAAGTTCTCTGTAACCATAAAGCTAAAGCCTGCACCGACAAGTAGACCATTTTGGCTCAAGCCGAGTATTCCAGCTGGGCCAGCATAGATGTCGTTAAATGGCTCCCAGTATGGGTAACTGTACATTATAGACAAAGCGTGATTGATCGACTTTTGAGAATTATTCTCTGCAATACTGTACGTGTTGTTCTCATTTTTTAGAGAATAAAACTCCCTGTCTTTACTATGAACAAATGTCCAGCCTGTATGTGTTACCCACTGCTTCTTGACACCCTTATAAGTTAATGACGCTATCTCCTTTTCCCCGCTGCCGTCTTTATATACGACAGTGGCCCGTAGGATTTCATCTGCCTGTACCGTGCTATCAAACTCCAGGGTGGTTGTATTGGTAATTTTTTCCTTCTCATACTCGCAGCCTGAAACTGTATTGAGTTTGCTTAATATGCCTGGCACCTGCTCGGCGGTGGTGCCGCCGTATGTTAGCTCATCTACGATGTCTTGAAGTTTTTCGTCACATG
>Ga0100394_1004632_pt1 | contig 11218 bp, 9 predicted proteins | sample CryGeymeta201518_FD_81549 | JGI IMG/M metagenome (GOLD analysis project Ga0100394, IMG submission 81549) | Groundwater microbial communities from Crystal Geyser aquifers in Utah, USA - Crystal Geyser metaG 2015-18 | ecosystem: Environmental > Aquatic > Deep subsurface > Groundwater | place: USA... | reverse complement strand
TGCCGGTATTTGTGGATGTGGACCGCCTCACCCACAACATCGATGCCAGCAAGATTGAGGCGGCCATCAGCCCCAAGACCAAAGCCATCATGCTGGCGCATAGCCTGGGCAACCCGTTTAACCTGGACGTGGTCACCGCCTTGTGCAAAAAGCACAACCTGTGGCTGGTAGAAGACTGTTGCGACGCGCTGGGCACCACCTACCGTGGCCAGATGGTCGGCACCTTTGGCGACATTGGCACACTCAGCTTTTACCCGGCACACCACATCACCATGGGCGAAGGCGGTGCGGTATTTACCAAGCATGACGAACTTAAAACCATTGCCGAGAGCTTTCGTGACTGGGGCCGTGACTGTTATTGCCAGCCCGGTAAAGACAACACCTGCGGCAAACGCTTTTGCCAGCAGCTGGGTGACTTGCCCTACGGCTACGACCACAAATACACTTACAGCCACCTGGGCTACAACCTGAAAATCACCGACATGCAGGCCGCTTGCGGCCTGGCTCAGCTGGAGAAAGCCCCGCAATTCATCCAGGCCCGTAAAGACAACTTTGCCTTCCTGAAAGAACGCCTGAAAGACTGCGAAGAGTTTGTCAGCCTGCCTGAGGCCACCGAGAATTCCGACCCCTCGTGGTTCGGCTTCCCTATCACCTTGAAAGAGAACTGCCCGGTGACGCGGCTGGATCTGCTGACCTACCTAGACCAGAACAAAGTGGGGACGCGCCTACTATTTGCCGGCAACCTGACGCGTCAGCCGTACATGGCCGGTGCCAACTACCGAATCAGCGGCGACCTGACCAATACCGACAACGTGATGAACAACACCTTCTGGATTGGGGTGCAACCGGCGCTGACCAGAGAGATGCTGGAGTTTGCGGCACAGAAGATCGAGAGTTATCTCGGCGTTAACTTTTAAAGCAAACCGATGGAACTGATAAAAGAACTGCTGCCGGGTTGTTTTCTGATGCAGCCCAAGAAGTTTGAAGACCATCGAGGCTACTTCGTGAAAACTTATCATGAAGGCCAATGTGCGGCACTAGGGGTGAATCTGGACATTCGTGAAGAGTTCTATTCAATCTCCCACAAAAACGTGGTGCGTGGCATGCATTTCCAATTGCCACCTCATGCGCACGACAAACTGGTGTATTGCACTCGGGGGGCTGTGCGTGATGTACTGTTGGACTTACGCGGGGGTGAGGGCTATGGCCGTGTAGCCTCTGCAGAGCTTACAGGCGCGAACGGCCAACTCATTTTCATTCCCAAAGGCATAGCCCACGGCTTTGTGGCATTGACGGATGAATCGCTGATGCTTTACAAGACAAGTACCGTGCACGTACCGGACTCCGACTGCGGAATTCGTTGGGATAGTTTTGGATTTGACTGGCGTGTGGATCAACCAATCATCTCAGCGCGGGACAAGCAACACGCCGCGTTCGGCGACTTTGCATCCCCCTTTTGACGCAGGATATTCGGGTGAAACTACTCCTTACTGGCGCAACCGGTTTTATCGGCAGCCAACTGGCACACCGACTAGTGGCTGAGGGGTATGAATTGGCCATCCTGGTGCGCCCAGATTCCAGGCTCGATGTGTTGCAAACCGTATTGCCGCAAATCCAGATACATGTTTATGACGGCAGTTATGCGAGTTTGCTGCGCGCGGTGGAAGCTGCAAAGCCGAGTCTGGTATGTCATCTAGCCTCACTCTTTCTTGCTCAACACAGGCCAGAAGACGTAGCCCGTTTGATTGAATCAAACCTCAATTTTCCGACTCAACTGCTAGAGGCCATGAACCACGTAGGCGTCAAGCACCTCATCAATACGGGAACATCGTGGCAGCATTTTCAAAATGAGTCTTACAACCCTGTCAACCTATACGCCGCGACCAAGCAAGCGTTTGAAAGTCTTTTGACTTATTACGTTGAAGCTCATGGTTTTAAGGCAATCACGCTAAAACTTTTTGACACCTACGGCCCCGGGGATTACCGCCCCAAGTTGTTCAGTTTGCTGCGCAATGCCGCTAGAACCGGCACCACTCTTCGGATGTCACCCGGAGACCAGATACTCGATCTGGTCTATATCGATGACGTGCTTGACGCATTCTTTTTGGCCGTGGCGCGTATACCAAGAATAGACAAATCAGAGAACTACGCAGTCAGTGACTCTCTGCGACTTAGCTTGCGGGAGTTGACTAAGGTTTACAGTGAAGCCGTAGGGCACCCACTGGCTGTCGTTTGGGGTGGGTTACCCTATCGTCCGCGCGAAGTGCTGGTACCGTGGACGGACTACGCGCTGTTGCCGGGGTGGCAACCCAAGACGAATTTGCACGACGGGATCACCCGCATGGAGCAAGACAGCAAAATAAGTGGTCTGCTTGCAAAGTTGCCACTGTGAAAAAAGATGTGCTTTGGGGATATCTCTCCCAATTTCTTCAATATGGTGCGGCGCTGTTGGTGTTGCCCCTCTTGCTGAGAAAGTTGACGAGCTCCGAGTTAGGTGTGTGGTACGTATTCATGACCATTTCAGCGCTGGTGACAATGCTCGACATGGGCTTTACGCCAACACTGGCTCGTAACGTCAGCTATGTGCTGGGTGGCGCTAAGCGGCTACTGAAAAATGGATTTGAAGTTCTCGATGAACCTGGCACAGTCGACTATGGACTGCTGCAAGGCGTCATTAACGTCGCCCGAAAGATTTTCTTGCTGATTGCCTTAGCAGCAGCAGTAATACTGGCCACACTGGGCAGTTGGTACATCGTGTATGTGGCGCGTGGACAGGTTAATCAACAGACTGTACTGATCGCATGGGCCATATTTGTAGTCGCCACGGTTATCAATCTTTATTACAAATACTACACCCCTTTGCTGCAAGGTCGTGGACTATATGCTGCCTTCTATAAATCCAATGCGTTAGCAAATATCAGTTTCGTCGCGATAACTGCAGTGCTGCTGCAACTAGATCTAGGCCTCATTTCTGTATCGATAGGGTATCTTGCGTCTGCTTTGGTCGGTCGTTGGTTAAGTTGGCTGTATTTTTATGAAGGGACTTTTAAATCACACTTGGAACAGGCGACTGCCGGAGATGTGAGTTCGGTTGATATTTTCAAAATCCTCTGGCACAACGCTTGGCGTCTGGGACTGGTCGTTATCGGTGCCTTTTTGATTTTACGTGCAAACACTTTATTGGCATCAGCCTATTTGGGATTAGCCACTACAGCGGCCTATGCACTCACATTGCAGGTCTTCTCTGTTCTGCAAAGCGTTTCAACTGTGGTGTTTAACGTGCAGCAGCCGACACTGGCGCGCTACCGCGTCACAAATCAGCGCCAGGAACTAGTCAAGGCAATGGAACTGGGACTTGGCTCCGCGCTCGGGTTATTTATTTTTGGCACCATATTACTTGCCTTTCTTGGTGCGCCACTTATAAAGTGGATCGGTGGACATACGGAATTTCTGCCTGTACCTCTGCTGGCGTGGATCGGGCTGATGATGCTTTTGGAGTTGTGTCATTCACTGGCAGCCGGTGTGATCGTGACCGGGAACCAAGTGCCATTTGTCGGACCCGCGCTGCTTTCAGGATTAGCTGTCGTTCTATTGTCATGGATTGGGGTTAAGTATGGCCGCTTCGGCCTAGCATGGCTTATTGGGTCACAGTTTGTAGTGCAACTAGCATATAACAACTGGAAATGGCCATGGCTTGTTTATCAGGAACTTTATTCCACTAAAAAACATACTCTCTAATTGAAGCTGTCCAAACTTTCGAATATGGAAAACATTAGCATAATGGAATATGAGCCATTGGTCACGGTAGCCATACCCACATTTAATCGAATTGATCTATTAAAAAGAGCACTTGCCAGTGCTTTGGCACAGAACTACAAAAATATTGAGATCATAGTTTCCGATAATGCCAGCACCGACGGAACCAATGAATACTTAATATCTTTGGATGATCGTAAAGTAAAAGTATTTCTTAACGAGAAAAATTTGGGAATGGTCCCTAATTGGGATCGCTGTCTGATGGAAGCCAGGGGCGAATATTTTCTTCTAATGTCTGATGACGATGCCTTTGAAGATACGCATGCAATCGATAAACTGGTATCTGGATTTCTTGAAGAAACCGGTAAAGACGTCGGGGCCGTCTTTTCAGATGTCAAGATTGAAAGACTCGATAAAGACTATATTGAGGAAACTACCTCCGAAAAAACAATGTACAGTTCCGAGGAAATAATAGTAGATTTTTTCTTGAGTAAAGTCGCTGTATTCCCTTGTGCAACTTTGTTCAGGACAACAGACCTTCGTGATATCGGAGGATATGCATCTTTTGGGGCAAAGTTGGCAGTAGATGCATGTGCTTGGATTCTTGTAGCACTCAAGTATGGAAAAATCCGACGCATTGGAGAGCCCTTGGTCCTATACCGTATTCATCACAGCCTGTCATCATCGGCAATAGATATTTGGAATGCAGATTTTGAAGTAATGCAAAGGCTTATTGATAAATATCACACGAGTATTTCGTCAAGGGGATATCAAGACGTTCACTTCGCCATGAATGTTGCTAGCAGTCGGGTTCCAATTTCATATATTATAAGAAAATATCGAGAAGACGAGAAATACAATATTTTCTCTGCAGCAATCGATTTGATACGTTTTCGTAAAAAAATATTATCTTTAAATAATATTAAGTTTTTACTGACTAGAATTTTTAGAGCAAAGGAACCTCTGAAAAACCCAGCCAACTGCTAAGCCCTGAGAAACATTATATTCTGATGAAACATATCAGCTTTGCCATCATTGGATTTGAACTGCGCGCCAAAAGGACACGCAAGCGCGTGTTTCTCAAGGAGATGAATCGCGTGGTGCCATGGGTTGAATTGGTAGGCTTGATTCAACCTTTTGCGGCGAATGGAACAGGTGCCAAAGTTGGACGCCCCTCGTTTGCGGTGGAGAACAAGCTGCGCATCCACTTCCTGCAACATTGGTTTGGTTTGAAGGCCCCGGCCATGGAAGAGGCTCTGCGTGATGTCTCGCAGTACTGCGAATTTGCACGTCTGGACCCTGGCTGCACACGACTTCCCGATGAAACAACTATCCTGCGGTTTCGCGATATGCCTGAAGAGAACAACCCGAGTATCCAATTTCTGGCCACCATCAACGCCACTTTGGCTACCAAAGGCTTGATGCTGAAGAGCGGTGCGGTGGTGGATGCCACCTTGATTGCAGCACCCAGTTCCACCACGAACAGCAGCAATGAGCGTGACCCCGAGATGCACCAGACCAAGATGGGCAGCCAGTGGCACTTCTGCATGAAGGCCCACATTGGGTTGGATACTGAGTCTGGACTGGTTCACACCATCGTTGGCACAGCGGCCAACTTCAACGACGTGACCCAGGGCCACGGCTTGCTGCACGGTGAGGAAGAAGTGGTGTTTGCGGACGCGGGCTACCAACGTGCCAAGAAACGCCCTGAAGCAAAGGGCGTCCAATGGCATGTAGCAATGCGCCGTGGCAAACGTCGGGCGCTGGACAAGCATTCGCCTTGGAGCAACTTGATGGACAAAGCCGAGCAACTCAAGGCCAGCGTTTGGGCAAGAGTCGAGCATCCCTTTCGGGCTTTGAAATGCCAGTTCGGATTCGCCAAGGTTCGCTACAGAGGACGGTCGATGAACACGGTCCAACTGGTGACCCTGTTCGCGCTCTCCAATTTGTGGACGGCTCACAAGCGGATACTGCAAGGCGTCATGGCATGAGTGCGCTCACCATCCGGGCCGCTACCAACCGGCGGCCTCCAAAGAAAGCAAATCGGCATCAAGTGGCCGGGCAAACCGGTAAAAATGCACATCAGGTCTCATTGTGTGCATCCTTGAACATCAACTCTCGCTCTAGCCGGGATCGTGCAGACCATGCCTGAATATTAACAAAATTGACTTTATTGATATGTCGAAAAAACTATATATTTCTGTCAACTTATCCAAGAACAACTACGGAGGTTCAGTAGTAGGGCGGACCAACTTTCGACTTTTCAAGGAGATTTTTGGGGATGAAGCCTGTGCAATTGCAGTCAATAGAAATCCACTCGAAGGAGTTATTTCCGTTCGAACATCTACTAATCGTGTTGGCACGGCCATTGCTAATATTTTTGGAATTTGTGCGACTCTGACTAGGCAAGGTGCGCTGGAAATCATAGATTTTGTTCGTAAAGAACGACCATCAATTATTTGGTTGGATACATCCCTTCTTGGCCATTTAATTCCTCAGCTAAGAATTGAGTCTCCGGGAGTAAAAATAATTTGCTTCTTTCACAATTTGGAGGAAGACATGATTCTTGAAAAGATAAGGAAGGGGCAATGGGTTTATTACATCGCACTTCTTGCCACTCGTACCAATGAGCGCATGTCAGCAAAGCTTGCTGATATCGTAGTCACGATCCAAAAGACAGATGCGGAGAAACTACTGGCACGACATGGCCGTAAATCTGAATTCACTTTACCAGTATGCATCCCGGATACTTATTCTCAAGTAATGCCGTCAAATCCTTATCCGGGAGTGCGATATGTGCTGTTTGTTGGATCCGATTTTCCACCCAACGTGGAGGCACTACAATACCTAAGTCGGGAAGTTTCTCCATCTCTTAAGAAAACTATTGTTATCGCTGTTGGTAATGGTTTGGAGAAATATGTACCAACATTATCTCACGATAAAATGATAATTAAAGGATATGTTGAAGATCTGGACGCAATTTATTATCATGCAATTGCAGTTGTAACGCCTATTTTTTCTGGCGGAGGAATGAAGGTTAAGGTAGCCGAAGCGCTAATGCAAAGAAAATATGTGGTTGGAAGTAGGTTTTCCTTTATTGGCTATCAAAGTGCCGTTGATTTTGGTGTCTGCATAGTCGCTAATTCGGTACATGACTATGTTGCATCAATAGAAAGCAGTTATCCATCTTCAGGGCTTAATTTATTGACACAAGAGGTATTTACACAAGAATACAGTCTTAATGCAGGAGCTGCTCGAATGGAGAAAATTATTGATTCAGTAAAAACTAATTTGTCTTGATCAAATTTAGCTTATGATAAATAATCAAAAAATTTCAGAAAAAATATATCTTTCCCTATATATAACCTCTCTGGTTCTTGTTGCAAGTTACATGATTGCTACCAATCAGTATGCTGGCGAATTGGATTCATTTGAACTAAATGTAACTTTGACCGAAATTGTATCGCTGCTAGGACTTTCAATTTTCGGGTTCATCGCTGCATATTTTTTTTATATAGTAACAAAAAATAGGCGGTTGTATTTTTCGATCACTCCCTGGCGAGTCGATTCAAAACGATTTGCAAATGTTTTTTTTGCACTAGTTATAGTGCAACTTGTTTTTCTTATTGTTACTGATGTTGGACGTTTTGGCAGTCAGGCAACAAGCAGCTATTCTCCAATTTTCGCGCTTCTCAACGTAGACTCATTATTCGCAATTTTTTATTTTGTAACAAGAGAAAAGAAGGCAGTCAGTAAATATTATTTTTTTTCCATTGTTTTCATTTATGTATTATTTAAAATTCTACAAGGATGGTCAGGTGTAATTTTACTGATTTTATTCTTTGAACTTCATTTTTACTTCAAGAAGCGTAAAATAAAAATTTGGCCAAGGAGTATATTAATTTTATTTTTACCACTGCTTTTAATTGCTTCTGGCGGCAAGGTATATCAGTATGTTTTTCCATATAAGTTTGAAATAAGGGGCCTCTCAATCAGTGAAATTAACTACACTGAAGGTGTAGTTAATTTAACGAATAGGCTGACGTTTTTTCCTATTTCCGTAGGGGCTTACGAGAGAAGTTACGATGTAAAACTCAATGCCCATAATGATGAAATTTCGTTTCGTGAAGCTAGAGGTTTTTTTAGACCATTCACCCCAAGATTTCTTATGGAAAATAAGGAATTTAGATCAATTAACAACCTAATAAAGCAAGCATTTTACCCATATATCGAAGCAACAACGAGCACTGACATAGGCTTTATTATGTATTCAGTGTTAGTTTTTTCAACAGATATGAATGATGGAATCATATTATTAATGATGACAATTATTCTACTTTTAATTAATAAATTTATTTATGATTCTTTTGAGGAGTATCGTGGTCAGTTGGACTTTTTATATTTTCTTTTGATTATGAAATTATACTATACCGGATCGCCTGAAATGGTATTTAGTTATGGATCAATTGGTATTATATTTTTACTGCCGTTGCTAATTGGATTGGCTGCAATCAAGCAGAAATGACTAATTTAAATTAGTAGATTTGTATGAAAATCCAGTTTCTTTTCACAATAGAGGCAGAATCTGCATCTGGTAGTGTCAGCTTATCTGCCTCACGTTTTCCGAGACCGCCGGTATGAGTTGGCATACTGTCACGTTACTATCCAACTCTCATGACATACAATCCAATTTAATTGACGCTGGCAATCGGACACGCGTTATACGTTTGGTCAACACGTTAATCAAAAATTAAAAAAGAATATAGCCATGTCATGTATTGTTATTTCAGCAGTCAATCTCATCGAGGGGGGTACGCTAACCGTCCTGCGTGAATGTCTTGCGTCCGCCGCTGCAGACCTGCCCGCAGAGTGTGAGATCGTGGCCCTTGTTAATCGCGCTGATTTGATCAGCGAGCCGCGAATTCGTCTGATATCGATTCCGAGCGCGAAGAAATCCTGGTTTCATAGGCTGTACTGGGAGTGGTTCGGGTTCATGCGCATTTCTCGCAAACTGAAACCTGCATTGTGGCTATCGCTGCACGACATCACTCCACGCGTATCGGCCACACGCCAGGCGGTGTATTGCCATAACCCTTCTCCCTTCTATCGAATCAGCTTACGCGAGGCATGGCAAGAACCAAAGTTTCTGATGTTCAACCAGCTATATGCTCTGTTGTACCGTGTACTCATCCGGCGCAACTACTGCGTTATCGTGCAGCAGGACTGGCTGCGGTCGGAGTTCAAGCGGCGCATGGGTCAAATCCCGGTAGTCGTCGCATACCCATCCCTGCAGGCAATAGAGTGTCTTGTTGTCCCAACGTCGGGACGAAAATTTGTTTTTCTCTATCCCGCGTTACCACGAGTTTTCAAGAACATCGAGACATTGTGCAAGGCAACACAGATATTGGCTGCCCGCGGGGTCAGCGGCTTCGAGGTGCGGCTCACTCTTGATGGCAGCGAGAATCGGTACGCCCGCTGGCTACTGGGGAAGTTTGGTGAGATAGCGCAAGTTCGATTCATCGGCCGTCAGACCAAAGACGAGATGACTGCGCAGTATCGCGAGGCCGCCGCAATTGTGTTTCCGAGCAAGCTGGAGACTTGGGGCCTGCCGATCACCGAAGGCAAGGCGCAAGGGCTGCCGCTGCTGGTGGCTGATATGCCATATGCGAGGGTTACTGTCGGGACCTACGATCTCGTTAGCTTTTTCCCGGCTGAATCCCCGGATGCTCTTGCTGATCTCATGCAGTCGATGGTTGAGAAAACATGGCAGCCAACTGGGAACCGCCATTCCGACCCCGCAGCGCCGTTTGCACCCGACTGGACGAGCTTGTGGCACATCCTGATTGATGGTCTAACGTCTACACCGCAGAATAATCGCGATCAAACAACATGACGAAGCAGGCAATGTCTGATGGTGAATGAAGATAAAAGAGTGTGCTTTGCAGTGTGCTTGGCCGCTTACAACGGCATGGCCTATATAGCGGAGCAAATTGAGTCTATTCTTCTGCAAAAGAATGTTGAGTTCCAGATATTTATAAGTGTTGATCAGTCAACCGACGGTACTGAAGATCGTCTCGCAGAGTGGGCGTTGTCAGAGCCGCGTTTGACCTTATTGCCTTTCGGTCAGCATTTTGGTGGCGCGGGACCGAATTTCTATCGACTGTTACGCGATGTGGACTTAACGGGCTTTGACTATCTCAGTTTCGCTGACCAAGATGATCTTTGGCGCCCGGAAAAGCTGTGGCGAGCGCACTCTTTGATGTCGGAGCTTGATGCAGTTGGATATTCAAGTAACTTCACGGCGTTCTGGCCCACTGGTGAGACCCGCTTGGTGAACAAAGCTTGGCCCCAACGGAGTTGGGATTTTTTGTTTGAATCGGCAGGCCCGGGGTGCACTTACGTAATTCATTCCAGTTTGGCCCTACCGCTCCAACAGTTGGTGCGTAACGCGGATAAGAAGGTGCTGCGCGTTGATTACCATGACTGGCTAACCTACGCTTTTGCCAGGTCCCATAATTTACCCTGGGTAATTGATAGTTGGTCCAGTATGCAATACCGCCAGCATGCGCATAACCAAATTGGTGTCAACGCGGGCTGGCGTTCATTTTGGTTGCGTGTACGAAAAATTCTTAGCGGTTACGGCTTCGAGCAATCTTTGTTGATTGCAGATTTAGTGCAGGCATCCTCACTACCCGTGATGCAGCGCGGGTTGCGCGGTGGTCGTCTAGGTTATCTGTGGCTGGCATTCCGCGCCACACAATGCAGGCGTAAGCGTATGGATCAGATGTGGTTCTTCATTTCTTGTGTGTTGTTAGCGTTGTTCAAGCCCGCAGACCGAGGTGATGCATGATGCAGCGAGTTTTGGTCACAGGGGGGCGGGGTTTTGTCGGCGAGGCGCTGGCTGCTGGAGCCTTGTCAATTGGATTCGCGGTGCGTGTCAGCTCGCGGCAAAAGTTGATGGCAGCAGCAGCTCGCTTGGAGCATTCCCAAGTAGGCGATCTAGGGCCTGCGACCGACTGGTCAGCTGCGTTGCAAGGGGTCAATGCCGTTGTGCATTGCGCTGGAAGGGCGCATGTGATGACGGACACGGCGATAGACCCGCTAACGGCATTTCGCACCGTCAATGCAGCGGGGACTTTGAACCTGGCCCGCCAAGCCGCTGAAGCGGGAGTGACGCGGTTTGTTTTCGTAAGCTCAGTCGGCGTGAACGGGTCACATACCGCGCTAGACAAGCCATTTTCTGAAGTGGACAAACCCAACCCGCATAACGCCTATGCGCTTTCCAAATGGGAGGCCGAACAAGGTTTGTTGCGTATCGCTGATGAAACCGGGCTGGAGGTGGTCATCATCCGCCCGCCGCTGGTCTATGGCTGCAGTGCGCCGGGTAACTTCGATTCCCTCATGCGGCCCGTGCGGGGCGCCTGGCCCTTGCCGCTGGGGGCGGTGCACAACCAGCGCAGCC
>Ga0100394_1004626_pt1 | contig 11224 bp, 8 predicted proteins | sample CryGeymeta201518_FD_81549 | JGI IMG/M metagenome (GOLD analysis project Ga0100394, IMG submission 81549) | Groundwater microbial communities from Crystal Geyser aquifers in Utah, USA - Crystal Geyser metaG 2015-18 | ecosystem: Environmental > Aquatic > Deep subsurface > Groundwater | place: USA... | reverse complement strand
GCAGCGCCTGCCGATGGATGCCGTGCCCGACATCACTAATGTACAAGTGCAAATTAATACGGCTGCGCCTGGCTATTCGCCACTGGAAGCAGAGCAACGACTAACCGTGCTTATTGAAAATGCCATGGCCGGTTTACCCAAACTACAATACAGCCGTTCGCTATCACGCTATGGCATGTCGCAGGTTACGGTAGTGTTTAATGATGGCACCGACATTTACTGGGCGCGCCAGCAGGTATCTGAACGCTTACAAGCCGTAAGAGCCAACTTACCTGCAGACACCAACCCCACCCTTGGCCCTATTGCTACCGGCCTGGGCGAAATTTTTATGTATACCGTTAGCGCCGAGCCTGATGCGGTAAAAGAGGATGGCACGGCTTATACACCTGAAGATTTGCGCACCTTGCAAGATTGGGTCATTAAGCCGCAGCTGGTAAAGGTAAAAGGGTTAACGGAAGTTAATAGTATTGGGGGCTACCAGCGCCAGTACCAAGTCGCGCCCGACCCCGCCAGGTTGCTAGCATTTAAACTGACATTGGATGACATTGCCACGGCGCTTAGCCGGAATAACAGCAATGTTGGCGCGGGCTATATTGAGCAACGCGGCGAACAATGGTTAGTGCGCTCGCCAGGCCAATTACGCACACTTGATGATATTGGCGGGTTAATTATTGCCAAGCGCGATGATGGCCCTGTGCGGTTACATGATGTTGCTGATGTTTATTTAGGTAAAGAACTGCGTACCGGTGCGGCTAGCTTAAATGGCGAAGAAACGGTGCTGGGTACCGTATTTATGCTAATGGGTGAAAACAGCCGCACCGTGTCTCAAGCGGTAGCAGAAAAACTGCATGAGGTTAACCGCTCATTGCCAAAGGGTGTTACTGCTCAGGCGGTATATAACCGCACCACGCTGGTCGATAAAACCATTGCTACGGTGCAGAAAAACCTGTTTGAAGGTGCGGTATTAGTCATCGTGGTGCTGTTTATTTTTCTTGGTAATATTCGCGCTGCGCTGATAACAGCACTGGTTATTCCGCTAAGTATGCTGTTTGCCATCAGCGGTATGGCCATCAATAAAGTCAGTGGTAATTTAATGAGCTTAGGCGCTATCGACTTTGGTTTAATGGTCGATGGCGCCGTTATTGTGGTGGAAAACTGCCTGCGTCGTTTAGGTTTGGCACAACACCGAACAGGCAGGCTATTAACCCTCGACGAGCGCTTAAGTGAAGTGTATCAAGCCACGCGGGAAGTCTTTACCCCAGCCGTGTTTGGTGTGTTAATTATTATGCTGGTGTTTTTACCTATTTTTGCGCTAAGCGGCGTCGAAGGTAAAATGTTTCATCCGATGGCTTTTACGGTTATTGCTGCACTGGCGGGTGCGGTGCTATTGGCCATTACCTTTGTACCTGCCGCGGTGGCCATTTTTGTCCGTGGCAGGGTTAACGAGCAAGACTCAACGCTGATACGCCTGTTAAAAAATGGCTACTCGGTGCTACTCCGGCAGAGTTTGCGCCACTCCATGCTATTTATCAGTACTGCGCTACTGGTTATGGCGACGGTGTTTTGGCAAGGCAGTAAGCTTGGCAGTGAGTTTATGCCACAGTTGGATGAAGGCGATGTTGCCCTTCATGCGCTGCGTATCCCGGGTACCGGCTTAACCCAATCGCTACAGATGCAACTACTGCTTGAGCGTGAAATTGCTACCCTACCTCAGGTAGAGCGGGTATTCAGCAAGCTGGGTACGGCGGAAATTGCCACCGACCCAATGCCGCCTAATGTCGCCGATACCTTTGTTATACTAAAGCCGCAATCGCAGTGGCCTGATCCAGGCATGAGTAAAGCAGATTTTGTCGCATTACTACGCAGTACCGTTGAAGCCTTACCGGGAAATAACTACGAGTTTACTCAACCCATTGAGATGCGCTTTAACGAGATGATTGCCGGCGTGCGTAGTGACGTTGCGCTGCGAATATATGGTGATGATTTAACTGAATTAACCAGGCTTGCCGAAGCTGCTACCACATTGCTGGCAACGATACCCGGCGCAGTTGATGTACGCATGGAGCAAGCCACAGGGTTACCGATGTTGTCAATTGAACCAGACCGTGAGCATTTGGCACTTTTGGGTATTGATGTCGCAAGCGTGCAACATAGCATTCAAACCATGGTTGGCGGCATGCAGGTTGGGCTCATTTACGAGGGTGATAAAGCGTTTGACCTTATCATCAGAGCGGATGAGAATCTCAGGAGCGACCCCCAGCAGTTAAAACGCCTGCCACTGGCATTGCCCGGCATTTCAAGCAAAAGCAGTACTGAGCTAACCTATGTGCCACTGGGTGAAGTCGCTCATTTTGACGAAATTGAGGCGCCCAATCAGATAAACCGCGAAAGTGCTAAACGTAATATCGTGGTTAGCGCTAATGTTTCAGGGCGCGACCTTGGCAGTTTTATTAGCGAAACCAAGCAGCTAATGACCAATAACCTTGAGCTACCGGCTGGTTACTGGCTGGGTTATGGCGGTACTTTTGAGCAACTGCAATCTGCATCAAACCGCTTAATGTGGGTGGTGCCACTCACCTTGCTGATGATTTTTGGCCTGTTGTTTAGCGCACTTAATTCTGCAAAAGACGCCATGGTGGTATTTAGTGGCGTACCCTTGGCGTTAACCGGTGGATTTGCGGCCTTAATGCTGCGCGATATGCCACTGTCTATTTCTGCCGCGGTCGGCTTTATTGCCTTATCAGGCATTGCCGTACTTAACGGTGTAGTGATGTTGGCAATGATAAAACAACTGCGTGAACAGGGCCTTGAGTTATTGCAGGCGATACATCAAGGCGCAGTGCAGCGCCTAAGACCGGTATTAATGACAGCACTAGTGGCAAGCTTGGGCTTTGTGCCTATGGCGTTTAACAGCGGCACCGGTGCAGAAGTTCAGCGCCCGCTTGCTACAGTGGTTATTGGCGGTATTATTTCCGCTACCCTGCTAACGCTGGTGTTATTACCTGCGCTGTATAAGCTGGTAAATCGCAAAGCAAGGTAGTAGCGTAAATAGCAGCAACTGTTGCCGCTAGTGCGGCTGCAGTTTCTGCTGGTATTCAGTAAACAGCACTTGCTGCTCGGCATTTAATGTTTCATGTTGTAACTGCAATAACAGCTTTTCTATCAGCGTTTTATGCCCTTCATCCAGCTGCTTTTTCTCTAGCATAACCACTAATACTTTAAGAATATTCAGTGCCACACTCATATTTCTTGGTGTCAGTGAAAACGCCTGCTCTAACGAGTTTAACGCCGCATGAAATTTGCCGCGCTTGAACAGCTCTACTGCCATCCGGTTTAGCTGTTGCGGCGTAAAATGCACAGCTGCACGCTCAGCCAATTCCTGCTCTATGTACTTCCCTACAACCTGATCAGTCAAACCGTTTCCACTAATTTGCCGCTTTATCGCATCTAATAGGGTTACAGCGTCCTCCCGACGGCCTAACTCGTGCAGTGCTTTCACTTTATCCAGATTGTCCTCTACCGACGTCCCTGGTCGCAAACTGATATGGTTATCAATTATCGCTTCAGCTTTAGGACGTTCTTCTTTTGCGGTATGTAATCGGGCTCTTACTACCAACAATTGATCTTTTAACTGCGTTGATAACGGTATTTGTTTTTCCAGTTCGGTTAACAACAAATCTGCTTGATTAAGTACTTTAATTGACTCTGCTTTTTCCAAAGTAGTGGCATAATCGATGCCTGCACGTACGACATTAAGTCTTAAAATTGGTGAGTCGTGAATAGAGTTTTTTGCATATTTTGCCATAGCAATGGCAGCTTGATACTGGCCAACATGATCATGGTTCAATCTCGCCAGGTCGAGCAAGCGTTTATTGCGTTCAATATTACGCGGTGCTAACCGGGTCGCTTTCTTAATTTCTTCGTACGCCTGCGCGAAGTCCTGTTTGCCAATATAGTAATGTGCCAGCATGTCATAAGTAGCAAAACGGGTATCTGTTTTGTCGGTTAGCTCTGTAAGCAACGACGTAATGTCTTCCAGTTTGTCTTGTTGTAATAATGCTTTGATATAGCCCAAATACACCCAGGACACTTTATGAGTTTGCAACAAATTCTCGTAGTACAGAGCTGCATCAGAAAACTCGCGTAAGTTAAGCAAACATTCACCGGTCAATCGTTTCATCTGTAAATGGTACTTAGCCAATGCCGGGTTTAATAAGTGCCGCTCTGCAAAGTACATCGCCTTGCTGTAATCCTGACGGTCAATAGCCTGATACACATTAAATAAAGTGCGCTTAACTTCCAGTGTTAAGGGCAGACGACTTTGTACATGCTTAGTGTTTAGCGGTTTGACCCAGAAATCATCCGGCTGCAACTCAACAATACTGTTCACCAGATGTTCACTGGTTTCTGCACTAAGAAAAATCAGAATGGTGCATTTGGTTATGTGCCGCTTAAACTTAAGTTCTTCCAGCAGATGAAAGCCATCTTTATCGCTTTTGACATTGAAGGCACAAATGACAACATGAAATGTGGTTTGTTCGCATAATCGTAGGGCGTAATAGGCATTTTCGGCGCATTTAATATTTTCGATACCAAGTTCAACTAAAGCCGACTTAATGACATTTTGTACCAATACCTGATCATCAATAATCAATACATTTAATTTGTTATAAGCGGTTAATTCATCTTGATCCATCGTAACCTTTTTATATTCCGTTGTTATAGTTACCTAAGCATGCTGCTAATACTTTTAACCTAATCTTATTGCAGCATAAACCCGCTTTTTAAGAAAAACCAGTAACTTTGCAACGGTAAGACTAATCGTACATTTTTAATTCCATTTTGCTATTGTCAGTGCCTGCTTACGCCCCAATTGATTAGTCAGTATCATCATTAACCTTAGAAGAGGTCTGTACCATGTTTTATGATTTGACCGTAGTACAAAACAGTAAAATGCTGCAAAACCTTAGCGCTATATTAGATAAAGCTGCCGCCTTTGCTGATAGCAAAAAATTTGATGTCACGGTGCTGCTAAATGCCAGACTGGCACCAGATCAGTTTAACCTGACACGGCAGATCCAAATTGCCTGTGATAGTGCCAAACTGGGTGCAGCGCGTTTAACCGGTAAAGTAGATAGCGCCCCAAAACATGCCGATGATGAAACCACGCTGGCAGACTTACAGCAGCGCATCCGCGATACAGTGGATTATTTGGCTACCTTTAGTGAAGCAGATTTTATTACTGCCGCCACACAACATATCACCCAACCGCGTTGGGAAGGTAAATACCTGCATGGGTATGAATTCTTAATTCAGCATGTAATGCCAAACGTGTACTTTCACATTACAACGGCTTATGCAATTTTGCGCCATAATGGTGTTGATGTAGGTAAAAAAGATTACCTTGGCGCCATGCCATATAAGGTTTAAAGACACAAAACGCCGCTATAAACCGCAATGTCAGTTAGTTAATTTTAGGTAGCCATTGGTTTGCCCACACTAACACGCCGTTAACCCATCCCTGGGGGCTCGTTTCAGCCCGTCCAGGGCTTCAACGGTTAGTTAAGGGCAAACCGATTATGCTAAATTGATTAGTACTGGGTATAGACCGGTGTTTTTAATACCAATATGGCATTACCGTTCAAGCACAATTCGGTAGCGCGCTTTACCACTTTCTAAATGTGCCAACGCTTCGTTAATCTGCTCGAATTTAAACATCTCAACCACAGGCTTAATATTGTGCTGTACCGCAAATTCCAGCATTTTAGCAATGGTTGCCGGGCTACCAACAGGCGAGCCTGACACACTGCGCTGCGCCATAATTAAACTAAACACATTCAAATCAAGCGGCTCTAATGTCGCGCCAACAAAATGCAAACGGCCTTTTGGCTTTAACGTCGACAAATACAAATTCCAGTCCAGCTTCACGTTTACTGTAGAAATAATAAAGTCAAACTTTGCAGCAGCTTGTTCAATTTCAGCCGCATTGCGCGAATTAATGCAATGATGGGCTCCCAGCTCTTTCGCCTCAGCAGCTTTGCTGTCACTTGACGTAAATGCCGTCACCTCACAGCCCCAGGCACGTAAAAACTGCAAACCAATATGCCCAAGCCCACCAATACCAATAACCGCCACTTTATCGGTAGGTTTAACATCAAACTGCACCATAGGGTTAAACACGGTTATACCACCACAAAACAGTGGTCCGGCAGTTTTTGCATCCATACCTTTAGGCAGTGGGATTACGGCACTGGCGTTGGCGCGAACTTTTTCGGCGAAACCACCATGGCGACCTACTATGGTGCCCTCGGCCGTCGAACACAGGTTCTGATCGCCGCTACCGCAGCTTGAGCACACTTTACAATAATCAGAATGCCAGCCCAGACCAACCACCTGGCCTTGCTGTAAATGCTTAACATCCGCACCAACTGCGGCTACCCGCCCTACTACCTCATGCCCAGCAACCAACGGAAACGACGACATGCCCCACTCGTTATGCAGCATTGATAAATCTGAGTGACAAATGCCGCAATAATCCACGTCAATTTCAACATCATGCCGGCCAAGTTCACCTGGCTCATACTCCCAAGCGGTTAGCTTTCCTTTTGCTTCTAGTGCTGCGTATGCCTTAATCATAAATACTCCTGTGTTGTTGATCCCAAATACATTTAAACAATACAGCTAACAGTATTGACCAGATCTGTCAGTTCACCCGTAATTTATTGCGTTCTATACCTTTTGGCCGCTCGATACACCACGCAATACCAATATCTGCTGAAATGTGGTTATTTTATCGCCAGTCATACCTGTTTCTTCTGCCGCTTTCAGGTATAATCCGCCGACTTTTTTCCGGCTCAGCCCATTTTAAGAGACACTATGACAGTACAGACCTTTGATCCAACACAAACCACCACTTTGGATACCGCCGCTAAAAGCCTGTCTGATCAGGTAAAAACAGGTAGTGGTAAAGGCAATACCATTGGGTTTGTCAGCTTGGGCTGTCCGAAAAATCTGGTCGACTCTGAACGCATTCTTACCCAGTTAAAAAGCGAAGGTTACAACATTGTTCCGACCTACGATGATGCTGAGTTAGTTATCGTAAATACCTGCGGTTTTATCGACAGCGCGGTACAAGAATCGTTAGAAACCATTGGGGAAGCCTTGGCAGAAAACGGCAAAGTTATTGTTACCGGCTGTTTGGGCGCGCGCGAAGATGAAATTCGCCAGGTTCACCCTAACGTATTGGGCATTACTGGCCCGCACAGTTACGAAAACGTACTTAAACAAGTTCATGAGTTTGTGCCTAAACCCAAATACGACCCGTTCACCATGCTGGTGCCCGATCACGGTGTTAAATTAACGCCAAAACATTACGCCTATTTAAAAATTTCTGAGGGCTGTAATCATCGCTGTACCTTCTGCATTATCCCATCCATGCGGGGCGATTTAGCCAGCCGTCCGGTAGGTGAAGTACTGGACGAAGCACAGCGCTTAAAAAATGCCGGCGTTAAAGAGCTATTGATAATCTCGCAAGACACCAGCGCCTATGGCGTAGATGTAAAACACCGAACCGGCTTTTGGAACGGCGCACCGGTTAAAACTTCGATGCAATCGTTGTGTGAAGCATTGGGTGAAATGGGCATTTGGGTGCGCTTGCACTATGTTTACCCTTACCCGCATGTGGATGATATTATCCCGCTGATGGCTGCAGGTAAAGTACTGCCGTATTTAGATATTCCGTTTCAGCATGCCAGCCCACGTATTTTAAAGTTGATGAAGCGCCCGGGACAGGCAGACCGTGTACTGGAGCGCATTAAAAAATGGCGTGAGATATGCCCGGAGCTTACCATCCGTTCAACCTTTATAGTTGGCTTCCCTGGGGAAACCGAAGAAGACTTCCAAATGTTGCTCGACTGGCTGCAAGAAGCACAACTTGACCGCGTTGGTTGCTTCAAATACAGCCCGGTAGAAGGCGCCAAAGCTAACGACCTGCCCGACCCGGTTGCAGATGACATCATGGAAGAGCGCTACCACCGCTTTATGCAAACACAGCAGGCCATCAGCACTGCACGTTTGCAAGCCAAAATTGGCCGACGCATTAAAGTGTTAATTGACGAAGTAGACGAAGAAGGCACCATTGGCCGAAGCTTTGCCGACGCACCAGAAATTGACGGCGCAGTCTATTTAAATGGTTTAACTGCGGTTAAACCCGGCGATATTATTGACGCGATAGTAGAAGAAGCCGATGAGTATGATTTATGGGCAACAATGGCTGAATAGTCTTACGCCTTTAAACAACATTTAAAACAGGTGGCCTAGGCCACCTGTTTTTTTATGGAAACTACAGCGGGTTAGCCATCGCAGTATCAGGCCATAACCTTAGCAACTGTCGGTTAAATAACCCCAGATCGCCACTGCTATAAAACCTGTCTGCAGCCATTTTTGCGCCTGAGTTTAACAACAGCGCCTGTGCCAGCCGCTGCTGCAACTGCTTAGCCACTGCCATTTCAGTGCGCACTATGTTGATATCAGGCCCGGCAATATCCGCAATGACATCAGCAATAAAGTTGTAATGCGTACAGCCCAGCACCAAGGTATCGGCACCCTGCGTTAAAAGCAGCTGAATATAGCCTGTTATAAGCTCGCGCATGGCGGCGCCATCCAGCGAAAGCGCTTCAATGTTTGGCACCAGCGCCGGGCAAGGCTGCAGCACTATTTTTGCTTTACCAGCATAGCGCTGAGCTAAATTGGCAAACGCCGGTGTTAACAAGGTACGCGGCGTGGCAAGCACGCCCACTACACCGGTTTTACTGGCCAGCACCGCCGGCTTTACGCCAGGCTCAACACCGATAATAGGCAGCGAATATTGCGCTCTTAGCTCTTTTATCGCCGCCGTGGTCGCGGTGTTGCACGCCACCACTATGGCCTTAACACCACAACCAATAAGATGCTGCGTAATCGCTTGCATGCGCTGATAAATATACTCATCCGTTTTTTCGCCATAAGGTGCATGGCCGCTGTCGGCAACATAAATAAGCTGTTCGTTAGGCAGTAGTTGACGTACCGCACAGGCCACAGACAGCCCGCCGATACCGGAGTCAAAAATACCTATTGCTGCAGAATGTGCCATAGCACGCCCGTTATTTTTTAAAGCCTGCAAAATTAGCATAATTTAACGCTGCTTTTGCAGGATTTTGCTATAAAAAGCGCAAGCGAGCAGCCATAGCGGCAGCAAGTAATTTAAGGCAATGTTTGCGGGAAAAGCGATGGTGCATGGTATTAGCGACCTTTCAGCTCATTTCCCCAAGCACAGTATGATGCCCAACAGCAAAATAAAGCATACCAGCAGCACCACGCTGATGCTAAACCAGCGGCAGCTATGAGCGAGAAGCTGAAAATCAGGTTAATTTTGATCTGACCCTAATATTACTGACACCGTTAAATCTGCTGTTCGGGTTTGACTAAGCTCCCAACCTACTATGCTTCGCGAGTACAAATCAATAATCACTGCAAGATACGACCATTGGCCATTTACCTTCAGGTAGGTAACATCTCCAGCCCACTGTTCATTTGCAGCTACCGGAGCGGCTTCTTGCCGCTTTTGGTTACCGACAGTAATGCACGAGTTAGCTGGTAAGGGGGTGCGCCTATATAGCCTGCTCACCTTTCCTACCAAACTCATATCACGCATTAATCTTTCTACGCGCTTGCGATTAACTCTCTCACCTTCTCGTCGCAACGCTGCATGGATCCGAGGGCTTCCGTAATTGCCATCGTGATCACAAAATAGCACCTGGATCCGCTCAGCCAACCTACGATTCACTATCGTTCGTTCAGCGTCCTCACGATTCTGCCAGCGGTAAAATCCTGCTACCGAAACATCTAATCGCGCACACAGGTATCTGATCCCAAATACATCACCATGCTCGGCTATGAATCCGAATCGGGCTGTTTTTGTTCCTTCAGATACCTGTCCCACTTTTTTAGAAAATCGTTTTCCTTCTTCAGCTCAGCCAACTCTTTGCGTAAGCGTTTAAGTTCCGGCTTTTCTTTCTCGCTAGCTTCTTTACTGATTACAGGCTTTTCACCAGGTTCTTTCGTCATACTGATTCTTCTCGTTGGCTGAGCAACAAATTTACCCTCCCTGTACTCTTGCCGCCAGCGATAAACCATTATCGGATGTAGCCCTAAAGCTTCCGCTATCTGAACCGAAGTAACACTGAGTTTCTCGGTTAAATCGATAACCTTTAGCTTAAACTCAACGCTATATTCCACAACCCGCTGGTCACAAAGTATTCTTGCCATTTTTTGCCTGCCTCATCGTAATGATAGGCGTCTACTTTATTGGGGGAGGTTTCGGTTGGCGTCCCAGCGGCCGAAGGCCGCGAGTGATGCGCCTTGTTATGCATTTGCTTTAGCCGCCAAATTATAGCCAGCTAACAATGCTTCTGATTCTTTTAAACTCATAGAGCCGTAATGCTCTGCAAGATATTTTGTAGCCTTTGATGAATTAGTTGGCTCTGTATGCCCTAGCTCAGATTTAAAGTTTCCAACCTTAGCCTTCAAAGTCCCGCTATCTAGTTTGCACCGACTAGCTAATTTTTCGCATAGCTCAGTTTGCAGTCCATGAGGGAAGCCAGCACTTTCCAACTGCTTGTATATGACAAAGCACTCTAGCTCTAATTCAAGTGACCAACCTGATTCTGACTTGAAATTAAACATTGATCCATCCTGCAAATGCATAACGCCCGCAGCACGCGCGGCTTTGGAATGGAGGCGAAGCCGTAATGGAAAATCCGTCGCTGTGCCTGCGATTGTTAGGCGAACATCGCTTAGCCGCTTGTTTTTTCAACAAGGTTTCTCATCCCTTTTATGTAGATATCTTTAACCGCTTGATTGAACTCCGATGAAAACGTCGGTGCATCCAGATCTGTTCGGTAAATCGCCATTTCGTCTACATGCACCACCAACTCTTCACCCACTACTTTAATAAGAAACTGAGGAGCAAAACGAGCATCCTGATTTGCGAAATGGCAAAAACCTAGAGTATTTCTTAGTCCTTCGGAAAAATTCACATATCCAGTTTGGAAGCTGTGATAATTTGGCGCGAAGAGCTTCGCCAATTCAGAGTGAATTTTCTTTATGACCCCCATTGCTTCGTCGTATAGATTATTATTTTTAGCTAGGGCTTGTTGATCTTTCGAGATGGATTATTAGACAGCAT
>Ga0100394_1004613_pt1 | contig 11243 bp, 6 predicted proteins | sample CryGeymeta201518_FD_81549 | JGI IMG/M metagenome (GOLD analysis project Ga0100394, IMG submission 81549) | Groundwater microbial communities from Crystal Geyser aquifers in Utah, USA - Crystal Geyser metaG 2015-18 | ecosystem: Environmental > Aquatic > Deep subsurface > Groundwater | place: USA... | reverse complement strand
ATCCAGCTATTGTCTGGCAGGACAGACGCACGGCTAAGCAGTGTCAGCAATTAAAAGACACCGGCTGTGAGCCGATGCTGCAGCAAAAAACCGGGCTGTTGGCCGATCCGTATTTTTCCGCCACTAAACTTGGCTGGCTATTAGATAATATACCCGGCGCCCGGGCACTGGCCGAGGCAGGTGAACTGTGCTTTGGCACGGTGGATTGTTATCTGTTATGGCAACTAACCGCTGGGAAGGTGCACGCCACAGACGCCAGCAATGCCAGTCGTACTCTGCTGTTTAATATCAACAGTCAACGCTGGGACGATGAGCTGTTACAACTTTTTGACATTCCGGCCGCTATATTGCCCCAGGTAATGGATAATGCTGCACATTTTGGTATTACAGACCCGCATATTCTTGGCGCTAACATTCCCATACTGAGTATGATTGGCGATCAGCAAGCGGCCCTGTTAGGTCAGGCTTGTATCTCCCCCGGTATGAGCAAAAGCACCTATGGCACAGGCTGCTTTGCCGTAGTGAATACCGGCGCCACAGTAATGCTCAGCCAGCATAAATTGCTAAGCACTTTAGCCTGGCGGCTAGAAGGGCAAAGCACCTACGCGCTGGAGGGCAGTATTTTTATGGCCGGCGCGACTGTGCAGTGGCTGCGGGATAAACTCGGTATTATCCAACAGGCCAGTGACACTGAAGCGCTGGCTCAGCAAAGTTGCTATCAGCAGAACGAACTGCTGATCCCCGCCTTTACCGGCCTTGGCACGCCGCATTGGCGGCCCGAGATAAAAGCCGCGTTATTTGGTATGACCCGCGATACTGGCCGTGCCGAGCTTGCTACAGCAGCACTTTGTAGTGTGGCATACCAGAGTCGGGATTTACTCAGTGCCATGTTAAAGGACGGTGTTCGGGTTGACAGCCTGCGTGTAGATGGCGGTATGACCGCAAACCGCTGGTACTTGCAAGCGCTGGCAGATTTGAGCCAAACCCCGATAACCCGCTGCCATACTACTGATACAACAGCGTTGGGCGCGGCTTTTCTGGCGGCACTACAACTGGGATATGTTAATAACCTAACCGATATCAACCGGATCTGGCAAAGTGGCGAGCAATTTCAGCCGGTTTTGCCCGCAGATAGCGCACAAGCACTTTATCAGCGCTGGCAAAGAGCCTGCAAAGCGCTTATCGCGCTAGAACTTTAACCGTTAAGTGCTAAATGCTAAGTGCTAAGTGCTATAGTATGCATAGTATTGACAAGTAAAGGAGTGCAATTAAATGCGTAACGTACTGATTGCTGTTGTTGATAATGTGGGGCCAGATAGCCCTGTCGCGCTTTATCATCAGCTACGCTGTCTGACAGATTGGCAGGCCGGCACTGACTGTCAGCTGCAGGTAGAACGGCTACCCTGTGCGTTTAAAGACAGTCTTACAGTGCTTGAGCAGCTTATTAATCAGCACAAACCCAGCCATTTAATGTTGTTAAGTCAGTGCAGTAGCCAGGTAGATATCCGTGTTGAGAAGGTTGCATTAAATATCAATGACGCCAAACAAAACGACAATAATAATCAACAACCACGCGATACTCTCACCGCGCAACATGGCCCGGCGGCGTATTTCAGCAATCTGCCGGTTAATGCCATTACCGATAAACTACGCAGCAATAATCTGCCTGTTCAACTGTCTTACAATGCAGGGACCTTTGTCGCTAATCATTTGTTCTATGGTTTAATGCATTATATTAAACATCAGAATATCAGCCTGCATGGCGGCTTACTGCAATTTCCATTGTTGCCGCAACAGGCCTGCCTGCAGCCAGGCACAGCCAGCATTAGTATCGACGTGATCCTAAATGCGGTAAAGCTGGCTGCAGATGTCTGCTTGGCGCACAGTGACAATATGCTGCGTTCAACCAGCTAACAGGTCTAAATAGCTAAATTTAATAAAGTTTTCACTTTACTCAAAATTAAGCTTGCATAAAAAAAAAGCGTTAATTAAAATGCCCCACTCGAAAGGCAAGTCATCCGAAAGGGTGTACACGCAAAGCTTCAGGTCTAAGGGTTGCCAATAAATTGGCATCTACGATAGCTGGGCTGCCATCGCAAGTGCGATGTTATTTATCTGCTCGACATGCTGTATGTCCTTTCGTGATGAACACCTCAGATAGTAAATCTGTGACACTTATGATTGTGAAATAACTTATTTCGGAGCACGACTATGAAAGCCAAATTACTTATTTTAGCCACTGTTATTGCTGCAACCGCATTCATTAGCGCGCCTGTAAAAGCGAATGATCAATTGGCAATATCAATTTGTTCATACGTGGCTGCCGATAGCAAAAACAACTTGCGTAAAACCTTGACTGACAACCGTTTACGTTTACGTAATGTATACGATGGTATCGTATGTGACGGTTTACCGTTAGTTCGCCACGCCATTAAACACAACGCCGCTGATGCAGCAAACTTCATTATCAGCCAGTTACCAGGTAGCCAGGTTGCGGCATCAGGCGATATCGAATGGGCAAACAGCAATGGCTTTGGTTCATCTCCAATCATCGCGGCCATCCAAGAGCGCAGCGCAAGTTAAGCTAGCAAATGATTAAATAAACAAGGCGCCTATAAGGCGCCTTGTTTTTTCTGCTGTGTTAAACCTTTGCCGTAAAACAATGCTGTTTAACGTGTTCAGCAATACCCACACCTGCTTCTGACATCGTTAAATACGTTTGATCTGCACCAGCACCAATAATATCGCGCGCTTCGTCATCATGCATACTATGCGATACTATAAATCCTTTGAAACCGGCATTACGTAACTTTCTTGCTGCAATAACTTTGGCTTCAACATCATTCATGCTTAAAATCACAGCCTCAACGGCACCAAAATGTAAATCTTGCCAAAATACCTGATCTTCAGCATCAGCATAAAAAATATTGATACCCTTATGCTGGTGTTGCAATACCTTGGCGGGATCCGAATCCATAGCAATAATTTTTCGGCTGCCTTGCAAATAATTATAGGCGGCACTGCCCGTGCGCCCCATCCCCATTATTAACACCTCAGCATCACCCAGTGATACAGGTTGCTCATCCGGGTGATGAATATTGCGCTCAAATTTCAGCAGCCGGTTACACAGGCGATCATAAAGCGGATGCGCTAAGCGATTTAGCGGCGCAGAAATGACAAACGATATTGCCACCGTTAATGCTAATGGAATTAACCACTCAGGTAACACTACACTGGCTACAATCAGGCCAAACTCACTATAGTTTGTCAGGCTGATACTGGTTAAAAATGCACTTCGCGCACGCAGTTTAAACATAATTAACAGCAGGAAAAATAACATGGCTTTAACCGGCAGTAATAACGACATTACACCGGCAAATAACCAGGCATTGGCATCGGGCAAACCATCAATGCCAATTTGCAGAAAAAAACCAACCAGGAAAAACTCTTTTATGCTCCACAAAGATTTAGACAATTCACCCGCTCTGGCGTGCTTGGCTAACATAGCGCCAAAAACCAAGGCACCCAGCTCAGAACTTAACCCTACTAACTCAAAACCCTGACCACCAATAACCAGCGCCAGCAACAAACCAAACAAGATAAGTAAATCTTCATGACCACTGGCATCAAGTAATTTATACAACACGGGCCGCAGTAACGGTAACGCAAAGACCATTAGCGCCCAAGGTGAAGGTATAGTGCCATTTGCCAGACTCATGACCAACAGCGCCAGTAAATCCTGCATAATCAAAATGCCGATGGCCACCCGGCCATGAAAAGCGCGGATCTCTCGCTTCCCTTCCAACACTTTAGCCGCAAGCACGGTGCTGGAAAATGCCAGCGCTACAGCAAGCATCAATGCCTGATACCAGCTTACATCAAAAATTAACAGAACTGCCGGCAGAGTTAACAGAATAGACAGTGCAAAGTGCAGCATACTGCCACCTAGCACCTCGGGTTTACCCAGGCTGCGGACATTGAGTTTTAAACCAACAGTAAACAGCAATAACAGCACGCCTAAATGCGCGACATGATGAATAATTGACGGCCCCTCTGGCGGCAAATTAAATTCTGACGCCGTCGCGGATATAACAAAACCTGCCAATAAGTAACCCACTAACGGGGGTAAGCCGATAGCCCGAACCGCCAAACCTAATGAGAATGCAAAACCAATCCAGACAGCTTCAAGCATAAACCCTATCCATTTATATTCAATTTCAATATTTTAGCGCATGTAGATACTATTGATATTAATGTAGATCATTTACCAATTCTCGCTTTGAACACAGCAAGGTGTCGTTTGCGCCAAGGCTGCGCTATTAATAGCTAGCACACTACCGCTTGCATTACCCCCCTAACCCGATCTCAACAGCTTTTTAGCCGCCAACCATTCTGCCTGAGTAATGGGACGGGTTTCCGTGTCAGGGGAATTCTGGCTGGTGGCTTCATGCATTCTTATAGCAACCTTTTGTAATATAGCGGAATTTTCTTCATCTGTCCGTCTATTCCAATCCACTATTTCACTAATATGGCGATAACAGCCAACACACACTTTTTCACTGTTTAAACGGCAACAGGCGACACATGGTGATTCAATCAAAGACCACACTCCTAAATTTATCGGCTCTGGGGAGAATTCTACCGCAAGCGCCATCTGAATGACTTAACTCTATTGTCAGTTTGTGTCACTCTGCAAAAGCAGCATACTAACGATGATAATAAATAGCTTAAGACTATACAGGAACCGCCCTATGAAACGCTTCACTCCTTCTTTACTTGCACTGGCTGTTAGCAGTTTTGTGCTACAGGCAGAAACTGAACCAGCCGCAACCTGGGATGTTAATGCGCCACAAGGACAATTTGAAACAGTTAACATTAAGGTATCCCAAGGCAGCTGGATGAACATTAATGTCAGCCCGGATGGTAAAACCATAGCATTTGATTTACTAGGCGATATTTACACTATGCCCATTTCGGGCGGCGATGCAACTTTACTGACGGCAGATATTGGTTGGCAGATGCAGCCCGTTTTTAGCCCCGATGGTAAATATATTGCTTATACCAGTGATGAAGGTGGCGGTGACAATATTTGGCTGATGAATGCCGATGGCTCTTCGCCTCGCGCTATTACCTATGAAACGTTTCGCTTGCTCAACAGCCCAGCGTGGAGCCCAGATGGTGAATTTATTGTCGCCCGTAAGCACTTTACTGCCAGCCGATCACTAGGTGCTGGTGAAATTTGGCAGTACCACAAAACCGGTGGCAGTGGCATTATGTTAACAGGCCGGCCAAATGATCAAAAAGATTTAGGTGAGCCAGCATTTTCTCCCGACGGTAAATACATATATTTTTCACAAGACGATACGCCAGGTAAAACCTTTCACTACAGTAAAGACTCTGAAAGCGGCATCTATAAAATTAAACGCTTCGAACGAGCAACTGGCGAATGGGATGTCGTGTTAGAAGGTGCCGGAGGCGCTATTCGTCCAACGCCCTCACCTGACGGTAAGTATTTGGCATATATTCGCCGGGTAGATTTTCAAAGTACGCTGTTTTTATATGATTTAACCAGCGGCGAACATATAAAATTGTATGACGGCTTAGACCGGGATATGCAAGAAACCTGGGCGATTCATGGTGTTTACCCCACCCTTAGTTGGACGCCAGATAACGCATCACTGTTGTTCTGGGCCGGTGGCGACATTAAACAGCTAAACGTAGCTGACAAAGCCGTTAAAACCATCGCGTTTAATGTACAAACCAGTAAGCAAATTCAGACGGCCGTGCGCGTAAAACAAGATATTGACAAAGAGCAGGTTGAGACAAAAATGCTGCGCTTTGTAAAAGTATCGCCAGACGGTGAGCAAGCGGTATTTACCGCACTTGGCCATCTCTATATTACCGATGTCAACGATCCTAAACCCAAGCGTTTGACCAAACAAAGCACTGATTTTGAGTTTTATCCGCAATTTTCCCGTGACGGCAAGCAACTGGTTTATGTCAGCTGGAATGACAATAAGCAAGGCGCGGTAAACACGTTAAACCTGCGTAATGGCCGTATTACCAAGTTAACTGATGAACCTGGTAAATACGTTGAGCCTGTATTTAGCCCGGACGGCAAAACAGTGATCTATCGTAAAACAGGCGCAGGCAGTCTGTTACCAAAGCAGTGGTCACTCAAAACTGGTTTGTACAAAATCAGCAGTAAAGGTGGTACTCCCGAGCTTATTAGCGCCAATGGGCGTAACCCCATGTTTGGCGCAGACAATGACGCGGTGTATGCCATGGATTATGACAAAATGCCCAGTCTTATCCGTATCGACCTTAACAAACAGACACAACAGACACTATACACGGCAAAATTTGGCACCGAGTTTATCCTCTCTCCCGACGGTAAATACCTGGCCTTTGCCGACCGGTTTAAAGTATTTGTTACGCCATTTACTGAGCGCGGCAGTGCAATAGATATCAGCGGTAACGATAAACAATTTCCAGTGAAACAACTCTCAGTACGTGCGGGGGAATTTATTAGCTGGAGCGGCAATAGCAGAAACCTGTATTGGAGCCTTGGCCCTGAACTTTACCATGCCAGCATTGAAGGCCTGTTCGATTTTAGTGAGCAAACTGATTTCGCTGCCAAAAATGGTACCAATCTTGGTATTACGGTAACGGCTGACATACCGCGTGGCACAGTGGCTTTTGTTGGTGGTCAGGTGATTACCATGAATGGCGACGAGGTGATACAAGATGGCGTAGTGCTGGTTGAAAACAATAAAATTAAGGCCGTTGGTACGCGTGAAAACGTTAAAGTGCCAACTAACGCTAAGGTGTTTGATATTAGCGGTAAAACGATAATGCCAGGCTTATTTGACGCTCATGCCCACGGCAGTCAGGGTACCAATCAAATTACACCTCAACAAAATTGGCAAAATTATGCCTCGTTAGCATTTGGTGTTACTGCGATTCACGACCCGTCAAATGACACCCGCGAAGTGTTTGCTGCCAGTGAAATGCAGCAGACCGGGCGTATTGTTGGGCCACGTATTTTCTCAACCGGCACTATTCTATATGGCGCTGAAGGTGCCGGGTACACATCGCACATTGATAGTCTTGACGACGCTAAGTTTCACTTAGAGCGTTTACAAAAAGCCGGCGCCTTTAGTGTTAAAAGTTATAACCAGCCAAGACGCAACCAGCGACAACAGGTAATACAGGCCGCACGCGAGCTTAATATGATGGTGGTGCCGGAAGGCGGCTCGTTAATGCAGCATAACCTTACTATGATTGTTGATGGCCATACGACAATTGAGCATGCTCTGCCTGCTGCTAAGGTGTACGACGATGTAAAACAACTTTGGCAAGCCAGCAAAACAGCCTACACGCCAACACTCGTGGTGGCCTATGGGGGTATTTGGGGCGAGAACTACTGGTACGACAAAACCGAAGTATGGAAACATCCGAAACTACGCACTTATGTACCAATGTATGAGCTGGCCCCTCGTAGCATGCGCCGCCCCAAAGCACCTGATAACCACTACAACCATTTCGCCGTAGTAAAAACGGCTAAAGAACTAAGCGATATTGGTGTAGTCGCCAATATTGGTGCACATGGCCAACGCGAAGGTTTAGGCGCCCATTGGGAGATGTGGATGTTTGCTCAGGGTGGGATGAGCCCGCTGGAAGCGTTGAAAACCGCCACCATTAATCCAGCCAAAACGTTTGGCATGGATCATCAGTTAGGTTCCCTGGAGGCTGGTAAACTGGCTGATTTAATCGTTATCGATGGTAATCCGCTTGAAGATATCCGTTTGAGTGACCGCGTTAGCCATACCATGGTGAACGGCCGTTTATTTGATGCCAATACCTTAAACGAAATCGGTCTGCGTGAGCGCAAACGCGCACCTTTTGAGTTTGAGCCACGATAAACAACCTATGATAAAAAGGCCCATCGGATGATGGGCTTTTTATCAGCTAGCCGCAGTGTAATGCATTGCAGCTTTTGTCTCTGTTAGTTAACCACTCTGATCCGACGCCAGGCTAATAACATCAAAGCCGGTAACAGATAAAACAGGCTGCCTCCACCGCCTTCAGGCTCTGTCGGTTCGGGTTGCACTTCTGGCGCAGAGCGCGTCGCATCCAGAGGGAATGCATCTTGCTTATTTCCCACACCGTCACCATCGGTATCATTAGACGCATCAAATGGTGCCAAATCTAACAACGCACCCACAATGGCAATTGACACCGGATTATTTACACCGGCACTTTCAGCTGAGGCAACCACGCCTATCGGCGCACCATTGCTACCGCTGTATTTCAATATCTGGTTGGTGTCTGAACTGCACAGATAAACATCACCGGCGTTATCCACTGCGATACAACCCGGCATACCGAGGCCACCGCTACCTGCACTGATAAATTCCCCGCTATACTGGCCAGTTGCACTAAAACGCGTGACATTTCGACTACCTGCATTTGTCACCAAAATACTACCATCCGCCATTTTTGCCAAATGCTCAGGCTTATCTAAACCAACACCCTGCGCCCAAACCGTTGATTGATTGTTAGTCGTGGTCACTGAGTAACGTAGTAGCTGGTTAGTATCGCGCTGAACTAACAGGTTATGACTGTCCGTTAATGCCAAGGTATCACGATAAATATTGGTGTTGTTAGATAGCAGTTGAACAGAAGACGTAGCGCTGTTACCAAACTGAAATACATTGATATACGACGGTGCCAAACCATTTGATACGTACAGTCGGCTTTGCGTTTGTGTCTCACCGGTTTTTACCAAGTGAGCAGCAAAATTACTACTTAGCTCAAACCGCGGTATTAAAGTATCAACTTCTTTGGTATGCCGGTTAAGCCTAAGCACATCACTAAACTGGACAAAAGCTAACTGCCCCGCACCTAGATCAACCAGATCGGAACGGAAAGTAATGCCACCAGCAGGCGCCTGATACAACGTATCTTCAAAGCCGCCTTCAGGTAAACTAAACAACTGAATACTACCACTACCTGCATTGACAACAATAAGTTGCTGCATACCATCAGCACGGCGGTCAAAATCGTCCACGCCGTCATTGTCGTTATCATAATCGAAACGATTGCCTACACCATCACCGTCTGTGTCAGCCGTATCCTGAACATTAAACGGTAGCTGATCACTATTGTCTCCAACACCATCGCCATCAGAGTCTGTTGAAGCCGTTGCATCAAATGGAAGATCGTCTGACACATCTGGCACACCGTCATTGTCATCGTCCGGATCAGCATTATTGCCAATACCGTCGTTGTCGAAGTCGGCCCATTCTGAGGCATCATTTGGAAACACGTCGGCATTATCACCAACACCATCGTTGTCCGAATCATCGGTCTCTGTTACATCAAAGGGGTATGCGTCATATAAGTCTGTAACACCATCGCCATCAGTATCCGGATCGCTTGGTGGCGGGATATTAACCACAGCGTTGGATACTGCAGCACGTAATCCTGCATTGGTTGCAGCAAAAAAGTTTACTGCTGACGCATTGTCTGCTTGCTCAATATCACCGCATGCGATGGCTGCACAATTTAATCTCGGGTTTGAAAACCGGGGTAATCCATAGTTACGGTTAATATCGCCAGTACCAATTGAACTCATAACTGTATTAAATTTGCCCGTTACAATCAAAGCACCGGCAGCAGGTAATGCCCCGACACTTTCACCGTTTCTATATTGATGACCTGCACCAAAATTATGGCCAATTTCATGCGTAAAGGTGTCTAAACAATTTGAGCCACCACTAATACCTACGTTACTGATATTAATAAGAACATCGGGCACAGATTGCGGAAAATAAGCCACACCGCACACGCCTCGCTCATTTAACTCATGTAGCCTAATCATTGACACAATGTCGGCGCCGTATTGCTCACGCAAAGCGGCGACATTATTCAAGCTGCTATCCGGTTGCGTGGCGTTATTACCATCCAGGGCAAAACGTAAATCATCCAGCGCAGTAAAGTTTGACGGCTGGTTATAGTTTACAAACTGACTGTGTACCAAGCGCAACTGTAAGTCGATACCACTGTCAACAAAAGACTGATTTGCCTTCGCAACCAACAGATTCATTAGCGTATCGGCCAGCCCGTCAGGGTATTGCTCTAACACTTCACTGGCATACAGCATCATAATGTCGACAATGGTAAAGCTGCTTTGTGCATCATACTGCGTCGTTGCAGGATGGGATTGCTTTGATGTGGTCGCGGCAAAATGTAGCTCAGGCATCACCACATCATTTTCATAAGATGGCGCTGCCAGGCCGGCCTGGCTCAAGTTAACCAGATAGACCTGATTTCCTTGCTGCAATACCATGCTATGGCCTGATACACCGACAATTTCACCTATAGCGCCGGTTTTACCTTGTGTCAGTATAACCTTATGTGGCTTACCATTAAGCTGCACCACCCCGGATAAGGTGACATCACCGTTGTCGTGCCTGATACTATGCTTAATTTTAACATCGAGCTTGCCACCCGCCTGCGGCAGGCTAAGTTGCATTACACTCTTGTCCAGCGTTGTTACTAGTAGCGAATTATCAGCACTATATTGCCCGTGCCCGCCTTTTTGCTCACCAAGGTCAAACCGGCTAATAGCCGATATGGGGATATTCTGTAATGCTTTGGGTAAACTTTGTGCTTGTGTCCCGGCTGCGCTAACAGGCGCACTTTGAAGTAAAACCAGACCAACAGACAGCGCCAGTAATGTTGGTAAACCCTTGAAAACTCTCACATGAAATCGCCTTCAATAAAATATTGTTGCGATTAAGCTAGCAGTTAAAACCGGTACTGTAAACATAATAACAACAACTACATGTCATTATGTAGCCAACATTTCACATTGTCTTGTTAGCTAAATCTCAACCAGGAATATCGTTTAAAAAAACGTATTTACGGATTAAGTAGCAACAATAATTGGTTTCGCTGCTGTTCGTCTTCCAAGCTGTCAAACGGTAACACCAGATCGTCTTTACCATTACCGGTTAAATCAAACAGCCGCGCTTTACGCGCATCCCTTGGCAGGTTTAGTTTAATGCGTTCACTGCGCCTGCTAAATAACCGCTTATCTTCATGCTGGTATATGCGCAGCTCATCCCCGCCATCACCTACCAGTAATGACTTCTGGCCGCTACCTTGGGTGTCTGCGACTAAAAATAGCGGCATATCATAGCGAAAATTACTAATACTGACATCGATGGTAGCTT
>Ga0100394_1004606_pt1 | contig 11249 bp, 8 predicted proteins | sample CryGeymeta201518_FD_81549 | JGI IMG/M metagenome (GOLD analysis project Ga0100394, IMG submission 81549) | Groundwater microbial communities from Crystal Geyser aquifers in Utah, USA - Crystal Geyser metaG 2015-18 | ecosystem: Environmental > Aquatic > Deep subsurface > Groundwater | place: USA... | reverse complement strand
GTGTCCGCAACCATGAAAGAGGAAGTGAAAAAGATTTACGAGGAGATCGAAGAGGCAAACCGGGAAATGTTCGGCAGGCCGGGGTAGGTTTTTTGGCGCGCCATCCAGGCCTGGATGGCGCGTTTATATGGTAAGAGTTCCGCATTGCCATGCGTAAGGGTCAATACAAATTGATGCGTTTCAAGGGCTGCTTTGGAGGAGAAGACTGATTTGAGATGTATAATTACGGCGAGGATTTGGCTGAGCTGAATAATCTCTTCCAATCCGAAAAAGCCATTGCGTCCCGTATGAAGGACGAGCTGTTTTAGAGATTGGTTGTCGCCGACAGGGAGTTCGCAAAATGGCAAGTGTGCCGTGACTTTCAGGTCGCAACCCAAACTGGGAACATTCGGCAATGTACAAAGAATCACCCTCACCGTTGGAACTTTCCATCGTCCTGCCCTGCCTGAACGAGGAAAAAACCCTCGGGACGTGCATTCGCAAGGCGCAGGGATTCCTCCAGCGGCACGGCGTACACGGCGAGGCCATCGTCGCTGATAACGGCAGCAGTGACCGCTCGGTGGAAATCGCCGAATCGCTGGGAGCGTGCGTTGTCCATGTTCTGGAAAAGGGCTACGGCAATGCTTTGCGTGGCGGATTCGTCGCGGCGCGTGGGCAGTTCATCCTGATGGCGGACGCCGATGACAGTTACGACCTCGAAAACTTGATGCCCTTCCTCGAAAAACTGCGCCAGGGCTATGATCTGGTGATGGGTAATCGTTTCAAGGGCGGCATTGCCCCTGGCGCTATGCCCTGGCATCATCGTTACATTGGCAACCCCGTACTTTCGTTCATTGGCAAATTGTTCTTTCATTCCCCGGCGAACGATTTTCACTGCGGCATTCGCGCCTTTACCCGGGAAGCCATTGAGCGCATGAACCTGCAAACGACCGGTATGGAACTGGCAAGCGAAATTGTCATCAAGGCCTCTCTGTTGGAAATGCGGGTTTGCGAAGTGCCGACCCGTCTTTTCCCTGATGGACGTGACCGCCCGCCGCACCTGCGCAGTTTCCGCGATGGCTGGCGTCACCTGCGCTTTTTGTTGCTCTACAGTCCGGTCTGGCTATTTGCCTACCCCGGAGCAGCATTGATTTTGCTAGGGACGTTCTTCAGCCTGGCACTGGCGCTTGGCCCTTTGTATTTGCCGTTTCGGCTGGTGGATTTTCATACCTTCATCGTTAGCGGCGCGCTGATGGTCATTGGCTTCAACCTGCTTTCGTTTTATGCCATCACCCGCGTCTATGCCTATTATGCCGGGCTGCTTCCGCGTCAGCCTGAATTTTTCGGCTGGTTCCGCTATTTCAACCTGGAGCGCGGCCTGCTCTTGGGTTTATTCCGGTTGCTGGCAGGCGCCGGCGTTATCCTTTACGCCGCAATTCTCTCGCAAGCCCCCGGCGGTTTCGAGACGGTCGGCTTTGGCACGAGCGTGCGGCTGGTTTTTGGCGGCAGTCTGGCGCTCAGCCTTGGCGCACAGGCGGTTTTTACCAGTTTTGTGTTGAGTATGTTGGGATTGAAAGCGCCGCAAACGCGCATCTGAACTTTCGAGGAGTTTTCATGGTCAACTCGCAATTATTTATCGAATTTCTACGCGTCTATGCCTTTCAGCCCGCCACTGCCTTTTGGCGCGCGGTGGAAGTGGACGTGCTTAAACGCTTCATGCCCACCACTGGGATGGCGTTGGATTTGGGCTGTGGTGACGGAAAATTGACCGCCATTTTGCTCGAAAGCCTTCCCGCCCAAAATATGACTATCGTGGGCATGGATGGCGATCCCGATGAAACTCAACAAGCCGCGCAATTTCCTTTTTATACGCGCGTTCATACTTGTTGGGCGTCAGATGTTCCCGAACTGGCGCAAACATTCGACCACGTTTTTTCCAATTCGGTGTTGGAGCATATTCAGGATATCGAGGCGACTATCGCTGAGGTCGCCCGCCTGCTCAAGCCCGGTGGTACGTTCACCTTTACCGTGCCTGCGCCCGGTTTCCATGCCTGCCTTCGTGGGCCGTTTTTCTCACGTGTCTCGCGGGAAGTCTATTTGCAAGATATGGACCGTCGGCTGGCGCATTATCGCTACTGGAGCGTTGCCGAGTGGCAGGGGTTGCTCAAACGCTATGGTCTGGTTATTGAGCAACAGGCGGAGTATTTCCACTGTGGCGAAGTGCGCCGCTGGGAGACGATTTCCCGCTTCACAGCCGGTATCCTTTACGCCTTGAGCGGACGCAAGCAAGCGCCTATCGAGATTCAGAAAAAGTCGGGCTTGCGCCAATTGCAAAATCGCTGGAAGTTGCCGCACTGGTTGACGTGGCTACTGGCGCATTTGCTGGCGGTGGGTGTGAAAAAATCAAGTGCGGCAGGGAATGGCTGTGTGCTGATTCAGGCGCGCAGGACAGGTCTTTGACCTGTCTGGCCTGTCTGGATAGATACGGGGCCTGTGCCCTGCGTTCTCATAGGAGTCAACGATGTCCTCATCCAAAATGAATGTTGCAGTTATCGGATTAGGTTGGGTTGCCACGCAGCGACATATTCCCATCATTCTGCACCAGCCGCGCTTGCATTTCTATGGCGTGGTGGATAAGCGCGCCGAGCGCATTCAAAAAATCTGCGCCAAATACCCCTGGCTACAGTCCTCGCTCTCGCATGAAGGCGAGATGCCCTGGGAAGATGCGGTGCAGGCGGTGCTGATTGCGACTGACCCGCCGAATCATTACCCGCTGGCAAAAAAAATGCTTCTCGCTGGCAAGCACGTTTTGATGGAAAAGCCGTTGACGATGTCGGTGGATGAAGCGCACGATTTGCAGGAGATGGCGGAACGTCAGGAAGTTTCCTGTTGTGTAGTGCATAACTTCCAGTTTGCGCGTTCCACCTTGCGGTTGCAGTCCATGATTCTGGAAGAACGTTTGGGAAAAATTCAAAGTATAGAGGCGTCGCAGTGGTCCAATCCGCGCCGCCGACTGCCTACCTGGTATGAACAGTTGCCCTTTGGCTTGTTTTACGATGAATCGCCCCATTTGCTCTACATGTTGGAGGCCTTGGCCGGGGGCGAAATTCAACGCCTGAGCTCTACTGTCCTGCGTAAGACGGGGCAGAATACGCCCGTCAGCGTCAGCGCGACCTATCGGCGCGGCGCGTTTCCCATCCGCCTGAATATGAACTTTACCGCTGCCTTGAGCGAGTGGCATATTGCCGTGCAGGGGACGGAGGGCGTGGGCATTGTGGATTTATTCCGTGATATTCTTGTCGCCCTGCCGAACGATGGCGCGCATCGCGCCCGCGAGATTCTCGCCTCCAGCGCGGCGGCGATTGGCACGCACCTGTGGGGCTTCCTTCAATCGGGTGCCTTGTTGGCGCGCGGCAGCCTGTTTTACGGCGCAGAGGTAGTCTGGGAGAAATTCGTCGGACAAATTGAAGGTGCGCCAGCCCCCGAAATTTCTGTCGAACGCGGCGCGCGGGTGGTTGTGCTTCAGCATGAGTTGATGACAAAAAGCGCTTTCTTCGATCTTCCATCTGATGAACATTCTGACGCTGAGTAATTACTACCCCGAACATGCTGGCGGTATCGAGTTTGTTGCGCTAAATCTTGTTCAGCGCTGGCGACGTTGCCATACGGTGCGTTGGATGGCTTGTGATGTGGCAGGTTATCCGCATCATACCGTCCGCGATGATGTGCCATTGCCCACCCTAAATTTTGCCGAGGAGTGCTTGGGGTTTCCCTATCCCCTCCCATTGGGGAGGTCGGTTTTCGAGATTTTTGAGCAGGTCAAATGGTGCGATGTCGTCCATGTCCACGATTGCCTGTACCTTGCCAATCTTTTCGCGTTCCTGGCTTCACGCTGGTATCGCAAACCGTTGTTGGTCACGCAGCATGTGGCGCTGGTCTCTTATTCGCAGGCGTACAAAAACACCCTGCAAAAATTGGCATACCACACGCTTGGGCGGCTTGTTCTGCGAAACGCGGAGGGTGTTATTTTCATTAGTAAGCGCGTCGAAGATTGGTTCGCCGCGCGGATGCGCTTTCGACATTCAACGGCACTCATCCCCAATGGCGTTGACCACTCCTTGTTTTACTCGTCAACGCCCGATGAACGAGAGAACGCCCGCGCCCAATTGGGCTTTTCAGCCGATGTAGTGGTTTTGCTTTTTGTGGGACGCTTCACCCAGAAAAAGGGCGTTCATCTTCTCCGCGAGATGGCTGTGGCGCGTCCTCGCTATCGCTGGTTAATGGTTGGAAGGGGAGAGATGGACCCGCGTGAATGGAATCTACCCAATGTGAAGGTGATTCCACCTCAGCCTCAGGCCGCGCTTCGACTATACTACATCGCCGCTGATTTGTTCGTTCTGCCTTCGGTGGGAGAGGGCTTTCCGCTGGCAGTGCAGGAATCGCTTTCCTGTGGGCTTCCCGCCGCCGTGTCTAGTGAGACCGCCGCCTATCTGCCGGATGCGCCGCTGGCCATATTGGATGTCTTCGACCCCTGCGCCATGTTGCAAACGCTGGACAACCTATTCACGGCGCGGGAATGTCTCGCCGCCTTGCGAGACGCGGCGGGAGAGTATGCAGGAAGATGGGATTGGGAGACGGTGGCTAAAGAGTATGAAAAAATCCTGGTCAGGCTCTTATAATCCACAAATCAGAGACTGTAAGCGAGACATGCTCAAGAGATTGCTTCAATCAATTCTATTTCTCTGGGAATTGCTCTGTCTGGCCCTATTCTTTTATGGTGTTGGGCAACGAAGCGGCGTCCACCTTTTTTCTTTTGAAGGCTTTGGATGGGCGACTATACAGTTCACAAACATCAATTTTGGGGTATTTTTTACTGCTCTCATCAAATCATTTCTGGGTGCCATACTCTTTTCATTGAGCGCTATCGGATTTGGAATGGCTTTCATCAAAGCCATAGACAGGGAAAAAATTGCCACAGAGAAAGGGTGGGCTATTGTCGTTACAGCCTTTGCACTGGGGCAAAGCATCTTTTCGCTTTTTGTTCTCGTATCGCTTGTTGCTACCCAACAACTCGCCTCGCTTTATACATTTGCGGTTGTTTCCATCGGACTGATTTTCCTGCTCGTTTACATCGCTCCGCGCAGGCGCCAAATCTTAGTTCAGGCAGGCAACATGCTGTCTTTCCTTCGCTTGTCGGGCAACATACCCGTCTCTCTTTCCATTATCGTCTTTGGGTTGACTCTTTTATATTCCTCGTCTCGCTTGAGTTATGACGCCGCAACTCAATATTTCGCCCACGCCAAAATCATTGCGCTCTCGGAACGGCTTGTTTTACTTTCGTTCAAAGACGTCTTTGTTGGCAGCGCGCTTTACCTGACCGGTCTTTATGCCGCTGTAATCCAACTTTTTGGCGACCAGGCGGCCAGGATATATTCGTGGATAAACGGATTGGCTATTCTGGCCTCTTGCATAATGGTAGGAGAAAAGGTGGGACTATCCCGTCGCGCGCGCATGTTATTCCTTGCGTTTCCGCTTACAACCACCGCCTTTGTTGACCTGTTGGGAGACGGCAAAATTGACCTTGCCAACGCTTCGGTCATTCTTGTTGCAGCGTACTGGTTTCTACAAAGTTTTCAAAGAAAATCAAAATTCTCTTTCCTTATCACTGGCTTTCTCACAGGCTTCTCAATCGTAGCGAGAACTTACAATGCCATTCTTTTAGGTATCTTTTTCTCTTCAATTTTTCTCTTCTATTTTTATGCGCAAAAAGAAGATAGGAAAACATTCTTTAAGTCGCTCGTCGGAAAATTTTTACGATTATCGTTGCCATCCCTTTCTTTCTGGGTCGCGTCTTACTTGGTTGTCAACGCACTCGTCTTACAAAATCCCCTTGCGCCTCTCTCTGTGTTTGGGTTAAATGCGAATGACTGGCCGTTTTATCCCACTGGTGCACAGGCGGCAGTCTTGCTCCTGCTATATCCGTTTTCCATCACTTTTACAGGCATGTTTGATACACTGGGTTTCATTTCGCCGTTGTTTCTAGCTTTCCTGCCAAACCTTTTCGTCAAAGACATTAGTGCCATAAGACCGTTTTCCAAAGAATTAGTTTTCGTTTCGTTCTCTTCATTGCTTGCTTTGTATCTATGGGTTGGCATTTTTGGAACCATTCACATATTGGAAGTGCGTTATGTCCTTTTCCTTTGGTTTCTTCTCTTCCTGCTAATCGCACAACTTGTAGATAACGCAATGCGGTTGACCTTCTTCTCGAAGGTAAGAATACAGGCTATATTGAGCGCCATTCTATTGTTCATGGCGCTACGAGTAATCCTTATTTCATTTGCAACTTATTCTCCCTTTGATAAAGACAGCGCACCTGATTGCCGCGATCTTCCCATGTGTACTTTCTTTGAGCCAATTAACCGCCTGGCAAACCCTGGCGACCGTGTGCTGGTATTAGGAGGTTATCGTTATTACCTGCGTCCTGATTTGTTTGCTTGCTCATCTACCGGCGACGAATATCTTGCGCTTGAAAACGCAGTCACCCAAAGCTCTGATGAGTTTTGGCGGGAAGTGCGGCGCCAAGGTTATCGTTTCATCGTCTATGATAGTTTCTACAACGCTTATATTCTCAGGTTGCGGTCTTTACCTGATTTACACAATTTCCCTGACGGGTTGCGCATCTCTGTGTTATACGATAAAACTTTCAAGGATTACGACGGACGCGATGTTACGGAAAGTGTCTATCGAATTGACTCGGCACAATTCGGGCAATTATCGAGAAAGACGTGTATTTTTGATGAAGGAAAATGGAAAATACAAACGAGAAAATGAGAAGATTGACCAAATCTTTATCCTCCCGCCCCCTGCTCATGGCATGGCTGATACTTTGTGTGTTACTTTTCATTGTCGCCAGCCGTGTCAGTTACCTGCAGGGATTTTTTCCCCAGGACGCGGCGCTCTTTCTTGCTCACCTCGCCCGTATTGCCCCGTTGACCTATCTCCTCGACTTGTTGTGCGCCTTTGGCGGGATGCTCCTCTTTGCGTTGGCGGCGCTGACTTTCGGGTTGCGTCTGCTGCCGCGGCGGATTCTTCCTTTGTCGCTGGGGCGCGGGGTGACGGCGTTTTTGCTGGGCGAGATTTTCTTCTCACTGCTTTTTCTCACCGTCATTCGCCTGGGAGGCCTGCCTCCGCTCTTTGTCGCGGCTACGCTGACGCTGGCATTTCTGTTGGGCTTGCCCGCGCTGATAGATTTTCTCCGTCATCTGCCGCGTCCCTCCCTGCCCGCCGATTTCAGGCGCAGTGAGCGGATTTTGCTCGCCCTGACGCTCATGGTGCTGGCGTTGGGATTGTCGCTGTCTTCGGCGCGGCTGGGTTATGACGCGGTGGCGGAGTATTTCTCGCACGCCAAAATCATGGCAGTTTCGCAGCGTCCGATTTTCTTCTACCCCAAAGATTCGTTTGTGGTCAGTTCATTCCACCCTGGCATTCTCCTCACCGCGCAAATTCAACTCTTCGGCGACCAATCGGCGCGCATGCTTTCGTGGTTGAACGGCACAGCCATCCTGCTGCTGGTGCTGGTGTTGAGCGAACAAATGGGACTTTCGCCGCGCGCCCGCCTGTATGCGCTGGTGATGCTGGTCACCTCGACGGCGTTCGTGGATTTGCTGGGCGATGGCAAGATTGAACTCATCAGTACCGCGCCCATTCTTGCGGCGGTTTATCTTGCGCAAGATTTATCTTGTGTTGAGCAGGCGCGAGAGCAATCTTGTGCTGCGAGGCTTTTCTTCATTGGTTTGTTGGCGGGCTTTGCCATCATCTCGCGCCCGTACAATATTTTTCTTGTCCCATTGTTCGGGGTGTTGTTTTTTGTAGCGCAGATTTTTAGTCTGTGTCTCAGTCTGCGATGGCGGGTTGGACAGATTCCCAATCTGTCCACACAGGTCAAAGATCTGCACTACGAATACGGTTACGGCGCTTTCTGGCTGTCCCTGCCGCTTGTCTTGCTGGGCGTATTTCACCTATGGCAAAACGCGCTCTGGCTGGGTAGTCCCCTCGCCCCGTTGACCTATGCGCGCGAATTGAATACGGACATCTGGCAGTGGCAATTTGACCCCGCTCTGTTGAACCGGCTGAAATGGATTTACCCGCTGACGCTCACCTTCTTCAACACGCCGCAGAGTTTGGGCAACATCTCGCCGCTCTTTATGGGCTTTTTGCCCTTTTTGCTGATTCCTACTGTGCGGCGCACTCTCTCCCTCTCGCCGCAGATGCGCTCCCTGTTGTTTGCTACCTTGCTCACGCTACTAGCGTGGGTGATGTTGTTCTTTACCGTCGTTGAGATTCGCTATGTGTTGTTTCTGTGGGTCTTGCTCTTTTTGCCTGCCGCACAGGTCATCGAAGGCGCGCTCGAACACAGCGGTAAACTGCTTCAACCACTGTTGTGTTCGCTGATGGTGCTCTTGCTGGGCTTCCTCGGTATTCGCACGCTGGCGATTGGGCTGGATACTTACTCGCCGATAGACGCCGATGGCTGGGCGCATTGCTATGATGTTTCACTGTGTGCTTTTTTTGAGCCGGTCAATCAGTCCGCCGCGCCGGGGGAGCGGGTGTTGGCGCTGAACGCCTATCGTTATTACCTGCGCCCCGATTTATTTGCCTGCTCCTCGCAGTCGGATGAATATCCTGCCATCGAGGCGTTGGCGCGACAGAATTCCCCCGATTTTTGGGCCGAAGCCTATCGGTGGGGCTATCGCTTTGTCCTCTATGAAAAGAATTTTTCCGAGTTTCACTCTCACTTTGGCAAAATTCCCGCGTCCGAAATCGCTCCCTCCTGGCTGGCGGTGACGGCCCTTACGCAAACCTCCTGGGGCGTGGTCTATCGTTTGGATGCCCTCAATCCGCCGTTTGCTGTTGGGAAGCAATGCCGCCAGGCGGTGGAGGGTAAGTGGGAGGTGGTGTCTGCAGGAAAGTGAATTCCCCTATTTTTTCGAATACTTCTTCTGCCATTCGAACAACTTATTCAGCGCTTCAATGGGCGAGAGCGCGTTCACGTCAATCTCCTTCAACTCGTCCAGCAGCGGACTGGTCTCCGGGAAGAGCGCGGCCTGCTGCGCGGCGTGCGGATCAATCTTCACCGCGCGCCCCGAGGTCTTCTCCAACTCGGCCATGATCTCGGATGCGCGGGAGATGACCGGTCTGGGCAACCCCGCCAGTTGCGCTACGTGGATGCCGTACGAGCGGTCCGCGCCGCCCGGCACGATAATTTCACCGCGAATGCCATTCTGCTCCAAAAATCCCTGCGCCTTGCGGGGATGCACGTTCCGACCATGCGCTCTTCGTTCAGGCAGGGCAAAACGATGCTCAATTCCGGGGGGAGGAAAGTTTGTTCGCTCATAAGTCTACCACTACTTGCGCCTAAAAATGCTGGCCGCCTCGGCCTGGTAGACCAACTCGTAGTCGGAATCTTGCTCCAGGCTGGTGAGCAGCGGCGGCGCGACCCAGCGCCCCGAATCCGCTGGCAGGCGGTCGAGATAAATATAATCAAAGGCCAGCCCCAGCCGGTCAACCTGTTGTTGCAGGCAGGCGGCATCCTGAAAATAACACTGCCGGAACTGGTCGTAGGCATTGATTGTCTCGACGAAGCGCCCGCCCGCTGTCCACTCTTTCCCCTGCAGGGTGATGACGCTCTGGCGATTCGTTAGCGCCGGAAACCACTCTGCTGTTTTTTGCAGCATGGGGTCGCTGGAGTCATCCAGTATCAGAAAGCGGCTGCCGGAGGGTGTCTCTTCACGCACCCACGTCATTGCCGAGCGCTGAACGGGGGAGAGATGGTTATTGGCGATTTCCAGATCATAGATGGATGAAGAAAGTAACAAGTAGGCGAGTAAGGCAATCAGCGCTACTTGAGTTGGCTTTTGTTTCAGCCAGTGCGCTGAAGTTTCCCCGCTTTTGTTCAGCGCCGGAAAAATGACATCGTTCAGCGTGATGGCGCTTAATAACGCCAGCGGGTAAATAGCAATTGCTGTGGCACTGCGCGGCTGGGTGATGAAGTGGATTGCCAGCCAGGCAGGCAGAAAATATTGGCCGTGTGCGAGCTGGCAGGCCAAACCAACCATGCCCAGAACAGTGATGACGCTCGCCAGGCGTTCTTCGCCGAAAGCGAAAAAAAACGGGGTGAGAGCACGATAGGCGGATTGCCCACCGGTTTGCAGGGCGCTCAGAAAGGGCGCGGCGCCGTGCTGCCACAATACGCTGCCCCACCAGGGCGCGGAGACTGCCATGACGATTGCCGCTACTGCCAGGCTGTGCAAGAAACTGCGACGACTGCGCCCAAGGAAAGCCCAAAACAGCATTGCCGCGGTAATGGCATGAATCATCGCTTCGGGGTGGCTGAGTACTACCAGTCCGCCGAGCAAGCCCACCATCCAGATGTCTTTTTGTTCTCCGCGCTGGTAAAGCCGCAAGGTGGCAGCCAGCATCAACAACAGGAACATCTGTCCCAGGCTGCGGGTTAATCCGCCACCCATGATGAACCACGAGTAACTGCGCGGCAGAAAGGCAAAAGCCATCGTCGCCAGCATCGTTTTCGGCCACGAAGCGGGGAAGAAGGCGCGCGCCATTCGCGCAAATGCCGCAATCGAGAGAGTTGCCAGCGCGGGCGGGAGAAACATCAAAATATGAATGGTTTTCAGCCCGAAAAATGTTTTGAGCGCCACGCCCAGGTAAAAAGCCAGTGGTGGGTAAGCGTAGGGAATGTTGAGCGCGTTGTAACTGGTGAATTTTGGCAGGATAAAGGCATTAGCGTACAGGTCTTCAATCATGCTGTAGAACATGCCGCCATCATTGATGGGAAACCCGGCTTGCAATACTGGCCAAAAGCGCAGCCAGCCACCAAAGAGTATCGCCGCGAAAAGCGCTAATTTGGATAGATCATCTGGCGTAAGTCTTTTCATTTGGAATACCCTCTAACCATCGTTGACCGGGCATCCCGCCAGGCCAGACGGCAAGAATCGAAAGGAGCCAGCCATAGAAGCGTTCCAGCATCGTTTGCGTTGAGCATCACTTGCCCCATGGGTCTTGTTCATTTCGAATACTTCTTCTGCCACTCGAATAACTTATTCAGCGCTTCGATGGGCGAAAGCGCGTTCACGTCAATCTCCTTCAACTCATCCAGCAACGGACTGGTCTCCGGGAAGAGCGCGGCCTGTTGCGCGGCGTGCGGATCAATCTTCACCGCGCGCCCGGAGGTCTTCTCCAACTCGGCCATGATC
>Ga0100394_1004596_pt1 | contig 11262 bp, 10 predicted proteins | sample CryGeymeta201518_FD_81549 | JGI IMG/M metagenome (GOLD analysis project Ga0100394, IMG submission 81549) | Groundwater microbial communities from Crystal Geyser aquifers in Utah, USA - Crystal Geyser metaG 2015-18 | ecosystem: Environmental > Aquatic > Deep subsurface > Groundwater | place: USA... | reverse complement strand
GTCGCAAGATCCGGATTGTTGATGCACCTCGTCGAGGACATCACAAGTGAGCGCTTGCATTGTGCCGGTAGTCTTCAGACATCTTTTGATCTTTTAGGAGAGTTGTGCAAGGGCAACCATGATGTATTGGGTCTACTTGTATCCAACCTAGACGAAGAAGGCTTCCGCAAGTTCATGAGTGTTGCTGCGGCAAATCTAGTCGATTCCAATGTTTTCATTCGCTCGCTGTGGTTGACTCTAGAGCGATTGTCTGCTGCCAATCGACAGATTCCGCTTCACTTTGATTCGAGTCTCGTACGAGACCGCCAGGCCAATTGGTCAAGTCACAACGGTCCTTCGACACGTTACTACTTGACGCATTCCTGGTGGGACACTACGGGCGTGTCTATCGATGAAGACGAAAGCAAAACGGCTGGAGATGAGAGTGGTGATCTGGAGCGACCTTCAGATTGGTTTCCAACCAGCGAATTGGTAGAGACTTATGGCGTGCTCCCATGGGACCAGAGGTTGCTACCGACACACTCGCCAGGCTTGAATAATAGCGTGGGCCACTTTGGTTGGGTCTTTTCGCCACAGGGTGAGAGTCTTTCCGCTGCTACATTTGAGCCAAATACCATGGAGCGACTTTCCTGGTTCTTGGCCGCCAATCAAGCGCGTCTCTTGCGCGATTTATTGGGAGTAGTGGACTTGCGCAACATCAATCACGAGAACATTTGCTGTCTGAACACAGCTGTCGTAATTACTATTTTTGCTCATCGTCGTCGAAAATTGGCTCCTTTACTCAACGAGCTTAGCCAAATGAACGACGAGGAGAAAGAATCGAAACGTCGAGCCGTGGCCCCATCTCCCAACAACGCTTCGAACAGCGACATTGATCGCGCCTTCATGAACGCCATGCGATATTTGGACCTGGAAGGCGAAACTCCGTCGTACGCAAGAAGAGCCTCCATTTCACGCAGAGATACTCTAGCTAACAATTCCCAGCAGATTGGAGATCGCACGGATGTGATGCGAAACTTTCGCGAGGTATTGTGGTTCTGGTTTGAATACTACAGTCATCGTGGTCGCGACCGCCTATCGCTTGAGTTTTCATCACACTTGCGTTTTCAAGAGTGGATGCAAGTTGTATGTCGGTTGACAGCAGACGACAATTCGGAAACCTCCTTGGTCGCCAATCCTGTGCGATTGCCCCGAAGCCCATACCAGAGTGCAGCACGCATTTCAGACAGCAATCCTCTTCGAGGTGTATAACTAATAACTAGCTATTAGTAAAGGAAGAGTTAACTTTTTACTTCTGCGACAAGATACGACTCAGATATTAATTTCTCTATTTTTCAGTGCTGTGCTGTATTTCTCATTACAACAGACTGAATTCATTGTATTCAGTCGCATAGATCTCATCAACACTTTGCAATGCACAGATACCTAACCTGTGAAGGAGTACTTGAGCACTTCAATCTCGAACAATAATTCACTATTTGGCATGATGCCCCATGCTGGAAAGCCGCTAGCACCGTAGGCATAATCAGGACTCGCGTGAACTTTGGCGATTTCCCCGATGCTCATAGTCATGACCGATTCGTCCCAGGCCTTGATTACCTCTCCCATTCCAACGCGAAACGTAAATGGTTCTTGTCCAGGATCTTTCGTTGACCAAAACTTTTGCGACATGTCACGATTCTTTCCATAACCTGTGCAGTGAACTGTGACGTACTGGCCCTTGTCGGGCTTTTGTCCATTGCCCTCTTTTATGACCGTTTTTTCGTAGGTTGTGACCGGCATGATGGCTTTGCTTCTCAACAAGTGTTTTGCTGATGATTCTGATGTAGTAATTACTATCTCAGGTTCGTGCCGGGATAAAAGATAAAATGCAATAAGGGTTGCTAATAGGACAAAGATTGCAAGTGTTCTTACTTTTGTGCGGTGGCTATTTGACGAAGTGGTCTTCAGGCGGCTCAAGGAAACCATTGTGTACTACTACCAGCTACTAGCGTGTAGTAGTGCTGAGGTCTGAATGTTTGCATCGGCCGAGGAGGTATCACGGTTTGCTGTCATACGAAAAGATCTGTTGACGACTTATTAGTGATTCCATCCGTATCAAATGAGACCCGCATACGATTTTCCGCATATTGTTGTAGTTTTTTTTAACTCCTGCTTTAATGAAGAGCGACGAACGACGAATATCACTTATTTGCTTATTGCTTATTGCTTCCTCTACTCTTTTGTTAGCATCCATCATATCTTGTTACTCATACTCGTACTCGTTCTAGTCTTCCTTTTCAGTAGAAGATAACAGAAAAGAAGGCATGACTTCTCCCCCGAAAAATCTCTTGTTTTTCCTTTGTGCTGCCATTATCTTGCAGATTTGCGATTCATTCGTTGCAACTCAGACGCTCACGCTACCGCCATCATTACAAATACAACAACCTATTCTTGCAAACAAAGAGTTACGTCATTTGTGTTCTCATCTTTATGTGACACCTCGGTTAACTCGACGAGATTTTTGTCAGCAAACAGTATTATCAACAGGAGTAATTTCTATCGTTTCATTTCCGTTGGAAGTCAATGCTGTTGCTGCTGCTGCTGCTCCCCCTCCTGCTGCTGCTGCTGCTGCTGCTGCCAACGGTGACATTTCCTACACAGTTGAACCATTTGTCTTTACATTACCCAAATCATGGAATGTTATCGTCAAAAACAACAAGAACAACGAAAAGAAGAAATTGGATGGCAAGCTCTTTTCAGCAATTGATTTTTCTACGGGGGCGGTGTTGACTGTGGTGGAAGAGCAAATTTGCAGTCCAGTCGAGTATGCAGCAAATGTGAAGCAATGTGACATGGTGGCTACTATTAGTAGTGGTGGTAGAGATGGCATTGGCAAGGAAACCACGTTGCCGTTTTCATCACCAGAAACCTTATCCAGAGATATTTCAAAACTCTTGATTCGGCACGACGATCGCGACAATGCTGCATTGCAAGGGAGTACGCGCTTGGAATCGGTGGACACCGTAACGATCGACAGCCGGAGCAGTAGTAGTAGTAGACGCAGTAGCAGCAGCAGCAGTAACCGAGCTTCGTCGTGGAATGTGTATGCCACGACAAATATACCAACCGGGGGAACGTACACGTATGGTATGGGCTTGGATCAACCCAACATGCTTGCAAGAACAGTGCAGACCAAGGTTGTCAAAACTGACGAAAATCCGTATCGTGTCATTTCACTTTGGCTGACAGCCGCTACAGATGATTGGAACAAGCCTACAACAGGACTCAAATTACGAGAAATCTGGAAGTCTGTCCATGCCCAGCTGTAGGGATGCCAACATTCGCTGTTCAGCGAAAAAGATAGCCTGTCTGTTTTGTCTCTGGATGACCACTATTACTAGTAGTAGCTACAGTTACTAGAGTATTTTTCTAGAGTATTTTTCTTTCGAACTACTACTAGTCTACTAGTAGGCACTACAGTAGCTAGCTAGTAATATGTACTGGAGTACGGTACAGTACACTGCAGGGGATAATATTTGGGGCCTTGGTGGACGTGGATTTAAGCCTTCTGCACTACTACCTGCTACAGTAGCGTTAGGGCTGTATTTTACATGCCCTTCATTCTTTCATGATATTTCGTGTAAAAGTTGAAAAAAATTAAAAAAATTGAAAGCAATGGTGGCCTCGGCTTTCCCATACATGCTATTCAAAACACCATTATTTGTGACTGCAACAGGCATGGATTACCTGTGGAGAAGATCTGACCAAAGAAAAAGATTTACAAAGCTTCAAAAGCCTGGTCGGTTTGTCCATCTAATACTAATTGCTCTGTTGTTGAAGAAATCAGCCAGCTTTTTACCCCAGCTTCGCCTTTTTACCAGCCGATGCCATTTAAGTTGCCTCCACGGGAATGGGAGATATTCAGCACCACTTAAAGTGTCAGATGGATCATCAACAAATACTCGACAAATATCGTCGCCACAGCCACAGCCACAGCAACTGTCATTGTCATCGCCATCATGTCCACCAATGACTTCTGCATTACTTCAAATAAGCTACGATGGTCGTCGTTTTAAAGGATGGAGCGCAGCTAACGATAGCAAACCTGGTGAATTCAAAATGGATTCCAAGAAGCCGAGAAATCAAAATCACAGAAAGAGACACAAAATGGAGCCTACGCTGAGAGGCTTTGTGCGATCTGTAGAGGGAGTCTTGCGAAATCACCTTGCCAAGGTCTATGGAAATGTGGATCCAGAACGTGTTGTCGTCGAAGGATGCTCAAGAACCGACAAGGGTGTCCATGCGACGTCCATGATGACATTGGTTTATGGTTTGATGGAGTTGGCAATGACGAGCTCGATAGAGGAGGAGGAAAACCCAATACCCGGAAAACGCAAACCACATCCTCGGAACGCCACCGATCAATCCGTGTTCTTGCCCGTACCAATGGACCTGCCAAAATTGGCTCACACGTTGAACCGCATGTTACCACCCGATATTCGTGTGGTAGGAATTGCTCCCACTCCAACGATTGCTGGGAATTTTACCAATTCTGCATTTCATCCTTCGTTGTCGGCGGTGTCAAAAACCTACGTGTACACCTTTTCGGTGAACACTAACGACAATGGTATTGGTACCGTACCAGATCCTACCATGCGCAGATGGGTGTGGAATACCCCAAACACAAAGAACGATTTCAATCTGGAGGCTGTACACGAGGCATGTAGTATCCTTCAAGGGACTCACGATTTTTCCGCCTTTCAAGGTGCTCCTGTGGGAGAAAGTGACAAGCTCAAACGACGCCAAGCTTCGAAAGATCAAGGTATGTGCACCATCTCCTATATTGCGGTTACAAAACTGCCAAAAGAAGACGATTTCCGTGGACTTATGCCTGTATCACCACACTATCAAGTCAAGATAACGGGAAATCGCTTCCTCTATAAGATGGTTCGATTTTTGGTCGGGGCCTTGGTCGACATTGGTCTAAGCGACAACAGTGCAGCTGATCTAGAAAGGTTGAAGAGAATGCTGTCAGACCCATCTAGTCACGACAATGGAAATCGAGTTTTTCCTTGTGCTCCCGCTCATGGTCTAGTCTTACACAAAGTTGACTATGGAGTCAACATTGATTGGCAGACTCTGCGTAACTAGCTCTATAATTTGGAAAAGGATGTTGTGATTGGTAATACGTTAGATTTCAGCTTTTTATATTCATGTTTACAGGCTTGTGTGTATTTGTGTGACAAAAAAATGAATTAGTCTTTATCAATTCCAGTCAACCTTGGAGCTTCCGCCTGCACTGTCTTCCACCTGGCTGGTCTGGAGGGGTCTTTTCCTAACACCCAATTGCTCACTTCGTCCACCAGCTTATTCAATGTCTCTTCGTCTCCGAACGAAGCACTCTCGTATCCACCAGTGAATTCTTTTGCGTACTCACTAAATTGTTGGGTTTCCTCTGGCAAATTATCCATTCCCAGCCTGATATACACGGGAGTCAGATGTGTTCCCGGCAAGCCACTCGTGGTTGGACCAACTCCATCGCAGCTCTGGGCAAACTGTTCGCTACTGTCCAAGTCATCATTGTCAAAGACAAACAGCCTGGTTTTCTTTTGCAAATCGTCGTTAAATTTGAGACGAATCAGGCGTTCGGTATCTTGTGCACTGGGTGAAAAATCGAATCCAACAGCACCGAGAACAGTCTCCGCGAGTCCAAAGATCACGTCGAAAGCTTCTTCGGACCTGCTCATGATGTTGCGATCGAAAGCACCACCAAAATTGCCTCTGATTTGTTCCGCAAAGGACCGCGCCATTTGAATCGTTTGGCCAAATCCAAAGTTATTGTAACTGATGAATCCCATGCCCTGATATTCTTGCGAAGTGGCGGCTACGAAAATCGTTTGGAGCTTGCACCCCAGTGAATGCGACAAGGCAAAGGTGGGCAAAGATTCGGGATATTGTCGCTTGGGATCATCTTGGCAATACAAAATAGCACGACGAAGCCGATCTCCAGTTTGCTTGGCGAGTTCAAAGTGATCCAATCCTACCGTGTAGGGAACCGTTAAAATGGCTGCGTTCAGCCTGTCGGAGAGACGCAGAAGGAATTCCGAGTAGGCCACGTTGGGAAACTGTCCAAGACCGGCACCTCCTACAAAGACGATCATGCAAGAAGGAGCCGAAGAATACGCGTTGGATGGTTCCAGGAGATAGACAAAGTCATCTTCGGATTGTTGTCTGGTCTGGCCCAAGGGTGGATCCTCCCTGATATTTTTGGTATCGTCGTCAATGTCTTCTTCCGATGGCAAAACCAACTTGGTCCATCGTGATTTTTCAGGCGACTTTTGCTGTTGGATCTGCCATTCTTGATCAATCCGAGATAGAGCCGAGGTCAGCTCCATCCCTTCCAGAGGATTATCAGCATTTGCTTCACCGTTTTGGTTATCCAAATGTAGGACCACACGAGATCGTTTCGACTGGACAAAGCTTTCTTTTTGTATCCTGTTGTAGTAAGGGGTGCGTGAAGAAAAGGCCATTGCTAGGCATGTTGTCAGAGCAATCGAAGCTACTTGAAGAGACATCATCATTCACGCTTATGTTCTTGTTTTTACGCGTAGATTATGGTGCACTGAAGGCCTAGCTAGATAGTGGGAGGAGACAGCCTTATACTCGTAATAAGAATGACATGTGGCAATTGCAAGTTGCAAAAGAAAACGAATGATGACAAGATCGTTCATGAGGAGGCAGCAGGTGATTCACTCGTGTAGCCCAAAATTGCATTAGGGAGCGGGTTTACAAGGCAAGAAAGTTATTACCACAACAACCTCAGGTCAGGCAGTAGTAGTGGGTACATCACCTCAGGAGGAGTGCTGCATATTTTTGATGTTGTTGTTGTCTACTAGTACTTCACGAAAAATACAGAGCATCTACAATTCGTCACGGCGATAGTATACTTGATGCAAGCGATGTCACTGTTTGCGAAGAAAAGGTAACGCTTCTATTAGTAAGGAAAGAAAAGAATTGTGCAATCATAAATTTTTTTTCATGGAGCCTACCAACCTATTACTTCTCAAGGAACTATGTGATGGCTATGTTGCGTTTTGTGCCACACCCGGGTTTTCTGCTGTATAGATTGTCGCTTCCGCTAGGTGTAAGAAATCAATCATATCACTTTTTTCATTTTTGCGCATTGAAAATGGTCATCCACGAATATTACAGACAAAGTCCTAATTTCTTCCCAAAACTTGACCGCCGCTTCCCCAATTGTGACCTCCAATTCCACCACCAGATCTTCCTTGTGTATTTCCACCGACAGCTCTACCGCCGCCTCCACCTGCGCGATATGGATTGTTAGCTTGCTCCTGCACCGGAGGAGTATAAACACCGACTCCGAAATAATCAATCAAAAAGAGTGGCGTTCTCAATAAATCTTTTCCGTACACTTGTGGCATGACATCTGCCATGAAATAAAATAAATGTCCCACAGCAATTCCGTGCAACATGTCGTAAAATGGATTTCCCATAAAAACGGTCAACGCTAAATAGGCAAATGGCAGGTACTGCATGAAAGTACGGTAAACCAAAAAAGATGGAGTGTCAACAAAATAGTTACAAAACAGTCATTCCAAGTGTTTTTTTTCTCTCTCTCTCTGAATCTTTAGTATATCACACGTACCATAGCCTTCATGGGTATTCCCCAAATGTTGGCCTGACTTGTGGGATGCCGTCTGGACCAGACATAGAGGACAAAATAAACTAAATTGCGACAAAATAATGGTGGAATTACGCTCATGAGAAGGGGATACGTTGCCAGAATGACAACCATGGCAAACAGCATCGCAAAGGCATAGTCTGCTGTGCCACCTGTTACAAAATAAAGAACAAAATCGCTTATCGTGTTAGTCACATGTCCAGTACTGGTATGATTCCACGACCACCAACAACAAAAACAAAAAAGAACCAAATATTCCCCAGTCTATTGTACTCCTCCTTTTCTTTCTTTCCCCCCCTGCGTACGTACCTCCCGCTCCGGTATTGAAGGGTCCACCCGTTTCATAGTTTTTCGAAAATGTTACCAGTGTGTACATGGCAATGAGGGTATTGAAATCGAACCCTCCCGCATAACAAAAGCACGTGGCAACGCGCCACACTTCAAATTTCGATACAATGTTTTGCCACTTAAAAACATAATAGTAAGGACTGAGGAACCCAAAATTTCCTGTCAGAGTAAGGACCATGGTCACACCAAACCACGCTCGCGTAATGATGGGAAGTGATTTGAACCATTGCTGTTGGGTTATTAGTATATTAGTATTAGTATTTATTTGAAAACGAGGAAGAACAATTTTGAGTACAGTCAAAATAAGTAATGCACAATCTTTGCACCGGCACTCATTCACTCCAGTTACTTTTTGACGTACATCAGGTCCAGCGGGTTCTCCTACATTTTGAATGTTATCGTTGTTTCCTTGTGCAAACACCATGGTCTGTGTTATTTGGTTGTGTCTAAAAGGTGGTAGAAGGATCTCTCTGAAATCTGTAATAAAACTCTTTGTCTACTCGTTCCTTTTTTGACTCTTTGTTTCTGTTGTTTAAATATATCAACGAAACCTGACTCGTAGATGTTTCTCCCGGCTTTAATGGTTATAGATGGGTGCTCTCTCTCGCTGGCGGCTTGGGCTTTCAGTCGGTTGTTTAGAGTTGTGTGTCTTGTGTCCTAGTAGTAGAACGCTACCGTACCAGTTTCCTGTGTTTTCGTCGTCACAGTTTGGGAGATTGGATTGTAGTACTAGCTAGTAGTAATAATTTTGCTCTTTTTGAAAGAGTAGGTGTGCGCTTTTTAACTGACTGAGGTTAAGATGACGTCATCACAAAGAAGATCAAAAAATCGATCAAACTTACTTTTCAATCACCAAGAAAGCATCTAATAATATTATCACTAGCTAACTGTAGTAGCTACTGCTACTACTCTTACCCCTTAGCTATACTTTTTAATCTTTAATCTACTACTCGAGTAGTAATAATACAACTCCATACGACCCATCTAAACAACCACTATGTTATCTTGCGCTTCATCTGTAGCCCTGAGATCTTCGGCTGGTAAATCCTTGTTCACTATGACGGCGGTCAGATCGTATTCGGTCCTCTCCGGTACTACCTTTCCTTTGGTAGCTACCGCCAACCAATCATCCCTCCGAAAACAACAACAACAACAACAACAGCAACTACTACTACAACAACAACAAAAGAAGCAATTGTTTTCGTCTGACTCTCACAGTGACTTTGCTCCGAAGAAAAAAGAAGTTTCGGGAGATGATGATGAAGCCCTCGACATGGTCAAGAGTCACGTGGAAGGCAATAAGATCATGTTGTACATGAAGGGCAACCCAAGCATGCCCCTGTGCGGCTTTAGCGCTACTGTGGCCAAAATTCTTCAAAGGGAAGGCGCCGACTTTAGCAGCGTTAACGTGCTGGATTATCCTGCCATTCGAGAAGCTGTGAAGAAGTTTTCGTAAGTTTTTGATGTTTTTACTTTTGTTGTGTGTGTGCTTTTGTGACTCACATTCTCTTTCATTGATGCATTATTTTATGTACACAGCGACTGGCCTACCATTCCGCAATTATATATCAATGGCGAATTTATTGGAGGTTGTGATATCATTACTGCCATGCATGAGAGTGGAGAATTGAAAGAAGTGTTGGATGAAGTGACAGAAGAAAAGTAAAACCATAAGACGACACAAGCACCGATGGTTGGTACGAAAGAGTGAAAAAAGTAATTTGAGAATTCACGACTTTCCCAATTTTTGCATTTCGACCAAGTGCGCCGATTAGAGGAGACTCAAGAAAATATCGTTTGTGCATAAATATTTTACTTTAAGGATTTTTCAATGTACAAATTGAAAATAGTTCATACTTAGTCCAATGCTACCACACTTAAGCCAATGGAAGCTTCATGGCCTTGTCGATCCGGAATGTCACGTCGTCCAAGCTTGGCTGCTACGGTAGCCTCGACCACCTTCTTGGAAAACACTTGGCCACCCAGTTGCAAAGATGTCCTTAATTCGTCCCACTCGTTCGTTTCCAATAAAAGACGGACAGATGATGTAGATTGCTCCTGGGTCGTTTCAATAGATGCAATAGGGTTTTTCGTATTGGACACTCCTTCATGACGCATGGGCAACTTCGTCGCACTAGACCCGTCCGGAAGACAGCAAAGGTCCACTCCACCCCAAACCCAACTCGAAATATCTTCTTCACTATTCTTGCCCTGCGTTCCGTCTGCCAAACAGGTTTCTTCAAAGATAATTTTGGCTGATCTGTGAAAAGAGATAGCCTGCAGCAAATTGCTTTTGTTTTCGTGTTCCAAAAAAGAGACGTCATCATTGGTTGCAAATTGAGAATCCCAGCTCAGAAGTTTGAGCAAAAGTAGTTGTTGTCCATTTACACCGGGTTCGTTACGTTCGACAACAAACGTAAAAATGGCTTTTGTTTCAGCATACCGAATCATTTCGCGGGCCACAAATAGCGAGCAAGATATTACGGGAGCAAATCTTGGACTGGCACTTGTGGTATCATCCTCCTGCTTTGTAACGAGCCGATGCTTCAAGAATCGGTACGTATCAGGAGTTGACAAAGACGCAAAGCCCAAAGTAGAACAGCACTGACTGCAACAGATGCTGCCACCACCTACCGTTTCTCGCCAAGGACGAGGGCCGCGGACGATGGCCGGTGCATCATTTCCCATTTCAGCTGCGGCGGCAGCAAATGGGCTGATTGGAGTATTAGAGGAGTCTTGCGTAACCCCATTGGCGTAATCGTTTTCTCCATATCCTTCAACAGCCAAAACACAAACGGAACTTCCTGCATCTTCCTGGTGCAACAAAATAGCATTAGTATCAACGAGGACAGCCCCCGTTTGGGCAGCATTAGTAGATGCCGACGAAAAGTCTATGGTTGCTTGCTGTCAACGAGCGAGCGAGCGAGCGAGCGAGCGAGAGTGAGTGAGATAGAAAAATGGATGGAATGATTGCTTGTGGGATTATAACACGCAAAATCAATAGTAGCACAAGTAGACTTCCTCCAGTACTTACACCACTGTAGCAAATCAGATAATCGGCAATGTCATCCCAGTTTGAAGACGGCATGCGGACAACACGGTCGATCGTAGCTTCCTCCTTGAGAATGGGTAGCTTGCAGAATTTACAGCGTAACTCATTGGCGCTCGTCTCGTCTAATTCGGTTGCCAACAAAGACATGCTTCCTAGATCATCCAATCCCTGCTGT
>Ga0100394_1004595_pt1 | contig 11267 bp, 8 predicted proteins | sample CryGeymeta201518_FD_81549 | JGI IMG/M metagenome (GOLD analysis project Ga0100394, IMG submission 81549) | Groundwater microbial communities from Crystal Geyser aquifers in Utah, USA - Crystal Geyser metaG 2015-18 | ecosystem: Environmental > Aquatic > Deep subsurface > Groundwater | place: USA... | reverse complement strand
CATTTTACTCTTTTCCATTTCTGCTATTAGCAAGGGAATGTCATCAACTCGTTCTGTTTTTATTTTCATGCAGCAAGTTTACCAATTTTATTTTTATTTTTTACTTTCAGCGAAACGTGAAAGACTAATTACAACATTTGAGTAGTAAAAAGGTTTTTTGTTTGTGTGTTTTTTGGTTTTGAGTAATTTTGAGTAAAATTAACAAGCAATTTTTTCTACTCTATTTTGGTGTCTTCCTCCTTCAAAATCCGTTTTGAGAAAAGTTTCGACCATTTTTTGAGCTAATTCTTGACTGACAAAACGAGCAGGAATACAAATTACATTGGCGTTGTTGTGCTGACGAGCAAGAGCAGCCAGTTCTTCATTCCAACAGATTGCAGCTCGAATTTGAGCATGTTTATTAGCACTCATCGCAACTCCATTTGCACTTCCACAAATCAAAATTCCTAATTCGGTTTCTTTTTTAGTAACAGAATTAGCCAGAGGGTGTGCAAAATCAGGATAATCTACCGAATCCGAATTATCTGTACCAAAGTTTGTTATCTCGTGTCCTAAATTAGTGAGGTAATTTTGTAAAAATTCCTTGTATTCTGTTCCTGCGTGGTCGTTTGCTATTGAAATTTTCATTGAAACAAATATTTTTTTTTCAAAAGAAATAATGAATGTATAAATTTTTCCTAAAAATACGGATTTTTAATTGAATTGAAAGTATTTGATATTGTGTTTTTCCATTTTCTCGATAAACGAAGAAGATTTTACAGGGAATAAAAACCCAAAGATAAGCATCGAAAAAATTAAAAACTCTTGATTTAACTTTTTCTTTTAAACCAAAAAATCATTTTGAAGTTGTCATAAAATAGAATAAATCAGTAAAATATTTTTTGAATAATAATTAAAATAATAATCATTAATGAACGCATCTCAAATTCTAATTCTTATCATTGCTATTTTGGTAGGCGATTTTTTATTGGAAAACTTTTTAGAATGGCTCAATTCTCAAAAACAACCTGCCCACTTACCCAATCAATTTTCAGATATTTATACAGAAGACGAATACCAAAAAGCGAAAGCCTATAAAAAAGCAAACTCAGTTTTTTCTCTGATTAGTAACTCAATTAGCTTTATTCTTACACTTGTTTTTTTAATAACAGGAGCTTTTGGTTGGTTGAGTGAATATTTAGAAGTTTATTTTCAAAATCCTATTTGGCATGCACTTGCTTTTTTTGGAGTGGTTACGATAGCATCTTCACTTTTGGGAATACCTTTTTCAATATATCATACCTTTGTTATTGAGGAAAAATTTGGATTTAATAAAACAACAAAGAAATTATTTTTTACAGATAAAATAAAAGGTCTTTTACTTGGTGCAGCCGTAGGAGGAATTATAGGTTATGTTTTGTTGTATCTTGTTTTGGAAATTGGTCAGAATTTTTGGATTTACTTTTGGATAATCATTACTCTTTTTTCTGTCGGAATGCAGTTTTTTTATGCTTCCTTGATTATGCCACTTTTCAACAAACTTACTCCTTTAGAAGATGGCGAGCTTAGAGAGTCAATTGAAGAATATGCAGGAAGTGTTTATTTTCCTCTTCAAAATATCTTTGTGATTGATGGCTCAAAACGTTCTACAAAGGCAAATGCTTTTTTTATGGGATTTGGTAAACAGAAAAAAGTGGTTTTTTATGACACTATTTTAGAAAAACACAGTACAGAAGAATTAGTCGCAATTTTTGCTCACGAAGTAGGACATTATAAAAAGCATCATATTCTTCAAATGATGGCAATTTCTGTTGTGCAAACAGGATTTACACTTTTTATATTAGCTCAAATCATTTTTAATAAAGAAATTTCTTTAGCTTTGGGAGCAAGTGAATGGCAAATTCATTTGAATATGGTTGCTTTTGGTTTTCTTTATTCTCCTATTTCTACGGTTACAGAAGTTTTATTTAATGTTTTTTCTCGTAAAAATGAATATGAAGCTGATAATTATGCAAAGGAAACCTACGGCAGCAAACCTCTTGCAATAGCTCTCAAAAAACTTTCGGCTGATTCGCTTTCCAATCTTACGCCACACCCTTGGTATGTGTTTTTCAATTATTCGCACCCTCCACTTAGTGAGCGTTTGAAAGCGATGGAAGAAGAATAAATTTAGAAATTCTATTGTAAGGAAAATGGCTTGCCTTTTCCAATACAGCAGAGAATTCACATTCAAAAAAAACAAATCATTTATATGAAAAAAATAATTTTATCTCTTCTTTTTATTTTCTGTCTTTCTCCTTTTTTAGAAGCGCAAGTTCTGACAAAAGAGACTTTCAAAACAAAAGAAGATTATTACGAACACCAACCTCAAGTAGAAAAAGGCTTGAAAGATTGGTTTACTTATAATCCTATCGAAAAAGATAATACTACTTTTCAATTACGTAAAGTGTTGCAGTCTTATTTGCTTGCTTGGATAATGGGTGCACCTCATGTGAGTTTGGCTATTGATGGAAAAATTGAGGGAGAAGTTCTTTCTGATAAAAGATTTGATTATGCACAAGATTTACTCTTGGCTATGATGTTTGCAAAAACGACGTATTTATTAGAAAATGAAGAAGCAAAAAGTACAGATTTTGAAACAAATTTAGCAGGTGTAAAAGGAATGTTAGTCATTTATAAAAAAATAAAAGAACAAACCAAAGACAAGCGAAAATATAGAACTGATGCCATGGAAACTTATTTGAAGTGGGAAAAAGAAGGAAAATTAGAACAAGAAGTAAAAAAATGGTAAGTGATAAATGAAATTTTGTAGGTTAAAGGCTTGCCTTTGACTGTATTCTAAAATTTCAATTTAACCAAAAATCCCTTCTCAAATAAATGAAAAGGGATTTTTCTATTTTTATTTCTGACACTTGGAAAGTGTCAGCTACTCAATTATTTTGCTGTTACACCTTGATACATAGACTTACGAAGTTCTTTTATAGATTCGTCTGTGATGTATTCGTCGTAGGTCATCATTCTATCAATCAATCCATTAGGAGTAATTTCGATGATGCGATTAGCAACCGTTTCTGTAAATTCGTGGTCATGAGAAGTGAAAAGAACGCTTCCTTTAAAACTCTTCAAACCATTATTGAAAGCTGTAATTGATTCCAAATCTAAGTGGTTGGTAGGCTCGTCTAAAACTAAAGCATTTCCACGCTGTAACATCATTCTTGAAAGCATACAACGCACTTTTTCTCCACCTGAAAGAACATTTGAAGATTTCAGAGCCTCTTCGCCTGAGAAAAGCATTCTACCCAAAAATCCACGTACAAACGTTTCATCTCTTTCTTCTTCTGTCTTTGTGTATTGACGCAACCAATCGACAAGATTCAAATCTTCTGTAAAAAAATCATGATTTTCGTTTGGTAAGTATGTCGGTGTAATTGTTACTCCCCATTTTACAGTTCCTTCGTCGGCTTTTTGTTCGCCCATCAACACTTGAAAAAATGCAGTAACAGCCAAACTATTTTTTGACAAAACAGCTACTTTGTCATGTTTGTTGATAGAAAGATTGATGTCGTGGAAAAGACGCTCTCCGTCAGCAGAAGTTTTGGATAATTTTTCTACTTCTAAAATAATATCTCCAGCTTCACGCTCTTGGTCAAAAATGATTGCAGGATATTTACGTGTAGAAGGCTGAATATCTTCAATATTGAGTTTTTCCAACATTTTTTTACGGCTAGTTGCTTGTTTTGATTTGGCAACATTGGCAGAAAAACGAGCGATAAATTCTTGTAATTCTTTCTTTTTATCTTCTGCTTTCTTATTTCTATCATTTCTCTGACGGAGTGCAAGCTGACTTGATTCGTACCAAAATGTATAGTTTCCTGTGTGCATTTGGATTTTTCCAAAATCAATATCGACAATATGCGTACAAACCGTATCCAAAAAGTGTCTATCGTGAGAAACTACAATAACTGTATTTTTAAAATTAGCTAAGAAGTCCTCCAACCACATAACCGTTTCGATATCCAAATCATTGGTAGGCTCATCTAGTAAAAGTACATCTGGATTTCCAAAAAGAGCTTGTGCCAAAAGAACACGTACTTTTTCTGTTCCGTCAAGTTCATTTACTAATTTATAATGCTTATCTTCTGTAATTCCTAAGCCACTCAAAAGGTTTGCTGCATCACTTTCAGCATTCCAGCCGTCCATTTCTGCAAATTTAGCTTCTAACTCAGCAGCTTTATTTCCATCTTCTTCCGAAAAATCAGGCTTTTGATAAATAGCATCTTTTTCTTGCATAATATTCCACAAAGGACGGTGTCCCATCAAAACAGTATGCAAAACAGGAATCTCATCGTATTCGAAGTGATTCTGTTTCAAAACTGCCATACGAGCCCCTGCTTGCATAGAATATGTGCCACGAGTTGGGTCAATTTCTCCAGAAATAATCTTCAAGAAAGTTGATTTTCCTGCACCATTTGCACCAATGACACCATAACAGTTGCCGTTTGTGAACTTTAAATTTACTTCATCAAATAAAACACGCTTACCAAACTGTAAGCCTAAATTTGAAACATCTAACATAGAAAGAATTTATGATTATATAAAAATGCTTTATTTATATCTTTACAAACAGGGGTTAAAAACCTGTTCAATTAATTTATACAAAACATTTTTTGCGAATAATTCGGTTGATTAAACTATTGAATATGAATAACTTACCACCAAAAGTAAGCCGTTTTTTCAAAGCACAAAGGTACAAAATTATTTTGATTTTTTGAAGTTATGTGTGAAGGATAATTTTTTAATATCTATTCCAAAACCCTATTCTGTGCAAATTTCTAAAATCTTCCCAAGTCGGAATGATTGAGTGTGCTTCTTTGGGCAGTTCTTTCAAAACATTGTGATATAATTGACACGAATAAATATCTAAGTCAGATTCATCACAGGAATATAAGAATTGTAGAAACGTTCCAATAGTTGTTTTTTCTTTACTTTGAAAATATTTCTCTTGATATGAAATTTCTTTGTGAGGTTTTTTTAGGACATAATTTGAACTACGAAATACTCTGTCTTTGGTTGTTTGTGCTGAAAAACGATATAAAACTGTTGAGTTATAATCAGCTATTTTATTCCAATCAAAAAAGAAAAAAGTTGTATCTAGCTTATGAGTTGAAATCAGATTATTTCTCAAGTCTGTAATTTCAATTTTCAAAGTATTTGGCTTTATTTCTTCTCCTTCTCTTAAATAATCTTCAAAATATTCTACAAAAATTTTTAAACTACTTTTCATATAGTTACTTTTAGTTTCTGCTAAAATATTTATTCCTTTGGGAACAGGACGACAAGTAACGTGTCCAGTTTTTTCAAAATAGATTTTTTTCTATCTTCTTTGTATGTTTTTTCTTTTCCATACGAAAACTCCATAATCAAGGAATATAAAATGCTTATATTTGAACTAATACTAGGAAGTATTAAAAGAATATATTAGACTTAAATATACAACCTTTTTTGTTTCCTTATTTTTTTTAAAAAGTAAAGTTAATTTTACTACATGACCAATTTTTATAGGTTAAGATAGATAATCGACAATCTTTTCTCCTACTATTTTTGCTGTCCCACAAAACCCTAATAACCCTTTTAATCTTTTCCTATGAGTTTATCAATAGTGTATCGTTTATTTTTTTTCGTTTTAGTAGTTGTTTTTTTATTCAATTCTGAAACAGTAGCCCAAAATAAAGAGCAAAACAAACGATTTTTCAAAATAATAAATTTGAAAGACAAAGTAAATGAAGGCTTTTTTCAGTCTGATAAACAGATAACAAAACTGCTTTTTGAAGGTGCAAAAAATGGAAGTTTGCCGATTTATAAGGTAGATTATAAAGATGATTCGAAAACAGTAAAAGTAGAGCGTTTGGAAAACGAACACATGGACAAATTTCAAACTCTGACTACTGACCAGCTTAGTATTTTGGGAATTGATTATGTTGAAAGTACAATTAATTCTACAAAGACGATTCATATTCAATATTTACATTTGTTGGTAGCTGGGAAATATTTTTCAGATGCCAAGCCTCAACCTGTTGTTTCGTTTCGTTATGAAGATGCAAAACGTTTTTTGGATGACGATCATCGCAGCGTTTGGATTCCTACTCAAAATAAAACAGATGAAGATGTACAAAACAATAATTTCTTTGAAAATCTATTTTTAGCAGATGAATCTCAACAGGCTAAAATTAGTCAGAAATTGGCGCAGCTTGTCAAAAGTGAAAAGATTACACCTTACGATTTAGAAGAATTTGAATATAAAAAGAAAGAAAAAGGACAGAAAAAACAGCTAAAAGAGCCTCAAAAAATGAGTACTGAGCAGTTTTTGAACCGTTGGAATTCGCTCACAGATGCGCCTATTGGAGAAGTCAGAATTCAGAATATTGATGATAGAATTCCTACCAAAGATTCTCATGATTTTTTTACTTCAAAATGGATTACGGTTTGGAATACAAAAACCAATTATTTGAAACCTGTTGCAGCTTTTTTGGTGGAAGATATGAAGCCTTTTTTCTCTTCTTCTAATCAAGAAAAATTAGACTCGCTGAATCAAAAAATAACTATTTATACAAAAGCATTGCGAAACCACTATTTTGAAACTGAAAATACAGTTTGGAAAAATGAAGATTTGAAAGATGAACCTTTTTATAAAGATAATTCTATCAATGCAAATAGCAATCGGTCTTTAGACAAATTAGTTTATTATGTCAGAACAGAAATTTATCTAAACGAAAACGTAAATAAAACATTATTTCAAGATGATAATGAAATTTCTAAATTACTTTTAGAAGCAGCCGAAAAGGGAAAATTACGAGGCTATGAAGCAAATTATAATGCAGAAAAAGGGAGTTTTTACGAAAAAGAAATTGATTTTACAGAAATTAAATCTAATTTATTGAAAGGAAAAAGAGAAAAATCGCCAGCCGAAATACTTGGTATTAGCGAAGAACAAGTAAAAATTGGAATTTCTTTAGAGCAAGTTGCAGAGCTAGAAAAGTATCGAAATGAGCAAGCGAAAGAGATTTTAGAAATAAACCAACTCTATACAAATCCATCTAGTAAGTTTTTTTATATGTCTGATATTTCACTTTTAGAGATTGAAAATGAAGTTATTTATGATACAAAAACAGACCGTTATTTTTTTCAATCTGCTTATGTTTCCTTGTATGTTCCTGCTGAAAAATCGGGAATTGAAATGAACAAACTAATAGCCAAATTTAAGATTCATGATGTTTTGAATGTTCTCAAAAAAAGTCCAAAAATTATGCTTTCAGAATATCAACGACAGTTTATTCATCAAAATTTCAAGGAAGAAAAACGAATTCCTAAACGAGTTCATTATGCTTATTTTTTATGTAAACAACTTTATGTAGGAAATAAATGGCTGGTTGATGGTGTTTTTTGGGAGTAATGAATCTATTATTTTGGTTGCAGAGCAACTTAACCTTTGTAGAAAAAATAGCAAGGTTTCGTAGCTCTGTTGCTATAATCTAAGAATACTTCTTTTTCCTCCAAAAATACCAAGCCAATCCAAAAACTAAAATAATTACATTCGGTACAACTAAATTTAGAAACTGCCAATAACTTTTTTCTTCTTGTATCTTAAACGTATCTAACGGACGGATTTCAAACTCTTTTGTTCTTGAAGTGATAATTCCACCTTCATCAAGCATATAAGCAAGCGAGTTGAGGAAAAACTCTTGATTGGAATAGGTGTTTTTGCTTATTTCATCATAACCAATCGGCAACGGCTGGCGTGTTCTTCTATCAAAATCATTGGAAAGCAAATCGCCATCTCCGACAACTAAAACTTTAGAATCTTTTCCTTTTTGGATAAATTCTTTTTCAGAAAAACCACTCGGAGGAAAACGCCCTTTAAAAGCAGAACTAAATTCTCCTTCCAAAAGATAAGCAACTGGAAGATTTGAAGTTTGATAGAGTTTTGGATTTAAGTCTAGTTTTAGCTCGTCTAATGAAATAAGCGTAGGCACTTTTTTGACACGTGAATATTGAGATGAAAAAACTAAAGGCGTTTGAATAATTCCATCAGCTTTCACAGAATCCAATGTACTGACAAACTTAAACATCAGAGCGTCCATATTTTTAGTAATTGGGTGTGTCGAAAAACCTGCCGTTGTGGCATAATACGGAAAAGGGATAGGCTGAACATTGGCTTTATTTCCCATTTGACCCACATTTACCAAAATTTGTCCCGATTGTGTGTCTTGCAAAAGGTCTTGATTGACACGGACACCATAACGAAAAATCATTTCATTCAATCCCAAATTATATGCAAAAGCATACGTTCCTCCTTGTGCAATACTATCCAAATTCATCTGAACTTGGTCAATAAAAAAGAGTAATTTCCCTCCATTCATCAAATATTGGTCAAGCTGATAACGGTCATTATCGGTATAAGAAAGCGTTGGTTTTGCAATGACAATAGCATCGTATTGCAGCAAATTCTGAATAGGATTTTGGATTTTATTACTATTTTGAGTATCTGATTTGAAAGAATTAGTTAGATTTTTATTCAAATTCAACCTTTCTACAATATAATTTTCACTCAATGCTTGTGTTAGCGAAATAAGTCTATCATTTGAAAGTTCGTCGTGTCCTTCAATAAAAGCAATGTTACTTTTTTGTTTTTTACTCAGTTTTTGAATGGCAGAAATAAGCTCGTATTCAATATTTTCGATGGACTGATTGAGTTGTTCTTGTGGCGAAGCTGTACGATTTCCTTTCAAAAGCAAAACTGGTTTTTCTTTGTTTTTATAGGAAATAATCGCCGAAGGAAAGATTAATTTTTGTACTTTTTTGCCTTGAACAGTTTCAAAAACGGTTGTGGGTTGGATTCCACGGTCAGAAAGCTGTTTGTAATAACGGTTTTGTTCTTCTGGATTACTAGAAACTTGCTCTGGATTGATGAATGTAAACTGAATGTTTTTACCTGCATACATCGAAAATTCTTCTAGCGTTTCTTTGACTGATTTTTGAAGTCGTTTGAATGAAGAATTGAGTTCGCCTTCCAAATAAATTTCTATATAAACAGGTTCTTCTAAGTTTTTCAAAATGTTTTTTGAAGATTCTGTAATGGTATAACGCTTTTCAGCAGTCAAATCAAGACGAAAAAAATAGTCTTGAGCAAGAATATTTATCAACATTAGTCCCAAAAAAAGGACAACTAATTGCATGATAGTTTCCCACTTTCTAGTATTAATCTGAGTAGTGATTTGAAATTTTGAAGACGATTTTAAATTGTCTTCGGAATTGTTTGAAATAGACATTCTTTATAATAAAAATTTCTGTATGCTTTTTCTGAACACGCCAAAGTGTGTGTTACAGTCGTGATAACGAATCACAAATTTAGTTATTTCTGACAGTTTGGAAACTGTCAGCTACTTTAATTGCATAAAAAAAGGCCACTCTTTCAAAAAAATTAAAAGATAGCCCTTTCTATTGTATCAGTTTTGGAAAGCTAGAACAAAAAATCAAATGACTGGTGTGCGCTAAAATTGATAAAACAATCAACAATAAGGATTGTAAATTGAGTAATAAAACCAAGTTTTTTGATTTAGATATCGTCGCTTTCCAATTCGATTCTAAGTAAAAGATATAAAAGCGAAAATTGTTTTACCTATTTTGCTCTTAAATCTGATACAAAGGTGCAAAAAAAATCTAGTTAAACAAGTGTTTTTTCGATTTTTGTGAACTGACTGACTATAATTTACTTAATTTTGCTTCTTAAACAAGCATATTTAGTAAAAAACTAGGGTAAACGCACGAAACTTTTTATACTGCTTTTAGTGTGTTTAAACAGACTTTAATTATCAGAGTAAATTCAATTTACAAAGTTAAAAACTAGCTTGTTTTGCTTTAAACGAGTACAATTTTTTTTTCGTGCGTTTACCCTAGTAAAAAACAATAATTAAAACGATGAATTTACCCAAAATAACGATAATTACGCCTTCATTTAATCAAGGAAACTTTATAGAGGAAACCATAGATTCTGTTTTATCACAAAATTATCCGAATATAGAACATATTATTATAGATGGAAAAAGTACGGATAATACAGTAGAAATAATAAAAAAACACGAAAAATATATTACTTACTGGGAGTCTTCAACAGATAAAGGACAAAGCGAAGCCATAAATAAAGGAATGCGAAAAGCGACAGGCGATATTCTGACTTGGATTAATAGCGATGATATGCTTACCGAAAATTCGTTAGAAATGGCAGCAAATTATTTTTTAGAAAAGCCTACTATTTCGCTTATTCATGGCAAAACAAAAACATTTGGAGAAGGATATGAAGACCAACTAACGGCAGGTTTTTATTCTGATTTGAGTATTGATTATTTTACTCACATGTGTTTTCCACAGCCGTCCAGTTTTTTTAAACGAGAAATAATTGAAAATCAAAGTTATCACGCAAATGGAAATAAAAATTTAGTAGATGAAAGTCTGCATTATTGTATGGATTATGATTTGCTTTTGAGAATAGTTTTGAATTATGATGTTTTGAAAGTAGATGAGCTTTTTTCGGCGTATCGGCTGCACCCAAAAAGTAAAACGGTTAGTGATTGGAATAAATTTGAAGTAGAAAAAGATAAGATTTTTTTGAGATTATTGAATACTCTAAAACACAGCATCAAAGATGAGGAAGCTAAAAAAGGAATCCAATTTTTGAAAGAATTAGGAATTAAATCTGATGAGAAAGCAGAAGGAAATAAAATTTATAATTTTGATGCTCAAATAGTTTCTAAAATAGATTTAGAGAAAATCATTCAGATGTTTTTATATCGTAAAATCCCTGTTTTGTTTGAAGAAAAAGAATATGAAACAGTTGTTTTGTATTGTGAGGCATTACAAAAAAGCTATCCAAATTTTTATGCGTCAATAAATTTGGATTCTATGTATCAGACGAGTAAATATAATTCTTTGTCTTCACTTGGGAAGTTAGGTTGGAAAGTTAGAAAGTTAATTTGATTTTTTTCAAAACGTTGTGCAACCTTATTGTACTATTTAAGGGTCTGTTTTTTATAGTTAAACGAATAGCTATATTTACAACTTAAACATTTTATAGTATGAAATTTAAAAAAGCATCTTTTTTAAGCAATTATCTTTAATATGAGTGACATTTATAAAATCTAAAATAGTCCTTTCCTAGCAACAGAGTTGCGTAACCTTTGTAGAATGATAATAAAAAATAAATTTCAAAAGCTACAGAGTAGCGTAACTTTATT
>Ga0100394_1004573_pt1 | contig 11293 bp, 22 predicted proteins | sample CryGeymeta201518_FD_81549 | JGI IMG/M metagenome (GOLD analysis project Ga0100394, IMG submission 81549) | Groundwater microbial communities from Crystal Geyser aquifers in Utah, USA - Crystal Geyser metaG 2015-18 | ecosystem: Environmental > Aquatic > Deep subsurface > Groundwater | place: USA... | reverse complement strand
GAAGACGCTGGCGGGACACCGCTCGGGACTGCTTGCCTACTACGACTATCCACTCTCCTCCGGTCCCTTGGAAGGCACGAACAACAAGATCGAGACCGTCAAACGTCAAGCCTACGGCTTCCGTGATCCCGAATTTCTCAAACTCAGAATCCTCGGTATCCACGAAACCAAGTATGCATTAGTCGGATGAACCCTCTTTATTCATGCGAACAGTATATCACTTCTCACAAGAAGTTGATACCTTTATTTATTGACGAGTACTTACTGGTTCCTCGCGAAGACGGCCTGCGAACTCATTGTGCCCTCACCCACCACCGCAGCAAGCCGCGCCCGGTCGCAGAAGACGCGCAACAGCAGAGATTGGCTGGCGACTCTACGGGCGGAATTGGACGGTGATGCTGGAAATGCCTACTTCGGGATTCTTTCCCGGACCCGACGCAACAAAGGCATCGCCCGACCTCCTGCGCCGATGAACTCTCGCCTTCTGGACGTATCGTTCCTCGACCGGGAGGCAACCACGCCTCTCGGCGTTGACCTCCGAGCACAGGTAGGTCGCGCGGACGCCTGGAACCTGGCCGTTCGCGCCGCACGTCCCAACAGCCGCGTCACCCTCACCTGGCCAGATCTTGGTGGCGCTCCCAAGCAACTGCGGTTCTATCTCGTGGACGAAGCTACCGGTGCAAGACGCTACATGCGCACCACCACCGGCTACAGTTTCCAGACGGGCAGCATGAGCGAAGAGCGACGCCTTCGTATCGAAGTCGCGTCCGACATCACCGTGAGCCGGTTGACAGCGAAACTGAACGTGCTCAGCAGCAACCGGGTTTCCGGCTTCAACTTCTCGCTAACGCTCTCGAAGGCTGCCACTGTGCGTGCGCGCATCTTATCACCCTCGGGCAGAGCGGTCGCCGTGGTCGCGCAAGAGCGGGCTGCCAGAGAGGGTCAAAACTTTCTCCCGTGGAATGGCAAGTCCGCTTCCGGGGCCGCTCTTTCGCGGGGAGTCTACTTGCTGGAAGTCACGGCAACGACAGAGGAAGGATAGCAGGTGAGGGCGGAGAGGGCGGTGAGGATGAGGTGACCGGTGGAAGCCGCTCAACCTGGCCCATCACCATAGCGATCGTGTCGCCGACGCCTCGTCGCATTTATTGGGAGCATTCTGTGAAGCAAGTGAGGCAGTCAATCCGGCCCAGAGCACTTCCTGCACAGGGAAGCAGGCGGTGGGGGACAACGAGGTATTGAACTGCTATAATCGCCTCGCCAACGGCTGGCACGACGCGCCAGGACCGTGGGGGGAGGAGGATGTGGTGTTCACGGTGAGGGTGAAGGTTGACTGAGGCAGATGGTGAGGTTAATATGGTGACGGTCAGATTGCTCAGGAGAAAATTCGATTGAACATCACGGGAATCATCTGGCTGGAGGACATCGTTGAAAAACTGGCAGTCAAACATAGCGTTGGGCAGGATGAAGTTCGAGAAGTGTTAAGGAACGCTCCTCGGTTTCAATTTGTTGAATCAGGTCATTATCCAGGAGAGAATCTGTACGCGGCGCTTGGCCAGACGGACTCGGGCAGATACTTGATAGTCTACTTCGTTCACAAGAAAGATCGACGCGCTTTGGTCGTGTCTGTGCGGGATATGACACGCTCCGAACGGAGGCATTATGAAAAGCGGTAAGAGTTCGATTTCACAAGCTCAATCCTACAAGGCGATAGGGGAATTCTGGGATATTCACGACCTGGGAGACTTCTGGGAACAGACAGTCCCGGTTGAGTTCGACGTGGACCTCCGATCAGAAGTCACATATTATCCTCTGGATTCGTCTTTGTCAGAAAGGATTCGCCGTATCGCCGCGCACCGCGGTGTTGCCCCGGATACGCTTGTCAATCTGTGGGTTCAAGAGAATTTGCTGAAGGAAGAGGCAGCATAGGAGGAATTGAACGATAACCATCACCGACACTGCTCGGGAGAAAGTCGTTGAGTTGAAAGGGAAGTCGGAGCATCCCATCAAGGGACTTCGAGTCGGGGCGATTGCACGGTCGCCTATTTGAGGCGAGTTCACCATGAGTTTCGTCAAAGAGACAGAACCGATCTCTCCGGATGACGCGTCTTATCCCTGCGATGGCTTCGATGTCTACATTGACTCCCCAAGCGCTCCCTTTCTTGGAGGGAACAACCGTTGACTACGTTGAGAACCTGATGGGAAGCGGCTTCAAGGTGGACGCTCCGCCGCGTAAGCTGCCAACCGCTGAGGGTCCCATCGCGGAACGCATTCAGCAGCTTCTGGATGAGCAGATCAATCCCTCGTTGGCGAGTCACGGAGGGGGAGCCACGCTCATGGATGTGAAAGACGGGATCGCCTTCATCGAGATAGGGGGCGGATGTCAGGGCTGCGCTATGTCTCAGATGACCTTGAAGAACGGCATCGAGACGCTCATCAAGGAGAACATCCCGGAGATCACGGAAGTGCTGGATGTTACGGATCATGCGGAAAGGCGAAATCCGTACTATCAGGCGTGACAAGAAGCTATTTATCTCTTCGTCACTCGAAATGATTCCGGAAGGTTGAGAATCCACATTTTCTGCCGTAGGATAAAGCTGGAGCTTTATCCTACGGCAGGTGCATGTTGGGGCAGGACAGCGTCCAATCAGATTCCGCGGGGCTATTCCTCAACCTTAACGAGTATACAAGTACGAAGTGACCAACGATTTGAGCACGGATATATCGGGCGTGACAAAAGTCTCGAGGATCTCAAGTCCGTTGTCTTCAGGTATTGCTTCGTTGTCGGCCTGGAGACTCCTCAAGTACACGTCAATCGCGTCCCGGATATTGGCGCGGGCTTCTTCGAGGGTGTCACCCCATGTATGACATCTTGGCAATGCCGGAGCATAGGCATGGTAGGTATTTCCCTCATCAGGCTCGATGGAGATCCGGTACGTGTAGTGTTTCATGGCGGTCTGAGTATAGAGGCATTGCATTCAGTCGTCAACGGGGCGCCAGTGCCGCCGGCCGTTCGAAAGATATGCTCGCGCGAACCTGCCGGACCCCCACGTCACTTGGATACGCGAGCATCCTCAATACCTCTTCAGCGCCTTATTGACCCACGCATGGATCGAGTGGACAGAGAAACCCTCGGACAGGTACATGACGGCGCAAGTACCGTACCAAAGGTTGAGTCCCTTCTCCGCTGCCAGAGCGATCGCCTCCGGTGTCTCACGCCCCATGTGAATCCATACGTTGCGTATCCCCGCCGCGGCGGCTTTTTCGACCCAGTCCTTCGTTTCGTCCCGCGGCAGCTCGAGGACCGCCGCGTCCACGGCTTCGGGCAGTGAAACAAAGTCGGGATACGCAACCTCGCCCTTGATCTCCTGCACGGAGGGATCGACGGGGAAGACCTTCTTTCCCCTCTCCTTCAGCTTCCCGTACGAGATGGTCGGGAAGGGCTTTCTCTGCGAATGTCCTACCACGGCGTAGCTGTCGTTGTTCCAGAATGACCGGTAATCCATGGACGTCTCTCCTTTCGCATATCCACACACAAACCTGTCACAACTGCGAACCCACAAGCAACTTCACGCCCCATCCGCTGTTGGGTGGGCCTTTGTCCGGGTCGAAGACAACATCGAGAAGGTTGCCGAGGCTGTTGAGGATCAACTGGTAGTAGCGTCGGTCGCCCTTCTCGTCGAGACGGTTCTGCCGGTTGGGATCGATCCAAAGTTCGATGCTGTCATCGTGAACGGTGTTCGCGTCATGCGGTGTGACTCTGGCGATGAGGCGCTTGTTGGGAGGCAGTTCAGTGGTCATAGCCACGTAGACGTTGTTGGCATCATAGCCGATATACCTCGCTCCCTCGCGTGGTTCCAGAAATCGCCCGGCTTCCATAAATCCGACAATTTGGGTTGCGTCGTTCCATTCCTTCCCGGTGATTGATCCATCGATCAACGGAGCAACGATCATGGAAGGAACTGCAAACCTGCAAGGCTGCTGGAGAGTTTCCGCGGCAGGCGCAGCGTGCACAAGCCATGTGACAGACAAGACCACGGCGATGGACGCTGAAACCTTTGAAACTAACATGTGATTCTTCCCGCTGAAACAGTCAGAAGAGATCCTACACACCACCTGCGCCTGTGTCGCTGACTTTCAATACCTATACTCGTTACGGGTGAAAACACCCCCTCACCCCGACCCCTTTGGGTTCGAGGGTGAGGGGGAAAGGTGGATTTTCATCCGTAACGAGTATATCTGACCCATATTCTAAATATTCTCGTCTCAGGTGGCAAATCTTTTTTCCTCCACATTGACATACCAGACAAATGTCTGGTATATTGCAACCGAACACCGTAGCAGAAGGAGGCATTATGAGACCTCTGACCCATCGACAGCAACGGGTACTGAACTTCCTGCAGAAGAAGGTTGATGAACAGGGCCTGCCGCCCTCCATTCGCGAGATTGGCGAAGCGCTCAATATCTCCAGCCTTCGCGGCGTGACCGATCATCTGGTGGCATTGGAGAAGAAAGGTTACCTGTACCGTTCATCTCACTCCCGCGGAATTCGCCTGACGGGAACCCAGCCCTCCCCGACACGGGAAGGGAATAAGGGGGAAATCACAACCCACCCCGGGCCGGTCAGGCACTCATCCTTTACCCTTCCTTTGGTTGGTCAGGTAGCCGCGGGACAACCGATTCTCGCTGAAGAGAATTTGGAAGGTTCAATGGTCGTGGACCCGCTCTTCGCCCGGGACGAGAATTGCTTCGTATTAAAGGTCAGAGGGGAAAGCATGATTCAAGCGGGTATTTTCGATGGCGATTACGTGGTGGTTCGACAGCAGGAGTCGGCGGAGAATGGCGATATCGTCGTGGCAATGCTGGAAGACGAAGCCACGGTAAAGCGTTTCTTTAGCGACGGGAAGCACATCCGTCTGCAACCGGAAAATGCTTCGATGGAACCAATTTACATCTCGTCTGGCAAAGCGGCGGTGGCCGTTCTGGGGAAAGTGGTGGGCGTCATGCGGAAGGTGGCGTGATGGACGGCAAGCAGTTGGCAGTGCTCAGCGTTCCACGGAATACGACTGAACACTGTACGCAAAACACTGAAAACTCACCACTCCCCACTCTCCGAGGCTTGCATCTCCTCTACGGTCACGCCGCGGCGCGAGAGGCAGGCTTCTACATGGCAGCGGAATGGCTGTGCCAGAGACAAACTCCACATCCGACCTCTCACATCCGACCTCCCACATTGATTGTGGTGGATGGCGAGAACAGTTTCGATCCCTTCATTTTTAGCAACGCGGCGCGGCGCGTGGGATTGCTGCCGGATTCAATTCTCCACAACTTGTTTGTTTCCCGCGCGTTCACCTGTCACCAGTTACAGGCGCTCATCGTGGAGCGGTTGATCCCGGAGTTGTGTAAAACCGGCAGCCGGATGATTCTGGTCCTCGGGCTGCTGACAACCTTTTACGATGAACAAGTGCCGATGTGGGAAGCACAACGCTTGTTGCGCCCGACACTGGGTCGGTTGATGGGGCTTGCAAAACACGGCTACAGCATTCTGATCCTGTTACCCGGAGAACCGCGGCGAATTCCGAAGCGCCGCAGTTTTCTACAATGGACAAAAGACTGCGCCGACAGAGTTTTCAGGATTGAGGAGTCAGTGTTCAGTGTTCGGGGTTCAGAACCTGGAAGTAAGAGCGATTCGACTGGGATGGAATACTCGGTGAAAGTTCACCTGGAAAAACCAATGGATGAAGCTTCGGAATGGGAGATGACCTTCGATCCCGCCGTGCAGCCGCGGCAACGATGGCAAGGGGTTGGTCAGTGGTAAATCGTGGAGTGGTTTTGTCTGATAGACTCGTTTCTATCCACAAGTCACGACGCAACCACGTGACTGTTCAGCGACGGTCAATCAACCGCGGAAAAGCGCAGAAAGGTCAGTGGAAAGGACGCTGTTCCGCGTGTGACGCCGCACCCTCGGTGTTGTTTCAGCAGCCTTTTCAGCGGAAACCAGCGGCTGTGCAGCCCTGGGTGGAAGATGCACAGACTGACCTGAGCAGTTACTCAACCATTCGCTAATCACCACTAACCACTCCACCACTCACACCGGGAGGAAATAACAATGGGAAGAACAATTGCGCCGTTTACTCAAATGGTTTTACAGGAAATTGATAGCTGGGCCAAGTTTCGCCGCTCCCTACGCAAGGAGGACCAGGACGCTCTGGATGAGCTCCTGACCGCGGCCAAGTTCCACGCCGCGTCCGCCGCCTATGCCTCCCGGGTGGTGCCTTTCGAAACCATGCTCGTCTCCATGCTCATTGAACAGCAGAAGCAGATACGGGAGCTGAAGGAACAACGGGGATAGCAGTTTTCGGTTTCTGCACCACGATCTTGCCGTGGATCATCTGCGGTCGCAGGAATTCCACCACGTATTCTCCCGGAATGAGACCCACCGTCTTCCCCATACTGTCGATGATAGAGCTGTGACCGGGGTGGTAATTGTCGAAGCCGTCATCGCCCGACAGGTTTGTCGCCAGCAAAGCCATGTGGTGCTTTACGCAGTTATCGATGGCTGGGCCCATGTAGCAGACTTTCTCCATGCTCTCCAGGTACTTCTTCCTGAGCCTCGGTTTCTCCAGGTCTTCTGCGTGGTGCATGAATCTCCGTCCGCCGCCTCCGGCAGTTGGCCCGAGATAGACGTGGCACCCCTGGCGCGCCAGCTTGTTCCAGATATCGGGAATCCCTGAGTCGGCGCAGATACAGACCGCAAACTTCACACCGTTGATGGAGAAGATGGTTCTCTCTTCCGGACCGAGCACAATCCCTGCCTTCTGCTCTTTCGGCGTGAGGTTGTGTTTGCGCTGCACCAGCAGCCTGCCGTTGGGATAGGCGATGAAGGCGGAGACGTGCTTTTCTTCCTCGCTGGTCTCCAGTGTGCCGGTGACGATGACGACGCCATCCTCCTTCGCGATCTGCAGGAGCTTTCTTACAGGGGCGCTGTCCACCGAAGGAGCTTTCCCAAGCGCTTTTTTGGTGAGGAGATACCCGGTGAGCGCGCCCTCGCCGAATAGAATCAGCTTCGCCCCCACTGCCGACGCCTCGGCTGACAGCTTACTGATCTGTTGCAGGTTTCCGCGAATATCACCTGGTCGGCAAACGATCTGCCCGCACGCAACATGGATCGACTTCATCACTTCCCCCTCACCCCATTACCCAATCACCCAGTTACCCGATTACCCCATCACCCTCTTCCCCACGGGTCCCCTTCCAGAAACGCCTGCACCATCGTCGTGAGTGCCTCCGGCTTAATGCCAGAAGGTTCGAGGGGGAAATCCCGTGCAAGCAGCCAGCCGCCGGATTCGGTTGTCCAGTGCGTGAGGAGGTCGTTGGCCTCTCTGCGAATGAGGGCGGGGTCGTTGCTGACAAGGGTTGTCTGCATGTCACACGTTCCCTCAAACGCGACGCGTCCGGCGAAACGTCGCCCGAACTCCGGGATGTCGAAAACGCGGGGTTGACACAAGTTGGCGACATCGACGCCTGCTTCAATCAGTTGCTCCAGAATATCCTCGTGCCGTCCGCAGGAGTGGAACCAGACGTGCATCCCTGCCTCGTGAACGTGGTCGAACAGAGCCTTGTAGCGAGGGAAGAAATGCCTCCTGAAAAGGGCCGGACTGATGATTGAAGCGTCCTGAGTTCCCCAGTCATCGGTGACGCGGTAGGCGTGAATGCGCCCCGCGAAGTGCGTTGCGAGGTGTGCCACCGATTCGATCTGGTACTGGATGACGCAGTCGAGCAGCGCATCAACGCCGTCGGGGTCTTCGTACAGGTCTGTCAGGAACTGCTCGAAACCGCGCAGCATGTGAGCGCGCTCGAACAGGCAGGTGCCGTTGCAGAACACAACGTAGCGGTCGTCTGCCTGCGTGATCTGGTCATTGAGGTGACGGTAGCGAATGGGGTCGTTTCCGTTTGGGCGAGGGAGACGTGAGATGTCCCGAAGATTCTGCAGAGGATGCCCCACAACCTGTCCCATGTCCGTTGTCGTTTCTGAGAGCTTCCACTCACAACCCCATTCATCCGCTCCGCCCTGGTTTAGCCACCACTTGTTCCCCTGGAACTCGGGGAAGACGTAGACCACGTCATCGGTGTAGCTGGTCCCCATCGGGCTGGAGCACGTGGGCATCCGCCACGGATGGTCGAACTCGATGGCCCGCCGCACCAACTCCTGCCTCGTCCCTTGCTCACTCATCGTGCGTCACTCTTCCCCAAACCGATACACCCTCTCCTCTGTCACGATCACATCCATCGGGACATCGTGCGGCTCAACGGGCAGGTTCTCCGCAAGTTGCTGCTCCAGCGCCAACGCAATGACGGGGAATCGCCTTCCCGCGAGGAAGCGGTCGAAGAACCCCTTGCCGTAGCCGAGGCGGTAGCCGCGGTTTCTGTCGTACAGGACTCCGAGAATCAGGGCGACATCAATCGCTCTGTCAACATCCTCGGGCGGGACGCGGGTCGCATCCGCCGCTGGTTGACGAAGCCCCATCTTCAGGGCTTCCATGCGACAGGGATAGCGGACCACGTGGAGCTGCACTTCGCCAAATAGCGCCCGGGGCACGTACACCTTCTTGCCCGGCGTGGATGCCAACTCATCGGCCAGTTCCCAGGTATCCACCTCGTTGTTGTAGGACAGGCAGGTGAAGATGCCTTTCGCGTTGGCGAACTCGAGCACTGTCCGCAGGTTGGCAATGACCCGTGTGGATTTAACCGCGAGCTCTTCTGGATCCAGTGATCGCATTTGCTGGATGCCGTGGGAACGGAGGTCATGTTTGGACTGCAACTCATTTTCCTCTCCACGAGAAGTGTGTATGAATGCGCGTTGGGTGGGGACCGGATCAGGCAAGCCAGTTCTCCCACTTGAGATCCGGGACGGCGGAGAAATCCTTGTCGGTGGTCAGGAGGGTGAGGTCGGGTCGAATGCCGATGATTGGAGTAGGGACGTCGCGCATCGCACAAGTCCCGGCATCCCCCCGATGGCGGTTCTTCACTTCGGCAGTATCGGTCATTCATAAACCTCCCTGCGGTGACACACCAATCGCACTGTTAGCAGGCGTGCCCTGCGGTTCAGCGAATACAGAACCCGATAGTCGTCCACTCTCAATTTGAACACCCGTGGAATCTGGGATCCTTCAGCCGTTCGAGATTGAGTGCGTCGAGATTGGTCGCGAGCCACTCGATCCTCTTCTTGATGCGGTCACGCTCGGGAGCCGCAATCTGCCGGACGTCTTCAATCGCTTCGTCGTCATAGTCGACTTCGAACGGCGGAAGGATTGGCATCAGACCTTCACCGCTTCCCAGAATTTCTCGTGGGAAAGCCGTTGCCGTCTCGATCTCAGAGACCGTTGCAGACGTTCGGCAACCTCGGGACGCAGTTGCAGCCCTGCGTCAACATCGGCCTCTGTCAACGCCTCCTCAACCGATTCCTTTATCAGGGCTTTGAGTTGCCCGACGGTCAATGTTGATATGGGTGTGCTCACCATCAATCTGTCCATCAATGATCACTCCCCAACACCTCTGCCACCTGGCGGAGAGTCTTCTCCAAGTCGGCGCGATCCGCTTCTTTCATCTCGGCCTCAAACTTGGCCCATTCCTCATCATCAACTCCGGCGCCCTCTGGGGTGTCCTCAAATGTTCGGAGCCAGCCTTCATAGGTGCCCCATGGCCATCCAGGCTCCTCCACTTGCACAGCCTCCACCGTGAGGCGAACCTCCCTCCTGCCGTTCAGGCAAATCGGGCTTCACCAACGGTCTGAAAACGCCGTTCTCATATATTGCTTCCAGTACCGTCGCCATCGTGGCACATCTCCTTCCCCTCCATCGCGTTGCAAGGGGCAGGCATATTATACTCGTTACGGATGAAAATCCATCTTTCCCCCTCACCCTCGAACCCTTTGGGTTCGCGCCCTCTCCCCATCGGGGGAGAGGGTCGGGGTGAGGGGGTGTTTTCACCCGTAACGAGTATGTATCATTCCGCCTGACGGATCGGGAAAATCGTAGGCCCGCGTCACTTCGCGTTGACCCGCTGGTCCTGTCCCGCTGCGACTTCCACCTTCATGCTCCACCCCTCCAGCGGGCCGCCTTTGGCCCCAGTGAGCACCGTGGTGACAGGCTTCTCGCCGGGATTGTGTGCGACCACGTCGAAGCCGCCGTCGGAACGCTGCAGGACGCGCAGCCAGAGGGCGGGTGTGTCGCAGGTAACGACGCTGCCGACGAACAGCTCGCCGTATTCCTTCTCCAAGTCAAGGGAGAGGTGTGCCGGGCCGTCGTCCGGACGCGGGACGATGGGAATGAGGATCTGGTTGGCCGCGTCCTTGCGCCAGACGGTTGCGGTCCATCGCGGGTTGAGACCGTGGACGCGCACGGGCAACCGGGTGCCGAGGAACGTCCGGCTGATGGTCCCCGCAAACACGCCGCCTTGGGTCTCCAAGTCGAGGTGGAACTGCGAACCGAGGACTTTGCCCACGGTGGGCGCGACCGTGTACGCGGGTTGCTTGTCAGCAAGGTTCAGCGCCGCGGCAACGCGACTGTCCAAGCGCGCCGAAAATGGCATCCCCGTCGGCCAGCGCATGATGAGCAACTGATAACTGAACCTCTCGCCCGCCTTGAACTGCCGGCCCGGGAAGTTGAAACCGAAATAGGGGACGACCTTCTTTCCGTCATACGCAGCGCGGACGGTGAATCCATCGTCAAGCCCGAAGACCGTTACACTCCCCATTTGCCCGCCCCAAGTCAGGTAGCCCCCTTTGCCCAGCGGGATCACGGGATATCCTTTCGGTAGTTCACCAGAGCTCGTGTAAGCGATGTCGGTGGGGACATTGGTGTTGAAGTTCGAGAGCAGGACGTTGAGCGAATCCTTGCTGCTGAGCGTCACATCCCGCTTGAAGGTGATCGTCCCTGCATTCCACTGGAACGCCGGTTCGCCCGCGCTGCGGTGAAGGTCGCCGTCTTCGTGGACAAGGGTGAAAGCTTCGAGGTCATGATTCTTCGTGTACGGATACCAGCCGTTGATGGTGGGTTGATGTTTGGGAACGTAGCCCTTCCAGTTCACACCGCGCGTGGCGGTGAGTCGCTCCACCATGATGTCCCGCGTGCCGTAGGGCATGTTGACACGGGAGGTGTACCACTCGCCTGCGTCCGGCAGTTGCTTGCCATCAGCGGTGATGAGACGCAACTGGCCTTGTGTGCCCACCGCGGGCGCGCTGGTGTCAGTTCCCCAGGGTACGTAGTTCCACATGTCCCAGCCACTGACCGCGGGG
>Ga0100394_1004557_pt1 | contig 11310 bp, 10 predicted proteins | sample CryGeymeta201518_FD_81549 | JGI IMG/M metagenome (GOLD analysis project Ga0100394, IMG submission 81549) | Groundwater microbial communities from Crystal Geyser aquifers in Utah, USA - Crystal Geyser metaG 2015-18 | ecosystem: Environmental > Aquatic > Deep subsurface > Groundwater | place: USA... | reverse complement strand
CAGATCCCAGCGCAGACAATAGTACATTCAGCATTAAGATTACTAGGATTCCTTACGAAGAAAAAACAGTATTCACCCCTAGGATATGGTGTGGTCTATCTCACTCCGCAGACATTGATCAAACTCTGATACAAACTCAGCGAAGAAGAGAAGGCTGAAAAAAGATTGCCGTTTTCATCCAGAAAATGACGGACAGTCACGCTTGACGAAATGCTTGAGATGCTGCACCAGAAAGCATATTTTGAGACTAGAGAAAGAAATCCGGAAAAGGATGCAGCACGACTCGATGCCACGGCAGAAAAAATCGCTATCTGATCGCTCAGATTCTTTTTGATCAAGTGAGATATCACCAAAGACATCATTTTTGATGTAGATGAAGTATTGAATATGGAAGGTGAGACAGGCGCTTATGTCATGTATACCTGAGCAAGAATCCAAAGCATCATCGACCAATCCAATTTGGCCCCATTGAGAAAGGGGCTACAGTCCAGCAAAGCTGGAGAAGCTGAGCTTGAAACGAAACAGGGAGATTTGTTAACCTCCCCTTATGAATTTAATCTCGTGAAAAAACTTGCGGAATTTGATGAAACGATTCTCAGAGCAAAAACGCAGTTAGCTCCGCATCTCATATCCAGATATCTTTTCGAACTCAGTGCAATGACAAATATATATTATGCTCATGTGAAAGTTCTGACAGCTGAGGAGAAAATTAAAAACGCAAGGATTCTCCTTCTTCACAAAACACGTGAAACGCTAAAAAAATGAACGGACTTAATCGGGGTGCCATTCTTGGAGAGGATGTAACTTGGTCAAAAGTCTGAAAGTCAAAGGTCCATAAAGTCCAATGACCTTCGACTTTCGACTATATTCACGTTTTCAAGCCGACTTTCATTTCTGAAGTAATCAAAATAGTGGCCAATCCATGGAGAAGAATCCACACCGGCGTCATGGTCAAAAATGTATAAATGCCAGGATTATTGGTAAGTTCTTTTCCTATGACTTGCAATTGTTGGAGACTAACACCATCAATTCACATGATAGCTATCTGGAGCGTCAAAATCATGCTCAAGACAGTAAGCGGGACGAAAAGGATATAAAGTCACTTATTTGCTGCCGAATCAGCAGGCAGATGTATATGTATTTTTGAGGTTCTATAAATGACGACCAAGAGCACAGCATACAAAATAAGGACCATCGTAGTTTTGGCATCAGAAAAAAAAATTCACAAGGTCTTGTAAGTCATGCCAGCAAATTTGAGGTCCGGAGAAGTATTCAAAAAATTTACCAACACATCCATAGATTGGGATGTAGCCAGACATATGCTTCAGAGGATATAGTTGCCAAGAACGATCTTGATCATTTTTTCTACACCTATGACAAAGGCGAAAATAGCCAACAATCAGATAATTCACACAATGATATAGAGTATCAGATTTTCCGTCATCTTTAACACCGAATTGGGTAAAAATGTTTGCAAGTTCAATGACAATGTATATATATTACCTATCTTTTTGCAATTTTATTTTATTTCGGCTCCTATGCCCAGGAATCAAAAAAAATACGGGTTTACGATACTGGAAGTGCTTTTGATGGTCATCGTCATAGGCGTAAGTCTCAGTGCCATCATAGTTTCATTGAACAATGGTATGAGTTTTATGCAGAAGACGAGAGAAAAGACGATAGCCATCAACTTAGCGAGAGAAGGAATAGAAGCCATGTATCAGATCAGAGATACCAACCGATACAGACGGGCAGGAAAAAAAGAAGGCTGTCGACTGAAAAAGAATCCGCTAGTTGATGAAGGTGGTAACGGCGATTGTTCAAACGATATACGAATATGAACAGGAAACTACATTCTACTCACAGAAACAACGTGATGACAACAATATTTCTACCTAAGCTGATCATATACCACAGGATTAAATCTTTCAGATGGGATAGATACAGGAGATTTACAGTTTAGTTTATGTAAATGAGACAATGGAATCCGATCAGGATGTGCAGCACCGATAAGCAACGAAGGAAAATATTTTAGAGCAATCAGATGAATCGGACTTTTTAATAAAGCGATAGCTACAGGATGATGACAAGCGATTTCATGCCCAACGGGTGACGATCCTCCACAATGTTCCGATAACTCAGCCAAAGAATATCGTTTTTGTTCCAAAGTAGCCTACATAGGACAATGAAGATGAGAAGTGGAACTATGCGGTCTTTTAACAAACTTCCAGAAGAAATAGGATGGATATCAAAGCACTCGATGCATTCTTCAACTATGAGCCATTCATAGGTCAAGATCCACAGATTATTGTGGATGGAATTATCAAACAAGCAGAAAAATATCTTCCCGCTCAGCAGATTCCACTTATCCAAGAAGCATATGAATTCGCACGCAAAGCACATGGTGATCAGCTCAGATTATCCAAAGAAGCATACATCGTTCATCCGCTCAAAGCCACCGAATTTCTCATGGAGATCAGACCGGACATCGCGACGATACAGACTTGTATTCTGCATGACGTCATAGAAGACACTACATATACCCAGAAAGATATAGAAAAAACATTCGGCAAAGAAGTGGCGGATCTCTGCGAAGGAATGGTCAAAGTGTCAAAAATCAAATATAAATGAGAAGATAGACACCTTGAAACGCTCAAAAAAACATTTCTGGCTATGGCAAAAGATCTGAGAGTGATTTTCGTAAAACTAGCAGATCGTATCCACAACATCCAGACGCTCTATTTTCATCCCAATCCAGTCAAGAGACAAAAGATAGCCCAAGAGACGATGAAGATCTTCGTCGCAATTGCGAAAAGACTTGGACTCTACCATTATCAACTTTATCTGGAGAATGGCTCATTCAAGATATTGAATGAAGACGCATTCAACAATATCTTCTCCTATCTCAAAAAATATTTCGGAGAAGGAGACAAATATACTGTCAAAGGAACGAAGATTCTCACGAATCTTCTGGTAAAGGAAGGGATTGAAAATTTTGCTGTGAAAGGAAGGACTAAAAGTCCATACAGAGTATATGAAAAACTGGAACACAAATACGAGGGCAAAGAGATAGGAGACATCATGGATTTGATAGCATTCAGGGTGATAACGAAAGATATCGGCGATTGTTATATGGTGCTGGGGATCATCCACAAACACTATACGCCCGTCATCAAAAAAATCAAAGACTACATCGCCGTGCCAAAAATCAATGGCTACAAAAGCATACACACGACTATCCTGTGAATGTTTCCTTTTCCTACAGAAATCCAGATCAGGACACAGGAAATGGACGATATAGCGGAATTCGGAGTAGCAGCGCATTTCGCTTATAGTGAAGCACATCAACCGATATTGGTCCCAGAAGCACAGAGCTTATGGATCAAAAAATTACAAGATTTGGTGACTACCTATCAGTCATCAGACCAAAGGGAGAAATTCAAAAGCGAACTTAATATAGAAGTATTGGATAAGCGTATCTTCGTCTACACGCCGAAGGGCGACGTCTTGGAACTGCCTGTGGGAAGCACCGTATTGGACTTTGCATTCCATATCCACACAGAGATAGGGCTCAGATTCAAAAGCGCGATCGTCAACGGAGAGATCAAACCTATCAGCTTCAAACCGGAAACAGGAGATGTCGTAGGGATCAATACATTCAAAAATAGATATTCAGCGAACAAACACCGATTGGACTTTCTGTATACGCCAGTAGCCAAAGGTCACCTTAACAAATTCATCAAAGCAGAAACGAAATCTGAATTATTCAAACAAGCAATTATTGAATTGAATAGAATACTCAAAGAATACGGACTGCCAGCATATGATTCTGGTACAGACAAGATAACCAAAACATTCAACAAACAGGAAATAGAAAAGAAACTCTTGGAAATCATAGACAAAAAGCGGACCTACAACCAACTCATAAAAGCAGCATATCCGAGTGAACGAAAAAAGTTGAGACAGAACTTGCAAAAGACGCCGCTGAGAACAAGGAACGCAGCCAAAACAGTAACGGCTGGAATCATTCTCGATGAAGACAAAGTGATGAATTATACATTATGCAATGAATGCAAACCGACCAGCGACAAAAAAATCATCGCCAAGACAGGGAAGGATGGTATCAAAATACACACTTTGGAATGTAAATCACTCAAAACGATTTCATTCGAAAAACTTATGGAAGCACATCGGGCTGATCAGGAAAAAACTAATTACAAGATATCAATCGAGATAAAGATACTTAACAAGTACGGTAATCTGCTCAAAGTCATGACGACATTCTCAGAATTACGTATAGTGATATTGCAGATTTTTATAAAAAACATCGGAGATGGGGCAAGCATCATCATACTCGAATCAGAATTCAGCAATCCATCAAGGATCTGATTCCTTTTGAACAGCTTGAAAAAATACGATACTTCAGTACAAGTTATCAAGAAAAAAATCTCGTAAGGGCGATTACTAATCGCCCGATCTATAAGTACTTTACCTGCTAACAAAAAATACAATGACATGAGGCGTTGGAACGATTCTCAACAATTCATCTTGGGATCTTAATTATTTTATGCAGACAAATGGCACCTCAGGGATCATAAAAATCATCGTCATTTTCTTTATTTTTTTATGGATCGTAAGTATCATCCGAGTAGCGAAAGATATTTCTCATAGGACGCATAATGTTTTTGCACAGATTATGTGCATTCTGCTCGTCACCTTACTTTCACCGCTCATCGGCTTGCCGATATATCTCATTCTAAGACCGCTTCACTATCACAAAGACAGAATCCCTCGGAGAGAAGCTGAAGCATTACATCTCTTAAATTGTTATAATTGCCATACACTCAATCTCAAAGATAATGATTATTGCAGTAATTGCGGAGAACCCTTGAAATTAAAATGTAAAAAATGCTGAAATAAATGTTGCTATAGTTACAGCTATTGCAACGAATGCTGATCGCCAAATTTCGATCATTAATCTCATTCGTCCTCTTCGTCCTTTTAGTCTTTTTCGTACTTTTAGTCCTATTCGTCCATGTTACTCGCTTTCACCTTCATTCTCTTATCGATCTGAGTAGGAATACTTGTTAGTGTATATTCTATATTTTTCCCATTTATTAAAAATCTCGGTGAAATAGGCAATTACAATACTGCATATTACGCAGCAATTTCATCAGTAGAGAGGTGAGAACTCGCACTCAAATATAGGGATCCGGGATTTAATGGATCGGGAGGATATCTGAATGGAAGCGGTCGATGACCAACAAGCGATGCAAAACTCAGCTGAGAAGATTTCGGTTTTGTCAGTATCGACCCGAATGGTATGCGACGGGAGATTACTTCGAGAACAAATAATATCCCAGCTACAGACCAAGGCAATGTAGAATATCTCTTAGCAGATGCGACAAGCACGGATTATAATATGTTAAATTATTCAACTGCAGAAAAAATTATTCTCAGCTACGACAATACAACTGATACTGGGCTATACTACACGGGGTGACAGAATTTAGCATATTTCGATGGTACACTACAATGAACACTGAGGCTCCCGCCTAAAGTAGTTTCAGGATTTTGATGAATGCCTTCTGCAGAATTATGCACCACATGCGATATAGATGACGACGGATTATGAGATGATATTATAACAGATCGATCACTGGAAGGATATAAGGAGTGAATGTATTTCAAGATAGTGCCTAATGTTTCAACACTCTATTATAGCTGATCACATGTAGATGAGAGCAAAGATATAGCTATCAGAGAGTCAATCATAAATGACACTGGAGAATTGGATTTCACTACTACTTTTGATCCCATCTTACCCTCCAACTCTTTATCGTCGCACGTAGTTATTGCGAATAATCCAGGAGAGATAACAAATCCATTTTATACCATATTATGAAATCCAGACACATACACCTGACTTGTACTAAATCTCTGACTCATCAATCTCCTCACCACAAACAATGGAAATGTATATCCATTCCTAGAATATCAATTGAGGACCAATAATCCTATCGCCGATAGATTCTACACTATTCAAGGATGGGGTCGCATAGGAGATTATGAAGTACAGGTGGTAGCAAAAAAACCGACAAGCCAATGATCGATTGCCTGAAGTTTTACCGTAATATTTTAATCGGCCGTCATTGCGAGAAGTAGAGGCGCATTGCATGCGTCTCACGACGTGGCAATCTAATCAGAATCTCATTTAATACATTTTATTAATTATGACTCCAAAGAAAGCAAAAATCATTCTCATATTAGCAGGACTCTGCATCATACTTTTTGGTGCACTTTTTTGGATTATGACTTCATCAACTAATAACACTGTCCTCCCTGACAAGGGAGGGGAACCACAAAGTGGTGGTGGGTTTGCAACGACAACAGACCTTATGACTTGATGACTTTCGACCTTAGACTGAATTACTACTTGAACCATTACGGACATAACCGGATGACTTTATGGACCTTCAACTTGATGACCTTTGACTATTTTGATTCCTGGTCGATTCTATAATGACTGATTCCAACAATTGGCGCAACTGCTGAAAAGCAAATACGACCTCACGCTCCGCTACAAAAAAATCGATAACATCTGATACTACAAAAAAATCATTACAGGAGAAGAGAAGGCAGAAGGTATAGACCTTTATCTGGCACCGACAGATCGATTGGGAAATTATCAAGGTAAACAGATTGCTCTCGGCGAAGACATAGCGCCATACGTACATCCTATTTTCAGTACCTTGCTTGGCTCCCTTGTGAAAGGGAGAGACTATAGTCCAGCAAAGCTTGAGGGCATAGCGGAAGAGGGATTTGCTACACTTATTCCTTACGCTCTGGATCCACTCGTCACGCTAACACCATCCAGTACAATTTTAAATTTTGAAAATCAGCTCGACCTCCAGGACATTGCAAACTTCATAGCACTCGAAAGCAGAACAAACAAAATAAAGATGCCCATCCTCCGATGATTGGATAAGAACGATAAGAAAATATTGGAACAAGGAAACGAAAGTTTCCCGAATTATTTCATCATCACCTACAATATCATCCATCAAGTCTACAGCGCAGGATTGGAAAATAATTACAATATCATCTTGGACACCATCAATAATCCTGCTATAAGCAAACGAAGTTACGCAAATTTTAAGATAACGTTCAACAAGTTGCTCAAAAAGAATCCGAATTGTATCACCTTTCCGGATATCTGCATCATCGCCTACAATCTCGGCAATATCAAGTTTGGATTCCTTTCAGATGTAAGCATCCAGGAGAAATACTTCTGATGATCGGGAAAACAAATCACAGACCTGACTATCTACAACTTTCCCACAGCGAGCAATGAATATAAAGTGAGATGACGATGATTCGTCGCAGACAAAAATACGCAAAACGATGAAGCAATCAAAATCTTCGCCAAAGAATACACACAAGCCTGAGCAAACAACTCCATGCCGCTCCGACAAGACACGCTCTCAGCATTCAATGCGGTTCTCGACATCCAAAAAATCCAGAAAAAATATGAGCTCATCTTCAAGTTCGAATCGCAATTTTCATTGATGCTCTACCCTGCGAACCTCCAAGAACAATTCCTCAAAAATACGAATTTCATTTCCATGATCCAAGAAAAAAATCCTGCCACAGGCATAGGAGGATTCTTCGAACCGACAGGTCGGAATTGGTAGAAAAATTTCAATATTTACTTATTTATACAGATTCATGGAAGAGATAATCCAACAACTTGAAAAAGAAGTTAAAGAATTATTCCATACAGAAAGTAGCGGGCACGATATTTATCACTTAAAACGCGTATTAAATAATGCTTTAACTATCCAAGAAAAGGAGGGAGGGAATAGACTGATAATTGCTGTTTCTGCATTTTTGCATGATATTCATAGAATCATTCAAAAGGAAAGTGGAAAATTTTGCTCTCCAAGAGATTCTTTGCCAAAAGTTAAAAAAATTCTTGATAAAACTAGCTTAGCAGAAGAACAGAAATGAAAAGTTCTCCATTGTATCGAATTTCATGAAGAATATGATTTTTCCGACAATGGAAAAACCGTAAATGATATCGAAACTCTTATTTTACAAGATGCAGACAATCTAGATGCAATTTGAGCAATTGGCATAGGCAGAACTTTTTCTTTCGGAGGAGCGAATGGACTTAATATGTGGATTCCAGAGAAATCTTTTGATAGAAGCACATTTGATGAGTCTGAAAAGGATCCATCTACCATACACCACTTTTATAGCAAACTTTTGAAACTAAAAGAAAATATGAATACAAAAACAGCAAAGAAGATGGTTGTTGAGAGACATAAATTTATGGAATTATTCCTTCAAGAATTTTTCGACGAATGGAATGGGAAAAAATAATGGCTCAACATTTAACTGAAATTTATAGTCGCTTTACTTTCAAATTCTGGTAATTCGTCATCATCGCCAGCTTCAGCTTCCAATTTCTTTTCACACGGTGGGCAACGTTTGACGATAGGCTCATGCAACAAAATTGCTTGGACAACCATATCTTGGATATTGATAGTTTCACTTTTCGCATCGATTGGGAATATCTCATCTTCAGAGCTGTCTTCGTTTATCTTCTGATCTCATCAGACTACATCTTCTGACATCTTCAGTGCAAATCTGGCAGTATATTCAGTGACGAATACTTCTCTTTCGTAAGGAGTCTGACAAGAATCACACACATCGTTGATACTGCACTTTACATCGGTCAAAGTACCGAGCAAAGATGCTTCATTGAGCGATTGGATGACAAAGGTTCACGAAATACCCTCTACAGTGAGATTGGGGATTTGTGAAGAAAATTTTTTTTCGAATCTTACTTCGTCAATACTTCAGGCATGATTGAGAAGGTCGGAAATCTTGATTGAAAAATTCTGGTCTTTCATTAGTCTGTAAAACAGATAAAGTAACAGAAAACAAGAGGTAGATTGAACTGCAACCTGCAATCTGCAATCTATATTATAGTGATTTTACTCAAAATTTGCAAATAATAGTGAATTACACATAATTTAGGAACGTAGTGACGACAATTTTGTTGTAATGAACTATATAGTGAATGTATCACGTCCTAAATCCAAATTTAATTTACTATATAACAAAGAATGAAAAAACAGGCGAAAACAGGAAATATTTTGCAGCAAAATCTGACATTCCCAGAAAAAAACAAGATCTTGGAATCATTGAAAACACAGATCGGAAGCAAGAAAAAAGTGATTGTTGCCATTTCATGAGGATCAGACAGCATGCTGACAGCAGTTCTGGTACAAAATTTTTTCATAATGGACAAATATGATACGAAAAATCTCTATTTCGTACATTTCAATCACAAAATCAGACCGGAAAGCGACCAAGAAGAACAATTCATCAGAAATTATTTCAAAGGAACGAATTTGATTTGTATTCATCGTCACTCGTCACTCGTCACCCGTAACAACACAGAATGAGATTTAAGAACACGAAGGTATTCTGAACTTAAAAAGCTAGTCAAAAAGTACAAAGTCAGCCATGTAATTCTCGGACACAATCTTTCTGATCGCATCGAATCGACCTTCCTCAATCTCCTCCGCGGAGCGGGAATAAAAGGGTTTACATCTATGCAATTCAGCGAATCACATCATCTTCTCTCTTGAACAAAAGTGCTGAGACCACTAATCAACATGCCGAAATCAGAAATCGAAAATATCTGCAAAAAAAATCACATCCCCTACGTGACCGATGCAAGCAATTACGACGACACGACAAGCCTCAGAAATAAGCTAAGAAACAAGATCTTACCAAGTCTCTACGCCCTCAGCAAAAATCAGAAAGGAAGGGAAACATTTGAACAGAGCATGTTGAACATCTATGAGGAAATTGGAAAAACCAAAAAAAAGTCCCCATCGGAGGGGGATTTAGGGGGTCTGAAATCCATCAAGCAGTCTCCCTATCGGAAAGCTAAATTCGCCTACCAACGGGATATTCCGAAGAAATGAATAACTACAGAAAACATCATCAGTCTGCTTAATCAATTATGAATCTACAACAATGTATCATCAGCATTTCTCAATACTCTTCTGACTTTTCTTCAGACCTCCAATTCAGGATATAAATATTTCCAGGGCACCTACTTCTTCGTCGCTCACGGCAAGATTTACATCATCCAAGCCCCAACTAATTTTTGGAAAAAAATCATCTCCCAATCTCATCCAAATCTCCCAATCTCCATTAAATCTCCCAATCTCCTCAGATATCCACAGCCATGAGACAGATACAAAGGTAAAACACGGAATCAATACTGCATCACGCAAAAGATTCCCCTTTTCCGAAGAAACTTCGTAGCTGTGCTAGAAACGGACGGAAAAATCAATAAGATACTTAAACCAATGTAACCGTCATTGCGAGGCACGAAGCAATCTAATTTATCATTTACGAATTCCTATGGACCAAGTACAAATCTACCGAGACATCTTCCTTGAGAAAGCTGGCATTGTCATCGACAGAGCAATAGTCATTTTTTCTAGAATCACATGAATGAGCTACGAAGCATCACAGATACTTTTATTAGTCATCATATGTTACATCGTAGGTTTACGGATCCTCGTAAAAATCCATCGCAAGCTCTTTAGGAGAAAAATAAATGCGCAGAAAGAATGCACCTTGGAATACGACAATATCCTCTACCTGATCGCTCAGGAAGAATATAAAACAAACAGTGTCCTCACTTGAGACCAAAGGGAATCCAGCGCAGCTGGGCAAAGGGAGGGGTGGAAGGGATTTAGCCCGATCCATGAATTATTCAATGCCAAGCATAAGGACTATCTCCAACATCATACGCTCATCATCGACAGCATCAGAAAGCTGGAAGCAGAGACCAAACACATTCTCTTCACACCGGAAATGGAGAAGGAAATCCTTAAATTAAGAAAAAAAATCGCAACAGCAAACATAATACAAAAAATTTTCTGAATCCTCATAAGTCTAGCTACAGCTGGCTTATATCTTCTTTTCTGGTAATCAAATACGACTAAAAAAAATTAAAAAAGAATTGACCGCAAATGCAGTCAACGATTTTGGTTCTTGCCAATTGTCTGAGCTAGATTACATTCTCAAAAAGCAAACTGAACGTACCAGCGAGTCTGGCAAAGAACTAGACCTTTTGCTGATTGGCGCCTGTCCCGCAATAGTGCGGGAGGGCAATGGCAAAAGTCAGTCTGCGAAGCGCGCCACAGGCATGAGAAAAGAAAAAAACGCCTTAAGCGTTTCTTATTTCCTATGTGTGATTATCTTATTTTCATATTT
>Ga0100394_1004553_pt1 | contig 11317 bp, 8 predicted proteins | sample CryGeymeta201518_FD_81549 | JGI IMG/M metagenome (GOLD analysis project Ga0100394, IMG submission 81549) | Groundwater microbial communities from Crystal Geyser aquifers in Utah, USA - Crystal Geyser metaG 2015-18 | ecosystem: Environmental > Aquatic > Deep subsurface > Groundwater | place: USA... | reverse complement strand
TACATTTTCGCTACATTCTACCAGCCATACCTTCTCCCGCACCGTCAAACCAAAACCAGGATTTTGCGGTTGACGGTGCGGGAGAAGGTATGGCTGGTAGAATGTAGCGAAAATGTATTTTCAACACTCGTTTGAGCAGGCGTTGCGATTCCATCTGTCCTGGTGCCATGTCTTCGTCTCCAAAGACAGCCAAACACAAATACGCTGAGATCTCTTCGTTGTAAATATGCAGTGCGTCTAAAGCATTCTCAAAGGCCCAGTAAGCAATGACAGCTTTTCGTTCAGTAAATAACAATTCATTGCGCATGGTCCACTCGGTTTGATACGTGGCCAGTTTGTAGGCAATGGCTCGCATCTCTCGATCCATCTGACGCTCAGGTATTAAATCCAAAAAGAGCCGAATAAAGGAGTGGGAAGTGGGAGGATTTAATCGCCATTGTAGTGTTTGGGCGAGTACCAGTTCCATTTCTTCCACATCTTCATCGGTGAAGACTCCGTGACTAATATTGGCCATGAGAGTGGGTGTCAGAGCCGAGACTTCGTGCATCTTGACGGCTGTATAAAGTACCGTTGTCGACAGTAATTGGAACAGAGGCTTGTTACGCAGAGCCTCGGTGGCCAGTCCCGGTGCAGCAAGGAACCGGTCAAGATATGAACAGGCAATTTCCAACGTCTCGTGCGCAGTGGTGCTTCCGATCCGGTTTAACAGCTTATGGTAAAAGATGAGCATGCGATCTCGCCATTCCATGCAAAATGGGCCAAAACGCTCTGCCAGTATGGGATCCATTTCCTCGTCACGGTTGGAAAGCTGGTAATAAGATTTCTCCTGACCAACCATGGCATCAATGGTATCGAGCTGTAGAACCAGGTCCATGATCGAAGAGTATAATTTTTCAATTTTGTGCGAAATATTATTGAGTGCAAATTGCAAATAAGAATGCGTGAGTCTGTTAAGAGAGAAAAGGCAACTATTTGGTTGGGATAAATTGTGGAAACCCGAATTGATGGCTTGTAAAAACTCGGGTGTTTATTTTTGTGTTCGAATTTGTTATAATATTGACAGGACGTGCCTAAGAAAGCAACGGCTGGAATTAAGCAGCTGCCTACACTAAAATATTTTTTTAATAGTTACTTAGGAGCAGGTGAGTCATTTGTGGACAATCCCGAAGCCCACTTTTATCAGTGACTACAGGTTCTGCTGAAAAATGACTCTGCTCGGAACATGTGGTCATAGCGTCTGTCCACCCCGTTTACCTTCCATTTTAAAGCGTTATATTTGCTAACCAAAATAAAGAAGGGTGCCGGCCTTGATTGGAACAGGAAACAGACTGCTGGGAGTGGAAGGAGATCCACGCAAGGATCCTTTCTCGAGCCTCTGTGGAGGTGCGGGCGAAGCGTTGAAAAAAAGAGATGTAATAAACGCATGCCTCCCAATGGTTTCCGTATGCCCAAAATAATTGTTTCTATATTTTATTCTCATGTTGCGCAGTCGGCGTTTCCACGCCTGCTAGCAGAGTCGAGCGAAAGTCAAACTTTACGACGCCACTCCTACGTCCAGGATAATTTCATCTTGCACACAACTTTCGTAGACTGGTCCCTGCAGGACGATTTTGTCTTTTCACAAAAATTGTAGCAACATGTCTTCCAAGGACTTTGACTGCCGCCCAAAAGGTCTAGACATCGAACCAAAAGAAGGAGGCTACTACCAGGCCCACGATGGTCTCTGGTACACCTACCAAGACAAGGCTAAAGCAAATCGACTGTATATGCAGGAGCACTTTGGTCTCGCGGAACTATGGGAAGAATCCAAGAGGGCAAATATGAAAGCTAAAGTAAATGGAAAAGTTAGTTCGCCGAAACAAGATGCCAAACAGCCAGTACGACGCTCTCCGCGAATTAGACTTCTCCAAAGACGCTTGTACCGAAATTCTGCAATTCGTCGCAAAAAGGGGGCAAGCACAAAACATTCCGAAAGAAAAGGCGGAAGTATTAGAATTTGAAAAAGTTGTACTGAAATGAAGCCGGTAGATGCAACACCTTGCAGTTCGCGACGATCTTGCCAACTCACTGTTCCAAGTAGAACGAAAAAGCAGAGACAGATATGCCTAGAAAGAGCCCTTCCTTCCAATGATAATAATAAACAAACAAGATCTAAACAATGCCCAGTCAGTAATCTTTTGCTGAGTTCTTCTGATCGAATTCGATAGCCACACGAGGGGTTTCTTAAATAATTCTAGTGCAGCTCTCTTCGGCACTTCCGAACGTCGAGCCAAGGTTACTTTGAAACAACAAAACCTCCTCCCTAACTCTAGTCCTTTAAAAAAGCGTAGTCACATCCTTCGTGTTCTACAGGGATCATGACCGATGTATCCAATCCTAACGATGCTGCATAATCGTCTATTGCTTGCACAGCACCTTCTGGAGGTTGACTGTCACGTGCAAAAATCCAAAGTCCTCTGGTGTCAAACCGACCAAAGGTCCCGGCAATGCATTTACCATTGCTGGAACGAGTCGGTGCACCACCACTGATAATGGCCCATTCGTATACACTGTCATCATCTGCTGTTGCAGTACTACTATGATTTCCTGCAATAATATCTCTGTACAGTCCAGCATCCACGACCCAATAATTAGCGGGTGTTATGAATCGTTGAGGAAATCCTACACGAATCTGTGCTGGATGCTTATCTGGATCGGGTACCATAGCATTCAAGCGAGCATCGTTCAAAGATCCTGTAATGCTTCCATCGAGTCCTCGATTTCGCACATTGATTCGTGGAATGTTATCACCACAGAAAAAGGTGCAAGTATCATCGGCAGTATATTCTACGACGCTGCAATAGGATTTATCCATGGCATAAATGACAGGGGCTGCCTTTTGTGGATACCAAAGAGCCGAAATATACGTTTCCAAATTGAGAGTTGGCCTGGATTGAAAACCTTCGGGAGGGCAATCGTTGCTGAGCTCTTTCCTTCTGATGAGTCGTGAGGAACTATTGGTGTTGTTGTTGGCGGCAATTGTGGTGTCCACATCCAAAGCAAATGCACAAGAGATCATGCTTGCGACCAGGGCAGCCACCAGATACGATACGACGGGAATGAATTTCAATGTTTGTGACATTGTTTTAGATACAGTGTGGTTGAATATCAATAGATGGAAGAAAGAATAAGTAGTTAAAGCAGGCTGTCCTGCACCAACAATAATGTGGCGCTTCGTACAGGTTTTGTTCGCCAAAAGAAAAAAAGAAAAGTCTACAATGATGTTTGTAAGAAAAGTAAAATAAGCCCAGGTGGAATATGTGGGACCTGCCAGTTAGCAAAACCGATCACACACGCATGTTACTACTACTACTAGACTACTAGCTAGACTACTAGACTCCTACTACTAGACTACTATACTACTAGCTAGTAGACTAGTATTGTATTTATCTTAGCAGCCATGTCAAGACTATTTCATCTTGTTTGTTCGTCCAAAGATGGGCTGCAAGTGCAGGCTACCAGTACTCGCTCACTCTTCATCCCAGACTATTAGGGGTTTACTCGACTCGAGCAAGTACGAGTAGACTAGTCTAGCTATGATGATGAGGCTGTTTTGTCATCATCTACTCTACCCTCCTCTGTACAGAAGCTTTTTACTACCATACGACAAAGATTTTCGATATTCCGAAATAGGGTTGAGGTCAAACTACAGTATTACTCCCAAACTTATCATCAACAGATCATCACACTCAACCAATCATCATCATCGTCATCGCAGTGATTTTTTGAGATCACAGTCACTCTAGTCTACTACTAGTAGACTAGTATACTAACTTTTACATTCTGAAGAAGTAAAACAAAAGAAGGAGGGCTATCATATCCCATATACCTGGTAATCAACGAATAAACCTTAAACAACAGGAAGTGGAAAGTTTTCAATGACAACGACAACGCCAAGAAGTCTCTACAATAAAAATAATATTGTTTCATTGCTTTTGATCCTGCCCGTGGCAACGTTGGCGTTGGCACATCAACATCCACGACCACTACAGCCGGTGCCAATAATAACAACAACAACAACAACAACATCTACAGGATCCACCAGCAATAACAATAAGAAGAACAATACCAATCTCTCTTTGGATGTTTCCAGATTGCAACGTACCATCCTCCAGGAGGGTCGTGTTTATCAGCAGTACAATTTTTTGAGTGAAGTGGAAGTTTGTACCATGTTGGAAGAAATTCAACAATTAGAAGTCAAAGGCCAATTTCAAAAATCAGGTTTGGCCAATACAGCAGCAGCAGCGGTCAACAACAACAAGGTGTTTGGCAATACCGATCGAAGTTTGTGTCCCGTACCATGGTGGTCGGACAGTTTAAAGGGTACTGTTTACAACAACAACAGCAGCAGCAGTACTACGAATACGCATAGTGGTAATCAGGAGTTGCTTACCATTATTTCATCACGGATTCAAAACTTGCGTCTAGCACTGGCCAGCATATTACATCGTCCTACCATGGCGGATGCATCCTTGGATCATGAATGTTATTATTCTGTATCGACGGTGGGTACTTTCTTATCACGACATATGGATGAACGACACGAAGAATTAAAAGGTGCCAAAGGATGGTTATTACCCAGTCGTCGTTCATTGTCCTGGTTGATTTATTTGAGTGATCCTCCAGATTGGACGTTACATGAACACGGTGGAGCTTTGAGAACCTTTCCACCCAAAAGTACAGTATCAACAAAAGGACGAGAAGATGGAGGAATCACAAAGACGACATTGCCTTCGTTGACACAGGACGAAGGAAATTTACAAATTGGTTGGTTATTACCAGCAGTCAACAACAAACAAGAGCAACAGCAACATCAAATACCTGTCTATCTCGATAGCTGGTATCCCGTGTCCGTTCCGCAAGGTCAACCAAACACACAATCATCATCAGCAGCAGCAGCATCGTCATCATTGGAACCTCACTGTGTCCTGTATACGCGCAATGTTCGAAACGGTGAAATGATTCTTTTGACAAAACCATGGTTGACCGAGGCATTGCAGGGAATTTCTGTTTCCGATTTTTTATCAACATGGGCGAAACGTCAAAGTTCCACAATTACTACTACTACCACTACTACAACGAAACAGAACGGTGACGTCACTAAAGACGGATTATTTTTGCAACGAGAGTACGCTCAACGTTTTGTACTGTTGGAAGATCGATCGGCCTGGAACTGGAAGACGAACGAAAACGACAATCACGGCGCAAACGACAAAGATCAACTAGTACCACCAGCTGGTACGCGAATAGAAGATATCGTACCACAACGAGGATCACTTGTGGTATTTGATTCGGTAACTCTTCCGCATCAAGTAGAGCGTATTTATAAGGGAAAACGTGTAGCATTGGCAGGATGGTTCCACGAAGAAACACAACCATTTCCAATACACATGGAGGTTGGATAGAATATTTAAAAAACCAGGGAAACATAGTATTATGGTATGTGCACGGTCGTACGTTGATGTACGATGTAGGGTAGGAACTCAGCTTTACCTTTTTGTCTGACTTTATCAACGACGAAGGCAATACTTCTTGGTAGTCTACTTATTTTATATGCTTTTAAGTGAAGTAGATCACATTCATTTTTTGCATGTATGAATGCCTTGCTTTGAAAATAAGCCAACTATGAGCAGGCGACGGTACGATTGTAATGTGAATTCAGTTTTTTTGTTTTGTAGAGTCAGTATTTTTTTCCTCGACCATTAATAGTTCTTTCGAGTATTCAGATCCCAAAGTGCTGTTGATCGCGGGGAGGGAGGTCGATAGAAAAATGGGGGCAAAAGATTGCGAGTCAGACAATGCCAACTGCTGCTATCGCTTTCGCCATCGCTGCTGCTGTCATTGTTGTTGCTGATGTACTCCAAATAGTCTTGTACCACACACAGTCCTTCCTCGACTGATGAAGCATGCTGAAGACAAGAAGAAAGAATACCAGTCTCGTGCAAGAGAGCTGGTACGTCGTAGTCAATGTTGAATTCGCCAACTATATTAACAACGGCTGCCAAGGCGATCACACTTTTCTTGACGCTCAACATTAGTTTGTAGTCCTTCTGAAGGAACAACTCCTCGATGTCGTTTTGCGCCAGCGTAAGGATGGATTGTTTCGCAAATGGACTGAACGTATGACACGGAAGCAAGTACACAATCTCTTTTACAAATGCCATCGTTGTTGGAGGATTGATGTTCCAATGAAGGGCGGTCATCATTTCTCGTTCCATATATTCGATGTCTTGGATCGTGTACTGACCTTCACTTTCAAGTGCCAGTGTCGCTGCCGAGAACAGTGTTTCCTCGTGAGCCTTGGCCGTAACATACAAAGCTGTAACAGCAGCCAACTGATACTGTTCACGAGGATTATGCAACACCAGCATCTGTGTTCCTTTGTCCGTAACAGCAAATCGATCAAGCGTAGAAACAGCCATTTCAACGGTATCAATGGAATAATTGCCAATCTTTCTTGCTCGCATCATCCAATCAATAAGCTGTTGACGAACACCGATATCTACTGGATCGTTATAGGTGTAATTGTGAAGGTACTCTTTCATTCTGTAACGAGTACATTCTTGAATGAGCATCGTCTTGAGGGTGCTCGTGTCGGCATCGACAGGTAGGTCGTTAACAGGTGTCATTGATGTTGCGAAAGTAGTATTATCCGTTCTATCTACACCAGGTAGAGGAGAAGAACGTCTTGTATTATCGTTGTTGAATGAAAGAATAATGCGGCAAACGTAATAAATAAATTGATGAAAACACATTTCTTATTTGGATTTGTGATTATATTGCGTGTTTGTGTGTTTGAAGGAAACAAAATGCACAGAAAGCGGTACCAGGTACCGACAAGAGTAGTCTAGTCGAGTCATTCCAGAACAAATGATATTTTGTCGATGTGTGATTGCTCTACACAGTACTTGGTATATTTTCTACACCTGAAAGACCCATATCAACTCGTATTGAAAACATTTTCAGTTCACCTTCTACTACCTGGTACTCTAGTCTAGTACGCAAGTGATGATGTGGCCGTCAAGATGAGATTCATTATATACGTACTGTAGCACCGTGCAATCGATTTTAACAAAAGGAAAGGGTGTAGATTCTTACAAAAGATCAACAAAGTCATGCTTTTGGAAATGCCAATGATGAAACTCCTCCAATGCCTTTGTTGTGATACCCGTTGATTCGAAAGTCCTTTATTGTTCTAGTTGCAAATTCGTCAGTGAAGCAGACCCTTTTGCAGAAAAAACTAATCCCACGAAGGGTACCAGTCAGACAACTAGCTAGGCACTGGCATAATAAAGTGTTTTCCCTACCTTGCTGAAGCCTATCAAGACTGCACAATGCCTTCTCTCCTGAAGTCCCTGGTTTTCTTGGGCGCCCTATCCACTCCAAGCAGTTGTGATCAACTCTGTCACCCTTTGGGTTGCCAATGGTTGCCCTCGGGTAGCCTTGGCGCCCCTGAGGGCGCCATAGTTGTGATACCCGTGAATTAGACGTTCCAGTTTTTTTACTCTAAGCAGCTGACGAGACAGCATCTCTTATTGATGAAGGCTAGAGACGTTTATTTAGTCAGGGATGGAATCAGGCAATCTACCATTCGCTCAAAAGAACCATACCTGCTTAAACCAAACAAATAATTATTATTCATTTCTTTGGAAATTTCAAACACGAACAGGACTGACCGAGGACCGTTCATTCCACACGTAATCTATCTTCACAAGGTACTGGCAGAGAGTGCAATACCGGTATTGTACTACTGTAGAGGTTTACTTGTCCCGTACAGTCTAATAATACGAGAGAAATATTAACCAACAACATACATACCCTCCTCCGCCGACAACAAGCAATCACGCACTTAATATAAACTATTAGAAATATAGCAAATACACGATGCCACCAAAGAGCAAGAAGAAGGGCGGTGATGATGGGGATGATCCCATGATGAAAGCTGCTCGTTTTGGTCGCGTAAAAAATACTCTATCAATGGGTTTCGGTACGTTTCTGGTGCTGTCTCTATTCTCTAGTATTCTCTATTATATTATATTATTGTTGTGTAGAGTAGAGAGTAAAGCTCTTGCATTCGTGGTAATCTCACCCTGGATTCTATTTCAACGAATCAATTCATCACTATCTGATTCACGTGACACGGCAATCTATATATTATTATCATCACATACAATTGAAGTGGGTTTACCGAATGTTGGAAAGTCGTCGCTGACAAATATGTTGGCAGGAGCCAGTCACGCGGAAGCTGCCAATTATCCATTCTGTACCATTGATCCCAACGTAGTGCAGTGCATTGTTCCCGACAAAAACTTTAAATATCTTGCGGATACCTTCAAGTCTCCATCCACATTCCCTGCCGCTTTGAAAGTAACCGATATTGCTGGACTGATTAAGGGAGCCAGCGAAGGAGCTGGATTGGGAAATGCCTTTTTGAGTCACATTGCGGCTGTAGACGGTATTTACCATTTGATTCGAGACTTTGACAGTGATGAAGTCATTCACGTTGACGATTCGGTAGATCCTATTCGTGATTTGGAAACCATCCAGGGTGAATTGTGCGCCAAGGATCGTGAAACCTTGTCGAAAGTGGAAGATAAGGAAAAGGAACGCGTTCGCAAAGAAAAGGGACTTGCTAGGTCAGCTGAACCACCTCTCAGTGAAGACTTTATCAATGCTTACGCCAAGTGCAAAGAACTCGTGGACTCCAATACACCGGTGCAGACTGGAGAATTCAAAGATGGAGAAGTTGAATTGATCAAAGATTGGGGACTAATTACTACCAAACCTCAAATTTACGTCGTCAACCTTTCCAAAAAGAATTTTATTCGCAAAGGATCCAAGTGGTTGCCCAAGATTGCGGAATGGGTCAAGAGTCATGGAGGAGGACAAGTTATTCCTGTTTCGGTGGAGTTCGAAGAGGAGCTCTTCCAGTTCAAGGATGATCCCGAAGGTCAAAAAGGTATGTCAGATATTTGTTTCTGAGTTCTTTGTCCAAGATTTGATCCACCAGTTTTGGATCACGTTTGCATTCTATTTTCTACCGTCGGATATCTCATTTCTATTAAATCCACCACGACATCAAAAAAACAAACAGCTTTTTTGGACCAATGCACCGAAGAAGCCAAGGCGGCTGGTCTCCAAGGACCCGCTGCTCAAGTCCGATCCATGGTCCCTCGATTGATTCGTGCGGGACGACAGGCCTTGTGCCTGCAGTCATTTTATACGGCCGGACCAAAGGAAACTCGTGCTTGGACGATTATGAAAGGAACCCTTGCTCCCCAAGCCGCTGGTACTATCCACTCGGATTTTGAGCGAGGTTTCATCAAGGCTGAAATTGCGTCGTTTGAGGATTTCAAGGCATTGCACCAAGGAGCTGCTAGTATGGCCAAGGTGAAGGAAGCTGGAAAGTACCGACAAGAGGGAAAGAATTACGTGATGCAAGAAGGTGACATTTGCCTCTTTATGCACAATACTACAACAACCAAGAAGAAGTAAATACACAAAATTTAGATGCATGAATACTCTTCGAAAACCTTGGTTTGCTTATTTTAGGGTTGCTTTCATTGCATGCTGTCAAAATTCTGTAAAGTTGATCATTGATAGCACCACTTCATCCCTAGTCATAAAATTTCTAAGATTCACCTTTAATGGATCTCCACCACCGTCGGTACCATACGTTTCGTCGATCTCGTTCGGCTTTTCGTCGTGCCAGAATGTCTTCGGGTCGTTCAATGCGTTTGGTATTGTCAAAATCGGCCTTGGCCGCTTTGTCGAGCCGTTGCATCATATCATCGTGCTCTTCTTCCATGAAAAATTGTCGTTCTGATTGACTAACTTCTCGTCGTGATGCCGCCTTTTCTTTGAGTTTACCATCAATGGCACTATACACGACCCACCAAGCACCCAAACTAAAGAGCACAAACGGAAGACCCGCACGTAAAAAATGTGTCCAGCCACCAACATCTTGATCCTTTTGGTTACCTTTACGCAAACCCTTGGCTTTTTTAAATTCCTCGTATTGGGCACGAGACATCATTTTGCCAACCTTTGGAGCTTTGGCAGCAACAGCAGCAGCTTCGAGCGGAGATGGAGGAGGTGGTTGTTTTGGTGGTAATGTGGATGTAGAGGACGAGAGAAGACGTCGGCGGCATGTTGTGGCTAGTTGCGAAGATAGTTTCATTTGCCGATGCTGGAATAAGTGAAGACCCTGCATGAAGGAAGAAGAAGCTTGTCGTCTGAGCATAATGCAGAATGGGGAAAAGAGATACCAGGTGACTATTTTTTTTGTTTTTTGTGTTAGCTTGCATTTTGGTTGCTGCTGATTCATTTTTTCGTTTTACCTACAGGTAGTAAGTAGTACGAGAAAGGATGCTGGTAGGGACTGACTGACACGATCTTTTAAGTCGTGAGCAGTAGGTCATCATGGCTTAACGAATTTGGTCTGTCCTATTCTTCACAAAGCAGCGAGCCGGACCGTCACGGATGCTGATGCGGAGCACGTAGTAGTCTAATAACTGTAAATACATAGTAGTAGAATAAAAGCAACAGAAGAAACGCAAACAGCCCTCGCTTTTATTGCACACACTTCCAACTGCAGGACAGACATTCGACAAGTGAAGTTTCTGTGTCACCACCAACTAATCCCATCCCATCTATTATTAACTCTATCATAATTCTCACTTCTATTCTGCCATTATTCAACAGGTAGATAGCAAGAGAAAGTAGAAGCTAGCGGGGTTAAGAGACAAAGAGAGACCATCTTGTTAAGTCTGCGTTCTGCGTTAAACCAACATACCACAACGACCACATCAAGTACATAAACTAGGGGTTAACACTGATACAGCCTCATCATGTCGTTTGCTAGCAAAACCGCCCAAGGGGCAGCTGTTCATCTGCCTTTGGGTCAGATTGCCGTGGTAGGATTGGGATTCTTTGCAGTTTCGAATCCTGATAAGTTCTTCCTTGGCTTGGCCAAGACAGCGCAATTCATGAATGGAATCTCACCGGAAGGCTTTCCTCAGCTTTCGAGTAGTCAGCAGCGGCAGCAACACCAACAACAGGCACCCATAATCATTCATCACACAGCTCCTGGTGCTGCTGGAGGTAGAGGTTTCCTGATCCAATTGGTCATCGGTGCGGGCTTTTGCTGGGGTTCGTACATTGTCTTGGTCACCATTCTGCCCGAAGCTGCCAAGGGAATGTTTCCCGTTAGCAAGAGCCATTTCAATCGGGCCGTCACTTCTCTCGGAAAGGCCGTGATCGGCCTCAAGGACACCCT
>Ga0100394_1004547_pt1 | contig 11322 bp, 13 predicted proteins | sample CryGeymeta201518_FD_81549 | JGI IMG/M metagenome (GOLD analysis project Ga0100394, IMG submission 81549) | Groundwater microbial communities from Crystal Geyser aquifers in Utah, USA - Crystal Geyser metaG 2015-18 | ecosystem: Environmental > Aquatic > Deep subsurface > Groundwater | place: USA... | reverse complement strand
ATATCTATAGTTCTTATTCGTGTGTATTCGTGGCTAATTTATTGTATGGAATTTCAAAGTTCCCCCTCATCTATGTTTCCTCTCCCCCAAGGGGAGAGGATGGAGGTGAGGGGGCTAAGTTCTCTTTCTTTTTAAAAAGATAAAAAACCTTTAATCATAGGAATTTTATTGAAATTCCTATGCTTTAAATTAGCCGAGTAAACTTGGCAACTACACAACAAGACGATACCACAAATCAGTAAATGTGTCAATACTGAACGAGATTTCTTTATATTGGCAGGTCTGGCATTCGGCTTTTCATTATTTCCGAGAGGGATTTCTGGGCTTTTCCAATGGCTTCATTGATGGTGTCTTTGATGTTTCTTTCCAGTTTTTCCGGGCTTACGCTCGTAAAAGCATCGGGAGAAATCTTCAGAGAGACAATCTCCATTTTGCCATTAACCACTGCCTCAACCTTTTCGTCGGCTGAAGTTGCTTTATAAGTGTGGGAAACAAGTTCCTGCTGAATTTTGCCGGCTTCCCGTTTCATCTGCATCGCCTGCTTCACTAAATCAAACATTTTTGGCATTGCTCCTCCCTTTTATTACCACAGAGACACGAAGTCTCAAAGAATAACCAAGAAAAACACAAAAATTTGGGCACAGATAGCTACAAAAACTACCACGAAGACGCGAAAACTTGTTCGCCAAATATTCTGGGGCGAAAAATAACCAAGAAAAGATTTTTATAATTATATATTATCTTTGTGTCTCTGTGACTTTGTGGTGAATATTGTTTTTTAATTCGTTCTGTATAGTTATAATATAGAGTATTTTCAATCTCTTTGTCAACTTGACTTAAAAGGGAAAGAAGTGCTAATCTTTACTATTAAAATGGACTATCGGCTCTTTATCACGGCGCGTTATTTGGGGAAAAAAGGGAAAGAACCTTTTATTTACTTTTCCACCCTGGTCTCAATCCTGGGAATTGCGATTGGGGTAGCCGCTCTCATTTTAGTGCTGGGGGTAATGAATGGGTTTGATTCTAACCTTAAAGAGAAGATTGCCGGCTCTTCTCCCAATATTATTATTTCTCAAACAGGGCCAATTGCCGATTACGAAAGAATAATTGAAAAAATTAAAGGTCATCTTGATGGAGAACTTGTAGGTATTTCTCCATTTATTGAGACGCAAGCGATTCTTCAGTCCCAAAATGCTTTTTTAGGCGGGATCGTAAAGGGAATTGACCCGGAAAGAGAAATTTTAGTTACCAATATCGGGGATTGGGTTAAAAATGGGTTAAAAATTTCTGAAAATGAGATTATTTTGGGTAAGGAAGTTGCCCGGGCTTTAAAGGTAAAAAAAGGAGAAGAAATCACCCTCATCAACGGACTTTCAGGAAGAAAAAGCAATTTTATCGTAGGCGGTATTTTTGAATCCGGGCTTTACCCTGCCGACAGCGGCTATAGTTTTATCTGCCTGAAAAGAGCGCAAAGAGATTTTGCTTTACCCGGGATGGTTAGCGGAATCGGACTTAAAGTTAAGAATCTCTTGAAATCGGAAAGTATGGCTTCCTCTCTCTCCTGGTTTTTAGGCGGTGATTGGACGACAAGGAGCTGGCTTAAGGAAAATAAGGTTCTTTTCTCCGCCATTGCTCTGGAAAAACGCGTGATGACGATTATCCTTACCCTGATTATTTTAGTCGCTGCTTTTAACATTGCCAGTTCCTTAATGACCATGGTCTACAAGAAAATAAAGGATATTGGCATTTTGAAATCTTTGGGGGTAAGCAAAAGAGATATTCGCGCCATCTTTATTTTGAAAGGATTGTTTACCAGTCTTATCGGAGTGGGTATGGGTTTGGCGATTGGGCTCCTGGGCTCTTTTCTCTTAGAAAAATACCAGTTCATCAAGTTGCCTCCCTTTATTTACGACCTCTCTTACCTGCCGGTTAAAGTAGAAAATGGTGATCTCATTATCATTGCGGCAGGGACTTTTTTAATTACCTTTTTAGCCACTTTGTATCCGGCCTGGAGAGCGGGGAGATTGGAACCGGCAGAAGCCTTGAGATATGAATAGATAATCGGACGCAGATAACATCAGGATAAAAAAAGATTCTGATGAAGTCATTGCGAGGAGCAAGATTCCTCGCCTGTCATCTGCGTGTATCTGCGTAAATCTGCGTCCAGAAGTAATTTTATGGAAAATTATCTGGTTGCGGAAAATTTGAAGAAGGTCTATTCCGAAGGGAATAAAGAAGTCGTAGCCATCTCGGAAATTAATCTTTCCTTAAAGCAAGGGGAAATTCTGGTAGTCTTTGGTCCCTCGGGCTCGGGAAAAAGCACTCTCTTGCATCTTTTGGGAGGTCTGGATCGGCCAACCGAAGGAAAGGTATTGCTGGACGGAACCGACCTATCTCTGCTTTCGGACGAAAAATTAGCCAGAGTCCGCAATGAGAAATTCGGCTTTATCTTTCAGTTCTACCATCTCTTATCCGAATTTACTATTCTGGAGAATGTCCTGCTTCCTCTCTTTATCGGAAAAAAAGAAAATATTAAAATCTCCCGGGAAAGAGCAAAAGACCTTCTGGCTAAATTTGGCCTTGAGGAGAGAGTTCATTTTTATCCGTCTTCTCTCTCCGGGGGAGAACAACAGCGGGTGGCGATCGCCCGCGCCCTCATCAATAATCCGGAAGTTATCTTTGCCGATGAACCCACCGGAAATTTGGATAAAGAAGCCGGTGATTTCTTTTGGGAATGCCTCCTGGAATTAAACCGGGAAAATCATCAAACTTTCCTTCTCGTTACGCACAATGAAGTGATGGCTAAAGCCGCCAGCCGGGTGCTTACCCTCCGTGAGGGCAGAATCGTGTAATTTTTCCTTGCCTCTTCTGCCAGTTCCAAAAATAGTTGACATTTAAATAAGAAGAGGGTATACTTTTTTTCTCTGGTGGGAAAAAGTGGAAGAAAGTGGAAATAAAGAACTTAAAAAAACAACAAGCAACCACGAATGAACACTAATGAACACAAAAAAAGAAAATAATTATTTAAAAATGAATTATACCCCTCACCTCCATCCTCTCCCCTTGGGGAGAGGAAATTAATTAGGTGAGGGGGAACTTTGAAATTCCATACAATTAATTAAAATAATATCTACAGTTTTTTATTCGTGTGTATTCGTGGCTAAAAAAGTAAATTCTTATGTTTTACGGGGAATACCGCTATAAATTAGACGAAAAAGGAAGGCTGGTTATTCCGGCGAGGTTCCGCAAAATCTTAAAGAAGAGACATCTTATAATTACCCGAGGTTTGGAAAAATGCCTTTTCCTGTTTGTAGAGGATGACTGGAAAAAACAGGAAAAAAAATTAAGAGATCTGCCATTTACCAAAGGTAATCCGAGGGCTTTCAGCCGGCTCTTCTTCTCCGGAGCCTCGTTTTGCATCGCCGATGGGCAGGGAAGAATAACTGTTCCTTTGCCTCTGCTTGACTTTGCCGGAATAAAAGAAAAAATTGTTTTAATCGGGGTTTCCGACCGCATTGAAATCTGGTCGGAGAAAAATTGGCAGGATTATCTTAAAAGTTCTCTGAGTTCTTTTGAGGAGATTGCCGAAGAATTGGTGAATGGAAAGGGGGAGAAATAACTGAACATATCCCGGTGTTATTGGATGAGGTAATTAGTTTTCTTCATCCCGAACAAAAAGGAACGTATCTTGACTGTACCATCGGAGCGGGCGGGCATAGCCGGGAAATTTTAGAAAGGATTGTCCCCGGCGGAAGCCTGGTTGGGATTGATCAAGATAAAGAGATGCTGAATTTAGCCGAGAAACGGCTAAAAAATTACGGAAAGAATTTAAAATTAATCCAGTCCGATTTTGCTCACATCTCCGAGATTTTCAAAAAAGGCGAAAGATTTAATGGTATCCTTTATGATTTGGGATTATGCTTTTTTCAAATTCGGCAAGGTGAAAGAGGGTTTTCTTTTTCGGTTGACGGTCCTTTGGATATGAGGTTTAACCAAAAGCAGGAACTCACCGCTTTTGAACTCATCAATAAGGCGTCTCCGGAAGAAATAAGAAGAATTTTAAGAGATTACGGGGAGGAATATTACGCGGATAGGATTGTTTCCGCCATTATCAGGGAGAGAAAACTTTCTCCTATTCGCACTACTCTTCAGTTAGAAAAAATAGTGTTTCGCGCGGTTCCCGGAAAAAGAAAAAGGATTCACCCGGCGACCAAAACCTTTCAGGCCTTAAGAATCGCCGTAAATAAAGAATTAGAATCTTTGGCCAAGACTTTGCCCGAAGCGATCAAACTTTTAAGGAAGAAAGGGAGAGTGGCGGTAATTTCTTTTCATTCTCTGGAAGACCGCCTGGTCAAGACAACTTTCCGAAAATTTGAAAAAAGTAAATTAATCAAAGTAATTACGCCTTCTCCAGTGGTCGCTACGCAGATGGAACGCTGTATTAATCCCCTTTCCCGGAGCGCTAAATTACGAGTGGCGGAAAAAGAATGAAAAAGAAAAGGAGAAACAATCCTTATTCGGTGTTGGGGATTCTGGTTATTTTTATCCTTCTTTTAGGTTATGTATGGCAGCATAACACCATTGCTCGATTGGGTTATAGTGTTGGCGACGAGGAGGAAAAAAAGAAAAATCTCTTGACCACTTATCGGGAGTTGAATTTAAAGGTCATCACGTTAAAATCTCCTTATCGTATTAAACAGGCTCTTTTACGGCAGCATCTTCCTCTTGAAGTTCCCGGGGAAAGAGATGTTGTGATTATCAAAGAGGCGAGGTAAGAGATGACTGAACTTTTTCGCTCGGGCTTACTTATGAGCAAGAAAAGAAGAGAAAATTGCGTCTTTTTTATTATCTTTTCCGTCGTTTTTGCTCTCTTTTGCCGCATTTGTTTCCTTCAGATTTTTTCTTTCCGTTTTCTTCAGAAGAAAGCGGAAAAGGAACATTTAGCTTTGGTAAAATTTCCGGCATTCCGGGGGGCTATCCTTGACCGGAAAGGAAGGTTATTGGCGGTAAGTCTACCCGCGGAATCACTCTATGTATCCCCGAAATTTATCCAAGAACCTGAAAAGACTGCCGACATTCTCTCAAAGTACTTAGGGGAGGAAAAATCTGGGCTCCTCAAGAAAATGGGCAGGAACGAGAATTTTGTCTGGATAAAAAGGCAATTAAACCGGGAAGATTACGAAAAAATTGAAGAATTGCATCTCCCGGGGGTAGGTTTTTGCGAAGAGTTTAAAAGAGTTTATCCCAAAGGTATCTTAGCCAGCCATATTTTAGGTTTTGCCGATATTGACGGCAAAGGGTTATCGGGTGCAGAAAGAGAGAATGATGCGCTTCTGAAAGGGGAATCCGGCTGGTATCTTCTGATTAAGGATGCCAAGAGAAGAGTTATTCCTTCCCTGGAGAGAAAAAGTAAAGAGGGGAGTCAGGGTTTAGACCTTATTCTGGCTATCGACGAGAAAATTCAGGAAATTACCGAAGAGGAATTAGAAAAAGTTTATCAAGAATTCCATGCTTCTGCAGCTACCGCCATTGTAATGGACCCTTTTACCGGAGAGATTTTGGGATTAGCCAATCGCCCTACCTTTGACCCCAATTCTCCGGGGTCTTTTTCTCCTTCCTTTCTTCGCAACCGGGCGATTACCGATCTTTTTGAACCCGGTTCAGTTTTTAAAACGGTTACTGCAGCCGCAGCTTTAGAGGAGGGGATTATAAAGCCAATTGACCGCATCTTTTGCGAAAACGGAAAATGGCTTTATCGGAATCATTTTCTTCATGACCATGAACCCTACAAAAATCTTTCTTTCCAGGAGGTAATTGCAGAATCAAGCAATATTGGCACCGCAAAAGTGGCCTTAAAATTGGGAGAGGAGGATCTTTACCGATACGCATGCAGTTTTGGATTTGGAGAAAAAACCGGGATTGACCTGCCCGGCGAAATAAAAGGAATTTTAAGACCCTTAAATAAGTGGTCAAAATATTCTATTATTGCTCTTCCGATCGGGCAGGAAATCGGAGCAACCCCTATTCAGAACATTTGCGCTCTTGCCGTGATTGCCAATGGCGGCAAATATGTCAAACCTTACCTTTTAAAGGAGGTTCGCAATAGTGAAGGGATGGTCGTTCGCCAGACCCGGACAGAAAGTAAACAGATTATCTCGGTAAAGACCGCGCTCACTTTAACCTCCATTTTGAAAGATGTGGTTAAGAAAGAAGGAACGGCTTTTTCGGCGAACGTCTATGGTTACAGCGTAGCCGGTAAGACCGGAACTGCCCAGAAGATTGTTGCCGGCCGCTACTCTCACTCTAAATTTGTTGCTTCTTTTATCGGCTATGCTCCTGCGGATAATCCGAAAATTATTGTTCTGGTAATGCTTGATGAACCGAAATCTCTTTATTACGGAGGGCTGGTTGCCGCCCCGGCATTTAAGGAAATAACCAGAAGAGTGCTTGCGTATTTAGAGGTTCCTTCCGAAAACCTTGTCGCCACAAATGAAAACTTAATCACCGAGAACACCAAGAAAAAATATAGCCACGAATGAACACTAAAGGAATTAGTCATTGCGAGTCGAAGACGAAGCCCCGAAGGGGTCCCATTGGGACAATCTCGCTCGGGATAAATTCCGCAATCTCATAGAAGCAAGGGATTGCCACGCCCGCCAAAGAACTCTGGCGGACTCGCAATGACAGCTGTGCTGTCAGTTCTTATTCGTGTTAATTCGTGGCTAAATTAAAAGATGAAATTAAAAGAATTAATTAAGGATTTGAAGGTTGAGAAAATTACCTCCCACAGCAATCCTGATATTTTAGGGCTTACTTACGATTCCCGAAAAGTGCGGGAAGGTTATCTTTTTGTAGCCATTGTTGGCTCTAAAGAAGATGGCCATCGTTATCTCAATGATGCTGCTGAACAGGGGGCGAAAGCAATGGTCATTGAAAAAGATACCGTCTTTGCCGAAAAGAACGTGGTAAAAATTGTGGTGAAAGATTCCCGGGTGGCTTTGGCTCATTTAGCCAGTAATTTCTACCATTCTCCCTCTAAGAATTTAAAGGTTATTGGCGTTACCGGCACCAACGGCAAAACCACCGTAACCTATCTTTTAGATTCCATTCTGAAAACTGCGGGATATAAAACAGGATTGATTGGCACCATTACCTATAAGATTGGAGAACGGCTAATTGCCGCCCAAAACACTACTCCTCAATCATTAGAGATACAAAACCTTCTGGCAGAACTTGTCCGGGAAAAGAGTGACTATCTGGTAATGGAGGTTAGTTCCCATTCCCTGGTCCAGCACCGCGTGGAAAAAATAGAATTTGATGCCGGTATCTTTACCAACTTAACCAAGTTTGAACATCTTGATTACCATCGCAACATGAAGCAGTATCTTTCAGCAAAACTCTTACTCTTCCGAAAGTACTTAGCGGAAAGTTCTAAAAAGAAAAAATCCGCAATAATCAATCTTGACGACCCGTTTGCTTCCCATTTTATCAAAGCGGCTAAAAAGAACGGGATTAAGCCGATTACCTACGGAATGAAGAAAGGCGATGTTACGGCAAGAAATTATTTGCCAACCGAATTAGGCGCTTCCTTCAAGATTAGAACCTCTTTTGGAAACCTCCAGATTTTCTCCAGATTAATCGGGAAGTTCAATCTCTACAATATTTTAGCGGCAGTTTCCCTGGGTATCGCGGAAGGGATTGACTTATCTGTAATCAAAAAGGGGATAGAAAGAATGGAAGTTATCCCGGGCCGATTGGAGGTAGTGGATTGCGGCCAGCCGTTTAAAATAATTGTAGATTACGCCCATACGGCGAGCGCTTTGAAAAATCTTTTACTCCTGGCTAAGGAACTTTCTTTCAAGAGGATTTTGCTTATCTTCGGCTGCGGAGGGGACCGGGATAAAAGAAAACGACCTTTGATGGGGGCTATTGCGGCAAAATTTACCGATTTTTTCATTATTACCTCTGATAATCCGCGCAGCGAAGAACCGGCAAGCATTATCAGGAACGTAGAAAGAGGAATTAAAAGACGCTATCGGAAAAAATATAGGGTGGAAGCGGACCGGGAAAAGGCAATCCGGCAAGGGTTGGCTTTAGCCAAACCAGGGGACCTTTTTATCGTTGCCGGAAAGGGCCACGAAACTTACCAGATTTTGAAAGATACCATTGTTCCTTTTGACGACCGGCTTATGGTTCGGAAAATTTTGCAGAATACGGAATGGAAACCTTGAGTGTTGCGGAAATTCTTGGTTGGACGAAAGGCAGACTTCTTCAGGGAAATCCGAAAACCGTAATTTCCTCAATCTCTTTAGATTCGCGAAAATTAAAAAAAAATAGTTTCTTCATCGCTATCCGGGGAGAAAAGTACGACGGCCATAATTTTCTTAAGGAAGCATTTGAGCGAGGAGCGAAAGGGGCAATAATAGATTCAAAATTCACCCCCACCTACTTCCTCCCCCCACTGCTTCGTTTCGCGAAGCAAAACGGTGGGGGAGGATTAAGGAGGGGGGGTAAAAAAATCCTCATTCAGGTAGCCGATACCCGCAAGGCATTAGGGGATATTGCGGCAGGTTATCGCAAAAGATTTAAAATTCCTCTCATTGCCATTACCGGCAGCGATGGCAAGACTACTACCAAAGAGCTGGCCGCGCACCTGCTTTCTTCTCGTTTCCGCCTGGTAAAAAATCCCGGTAATTTTAATAATGAGATTGGGCTTTCTCTTACCCTTTTTAAATTAAAAAAAGGGATTGAGGTTGCTCTGGTGGAAATGGGGATGAATAAACCGGGAGAAATTAAAAGATTATCCGAAATAGCAATGCCTACGCTGGGGGTAATTACCAACGTTGGGCAGGCGCATCAAGGTTTTTTTAAGGATAAGCAGGGTATTGCCCGGGCTAAAGCAGAACTTCTGGATTCCTGCAGTAAAGCCACTGCAATCCTGAATAAGGACAACCAATTTTTTCCCTTTCTTAAAAAAAGGGCAAAGGGGAAAGTAATCACCTTTGGGATTAAAAAGAAAAGCGATTTTCAGGCCCGGGAAATTTCTTCGGTCTCCCAGGGGATTAAATTCAAAGTAAACAACCTTAAACTGAAACTGCCTCTTTTTGGTTATTTCAATGTCTATAATATCTTAGCCGCTATTGCTGTCGCCAAAGAGTTTAAAATTTCAAATCAAGAAATTAAAAAAGTTTTGCGAAATTTTAAACCTCTTCCGCATCATTTTCAGCTCATTAAATTAAGAAAGTTTTGCTTAATTGACGATACCTACAATGGCAATCCTCTTGCTTTTAGGGAAGCAATTGAGGAGTTAGCCAGAATGAAAACAGAAGGCAGAAGAGTGGTAATTGCCAGCGAGATGAAGGAGCTGGGCAAATTTAGCCGGAAAGAACACTATCTTGTCGGAAAATTTATTGCTCAATCAAAGATTGATTTTTTAGTAACCATTGGGACATTGGCGAAAGAAATAGGGAAAGGAGCTTCGCAAGCTGGCTTCAGAAAAGAAAATATTCTTCATTGCCAGAGTAATGAGGAAGTGGTAAAATCTAAAAAGATTTTCCTTCCCGGCGACCTTATCTTAGTCAAAGGCTCCCACGCCTGCCATTTAGAAGGGGTGGTGGAGAAATTGAAAAATCAGGAACGCTTGACATCAATCTAAGTAGATAGTATATTATGTTTAGATTTGTAAACATATGTTTAGATTTGTAAACATTAAAACGAAGGATGAACTATGAAACTGCATTATCCATTAGATAAAATTTTAAATAATGAGGTAAAGGTTAAAATTTTGCGTTTTTTCTGTAAAACAGCGGTGGAGTGGAGTGGTCGCCAAATTGCTAAAGAGATAGGAATAAATCCGGTGACTTGTCATAAAGCACTCCGAGAGCTTAATAACGAGGGGGTACTATTACTCAGAAGTGTGGGGAAAAGTTATCTTTACCGTTTGAATGAGGAAAATTTTATTGTTTCAGATCTACTTAAACCTTTATATGAAAGAGAAAACAAAATTCTAAAGGAAATATATAAGACCATAGTAGAAAATATAAATTCGCTTGTGATAAATAATATAGTTTCCATTGCTCTCTTTGGTAGTGTTCAGAAGAGGAAAGAACGTCCTGGGAGTGATATAGATATTCTGGTCCTGGTAGGAAAAGAAAAGGATAAAATAAAGACTGAAAAGAACTTTGAGAAGGTGAATGGGAATATTGTCAGAAAATTCGGAAATACAGTTTCTCTCTATATTCAGACTGCAAGAGAATTTAAGCTGAAATATAGAAAAGATATTGCTTTGATAAAAGACATTTTGAAATCATATAAATTAGTTTTTGGCAGACCATTAGAAGAATTAGTTTAAAAAATGCCAGCTAAGAAAATAAGAACAAGAACAATAGAAAGAACAGAATATAAGACCTATCTTAAAAAGGCCACCGAATTCTATGAAACAATGCTTCAAGCAGAAAGGATGGGGAGGTGGAATGCCGTTGGCTTGAATGCTGTCCATTGCGCCATTTCTGCTTGCGATGCCTTGCTTGTATTTTATGCTGGTATTTGCTCTGCCAGCGATAACCACCTGGCAGCAATTGATTTGTTATTAACCTCGGTGAAATTACCCGAGGTCAAATCTAAAAGCGAGACTTTAAGAAAGATTTTGGTCAAAAAGAGCCTTATCGAATATGAAAATAGGGATTTTATTCAGAAAGAGGCTAAAGAGGTATTAAAACTTACCGAGAGATTTTATACTTGGGTGACCTCAAAAATAAAGTGAAATGGCTGAGAAATATTCCTGTCCAAAATGTGGTAAGGAATTAAGCGAAGCAGAGATAATAAGAGGAATTTGTTCCAATTGCCATAAGGTCTTTGATTCTCTACCGCAAAACGAAGCGATCGATACGAAGCAACAATCCGCAAAAGTAAATGACACATCTCTAGATACTAACAAATCCTCTCAAAGTATCCAAAAGGAAAGAGTTGATGAGTCTCTGTTCTACTTATTTTTTGTTGGACTCTTTGTCTGGATATTTATCTTCGCATTTATACTTGACGAGTTAGCTCTCGAGGCAATTTTCTCCAATTTTGAGCTGCATGCTTTATTTTGGAGTATAATAATAGTCATGATTTCTTTAGCAATAAGACATGAGAGACGTTGCCCAAATTAAAAATTACTTGATTGGACAGGGGTTTTAGCCTTGTAAAATTTACAAATTTTTACAAAGTTAAATTTCTGTTCTTTGACAATTAGAAGCGAAAAGTTAAGCTGCGACTGCGAAAGAGCAAAAAGTATCTTTCTCATACCTCCTTTTTATGATAACCTAAAAAAGGCGTTTT
>Ga0100394_1004545_pt1 | contig 11325 bp, 18 predicted proteins | sample CryGeymeta201518_FD_81549 | JGI IMG/M metagenome (GOLD analysis project Ga0100394, IMG submission 81549) | Groundwater microbial communities from Crystal Geyser aquifers in Utah, USA - Crystal Geyser metaG 2015-18 | ecosystem: Environmental > Aquatic > Deep subsurface > Groundwater | place: USA... | reverse complement strand
ATAGTAAGCACTCCGTGCTTGGACTATCAAATAATGCAGCCACGCAGTGGCTACCGAAGTTTTGCGTTTTCCGCCTCGGCAAGCCGGAGGCGAGACGGGTGAATTTTAAATTTTAAGTTTATTTATATGAGTCGAGTAGGCAATAAAAAAATAAGTATTCCCCAAGAAATGACAGTCGAGATTGTTGGCCGTGAGGTTAAAATCTCTGGCCCAAAAGGTGAGCAGAGTTTTGCCATGCCCGCGGGCATAACTGCCGAAGCCAAAGAGGGCAAGATAAAAGTTAGTCGTGCGGGAGATAGTAAATCCTTGCGCTCTTTACATGGGACTTCGGCCCGGATTATTGAAAATATGACTCTGGGACTATCCCAGGGATTCATAAAAAAGCTTGAATATAAGGGCGTTGGTTTTACTGCAGGAGTTGCTGATGGCAAAATTTCCATGCGCCTTGGTTACTCACATCCAGTAATTCTTCCTATCCCGAAATCGCTTAATGTTTCAGTCGTTAAAAACACCATTATTGTTGAAGGAACGGACAAGAGTGAAGTTGGTGCTTTTGCCGCCAAGATTCGTGAGACAAGAAAACCCGAAGTCTATAAAGGCAAAGGCATAAAATATCAGGGTGAATTTATTAAGAAGAAAGCTGGTAAGGCTGCCCAGACAACTACAGGTGCCTAACTACTAAGAGATAAAAATGACAAGAAAAAATATTCGCAAAATTGGCGTAAAAAACAAAATCGGCCAGACAATGAGGCCCAAGTTTTATGTTTTTCGTTCGAATAAAGAAATCTACGCCCAGATAATTGATGGGAGATCAGGTAAAATTCTTGTTTCAGCCAGCAGCCTAAAAATTCAAGACAAGAAGAATAAAACCCAGGTCGCTAAAATTGTTGGCCAAAAGTTGGCAGAGAAGGCAAAAGAAGCCAGTATTTCTCAAGTTATTTTTAACCGCAGAGGATATAAATATCATGGCCGAGTGGCTGCTTTGGCAGAAGGTGCCAGACAGAGTGGACTTAAATTTTAATCGGAAGAGTTATGAGAAATCAGAGTCGGGCCGTGCCCCGCAAGCTTGCAGGGCAGGCCATGCCTACCGGCAGGCAGGCCATGCCTACCGGCAGGCAGGCAAAATTTGAAAGAGATAAGAAGAGATCTGAATTTGAAGAGCGGGTGATTGAAATTTCCCGCGTCTCACGAGTGGTCAAAGGCGGTCGGCGCATTAGATTCCGTATTCTTGTCGTCATCGGTGACCAGAAAGGGAGAGTTGGCTATGGGGTTGCTAAGGCTAATGAGATTGCTGTTGGCGTCAAAAAAGCCGTAAATCATGCCCAGAAACATCTGATCTCAGTGCCAATTGTTAATGATACAATTCCTTACCAGGTAACGCAGGAACATGGAAGTGCAAAAATTATGCTTAAACCTGCAAGCCTCGGAACTTCAATTGTTGCTGGTGGTGTCGTAAGAGTTGTCGCTGAACTTGCAGGGATAAAAAACTTAGTTGCTAAGGTTATCGGTACAGCCAATAAAATTAACAACGTCAAAGCAATATTTGTCGCTCTTTCAAGCTTTGATCCAGAAAAAGTTGAACGGATCAAAAAGAGAATCCCCAAAATCAACAAGACAGTAACTTCGGAGCCAGTAGAAACTAAGGAAGTCATATCTACTCTGGTTACCGGACGGACCCTGCAAGCTTGCAGGGCAGGCGGGGGAAGAGCTAAGGCACCAAAGAATACGGCAGAAGTCCCGACCGAAAGCGTCGGGAAAAAAGAAGAAAAAAAGTAGGAGTATATGAAGTTACATGAACTTAAGAAAAACCAAATATCCCGGTCAAGGAAACGCGTTGGTCGCGGGATTGCTGCTGGTGGCGGTAAAACGGCTGGACGAGGAACCAAAGGCCAGAAGTCTAGATCAGGCTACAATATTCCTCGAAAATTCGAGGGCGGGCAGACGCCGCTAATTATGCGTCTACATAAACTGCCAGGATTTAAAAGCCAAAAACCCAAAGCCCTGGAAATTTCTCTTGACGAGATAAGCAATCATTACATTGATGGTGAGGTTGTCTCTCTTCAAAGTTTGCAAGAAAAAGGTATGATTAAGAAGGGTGAGAGAGTAAAAATTCTTGGGAATGGTAAGCTTAGAGTAAAAGTCTCTCTCCTAGACGTGCCGGCTTCAAAAAACGCCAGAAGCAAATTTAGCCGATATGAAGAGAAGAAATCCGACCATGCCTAACGGCAGGCAGGCCATGCCTACCGGCAGGCAGGAAAGATGACGAAGGAAAAACCCTCGAACCGTGCCTGGCGCCCGCCTGCCGGACGGGCAGGGCAGGCAGGAAAATAATTGAGGTCTTAAGATGGATACCTTAAACAAAATTTGGCAATTTAAAGATCTGCGTTATAAAATTCTGGTCGTGGCCGGACTCTTGGTTGCAACGAGAATTATTGCCCATATCCCACTTCCAGGTGTAAATTTAGAACAGCTTAAATATTTCTTTGATCAGAACCAAATTTTCGGGCTACTGAACATGTTCTCTGGTGGCACGATGAGTAGTTTCTCAATAGCCCTTATGGGTGTTGGGCCTTATATCACTTCCTCAATTGTTTTTCAGCTTCTAACAATGATTGTCCCTCGCCTTGAAGAGATGCAGAAAGAAGGTGAATCTGGGACGCGCAAAATCAATCAATACACCAGAATTCTCACAGTTCCTCTGGCAATAATCCAGGGTTATAGTATGCTTTATCTTTTGCGTTCGCAGGGAATTATACCCGCCTGGACAATCTCCTCATTGATTATTATGCTCATCTCAATTACAGCCGGCACTTTAGTTTTGATGTGGATCGGCGAAATCATTACCGAGAAAGGTATCGGCAACGGTGTTTCTCTAATTATTTCCATTGGCATCCTTGCCGGCTTGCCGTCCCAGATCCGCAATACTGCTTCAATAATCTCTCTCGGTGATACAAATAAGATTATTAGCTTAATTATCTTTTTACTAATTGCCATTGCTATCGTTGGCATTATTGTTCTCATTACTGAGGGCCAGAGAAATATTCCAGTGTCTTACGCCCGGCGTTCGCGAGGGATTCACTCATATTCCAGCCTCAACACCTATTTACCGGTGCGAGTAAATACTGCCGGTGTAATACCGATAATTTTTGCCATGAGTTTGATGGTGATCCCTGGCGTTATTGCTCGATTCTTTGAAAACGCCCAAAGCCAATGGTTGGCTCACGCGGCACAAGTCACCGGTGGTCTGTTTAAGAACAATCTTTTTTATGGCGCACTTTATTTCTTGCTTGTTGTTGCTTTCACCTATTTTTACACTGCGGTCGTTTTCAAACCAGAACAAATTGCCGAGAATCTCCAAAAGCAAGGCGGATTTGTTCCGGGCATTCGTCCCGGCAGCGAAACAGTAAGTTATCTTGGGAATATCATCACTCGAATCACCCTAACCTCAGCGATATTTTTGGGCGTTATTGCCGTTTTGCCGTTCATTATGCAGGCGGTAACTAATATAAATACTTTAGTGATTGGCGGCACAGGCATCTTAATTGTTGTCTCAGTTGTGATTGAAACAATGAATCAGCTGCAAGCGCAGTTAACAATGCACACGTATGATAATTACTAACTAAAAACGAAAAAATTATGAAACGCAAAGTAATTGTGATATTGGGATTTCCGGCATCCGGCAAAGGTACTCAAGCAGAAATCTTGGCCAAAAGAATTGAGGCAAAAATTCTTGGTATCGGCGAACTAGTTCGAGCAGAAATGAAAAAAGGCGATCAAAATTCAGCCCGGGTAAAAACAATCAAGGAGCTCTATGACAGGGGCGAACCGCAAAAAGACGAAGTGGTTGAAGAATTAATTGAAAACGCTGTTTCCAAAAGTTCTGGTGATCTAATTTTTGATAACTATCCCTTTTCCGAAAATCAAATTCGTTTCTTTGAAAGCGTGATTAAAAAATATAATTTTGAAAAACCGATAATTATTTATATTGATATTAATCCGGAGTCATCAATTAAACGGATCAGCAAGCGCCTGGTCTGCGACAGTTGTAAAAAGATTTTTATGACCGGGAATCTTGGTGATAAATGCGATCGTTGTAACGGCCATCTAATCCAACGACCTGATGATACAGCGGAAATCATGAGAGAGCGGGTTGAACACGCAAAACCACGAATTGATCTGGTGATGAAACATTTTCAGAATGACGGCAATGTTTACAGAATTGATGGCGAAAAAACCATTCCAGAAGTAGCAAAACAAATTGAAAAAATAATCTAATTATTTTTTCATTGCGAGGTCGAAGACCGTGGCAATCTTTTGAAAAGATTGCTTCGCTGACGCTCGCAATGACAGACTAATGCGAATGCAAGTATTTTGATAATACAAACATCTAATGAACAAATTAACCAACCAACAACTTGAAAATCTGCGGATCTCTGGAAAAGTTTTAGTCTCGGCTTTGCACGAGGCTGTTTCTTATATCAAACCGGGGATTACCACCCTCTCGCTTGACGAAATCGCTGAACGAGCACTTCGACGTCAAGGCGCAATTCCTTCCTTCAAAAACTATTATGTTTCTGGCGCTGGTCGTTTTCCAGCCTCACTTTGCATTTCAGTCAATGAAGAACTTGTCCATGGCATTCCTCATGATGAAAGAGTTTTAAAAAATGGCGATATTGTTTCACTTGATCTTGGCGCTAATTTCCAGGGAATGTTTACTGATATGGCAGTGACTATTGGAGTCGGCAAGATTAACCCGAAAGACAGAGAACTAGTTGACGTAACAAAAAGAGTTCTTGATGAGGCGATAAATTTCATAAAACCCGGGATAAGAACTGGCGACCTCGGCAATTTTATTGAGAACTATATTAAGAACGCGGGTTTCGTTGTTATCCGCGATTTGGTCGGCCATGGAGTAGGATTGGCGCCACATACTGAGCCGCAAGTGCCGAATTTTGGCCAGAAAGGCAAAGGCGCGACAATCGAAGAAGGAATGAGTTTGGCAATTGAGCCGATGGTTTCAACCAAAAGTCATGAAATCAAAACCGCCCGCGACGGCTGGACAATAAAAATGGCGCAAGGCCAGCGCTGCGCTCACTTCGAACACACAATCTTAGTCAGCAAATCCGGAGCAAAGATTATTACCCGATAATATCAAAATAACTAATAAAAAATGGCGGACTTTTGCCCGTCAACATGTTCTTACTAACCGTAAGAATTTTTTATTTAAAAAAATCCTAAATTAAGATATAATAATCATACTCGTAGCCTACATCACAAGAAAGCACACGGCAATGGACAAAGCAGACATCGCAGAAATCTATGACGCACTGGAAGCACTCAAGAAAGCCGGGTTCTACGTCCCCTGGTCTGCAAAGGGCATAATGGCGTTGACAGTCTGCCCAACCTGCAGACAAGGCGCATCCGTTCAGATCCACCATCGCCGAGCCGGATGCCGCTGCACAATCTGCAAGAGGCGCATGACCATTTCTGAGCTCCTTGTTGGGCTCGGAGTCGCTCACAAGCAACGGCAAGAACTGCCAGAGCAATCGTCTGGACACGAGTTTCGAGCTTCAGAAGCTCAAACAATCTTCAACATCGGGCGCGGAAGCCCTGATGACGTGCATCGCGTGAGATGGGGAGACCGATCAAGAAAACCGGAGAAAACACTCCGGAAGGGCCGAAGACTTCTCGGCTGAAGACCCTTTGGGCACCATCCGGTGCCCGATTTCATTTAAAAATGATTAAATTTGATTTGGTAAACCCAATTTAAAAATGCTATGCTTAAAGCAGAATTTTAAGAAGATCTTATGGCGAATAAGAAAAGAACAAGCACTACAAACAAAAGAGTTCTTTATTTAATCCAGCAGGCCGGGACTTTGATGTTAATGCAGAGAAATCACATCCGCAATCTTGGCAATATTTCTTTTGATACTATTGCCTCGCATTCCTTTCATGTTGCAAATATTGCCTACTGTATTGCCAGAATGGAAGGCATGAGTCATGAGGATGGCTTAAGAGCGATGTCTATGGGTGTAATTCACGATCTAGCAGAAGCAAGAACCGGCGATAATGATTTCATCTCCAAGAACTATACAACAATGAATGAAAAAAAAGCCGTTGAGGATCAATTTTCTGGCATAAAATTTGGCAATGATCTTAAAAATGAAATTCTAGAATATGAAAAAAGAGAGACAAAAGTCTCCAAGTGTGTGAAAGATGCCGACTGCCTAGCTCAAATGTATATGGAGTGGACTTTATCTTGGCAGGGCAACAAATTGGCAGAAAAATGGTTTAGAAGTGATATGAAATATCGCGTTCCGTATCTTAAGACCAAATCAGCAAAAAAGTTAATAGCGCTTATAAAGAAAACTGATCCGCAGGATTGGTGGTGGAATCAATTTGTTGATAACCGCGGCCCCAACCTCAAACATCTAAATGGTTAATGCCATACTTCTATACTGCGAAGTATAGAAGTGGTATGATAATCGTATAATGGTGAAAAAGAATATTGATAAAGATGCTAAGAAATTTCTTGTTAAGGCGATTCAGAAAATAAAAGATGAGGATGTACTAGATTTTCTTGAATCGCTTTTATCATCGGCGGAGATTAAAGATATTTCCCGCCGGCTTATGGCGGCCAAATTGCTGGCCAAAGGAATTACTTACGAAGAGATCGGAGAAGATATGGGAATGTCATCCGGCACAACTAACAAGATTCGATTCAAAACAAAAGGCAGTCCGGCACTAAAAAAGTTGTTCAAAAAAGATTGATGCCATACTGCTATACTTCGCAGTATGGAAGTGGCAGGTGAATCGGTGGAGAAATACGGGGAAAAGTGCTATAATAAGCTCAGGTTTGGGATAGAATTTTTAAGATTTAATCTATAATACAAAATTACGACATTAATGAATTAAATAAATTTCTCTTTGATGCCAATAAAAATGGCTATGCTGGGGGTGGCAATGAAGTCAAACCGCCACAGCGACCGGGATTTGATGAAATCGAGTACAGAAAAGGCGATTGGCTATTCCACGATTCGTACTCTGGACACTATTTCGCACCAGGACAGGAAATCGTCTATTACAAAAATGAACCGGTCTGGGCAATGGCTTATGCTGGTGGGATGAAGTTTAAATATCATGGTGATGAAAAATTCACCCACGAAACAATTGTTTTTCTGAAAAAAGCCCTTTTGGCTATGGATCCAGCAAAACCCTTCCGCGGTCCGGAGAGGTTTGCAGAAGGCGATTGGAAGTATATTTCAAAAGTCACCGGCAACACCAAAGATTTCACCGGCAACGAGAAGATCTATCATCAAAATAAATTAGTTTTTGAACAGCATTTTATAGGTGGTGTTATTGTAAGATAGATACACTAAATATCGATAATTATTTTAACTTGCTGTGTTACATTGCCATACTTGCAAGTATGGCAGTAGACAAAAATGTCATGGCCAAAAAAGGAATTGATCAAGAATCTAAGAAGTTGTTTTTGGAAACGCTTAATAAAATTACGGGCGATGAGTTTGCTGATCTATTTGAGTCTTTACTTTCCTCATCGGAATTTAAAGATATTTCAAGACGGTTGATGGCTGCAAAACTTTTGCATCAAAAAGTAACCTATGAAGAGGCGCAGGAAATTATGGGGATGGGTTCGAATACTGTCAATAAAACATACTTTAAAACTAAGGGCAGTCCAACATTACGAAAACTATTTAGAAAAGATTGATATTTCACTATCGTACTTGCAAGTATGGAAGTAGGAACTTCATCTGAACCAATCTGCTTGAGTTTTGGGGGGAAAGGGAGTACTCTTAAAGCGTAAATTGTTGTGTTTTGTGCTGGGTGGTGGAACCAATTCGAACAATTTGTCAAAATTGGAAATTGACAACTATATTAACTTATGTTAACTTACTATAGAAAGGTTAACAATGAAACAAAAAGAGTATTTTACAACAAGCGAATTGGCAAAAATCCTAGGAATCAGCCGCATCGCCGTATTTAAAAAGATTAAAGCCGGTCAGATTAAAGCCAAGAAGATTGGGCGTAATTTTGCGATTCCGCGAAAAGAATTTGATGTTATTTTAGGCCAGTCCTTAACTCTAGATCAGAAAAAAGAAATTGATGCCGGAGTTAAAAAAGTAATTAAGGAATATAGCAGAACTCTCGAGCTTTTGGGGAATGAGTAAGATGAAAAAATTGAATATTACTGAAGTAGAATATATCGCTTTTCGTTTAGCCAAGCAGCACCTTTCTTTTGATGAACCGGTTCCTGATTTTTCCACTAGATTTCCTAATATACTCGAGAGCTGTCTGGCAGTTCCTTTTCAAAAATTTGACGGAAAAGATGTTTATTCCGGGCTTATTGCTAAGGCAGCAATGCTTTTTTACCTGATGATCAAGAATCATCCATTCCAAAACGGAAACAAAAGGATTGCGATTACTACTTTGCTGGTTCTGTTCTATAAAAACGGCAAATGGATTAAAGTTGATGAACGCGAGTTATATAATTTTGCTGTCTGGGTGGCCCAAAGTCCGGCCAAACTCAATGATGGTGTTATCATCGCCATCGAGAAATTTTTGAAAGATTATTTAATAGATTCGAAATAAAGACAAATCATGCCGATATTTAAAATCAACAACGGAATCAAAAAATGGCATAAAAGATGACTTAAATTCCTTCGGATTTGAGGTTCTCCCCGCTAATCTTGATGGAAATGTCAGTGGTGTCATATCCCTCATATTTGGTGGCGTCAATTTCGGCGGAAAACTCATCGCCGGTGATGGTAAAATAATAGTTGTTGTCACCGGATGAGCCCTCTCTGGTGATTTTCCACTTTTTATCAGAAACCAATTTGGTGTAGTAACTTTTGATCGTGGCAACTGTATCAGACGAGGACTGCGAGAGTTCTGCGGCATAAATTGAGTTCTCTTCGCCTTGTTTTTGGTCGGTAATAGTTGCCCCAGGATACTTTAATGATTCAACAATTGGCGTTACACTGATTGTGCCGCTTGTTTTGCTTGTATCAGTGGCAGTACTGTTGCTTCCTGTGGTTGCGTTTTCCAAGCTCTTAGCAGCTCTATTAGCTAAGTACTTCCAGCCAAAGTATCCTCCAACGCCGAGGACGATCACAACAATAACCACGATGGCAATAATCAATCCGGTTTTAGAGCCGGAGCTGCTTGTTTGTGTTTGATTTGGAGCTGGAGTAGGTTGTTGATCCATAATTCCCTCCTAAGTAAATTTATATAGTTATACATATTATACTGCTAGTAGATATCTTCTTCAATTGTTGAAAATAATACAAATGGTATAATAAAGGAGATAAAAATGGCAACAGCAAAGAAGAAATATTGGTCAAAAGCAGTTACAGAGCACAGCAATGCGCTGGATCTAGAGAAGGATATATTTGCTTGGAAAGATCCAAGGAAGATTGCCCGGTCCTTGAAAAGATCAGCTGAAGGCAGCACGAGACGCAAGGCTCATCCTTTTCAGTCAGCAATGTCAATGCTCAATTTTTATATCAATCGAGCCGGCAAGAATTTACCTGCGATCCAGAAGAAGGTCCTCAACCAAGCCAAAGACGAATTAAGAAAATTATACAATAAAGTTAAATAAAGATTAAAATCTAGGAGGAAAAATGAAAAAATTTAAAGGCAACACAGTGTTGATCATTTTAGTTGTAATCTTTGCAGTTATTGCCATTGCCGCGATCATTGTGGCAGTTTATTTCTGGCAGAAGAACAAAAAATCCGAGAATTCAACACCGGCAACATCGTCATCGACAGAGACCGCAACTCAGCCCGTGGAGTCACCAAAAGAAGTGGTTTATTCGTTTATGTTAAGCACACTCGGAACTTTACCCAATGCAGAGATTAATTATGACTTGGCACGCAGTTATATGACAGATAAACTCAAATCAGAGTATTCCGGGGAAAGCTGGGTGCCGATGTTTTATAAAATTCAGGATGGCCCAACATCAGTTAAATTTATATCCGAAAACATCTCCGGTAACTCTACTACTGTCCGCTACGATCCAACTTGGGGTGAGATGGCGCTGGGCTGGGCTTTTATTCTGGAAAAAGTCAACGGCAAGTGGCTGATTTCTGAATTTCGCAACGACGCTCAGTAATTAGAGTTATCTTGACGGAAACATAATTCGAATCAATTAGATTAATCAAAAAATACAAATTTGTAGTTAAAATTTTGGAAAAGGCGAGATTTAAATTGGAATTGACACTGCTTGAAGAAATTTGCTATAATACAAGTAGGAGACAAATATGAAAAATAATCTAAGATTTAAAGTTTATTTAGAATACGATCCTGAATATAATGGCTTTATTGCTGATGTTCCCTCTTTGCCGGGTTGTATGAGTCAAGGGAAAACTGAAGAAGAGGTCTTAAGGAATATAAAAGAGGCAATAAAAGGGTATTTAAAAGTTGTTAAAAAACAGAAAAAAATAGTTCCCTCCGAGATAGTTCATTATGTTACTGTAGGGGTGTAATGGGAAGATTGGCTAATATTTCAGGCAGAAAAGCCATTAAAGCGTTCTCGAAAGTTGGCTATCGACTTGATCATCAAGAAGGTAGCCATATAATTTTATATTGCGATAAAGTTGGGTATCCAATCCTGTCTATTCCTGATCATAAGGAACTCGCCCCCGGACTATTGCGAGCTCAAATCAAACGGGCTGGTTTGTCAGTGGAAGAATTTCTAAAACTATTAAAAGGGGGAAATGAAGTTTAAAAAAGATAAAATTAACAGGAGTTACGCATTTTATGCTTCGAACGGAACGTGGCGGAGTGAGAAGTTAGTTCTCGCTCCCCTTGGTCGCTCGAACAATAACATTTTTGCATAAGTCCTAAATTAAGATAATTTCTTGGTCTAAAAAATTGGTCTCTAAAAAAGACGCTGAGCGTCTTAAAAAGAAGAAATCCCAGCCGCTAATATCTAGCAGCTGGGAGCGGAAGTGACGCTTATTCACATTGGTTGCTTCCGCAACCTTGAGGCATTGATGTGATCAAGGCCTGTCAGTCGTAGTAGTACCACACCATCTGGCGCATCCCGGTGACGGCAAACCACTTGGCTATACCGCCTCCACTCACCCACACCATCGCTGTGGGGCCGCTTAGACGCTGTGTTCTCAATCCGGATTCGTGTGGAAGAAAAGCACCGCGCTGTCCGGGCCGCCGACGATGGAGCTCCAAGACATCCATTTCGCGTGTCCGTCCCAGAAGCCCACATTGGCTCCGCCATTGTGACGATCCGAGATGCTGTTGGTCAGCGTCGGGCTGCAGATGGGGCAGTAGACGTACATGTAGTT
>Ga0100394_1004538_pt1 | contig 11336 bp, 8 predicted proteins | sample CryGeymeta201518_FD_81549 | JGI IMG/M metagenome (GOLD analysis project Ga0100394, IMG submission 81549) | Groundwater microbial communities from Crystal Geyser aquifers in Utah, USA - Crystal Geyser metaG 2015-18 | ecosystem: Environmental > Aquatic > Deep subsurface > Groundwater | place: USA... | reverse complement strand
TTTGCCCAAAGAATTGTTTCTATTGAAATGCCAAATTTCTCTGAAATTGAAGAAAGAGTGTCTCCGGTCTGAACAATATATTCAACAATCTCTTTTGAACCAGAATCAGCTGGATCATCAATTAAACTTCCTAATGTTTGAAAAGAAACGGTATTGGGCGGAGATGCCCCTTTTAAACTGTTTTCTTGGATTATGTTTAAATCAAGCGGCTGCGTCTTCGTTTTTGGAGGAATGAACACAAATTGATTACGAGATTGGTCTAAGGTTTCGGAAACCGTTGCCAAAAAAGAAAAATCCTCCTGATGGAGGACTGTTTTGAAGATAGAATTAGCGCCCAAAGAGACAATACTGAATAAAATAACGGAAAATGTTCCCAAATAAAGCAAGGGGTCTTTGAAAGAACCCTTATTTTTTTCCAAATTACCCTTTATTCTCTTTAAATAAGACCTCAGCTTGCTTTGAATCAGAGGCCAACCGGCCAATAACGACCGGAAAATAAAAAAATTAGAAATATCTCAGGTCTCCTTTTTTACCCCATTAGAAATAAAATTTCTAATGGGGGTAATCTGCGACCCTCTTTTTCCCCCTTTTTAAGAGGATACTCTGCCTTAAGACATAAGTCAAGGGTTAAAGAGCCGCTTTTTCCACAGGCGAAAAACAGGGTATAATAACTTAATGAATTCCAATTTAACCTCAAGAAAGGCAATTAAGGCTTTGCTTAATCAATATCTGGTTTATCCTTCCAAGAGACTTGGCCAGAATTTTTTAGTTGATAAATCGGTTCTTAAAAAGATTATTAAAACGGCCAATCTTACAAAAAAGGATATTATTTTAGAAATCGGCCCAGGGATCGGCACCCTAACCAGGGAATTAGCCCATAAAGCCAAAAGGGTTATTGCCGTGGAAAAAGACCCAAAAATGACAGCCATTTTAAAAGAAACTCTAAAGGAGTTTAAAAACATAGAAATTATTCAAGGCGACATCCTAAAAATACAAGAGACAAGATACCCCGAAGGAAAGCGCGCAGCTTCCTACGGGGCAGGCAAAATACAAGATACATATAAGATAGTGGCGAATTTGCCTTTTTATATTGCCGCTCCGGTTATTAGAAAATTTTTGCAACTGAATAACCAACCTCGGGTGTTGGTTTTAATGGTTCAGAAGGAAGTGGCTCAAAGAATTTGCGCTTCGCCCGCCAAAATTTTTGCTTCGCAAAAACTTGGGCGGGCAAGGCCCCCAAAAATGAACCTTTTAGCGGTCTCGGTCCAATTTTACGCAAAACCTGAAATCATAAGCTATGTCTCAAAAAAATCTTTCTGGCCTGAACCGAAAGTTGACAGCGCCATCATTAAAATATCAAAAATCAAAAATCAAAAATCAAAAATTGCTACCGATATTTTCTTTAAAGTTGTAAAAGCTGGCTTTTCCCAGCCAAGACAAATGCTGATCAATAATTTAGCTAAGAAATTGGAAATTGAAAAAGAAAAAATAAAGGAAGTTCTGAAAAAAAATAAAATTAGCCCTTCTCAAAGAGCCGAGACCTTAGCCATTAAAGACTGGGTTCAAATAGCGAAAGAGTTTTCCACTTTTCCTTTCTTGTAATTATGTCTTGTGATATACTAAATTAAGGTTTATTATACTTTAATGATTCAATTGCCATTTAAAAGAAAAATAATCTTTTTTTCTTCTTTGCTTGTTCTTTTTATTATTCTCTTTTTGCCGCAGCCTGCTTTTGCCGCCTGGTATGATTTTTTGATTGGGGCTGTTACTTTTATTCCGAATGTAGCTATCGCCTTAATTTTTTATATGTTGGTTGTTGTTACCGGCCTTTTCTCTGCCTTTGCCGGCGTAATTTTAAAATGGGTAATCAGCCCCAGTTTTATTTCTTTAAGCTATACCAATCCAGCCGGTCCGAATGGCAACCCAATTATTGCTACCGGTTTAGGAATCACGCAAGGCTTTGTCAATATGATTTTAGTCCTGATTTTAATTTACATTGCTTTAGCCACTATTTTAAGGTTAGCTGGTTATGAAACAAAAAAACTTCTAGTCACATTTGTCATTGTCGCTCTCTTGGTTAATTTTGCGCCAGTTATCTGCGGTTTAATTGTTGATGCATCCAATATTGTAATGAATTATTTTGTCAAAAATTTAACTGGAGGCCAGCAACTTATTAATAGCTTAAAATCTATCGTTGATGTGGCAACAGCCAATTTTAATTGGGAAGTTTTCAAAGTAACGAAGCAAATTACTGTATTGGCGTACCTTTTAATGCTGGCTGTGTTTAATTTCTTTTTGATGATTGCTTTAGGTCTCTTCGCCGCTGTTTTCTTAATCAGGTATATTGCTATCTGGATATTGGTTATTCTCTCGCCTTTGGCTTTTGCTTGCTATATCCTACCTGCCACTAAAAGATACTGGGAACTTTGGTGGCATCAGTTTTTGCAATGGTCGTTTATTGGTGCAATTGCCGGCTTTTTTCTTTATCTGGGGGAACAAATTGCAACTTTAAGTCCCGCCGTCTTTACTCCGCCGAGTGGCGAACTGGGCTCAGCTATTTTGCCTTATCTCGTACCCTTAGCCTTTCTTTATCTTGGCTTAATGGTCGGCTTTTCCACCTCAGCCTACGGCGCCAGCACTGTGATGGGTTTAACGAAAAAATATGGGAAGAAGGGAGGATTATATGGCGCTTATGGGGCAAGAAGTTTGGCTAATCGAGCAATCAGCTCTAAATGGGCAGAAAAAATAGGAATAAAGGAAAAGTTGACAGAACAAGCCGCAGCTCCTCTGCCAGGATTTAGAGGAAAATCTTTGAGGGGGAAAATAGCCGCCGGGGTCGGCTATGCGACAGGAGTTATTCCTACTTATTGGGCGCTAAGACGAGGCGTCGGAGAAGCTTCTTTAAGAATGACCGAAGCTGGAAAAAAAGATGTGGACACAGCTCAAGATAAATACAAAGGCACAACTGCTGCCTCCAAAACGGCGGCTATGCGGGATGTAAGGTTGGGTTGGTCGCACCGAATAGCCGCCTTAACACAAGCTACAGAAGAAAAACAAATTGATGATATCAAAAAATTAGGCATTAGCGATGAAGAAATAACCAATATTGGAAAAGCGGCTTTAAGGGTTCACCCCGACACATTTAAAAAGATTCGTAATGTCTTTCCGCATTTAGCTGAAGGGATGGGACAAGGTTTTTCACAAAAAACCAAAGAGGACGCTGGTTTAACTTGGAAAAATCCTGCAGAAGCAACAAAATATGGAAATTCAATTCCTGCTAAATTAGTTGCCACAATAAAAACAGCTAATATTCCTAAAATGGACATCGAAGGAATTTTCAAGCTCCCACCAACCGACCCAATAAGGGTACAGATTGAAACAGCAATGCATAAATACTGGACAGGAGAAAAAGTTGCAACGGCAGCCAGAAACTTTGATCGAACCTTTATTGATCCCTTCATGGAGATGGTCAAAACGAAAGGGAAAGCTTGGTACAAAACAGAGAATGAGCGATTGGCTACATATCTTAATAGTTCCGCTGCCAAAGGACTTGGTTTAGAACTACCTTAATCTTTTCAAAAGAGCTTTAGGAAATAAAACAGAGGGAATAAGTTTGCTTATTCCCTCTTTGCGTTTAACTATGATTTTTTAATAACCTCTCTTTGTTTTCTGGTTTCCTCTACCAGCTCCGCGAAGGTTTTCTTTGACTTCGGCTTTTCTGCCTCTCCTTCTCCTTTTTTCATTTCCCCGCCAAGAGGCATTCTTTGCCAAAGAGCAATGAGATCTAAAAGAGGATTTTGGGTACGAACGTCAAGGTATGCCTTTCCATCTATGCCCATTCTCCGGTAAACTGTATCCCAGCTCTTTTCCCAAAAGCTTTGGTATTTCTTTACAAACTCTTCCGGGTTTTCTTTGAGAACCTTTTCCACGTCTGTCCGAAGCATACCTGTCATTTTACAAAACATCTGAATCACTGCACCGCCCGTCTCTTCTGCTCTTTGTTCTGCCTCAAAAGGAGCTGCTTCTTTTTCTAACCGCTGTCTGTCAACTTCAGGCATTGCGTCTTCAAGCTTTTTAGGAAGTTTTATTTCGGCAATTACGAGTTGAATGCCTTTCTTGGAAAACCCGGCCCGGATTAATGCGCCGTCTGCCGACTTAAAAACATTTTCAGCTTCTTCAGTGACTTTTTTTATATTTTCCACTGCTTCCATCCAAGTCATTTTCCCAAAAGCTACTCTCAAGGCACCCAGTACTGCTTCTTCTGTCCAATCTTTTAATTTCTCATCCTCAATAGGAATTTGCGCTCTCAATGTCTTGACAAGAGGATGAGTCTTTTCAACATATACTTTCTTTTTCTCTCCTTTTATTTCCACTTCCTTTTCTGTCATTTCTACATCGATTAAAACGTCGCCGGTAGTTTCTTCGCCTCTTTTTTCTCTAGAAAAATTCAAATAAGCTACCGAGTCTACCTTTAATGCTTGAGAACCATAATATATTCTTTCATATTCCCCCGCGCGGCTAATGACTTCTCTCTCCCTATAATCGAAGTTATACATTTTTTGGGGGTATTTCGCCAATTCTGCCAAAAGCCATGGAACAAAACGAGGACCGCTCTCCCTGACGCCAACTGGTTCTCCAAGCCATACATATACTGCCATTTCTGCTGGTCCCACGATCTTTATAGATTTTAAAGACCAAAGGCCAACAAGGATAAAAGGTATTCCAAATAGGTTTTTACTCGCCACCATCAACGCTCCAATCGCCAACAATAATAAACCGAATCCGATCCAAATAATCATTTTCAAGAAGCTCATTTCTTTTTCCTCCTTTCCATTTGAAATTTTTAAGGTTTTCGGCCCCAAAGGAATGCCTACTGCTTCCTACGGGGTAAAAATTATCCGAAAGTCAAAGTTTTTACTTGCCCCGTTAGAAAACTTTGTTCCTTTCTAATGGGGTTTTCCTTGACTTTTTAATTATACCATCTTCCCAAATTTTTGTCAAATTTTTAAATAACCAACGCCTCGAGGTTAATTACTATTCAAACTCTCTAATCTATAATTTGCTAAATTCCTCTGTTGAAAGTCCGGTAGCGTCAATGATATCTTTAAGAGTTTTTCGTTTGATAATCTCGCAGGTGGCGCGGCACCACTGTTATTTTTCTATCAATATCTCTAACCCAGATTTCATGGCTACCTTTAGCAAATTTATAGAACCTAAAACCAGCCTTCCGAAGTTTTTTAATAACTTGTTTACCCCGTTAGAAGTATTATATTTTTACCTCTCTTCAAAAAACCAAAATTAGAGCTTATTTCTCAGAAACTTCTAACGGGGTTTATCGGTTAAGGCTGGGAATTTAGGCATAGAAAAAATTAAATAGTTACGGTAACGTTTAAATCTTGAAGGATTTTAGCTTTTTTTACAGGAAGACTTGGAACATAAAATTTCCTTCTCTCGCGTTCTTCTCGGTATTTAAGAATCAGCCTAATAACATCACGGAGATTTTCTACCGCTTCTTCAATGGTTTCGCCATCTGCAAAAGCTCCCTGTAAAATAGGACACTTGGCATGATACCCGCCTTCTATGTGAGTTTCCACTCGAACAGGATAAAGATAAGTTTTTCTGGTTTTATTTTTCTTTATATAATTTGATTATATTCTTTATAAAAAAGTGTCAAATTTTTTATACAAATGGGCCAGCGTTTTGGAGGCAGTTACTCATTAACCCTTTATTGTAGTTTCTTTTTTCAATTTGTGATAAAATAAAAAAAGCGGTGAAATGGTCGTTCTCTAAAAGAAAAAGTTTTGATAAAATAAATTAATAAACATTAATTTTATGCTAGAAGAATATCCAAAAGAACAACTTTGGAGGCTTTACAAAGTTCTTCCCAATGAATTAAAAGAGGCAATTTTTTCTGAAGAAACAGCTAATAGCATTCACGAAGCCTGTGCCAGAAATAATCTGGAAGAAGCAAAGATTCCTGAAATTGCCAAATATACCGGTTATGTTTTGATGGGACTTGTGCCGCCTGATGAATTTGAAAAAACATTAAAGGAGAAACTTGCTTTAGACAATGAGCAAGCAAAAAAAATTAATCAGGAAATTACCCGTTTTGTCTTTTTTCCCTTAAGAGCAACCTTAGAGAGTATTTACAAAACTGAAGTTGAGCAAGTTGCTAAACCTGACTTATCGGAAAAACCATCTACTGCAGAAAAAATTCCTAAAGAAGAAAAACCGCCCTCCAAGAGGCAGGGGAAAGATGTATACCGTGAGCCCGTTGAATAGTGAATCAGCGTCTAGGGTTTAGGGTTTAGTATTTTATTTTAGTTTTATGTATCTGAAGTCTTACAAGGAATTAATAGTGTGGCAGAAAGCAATAGAATTAGTTAAAGAAGTTTACAGGTTTACCGAAGGTTTTCCTAAAAATGAAGCATATGGGCTTTCTATACAAATGAGGCGTGCCGCAGTTTCTGTGCCATCAAATATAGCTGAGGGTTATTTAAGAAAGAATTTAAAAGAGTATCTACAATTTCTTAGAATAGCTTATGGTTCTTCAGCTGAATTAGAAACTCAATTAATAATTGCTAAAGATTTGTACCAAAAAGTTAACTACCAAAAGGCAGAATCATTATTAGAAGAAGTTCAGAAAATGTTAAACGTAATGATTAAAAAATTAGAAAATTATAACTAAACATCTATCCCCTAAACCCTATACCCTAAGCAACTATGGAGTTTATTGTTCCGCAATTTATTGAACGGGAAACTAAAATCGTCGGCCCCTTCACTTTTAAGCAGTCAATTTTTCTGGGAATTGCCGGAGCCTTGACGCTTTTTCTTTATTTTGTTATTAAGTCTTTTTGGATTTTTTTGATTGTCGCTTTTTTCTTAATCGGCGGGGCTCTGGTTTTAACTTTTTTAAAATTCGGGGGTAATTCCTTACCGAACGTGCTTAAAAATTTTTTTGTTTTTTTCAGCCAACCTAAAGTTTATCTCTGGCACAGAAAAGCCATTTCCCCAAAAATCTTAAAAAAAGCGCCGCCTCCAAAAGAACAAGCCAAAGAGGAATCAATTTTAGAGGTGGCTGGGAAAAGCCATTTGGAGAAACTGCATGCTATTTTAGAAAGCAAAACCAAATAAAGCCATGGCAAAAAAAAGCGCTCAGGATTTTTTAGAATTTGAACAAATCAGAGAAGGAATAATTATCTTAAAAAACAAAGCCTTAAGGGCGATACTGATGGTCTCGTCTTTGAATTTTGCTTTAAAATCAGAAGATGAACAGAATGCAATTTTGTATCAGTTCCAGAATTTTTTGAATTCTTTGGATTTTTCCTGCCAGATTCTGATTCATTCACGGAGAATTAATATCGTTGGTTATTTGGATAAACTTAAAAAAATTGAAGAAAAAGAAGACAACGAATTGCTTAAAATACAAATTGCTGAATATCGAAAATTTATTGAATCGTTAATGGCGGGCGGTTCCATTATGCGCAAAATCTTTTATATTGTTGTTCCTTTTACGCTTTTGGAAAAGCAAGAAGGCGCTTCAGAAAAAAAACAGAGATTTTCAGCTAAAATTCCTGTTTTAACCGAAGAGGATTTCCAAAGATGCAAGATTCAGCTTTTACAAAGGGTAGAATTTGTCGCTTTGGGGCTAAGAAGATGCGGCCTCCAGGCCGTGCCATTAACCACTCCTGAATTAATTGAGCTTTTATGGGGTTTTTACCACCCCTTGGAAGCAGAAAGCGGTTATTATCCAGAAATCCCGCCCGAGTTAACAACATGATAAAAATACCATTACCATTTTTAAAAAAGAGGTCTAAAATCCCGGAAAAAATTTACCAGGAAGAGGTTATTACGGCTGGCGATATTATTTCTCCTTCCTCAATTGAGATTGGCCAAAATTATTTCAAAATCGGCGAAAGATTTGGTAAAACTTATTTTATTTTTTCCTATCCGAGATATTTAAGCACGGCTTGGTTGTCTCCTGTAATTAATCTTAACTTTTCCATGGATGTTTCTTTTTATTTGCATCCCCTGGAAAGCGAAAAGGTTTTAAAGCAATTGAGGAAAAAGGTAACGGAAATTCAGGCAGAAATTACGGAAAGAGAAGAGAAAGGTTTAATCCGCGACCCAACCATACAAATTGCTTACCGTGATTTGGAAGAATTAAGAGACAGGCTCCAGACCGCCCAGGAGAGAATGGTTCGCTTTGGTCTTTATGTCACAATTTATGGCGAAAGCGAGAAAGAATTAAGAGAAATTGAAACAACCTTGCGTTCTATTCTTGAATCCCGTTTAATTTATATCAAACCGGCTCTCTATCAACAAAAAGAAGGGTTTATTTCCTGCTCTCCTTATGGCATGGACCAGCTTCTTGTCTCCACTATGATGAACACGGGAACCCTGTCTAGCGTTTTTCCATTTGTTTCTTTTGATTTAAGCTCTAATGAGGGAATTTTGTACGGGCTCAACAACCACAATATGTCTTTGGTACTGTTTGACAGATTCGCTTTAGAAAACGCCAATGCCACGATTTTTGGCGTGTCGGGCTCGGGAAAAAGTATAAAAGGAGAAGAACCAGTATTAATAAAAAAAGATGGCAAAATCCAGTTAGCCAAAATCGGCCCTTTTGTTGAAAAATTAATCAAAAAGCACGGCGCTAGCCGAATTGATGATGAATTAGAAGGAGTAATTAATCCAGAAATTGAAGTTTATAGTTTTAATAAGGATTTTAAGGGAGAGTGGTCAAAAGTTAGCCTGGCGGCGAGAAAGGAAGCGCCTAATACTTTCTACAAATTTATCACTCGCAGCGGCAGGAAAATTACAACAACCGGCGACCACAATATGTTGGTTCTAAAAAATGGAAGGGTGATAGCGGCGAAAAGTTCTGAAATTAAAGAAGGAGAGTATATTCCTTTACCCAGAAACGTTTCTAGTAATATAAAATCACCAGCATTTTTGAATCTTTTACGATTACTTAGAAATTCAAAATATATTTATGTTAAAGGAGCTGAAGATTTAATATTTAAGAATTACAAGAAATTAAAATCAGCAGGGGTTTCTAATCAGTCTAATGATTACCTCGCTACCTATAAAAGAGGGATAGCTATTCCTATAAGATTTTTTTGGAAAATTCTTAAATGTTTAGAAATTAATCCAGAAGATACACGGCTTACAACTTTGTATTTAACCAACCAAAAAAGAAAAAAGAAAGCTAATATTCATTTTCCAATTAACAATGATTTTCTGAGATTGGCAGGATTTATTACCGCAGAAGGAAATGTTTATAAAAATTATGTACAAATAAGCAACCTTGATAAAGAAATTTTAGATTCTATAAAGTTTTCTTTGAAAGAATTAACACTCCCTTCTTATGAACAGAGGACTAAAAGGAAGGGAAAGGAAAGGATTGAAGGTATTTTAATTAAAAATAGAATATTTGCTGAAATTGTAAAAAACTTGGGAGGAGATGAGGATTGTCAACAAAAGAAGGTGTGGCCTTTCCTTTTTAATCTGGAAAAAACAGAGATGGCCCAATACCTATCGGCGTATTTTGAAGGAGATGGCGGAGTAAATGTTAAAAATGCTGCGGTTTTTGCGACCTCTAAATCTAAAAGGTTAATTTCAGAAATAGCATACCTGTTTTATTATTTTGGGATTGTCGCTAGGGTTGTAAAATCGGAGGTTAGAAAGAAAAGATTTGGGAAGAAAAGAATTTATTGGGTAATAAAAATATCAGGGCAAGAGAATTTAAAAAGGTTTGCCGAAAGTATCAATTTTGTCTCAAAACAAAAACAGAAACAGCTTTTAAAAATTATCAAGGGAAAAAGCAACACTAATGTCGATTTTATCCCCGGACTACAGCCGATCTTTAAAGAAATTCACGAACTCTTTTCTCCTCAACTTCATAACTGGCGGCAACTTGCAGATTGGAAGAACGGAAAGAAAAAGCCTTCTCCACAAGAATTGCTAAAAATAATTAATATAATTGAAGAGAAAATACAATATTTTAAAGATTCGGATGCCACCTTTAGGGTGTTAAATGAGCTTCCCAAATTAGCCACAATAATTAACTTGGGAAAGAACAGTGAAGGTTTAGATAAGAAATTGCGACGAACCCTTGGTGCAAGTTGGCGAATAATGAAAAACCAGAAATTCAAACCGCTTTCCCAAAATGCTCTCAAGGCAGTAAACACAATCAATAGGAGCAATTATTCGCTAACCGAATTAAAAGAAAGGGTTCATTCAGGGTTTAAAGAATTAGATTTGCCGGTAAAATACTATAGCCGGGCATTGGAACCTCATTATCTTCAAAAAAATACTCGGTACGAAACCCTCCAAAGATCTGCCCGGTTCGTTTGGCAGAATTATCAGGATATTCTAACAAATAAAGTTCCTCGGGTTGAAGAGAAATTAGCACAGCTTAAAATTTTAGCCAATTCTGATCTTTTTTGGGATCCGATTGTTAAAATCACAGAAATTGAAAATAAAAAAGAAAAATATGTTTATGATTTAACTGTTGACAATGAAGTGTTTTTGGCTGGACAAGGCGGAATGTTTGTCCACAATTCTTACGCTATCAAATTAGAAATACTTCGTTATCTTATGCTTGGCGTGGACTGCATAATCATTGATCCGGAAAACGAATATAAATTTTTAGCGGACGCGGTCGGCGGCTCTTTCTTTAATATCTCTTTGTCTTCTCCTCACCACCTTAATCCTTTTGACTTACCTTTGCCCCGGGAAGATGAAAGCCCGCAAGACGTTTTAAGGTCAAACATTATTAATCTCGTAGGTTTGTTAAGAATAATGTTGGGCGGTCTCTCTTCGGAAGAAGATAGCATAATTGACCGCGCTCTGGTAGAAACCTATGCAGCCAAAGATATTACTCCAGAAACCGACACTAAATTCTGGGGAGAAAATACTCCCATAATGTCAGACCTTGAAGAGATTCTTTCCACCATGGAAGGAGCCGAATCTCTGGTCAGAAGACTGCAAAAATTCACCCGGGGGGTTTATGCTCAATTTTTTAACCAGCCTTCCAACGTTAACATTTCCAACAGATTTGTTGTTTTTGGCATTCGCGATATGGAAGACGAATTAAGACCGATGGCAATGTTCATCGTCTTAAGGTATGTTTGGAAAACAATCACTTCGCAGTTGAAAAAAAGGATTTTGGTGGTGGATGAGGCTTGGTGGTTAATGAAAACCGAAGACGGAGCCTCCTTCCTATTTGGCACGGTTAAAAGAGGAAGAAAATATTGGCTGGGAGTGACTACCGTTACTCAAGACACCAATGATTTTATGAAATCAGAGTATGGCCAGCCAATTATCACCAA
>Ga0100394_1004536_pt1 | contig 11339 bp, 13 predicted proteins | sample CryGeymeta201518_FD_81549 | JGI IMG/M metagenome (GOLD analysis project Ga0100394, IMG submission 81549) | Groundwater microbial communities from Crystal Geyser aquifers in Utah, USA - Crystal Geyser metaG 2015-18 | ecosystem: Environmental > Aquatic > Deep subsurface > Groundwater | place: USA... | reverse complement strand
TTTGATTGAAAGATTATCTCTTCGTTAGTTACCTTATCCAATATTCTTGCTTCAGTTATGCTTTTCAACAATTTAATTATTCTTGCCAAGGATAATTTTGTTTTTAATTCCATAAACTTACCAACAGCTAAAGCCATAAAACAGATAAGGATATGTGACTTAACCGCCTCGACTTTATGATGATAAATTGGCCTCATTTTAAGATCTGATTTTGCCATACGAAACGATTTTTCTACGTGCCAGAGATTATGATAATGCTTGATAATTGTTTTGTTTTTTAATTTGTAGAGATTAGTGTAGTAGCCTTTAATTCCCAGTAACATTTTGGTTTTTTCAATGAGTTCCTTATTAATTTCTGTTTCCGATTTCCCTGAAGTTTTTAAAAATTTATTTTTCTTTGATATTTTTGAAGGGTTTTGTAGAAGTATCCTTGCTTTTTTTATTTGTTTTTCCATTTCATATTTGTCTTTATGATGTCTTTTAATGGAAAAATCACAGATCAAAAAGCCACTCTCTGTTTTTATTCTGGTCGTTCTTCCATCTTGTCTCTTTAATCTTTTAGCTATCTTTTTTTGGAGATCGGACTTTAAATTACTGAGTCGGGCACCAACGATGTAATTTAAATCATTTTTAAGAAGATTCTTAACATTCTCTTTACTTATCATGGCAGCGTCAGCTACCACTGTTAGATTCTGAATCTTGTGCTTGGTTTTAAAGTTTACGATTGACGGAAGAAGGGTGCGACCTTCAAATTTATTGCCTTCAAAGACCTCAATTGCAACTGGAAAACCATCACCTTCAACAATTAACCCGATGATGATTTGAGGCTGATTAAATTTATTATCTTTTGAAAAACCGCATTTCCGTAAATTATCTTCAACAAATGCTTCAAAGTAGAGAGTGGTGACATCATAAAATACGATTGAGAAGTCAAAACTCAAATTCTTTTTGGCAAATTCAATTGTTGCTCTTTCAACAGTATCTTTAAGAGAAGTAAAAGATTTCAACTGCCGATAAACATCGGTTACTTCGTATTTAATTCCAAAAAATTCATCAAGAAGTTCAAGAGAGTGAAGTTTAGATGAAGGCTCAATAATACGGATTAGTACGAGGTCAAGGAGAATTTTGTTTTGTAGCCTTTCAAATCCAAACAATCCAAATACTTCATTTATTATTTTATATACAAATGAATATCTGAAGCCCAGATATTCTGATCTATCAACTTGAAGGATTTTGCCTGTTTGTTTTACATTCAAGACATCAAAAAGACCTATTTGTTTGGTGATTTTTTGAATATATTCCCGAGCTTTTTTCTCCAGAAGAAAAATATCTTCTTTAGTTTTTGCACTACCAATATGTTTTACGATAATTGTTTTTCTATTTACGTACTTTACAACCTGAATAGAGCGAGATGACGAGGAAGTTTTAACTTTTCTTATGTAAAACATGTAATAATTTTACCCCGTAGTACGACAAAAATGATTTCCTTTTGTTATTTTCAGCATTAGCACAACCCGATGTTTTTTACAGTTGACATTTTGCAGAAGTCAGGTGACAAAAGAAGAGTTGGAAATGAAAAAAGAAAAGTTAGAAAAAAAGCTTGCAATGGTTAATAAATTACTTAAAGAAAAAAAGTAATTTATTTGAAGCGCTTTAAATACCCAAGCTCGCCTTGGGTATTGTTTTGGAATTTAGCTAATAGTTATTTACAAATTTGGATTATTACTTCTTTTCTACTTCTATTGCACTTACAGATCCGGCAGAATGCAGCAAATTCATTTCTAAAATTTTTAAAAATAGAATCTATATTAGCAAGAGAAAGACAAAATAAAAGTGGTGTTCACCCGAGATTGGAAATTGCCGATAAAAAAACTGTTAGATTGATTCTCAATTTAGCCATGGAGTTTATTCAAAACTGCATTCAAAATTAATTTTGGTTGACTTTCACAAAGAGATTGGGAAAGTAATGGGAATAACCGGAAGCCGTGCCGCTGTCTTATCAAACCATATTGTCTTTAAAATTGAATATCAAAAACGATGGAGAATCAGTAATGAGTTAAAAAATCTAATTAAAAGATTAAAGAAGTAATATAAAATTATTGTTTTTGTGCCCTTTTTTTATACTGCACTGGTTCTAAAGTTCCTCCTCCACAACGATTACAATCAAATTATAAATAGATCCCGACTCAGTCGGGATCGTTAACAGATTTTAATGTGGGTGCGGATGGAATCGAACCATCGCTCTGTTCTTTATCAGAGAACTGTTTTACCATTAAACTACGCACCCTAAAAAGGCATAAAAATTATAGCATATTGTTGCAAGGTTTTATATATAATGAAGTTATGCTTTACTTTTCAGAAATTGTTGGAAAAAAAGTTTATACAGAAGACAATATTCATGTAGGATATTTGGAAGACCTGATATTTTTGGTCGCGGAAAATCCGATTGTAACTAAAATTGTTATTAAAGACAAAGCAAATCAAAAATTAATAATCTCTACTGATTATTTACAAAAAATTAACAAAATTATACGAATAGAAAAAGAATTTTTAGTAACAAGTCTGGAGGAAAATGAACTTTTTTTAGTGAAAAATTTACTTGATAAGCAAATCATTGATTTGAAAGGAAACAAAATTGTTAGAGTAAACGATGTAGCTTTGCAGGATAAAGAAAAATTATCAATTGCCGGCGTAGATGTTGGTTTTTTGGGGATATTTAGACGGCTTCGAATTGGAGCCGATAATTTTTATAAAATTGCTTCTTTGTTTAACATAAAACTAGCTTCTCAATTTTTATCGTGGGCTGATATTCAACCCTTAGAATTAATTCGAGGCAATGTTAAACTTCGAAAAAAAGAGGAAAAATTGGAAAAAATCAGACCAGAAGATTTGGCTGATTATTTGGAAAAAACCAACGTAATAAACGCAAGAAAATTTTTAAAGATTTTGGACACAGAAAAAGCAGCTGAGGTAATCGGAAATTTGAACATCAATTATCAAACAGCTCTTTTTAAACATTTTCAAACAGAAAAAGCCGCTAAGTTAGTATCATTCTTAGATCCTGACGAAGGGGTAGATGTTCTTTTAACTTTATCGAAAAAAAAGCGGGATGAAGTAATAGAAAAATTAAACCCACAAATGAAAGCGAAAATTCTTTATCTTCTGAATTTATCAAAAGAACCAATCGGAGCTTTATTAACAACTGAATATTTAACGGTTGGCCCCGAAGACACGGTTCGCCAAGTACTCGATAAAATAAAAAAGGAAACAGTAGATTTTTCTTCATTGTATACTGTTTACATTGTTAATAAGGAGAAACAGTTGACAGGGGCCGTAAGTTTACAAGAAATTTTAAGAAAGGATCCAGACATTCCTTTATACAAGTTCATGACCCAAAATTTAGTTGTCATTCATTTGACAACGCCGGTTGAAATAGCTATGAAAAAATTATTAAAATATCACTTGTCATCGCTTCCCGTTATTAATCAGGAAAAACGTTTAGAAGGGATAGTAAATTTTGATGATATTACAAATTATGTTCTTGAGAGGATTAAATAATTATATGAAAAAATTAATTGTGGTGGCAGATCTTGCTTTTGATGCTCTTTCTCGAGCGGAAATAAAAATTGCCGTCGAGGGTTTTTTAAAAGATTCAAATACTTCAAATATTAGTTTTGTTGGCTCGACTCCTTCAACAATTCATACGGGTTTTTTGGTTAATCAACTGGTTGAGGATGTGGAAAGATACGGAAGGCCTTTAGAAACGGTGATTTTTCAAAATACCGATCCCCGCCTCCATTCTACGCAAAGTATTGAAAAAGCAGAAGGAGCTAAGCCGGTAATAATTAGATTAAAATCGGGGATCCACTTACTTGGTCCAAATTCGGGCTATGATTTTTCAATGATTAAAAATAGAATTGATGAATTATTTATTTATAAAGGGCTTAACGAAAAAGGTCAGTTTCATTCCCGAGATTTATTTTCAAGATTATCTGCCCACTTAATGGATTATATGGAAGATGAATTGGAATTAGAGGAAATCAACACAAATATAATTCCTGAACTTAACCAATTTTATATCGGTCATATAGATAATTTTGGGAATATTAAAACAACCATAGTCGAAGAAGATTTTAAAGGTAAATATGAATATGGCGAAATAGTTAGCATAAAAATAAATCAAATAGTGAAAAAAGCAAAGTATGTTCCTAATTTATTTGGAGACGTTCTGGGCACATTAGTTGTATATCCTGGTTCTTCAGGAAAAAAAGATAATCGATTTTTAGAAATCAGCATTTGGAGACACTTCACCGAAGACAAGCCAACCACCGGCGTTGACGAATTTAATTCTCCAAAGATTGGAAGTGTGATTGATTTTTAGCATTTTCAATGCTATTGTTTCTCTATGGGAATGACTAACGTCCAATTGAAAATTAAGAATCCTCGGGACCCAAAACAAGAGTATGAAGGAAGATTCTTAGTTGATAGCGGAGCGACTTATACTGTAGTACCGGCAGATATATTAAAACGTTTAGGAATCAAACCTCAACGAGAAGAAGAGTTTTCGTTGGCAGATGGGTCCATAATCAAGCGTAAAGTAGGAAGTGCTTTATATGAGTTTGAAGGAAAAGAGTCCGCTGCTCCTATTTTATTTGGTGAAAAAGGAGATACTTTATTGCTTGGGACATTTACATTGGAAGCACTGGGCTTAACATTGAACCCATTATCCCGCACGCTACATCAAGCTATCCTACGGATGTAATTTTCCTGACTTGTTCATTTGAATTAGAACCTTAAACAGGTCGGGCTTTGCGTCTCTTCATCAGTTTGGAGTCGATGACGGAGCGACGTAGAACGGTCATCGCTTCAGCCCTCTCTTTTTCATCAGTAGATTTGGATAAAATAAGCTTAGCTTCCTCGACAGCTTTACTAGTTAAATTCTTATCTATTTCGTTTTGACCGTAGGCGCGGGAAACTAAAACAGTGACCGTTTCCCCGTTGGTTTCCAGGTATCCCCCACCGATGGCCAGATCATCTTCATTTCCAGCGCTTTTAATTTTAACTATTCCTTCAATAAGAAGTGAAAATAGATGAGCGTGGTGAGGAAGAATAGTAATTTCACCATCGGCAGTTGGTACGGTCACAGAACTAACTTGTTTATCGATAACGATTTTGCGGGGAGTTATAACTTTTAGCCTTAGAGCATTCATTTAAAAATTTCTAATTTCTAATTGACCTAATTAACCTAATTAAATCCCAAACTCCAATTGTTCATTGGTTATTTTTTAGATCAATTAGAACAATTAGAATAATTAGGTTAATTTACTTTACTTCTTCTATCCCTCCCACCATATAAAAATTCATTTCTGACTTGCTATCGTGTTTGCCTTCTAAAATTTCTTTAAATCCCCGGACGGTTTCGGCAACAGGGACGTATTTGCCGGCTCTTCCCGTGAAAGGCTCGGCAACGAACATCGGCTGGGTTAAAAATCTTTGAATTTTTCGGGCTCGGGAGACTGTCAGTTTATCTATTTCAGACAGTTCTTCCATTCCAAGGATGGCAATAATATCCTGAAGATCCTTATACCTCTGCAAAGTCTTTAAGACATTGCGAGTTACCTGATAATGTTCCTCTCCAACAATATCGATATCAAGAGCTCGTGAAGATGAAGTTAATGGATCAATGGCTGGATAAAGACCTTGTTCAGATAAAGCTCGCTCAAGCGTAATTGAAGCGTCAACGTGGGAAAAGGTCGCCACTGGCGCCGGATCGGTATAATCATCGGCCGGTACGTAAACCGCCTGAATTGATGTGATGGAACCTTTATTGGTTGATGTAATTCTTTCCTGCAAGGCGGCCATTTCTGATGCTAAAGTTGGCTGATAACCTACGGCTGATGGAATTCTACCAAGGAGCGCGGAAACCTCACTTCCCGCTTGAGCAAAACGGAAGATGTTGTCAATAAAAAGCAGAACATCCATGTTTTTCTGATCTCGAAAATATTCAGCCATGGTTACTCCGGTTAAGGCGACGCGAAGTCTGTTTCCAGGCGGCTCATTCATTTGCCCGAAAACTAATGATGTATTTTTTAATACTTTAGTTTCTTTCATTTCCAGCCAAAGGTCATTTCCTTCTCGCGTTCTTTCTCCGACTCCGGTAAATACAGAAACACCGTGATGATTTTTAGCAACATTATGAATCATTTCCTGAATCAAAACAGTTTTGCCGACTCCCGCTCCTCCAAAGATAGCCACTTTTCCGCCCTTAATAAATGGGGCAATCAAATCGATGACTTTAATTCCAGTTTCAAAAATTTCTTGGTTCACGGATTGCTCGACTAATTTTGGCGGAGAAGCATGGATAGAAGAACTGAATTTAGATTTAATTGGTCCCAATTCGTCGACCGGTTCACCCAGTACATTCATAATTCGGCCCTGTGTTGCTTCTCCTGTTGGAACGGTAATTGGTTTACCGGTATTTGAGACTTTCATTCCGCGGCTTAATCCAAAGACGTTAGCCATAGCAACTGCACGTACCAAACCCTCTCCAAGAATCGCCTCAACTTCAAGAACAATTTTGCCCAATTTTTTTTCCTCAATAAAGAGTGCATCGTAAATTTTTGGAGTTTCGTTCTCTTTGAATTTAATATCAACAACCACACCCCTGATCGAAACGATATTGCCTGAATTCATATAAATATTATAAAAATTATAAAGATTATAACCGTTAATTTGACTCGACTGACTCTTTGGCTGTCACCATATCCAGTAATTCACTGGTAATTTTTTCCTGTCTGATTTTATTTCTAACCATAGTTAGGTTGTAAATTACGTCGGTTGCATTGTCAGTAGCATTTTTCATGGCCATCATTCTCAGAGAATGTTCTCCGGCCTCGCTTTGAATTAAAGCAAATCTTAATTTTTCTTCGACAAAACTTCGAAGCAATGAATCAATAATCTTTTTTGGATTTGGTTCAATTAAATATTCGGAAGTTTTTTCTTGACCTAACTCCATTTTTATTGGTAATAAAGTTGTGACGACTGGATTAGATTGAATGGTCGATACAAACAGATTATGGTAAAGTTCAATCTTTTTGTAAGTTCTATCTAAATATTTATTCAAAGCAAATTCAAAAAGAGCAGAAACATTATTCAGTGGAACATTAGAAGAATAGTCGGCCATAATATTTGCAGAAAATTTACTCAACAAGTTAGCTTTCTTCCCAACAATAATAAAATCGGTATTTTTAAAATCGGTATTTTTCACAATAAAACGCAATAAATTAAAATTAAAACTTCCGCAAAGACCTTTGTTACTGGCAACAACAATGGCCAGGTTTTTTCTCTCTATTTTATCTTCAGGAAAAGCAATCAACGGTGAAAGAGACGGATCTATCTTCGGACTGACGGCGCGAATTATATTTTCAATTTCAGTTTGATAAGGTCGTCCGTCTATGGCAACCTGCTGGGCCTTTTTCATTTTTATTGCAGATACCAACTGCATGGCTTTGGTAATTTTTTTGACGTTAGTCACTGATTTAATTTTTTTTCTAATTGTCCGTATATTCATAAATCTTTAATTAATTTCTCTAATTCCTTGCCGTCTTTTTCATCCATGATTTTATTTTTGTTAATCTTCTCCAACCATTTCTTTCCTTTTAATTTTAGTGTTTCTAATAATTTTGTTTCAAATTTTTCGATTTCATCAATTGGTAGTTTATCTAAAAAACCATTACTGGCGGCCCAAAGAATAGATACTTGTTCTGCCAAGCTTAGTGGTTTATTTTTCTTTTGTTTTAATATCTGGGTAACTTTGGCACCTCGATTTAAGAATTTTTTCGTTTCCTCATCCAATTCAGATTCAAATTGAGAAAAAGCGGCCAAATCACGATATTGGGCCAAATCAAGTTTTAATTTACCGGCGACTGCTTTCATAGCTTTTGTTTGAGCATTGCCACCGACTCTCGAAACTGAAAGCCCAACGTTAATAGCGGGTCGAATCCCCGAATTAAATAAGTCGGTTTCCAATGAAATTTGTCCATCGGTAATTGAAATGACGTTAGTTGGAATATAAGCTGACAAATCACCATCCAAAGTTTCAATTATTGGAAGAGCTGTAATTGATCCGCCTCCATATTTTTTATCAATACGGCAGGCTCGCTCTAGTAACCTTGAATGGAGATAAAAAACATCGCCTGGATAAGCCTCTCTTCCGGCTGGCCTACGAAGTATCAAAGACATCTGTCGATATGCCCAAGCATGTTTAGTCAAATCATCGTAAACTACCAAAACGTCCTGGCCTTTATCCATAAAATACTCCCCTATTGCTGAAGCTGTGTATGGCGCCAGATATTGCATAGCGACCGAATCAGCAGCCGGGGCATTAACAACAATAGAATATTTATCGGCCCCATGTTTTTTCAAAAGTTCAACAATTGCAGCGACTTTAGAATTTTTTTGTCCAATCGCACAGTAAATACAAACAACATTTTCGCCTTTTTGATTTAATATGGTATCAATTGCAATTGTAGTCTTACCGGTTCCCCGGTCACCAATGATCAACTCTCTTTGTCCTCGACCAATTGGAATCAAAGCATCAATGGATTTAATTCCTGTCTGAAGGGGAACATTAACAGGTTGTCTTTTAACAACTCCTGCGGCAATTTTTTCAACAGGATAAAGCGTTTTTGATTTAATAGTGGCTTTACCGTCAAGAGGCAATCCAAGAGAATCTACCACCCGACCAAGTAAGCTTTCCGAAACGGGAACAGAAAGAGTGTATCCTAAAGCTTTAGCACGGTCTCCGGCAGCAATGCTAGTATAATCGCCCAAAATTATTGTCCCAACTTCGTCCTCGGTCAGATCAATTACATAACCTAATACATTTTTTTTGAATTCAATTAATTCACCGTAGGCAACCCGATCTAGGCCCTCCAAAATAACTACACCATCCTTGACTTGAGAAACTATACCGGTTTCCTCGGTCTGAATTTTTGGTTTATTTTTTAACTCTTTTTCAAGAGTCTTTAGATATTCATCAATCAATTTCATATAATGTATTAGATAATTTAGATAACGATCCCATAAGGGACAAATCAATTGTTTTTGATCCGACTTTAATAATAATTCCGGCGATTATTGATTTATTAACCTGGTAATCTGCTTGACTCCAATTCAAGTCTGAAAATTTCTTCCCCAAAACCCGTTTTTCGTCGACCCCAAGAACATCGGCGCTCATTACAAGCACACGATTCTGTTCTTTTTGGATATTCTCCAGTAAAAAACTTTTTAGATCTTTCTTTAGTTTTGGATTAATTTTCATTTAATTTTTGTGTCATCCCTGGATTCCCGCCTTCGCGGGAATGACAAAACATATAATTAGTTAATATCGATTCTACCTTTATAATCTTTAATAATATTCCCGGTAATTTTTTTTCTCGACGATTCGTCCAGACTGTATTTTAAAGTGTTCTCAACAATCATCAAACTTGTTTTAATAATTTTATCTTTGACTTCTCGATATAATAAGTTCTTTTCTTCTTCCAACAACTTTTTATTTTTATCCTTAATTTCGAGTGCGTCAACTTCTGCTTGTTTAATTAAATCGGCTCTCATAGTAGCCGCCTCTTTTTTTGCCTCAACAAACAGGACATCAAACTCTTTTTTCATCTTCTCTTTCATCTTTCTTTCGGCCTCTATTCCGGCTTCTTCACTTTTTTTAAGTTTTTCTAACATTCTATTCTTTTCCTCTTCATTTTTTCTTTCTTGATTCAAAAATCCGGTAAAAGGTTTAACCATAAATTGTTTGACCAAAATGAAAAACAAAATAAAGTTGATCATTTGAGCCAATAATAATTTTCCATCTATTCCTAAATTTTCCATTGAGAAAATATAATTTTTATAATAATTATAATCGTTATAACGATTATGCAAACTTAAGGATTAACGCTACCACTAATGCGTAAATAGCAATAGCTTCTGCGAACGCTAGAGCTAAAATCATTGTGGTACGAATCGCTGATTCGGCTTCTGGATTTCGTCCCAAAGCTTCAACCGCTTTACTTCCAATCATTCCGATGGCATAAGCCGGTGCAACCGCTCCAACAGCGATTGAAATAGCAACTGCTAAAATCTTCATTGTTTCTGCTGTCATAAATTAAATCACCCCTTTCGTTAACTAGAAATTAGTTTTCTAACCTCTATTTTCTACTTTCTATTACTACGAAACTATTTTCCAACAACCATTTTCTAATTCAGTGGTGCTCTGCTATTGCTCCACTTAAAAATACGGCCGTTAGCATAGAAAATACAAGCGCCTGGACAAAACCAACGAAAATTTCCAAAGCAATAAAAGGAAAAGAGGCAAGAACCGGAACCAAAAAAGCAACAATTGTAAGAAGTACTTCTCCGGCAAAAATATTACCGAATAAACGGAAAGCGAATGAAAGAATTTTAGAAAATTCTGAAAGAATATCCAAAATTCCGACAAAAAATGATATAGGATCGGAAAAATTAAAAAATTTATGTAAGTATTTTTTTATCCCTAAAAACTTGATTGCGTAAAATTGAATTGAAAAAACCGAGATTATTGCTAGTGCCAAGGTTGTATTTAAATCGGCATTATTTCCTCTAAGTAATGGGACAAATACATGTTCTTCACCTTCTTTAACTTTGATAAGCAAACTACCAACTCCAGGCAAAAGTCCAAACCAGTTTTCGAGTAAGATATAAAAGAAAAATGCAAAAAGTAAGGGAAAAAAAACATTTGTTTTATCTCCAAGTACCGAATAAAACAAGTCGTATATACTTTTGACAAAAAATTTTATCAAATAATAAAAATTATCTTTTCTTTTTTGAGTTGATTGATGTTGGAAGTAGAGGGCTACAAAGACTGTTAAAAGAAAGACGATTGCCGATGCAATCATTGAGTTAGTGATAGCTAACCCGAATAGATGAAAAATTATTTCGGCTTTAATGCTGATTTTTGGCATCTTATTTAATCATTTTAAACAAATTGTAAATACTGCTTATCATCCCAAAAAAAATAAAAAAAACCGTAAAATATGGTTTAGTGTGAAATCTGTTATCTAACACCAAACCTATGATTACGCCTATTAATATTGGAGTGACTAAAGTGTAACCAACATTAATATTTAAATATTGCGAAAATAAATCTTTCTTGATCTTTGGTTTCTTGTCAAAATTTCGGTCCGTTTTCTTTAGATTTCCTCGTTTGTCAATTTCAAAATAATTATTTATCATTTTAACAGCCTCACATCATTTCGTCAATGGTTAATTACAAATTATAACAAAGACAGTCTTATTTAAGACTGTCTTTA
>Ga0100394_1004524_pt1 | contig 11353 bp, 6 predicted proteins | sample CryGeymeta201518_FD_81549 | JGI IMG/M metagenome (GOLD analysis project Ga0100394, IMG submission 81549) | Groundwater microbial communities from Crystal Geyser aquifers in Utah, USA - Crystal Geyser metaG 2015-18 | ecosystem: Environmental > Aquatic > Deep subsurface > Groundwater | place: USA... | reverse complement strand
TGCAATCCTCCCGATGTTTGGAAAGAAGGCAAAATTTAAGGAAAATCCGTTAGAGAAATATAATTTTAAAAAATATTATCTTACCCACGATCGTGATATAGATAATAAAAAACTTAATATTGAAATTAAAAATAAATCTCTTTGCCCACGTTTTACGGCCATTGTTATTGAGAACGTAAAAATTGGGCCATCACCGAAATTTATTACGGAAAGATTAATTGCTTGTGGGATTAAATCAATCAACAACGTCGTTGACGTATCAAACTATCTGATGTTGGCACTCGGTCAACCTGTCCATGTCTTTGATTATGGCCAGATAAAAGGAGCGACGATGATTATGGGAGAATCTAAAAAAGGTGAAAAAATTGTTACTTTGGATGAAAAAGAAGTTACTTTACAGGGTGGAGATATTGTTATGGAAGATGGATCCGGACGACTCATTGACCTTTGTGGAATAATGGGTGGATTAAATTCAGCGATCAGTGACAAAACTAAAAATGTGATTCTTTTTGTCCAGACTTATGACAAAGTAAAGATTCGAAAAACAACTATGACAACTGGAGTTAGGACAATTGCTGCAACATTTTTTGAGAAAGGACTTGATCCAGAAAGAGTCGAGCCAACCTTGGTTTATGGAGTGGAACTGCTAGAAAAATACGCACAAGGAAAAGTAGGATCAAAGATTTATGATATTCATCCAGCAAAACAAGAAAGAAAGTCACTAGTTATGAGTTATGAGTTATTTAGTAAGAAAATAGGAGTTGAAATACCCAAGAAAACGATTGTTTCAATTTTATTAAATTTAGGGTTTACTGTCTTTGACGCGCCAAAACAGGGTCTGACCCTCCCGGAGGGTCAGACCCTACAGATCACCATCCCATCATTCCGCACAAACGATATCGATATCCCCGAAGATATTATTGAAGAGGTTGCCCGTGTTTATGGATATCAAAATATACCCTCGGTCTTGCAGCCAATTGTTTATGTTAATCAGCCAAAAGAGATGGAAGACATATTTGTTTTCCAAAATCGCATTAAAATATTTTTAAAACATCTAGGTCTCAACGAAGTAATTAATTACTCAATGGTTTCCAAAGATCGGTTAATAGATTTTGGACTTGATCCAAAAGACCACTTGCGTCTTTCTAACACTCTATCAAAAGATATTGAATATTTAAGAACAAACCTAACTGTTTCGTTACTCAAAAATATTAAAGAAAATTCTGGTAAAAAAGACGTTTTAAGATTATTTGAAATAGCTAAAGTTTATTTTCCAACAAAAGAACATCTACCGAATGAAATCTATAAAATCGGCATAGTCACCAATACAGATTATTCTGATATAAAAGGAATAATTGAGGCGATCTATAAGGAATTAAATATTGACGATTTGTCCGTACCGGAAATTGTCGAAAAAAACGATGTATTCCTGGCCGAAATAGATTTCCAAACTTTAATTGATCATTATTTGTTGGTGCCAAAATACAAACCATTGCATCCATATGCCATAATCAAGTTAGATAAAACATTTGAAATCCAGCCTCATACAACCTACGCGGTTGTACGGCAAAAAGCCTTTATGTCAAAACTCTTACAGAAAATTGAAGTCGTCATGTTATATCAAAATAAACTCACTCTCCGTTTCTATTATTCCTCACCAAATCACAATATCACCGAAGAAGAAGCAAAACAGGAACTAAATGGGGTCTGACCCTAAAGGGACTGACCCTTTATGGAGTTGGAGTTGCATAATCCCAAGGCTTATCTACTCCAAACTTAATAGTCGACTCACCCTGCTTCTCTTTTTCATTAGTGGCTACGATTTGAAGTTCATAAACCCCCTCCAGAACAGCAATATTTTCATCAATATCCTTCTTATCTTCATTCCAGTTTTTGATTTCAGCACCGTTTAGTTTAACTTTAACATTTTTTAATTTATCAATAGATATAATTTTTGCCTTTATATTTAGATTTCCTGAAGAAACAGTTGTTTGATTTGACGGACTCTTGATAGAGACAATCACTGAGTCGGAAGAAGCATCCGAAGTCTCCGTCGGTGGCTTAAATTTATCATCTTGTTGACCAGCCCAGGAATTAATGGCTTCCTGCCAACGGTTCTTACCGTCAGTTGAAACTGGATCGCTTTCCGAAATAATAATAAAATCTTTCTCTTCATAATTACCACTTTTTATCTCAACTTCATTGGCAAGTTTTCCGTTAGCTTTTGATATTTTTATTTTCTTATACCAAGGTGAGATATCTTTTGGTTCAGATCCTTCAATAAAATATTCTGATCTGGTTGGATAACCGTCTTTTGGAAGTCCGCCCAAAAATGCATCGATTGTCAAAGCTTTGACTTTGTCCGGTTTATCCATTATTCCATCATCGTATTTTTTAAGTAACTCACGCATGATTCTGTACCAAATTGGGGAGGCTCCAGTAGCGCCGGAGGCAATTTTTGGATTCATTTTACTGTTATCATTGTTACCTACCCAAACTCCAACGGTAATCGATTTAGTGTAACCAACTGTCCAGTTATCCCGTTTATCATCAGTTGTTCCGGTTTTGACAGCGACCGTTTTTCCGGGAACATTAAGATAAGAATTGGGACCAAATTCCTCCATCCGGGCATTATTATCAGATAAAATATGGGAAAGTAAAAATGAAACCTCTGAAGAAAATACTCGTTTTTCCTGGGTCTTAACTTTTTTAAAAATATTTTTTCCTCTAAAATCAGTAATATCTCCAATTGAACTAACATCATGTTTCAAGCCGCCGGTTGCCAATACTGAATAAGCCGAAGTTAAATTAAGCAAAGTTGTCTCACCACCACCCAGAGTCAAGGAAAGTCCAAAACGTTTTAGATTTTCTGAATTTGGTGCAAATGTAGGCATTCCAAGATCGTTTAATTTGGTTAAAAAATCACGAACACCGAGTACTGCCAATGATTTAACAGCTGAAAGGTTGATAGAATTGCCAAGTGCAAATCTGAGTTGGACCGGACCTCTGAATTTACCGTCATAATTAACAGGAATATAATCCTCCGTGCCTTGATCGGGAAAGACCGTCTTGACATCCATAAATATTGATGAAGGAGTATAACCTTTTTCAAAAGCAAGTCCGTAAGTAAACGGTTTTAAAGTACTTCCAGGTTGACGTTGACCCAGTTCGGCCACATTAAATTTTCCAAATTTTTCATCATTAAAATCATAGGAGCCAACCATGGCCAGAATCTCTCCTGTTTTTGAATCAAGAACTACAACAGCGCCATTGGTGACGTTAAAGTCCTTTAATTTAGCAATTTCTTCTTTAACAATTTTTTCAGCGGTTTGTTGAACATCTAAAGACAAAGTTGTTTTAATTTTTACGCCTCGATCAATAATCTTTGATCCGTACTCGTTTTCAATTTGGTCCTTGACGTAAAAGACAAAATGAGGAGCTTCTATTAAAATCTTGGGGGCGCTAAACCTTGTCAATTCAACTCTTTTTAAGGCAGTATTTTCCTGTTCACGAGTAATATATCCATCTTCACGCATTCGACGAAGCACACTTTTTGTCCGATTTTTCCAAGCGTCGTTTTTTCCGATGAAAGGGGAATAAAGACTCGGGGATTGGGGCAATCCGGCCAGAATGGCCGATTCTGTCAAACTAAGATCTTTGACAGACTTTCCAAAATAAGCTTTGGCGGCCGTGCCAACCCCCCAGTAACTACCACCATAAGGCGCCTCATTCAAATACATAAGGAGTATTTCGTCTTTTTTGTATCGTCGTTCTACCTCAAAAGAAAGAATAATTTCTTGGACTTTGCGGGTTATTGTTTGACGATTAGTTAATAAAACATTTTTTATTAATTGTTGGGTAATTGTTGATCCACTCTGTAATCCTTTACCTAAAAACATATTAAAAACAGCTCTAATCATGCCAGTTTGGGAAAAGCCACCATGCTTATAAAAATTTTTATCCTCGATGGCGATCGTTGCCTCTCGAAGTGTCTTTGGAATCTCTTCAAAAGTTACCGGGACACGGTTTTTATCTTTATACATGTCATAAAGAACCTTGCCGTCGCGGTCATAAAATACAGTCGAGTAGCCGGTTTGAGCCGAAAGTTTAGAAGGCGAGGGCAGGTCCTTTGCATACCAGGCAAAGAGTATAAACAAAAAAATAAATCCTAAAATAACGGCCCCTGTCAAAAAAAACAAAAATTTAGCCAACAGTTTTTCTTTATCGTATTGAGAACGAAATCGCAACCGTTGAGGTAGATACATAGAGAAAGTATAGCAAAAAACGTAATATTGTTTATAATAAAGACTAATGAATAATTTCGAGCCAGGATTGACAAAATATAACACTGCGCCCCCCCCAAATGATTTCAAAAGAAAAAACTCTTGGGAAATAAAAGAAAGAGCTCTAATAAAAAGTGAAGATTTTACGCCTTTCAAATTACCAACTCACGATGACACTACAGAATTTAAAGAAGTGTCTGGTAAGGCGCGTTATTTAGTTGAAGAAAAACCAAATGTTGGAACGGGTGGAATGTCAAACGTTTTTAGAGGGTGGGATAGTCGTTTAGAAAGGTATGTTGCGGTGAAAGAGCTTTTACCAGATTGGTTAGATTCAGGTGAGTCATATAGAAATATTATTGAATTAGAAGCAAAGACTATCGAAAAATTAAAGAAAAATTTTCATCCCGGAATACCAAATATATATGATTATATTGAAACAAGATCTTTAGATGGTAGGATTCGACCATTATTAATTATGGAATTAATTGAAGGAGAAAGCTTATTTTTAAGATTGTCAGATGATGTCTAGCAACCATTAGCAATTTCAGAAATATCAAATATAATAACTCAGACGGCCGATACAGTTGATTTTATGAATGAAAATGATCTTATTCATAAGGACATAAAACCTAAAAATATTATTTTAAGTCAGCCTCATATTAAAATTATTGATTATGGTTCATCTTCATGGATTCCAGATGTGGATGCCGTAACCGCGTCGTATACGAGCCCAGAAACATATATTAATAATACAAAGGATGCAAGATCAGATGAATATTCTTTAGCAGCAACGGCGTATTCAATTTTTTTTGGTAATCCTCCAGATATTATAGAAAACCCAGAAATAATAACTGAAGCGCAATTTTATTCAAAAAACTTTAAATATAAAGTAAAAGATCTCGATATAACGAAATTAATAAATATTTTTAGAAAATCTTTATCAAAAAATCCAGACGATAGATACCAAACATCAACAGAATTTGCTCAGGCATTTTGCAAAATAATAAAAAATGTTGGGCTAAAAGATTAAAAACGGATAAATTATTCGCCATCAAATAAACTTATTAAGGTAATCCACATCTCTCTTGTAAGAATTCACGCTTTATTGAACGGTGAATCGTTCCACCACGCAAAACACAGTTTTTTGCCTAAAAAAAGCCATTGCATATATCAACAAAATAATCCCGTTTCTATACCCCAATTCTATATTTTTGTAGGTTATAAGCGGTTGACATAGTTTTTTAATACTAATAATCTTTAATTATTTATTTTTGATTGAAGATGTTTTTTATTAATAATTACTTCAATCGATCAAACGATTAAAGTATGGCAAGAATATCAAAATATAAATTACGGGATGATGTTTTGGAAAAATTGTTTGGATTATTTTTTGAAATTATAGGAAATCAAGATGATAAAAATGAATTTAATGAAATCATTAATGGAGTATTTTCCTATAACGAAAGGATTATGTTTGCAAAAAGAATTGCAATTATATATTTACTTTTAAAAAATATTGATTTCCATAATATTTGCATGGCTCTGAATGTTTCAACAGCTACAGTAGCAAAATTTAAGTTATTAATTATTGACAAACACGATGGACTCATTAAGGCATTTGATAATATAATTTTTCGTGATAAAACAAAAGAAATAATCGACGATTTTTTTAATACAATATTTGCGCCTGGAAAATATGGAGTTAATTGGAAACTGGCATGGGAAAGAAAAAAAGAAAGTGAAAGGAGGAAAAGATACGGAATCTAAACACTTCAACCGTTTAATCGATTGAAGTGTTTTACCTTAGAACATTTATAGTTTATAATCATAATAATTTATATAGATATTTATATCGGTATTAAATTATAAAGTAAAAGTATGAGAATTTCAAAAAATATTTTAATTTTTCTGTTGATAATTTTTTTTTCTTCTCTTAGCTTGAATTTTTCTACTTTGTTTAAGAACCTTAATAGTTATCTTTTGAAGAAATCTAATCGGGTTGAAACAACTGTAAAAAACATTGTTGATGGAGATACAGTTGACTCGTCCGATGGTGAACGATTGAGGCTTTATGAGATTAATGCGCCGGAATATCCCAAGGATTGTTTGGGAGTTGATGCAAAGGCACGAATGGAAGAGTTAGTTTTCAATAAAAAAATTCAATATGAAAAAATTGGAAAAGATAATTTCGGCAGAACGTTGGCATATATATTTGTTGATAAACTATTGATTAACGAAGCAATGACCGAGGAAGGTTTGGCTTATTTTCTGAAAGGGAAAACAGTCACAGAGAATTCCCTGTTGATTGAACAATCGCAGAACAAAGCAAAGTTGGCCGGGAGGGGAGTCTGGTCAAGTTTTTGTCAAACAAAAAAAGTCGGCTGTGATATCAAAGGTAATTATCGACCAGCTGATAATACAAGAATTTATCATACATCCGATTGTTATAACTATGATAAAATAACGATTAAACCGGGTACAAGCGATCGCTGGTTTTGTGATGAAGAAGAAGCCAAAAAACTAGGGTTTACAAAATCTAAAGACTGTCCAAAGTAAGCCTACTTCAATCGATTAAACGATTGAAGTGTTATAAACTATGAAAATATTTGGGAAAAAAATAAAACATAATAGCATTTGGAAAGTAATTATGATTGTTTCGTCTTTATTACTAATATTATCGTCCTTTGCACCATTATTTATTAGATGAAACATGAAAGATATTCTCATTGAATCTCTTCCTAATACTAGTTCGACCACTATCCGTAAATTTAAATTACTCGGCATCAATACCTACTTTGATCTTCTTAATTATTTTCCCACCCGCTACGAAGACTATTCATTAATAACAAAAATTAGCAAAATTCAGGTAGGAGAAATTGTCACGATTTCCGGAAAAATAATAGAAGCAAAAAATCAATACACTAGGTCAAGAATTACTATCCAAAAAGTTGTGGTTAGAGACGATACTGGTTTAGTTGAAATTAATTGGTTTAATCAGCCATATTTAATTAGAGTTTTAAAAATTGGCGAAAGTATTTCCGTAGCCGGATTAGTCAAACAGTTTGGTTCAAAAATATCAATCGAACCAAAGGAATATGAAATTGGTGAAAAAAGAATTCACACGGGAAGATTAGTTCCAATCTATTCTGAAAAAAAGGGCCTTTCCACAAAAACAATCCGTGAAAAAATGTTTTTGGTTTTGGCCGCCGTAGAGACGCAAAATTTTGCGTCTCTACATGAACCATTACCACCAGAAATAATTTCTTTTAATAGCCTTATTGATGAAGATGAAGCATATAGGCAAATTCATTTTCCTGATAATCAAGATTTGGCGAGCAGAGCTAGAGAGCGACTGGCTTTCGATGAACTATTTAATTTGCAACTAGCCAATAACCTGGTAAAAAAAGAATGGAAAAAAGAAAGAGTTGGTAATGTGTTTAAAATTACCGATTACCGATTACCGATTACCGATTTTATTACCAATCTGCCATTTAAATTAACTAATGACCAAAACAAAGTAATTGAAGAAATAATTTCCGATCTGAAAAAAACTGCTCCAATGAATCGTTTTCTGCAGGGGGACGTGGGGTCAGGGAAAACGGTTATCGCCGCAATTGCCTGTTATCTATCATATTTGAATGGTTATCAATCGATAATAATGGCCCCAACTGAAATATTAGCGCAACAGCATTTCAACACTTTCATTAAATTATTCCAAAGATCAAAATATCCAAAAATTGCCTTAATTACCGGCTCAACAAAAAAAACAAACAATAATAATGACATAATAATCGGCACCCATGCCCTATTAAACAAAAATTTAAAATTCAAAAAAGTTGGTCTCGTTGTCATCGACGAGCAACATCGATTTGGAGTAGAACAAAGAGCTCTTTTAAAAGAAAAATCTCTTAATCCTCATATTTTAACGATGACCGCAACTCCAATTCCAAGAACCGTTGCCTTGACGTTGTACGGGGAACTTGATTTAAGTTATATCGAAGAGATGCCTAAGGGACGTCAGATAATTAAAACTTTTTTGGTCCCAAAAGAAAAAAGAAGTAACGGTTACCAATGGATAAAAAAACAAATTAAAGAAAATAATGCTCAAGTATTTATTGTTTGTCCGCTGATTGAAGAGTCAGAATCAGAGACCTTAAAATCAGTAAAAGCTGTTAAGATTGAATTTGAAAATTTAAAAAAAATATTCCCTGAATTTAGGTTAGGTCTGTTGCATGGAAAAATTAAAAGTGATGAAAAACAAAAGATTATGTCTGATTTTAAAGACAAAAAAATAGATATTCTCGTTAGTACCCCGGTTGTTGAGGTGGGGATCGATATACCCGATGCAACTATCATGATTGTTGAGGGTGCTGAAAGATTCGGATTAGCTTCTCTTCATCAACTGCGAGGTAGAGTCGGACGCTCAGATAAACAATCGTACTGCCTTCTTTATTCGGAAAATTTAACAGAAAAAACCACCAAACGACTTAATTATTTTTGTAAAAACAATCTAGGTGTGAAATTGGCAGAATTTGATTTAGCAAATCGCGGAGCCGGTAATATATTTGGGACAGAACAACACGGGTTTGTCAATCTAAAAATTGCCAACCTAGCAGATTTTGAATTAATAAGTAGAACAAAAACGGCAGTTGAATACTTTGTGGGGAAATACAATATTAAGGATTGGGAAGGACTTGAAAAAGCAGTGCAAAAGTATAAGGGGGAGAGAATATCAAGAGACTAAAAGGACGCTCTTATTAAAGACAGTCTTAATTAAGACTGTCTTTATTTAAACGAGTTCGTTAAATTATAAATCGGGGTAATTACTGACATGACGAGGAATCCCACTCCAACTCCAAGGACTACCAATATCAACGGTTCTATCAAAGTGGTCATGGTTTTTGTTGCCATCTCCGATTCCATTTCAAAATATTTTGAAAGTCTAAATAAAGTGTCATGCAGGTTACCTGTTTGCTCTCCAACCTGGCTCATCTGAACCAAAATTGGTGGAAAAATTCCTTCCTGTTCGAGGGCCGTGCCCATTGATAGGCCTTTTTCCACTTTGTGACTAACGGTTAGAAAAGCTTGCTGATAAACAGAATTTTCGGTAGCGTCAACAACGATAGATAGTGCATCAAGAATTGATATCCCTGAGGAAATTAAAATTGCTAAGGTTCTGGTCGATTCAACAAGCGCCGAAACAGAAACAATCCGTCCAAATACCGGTAATTTTAAAATAAACTTATCAAAAGAACTTTTACCCACTTTTGTTGCTAGATATTTTTTAATAAAAAAAGAGGCTACAAAAATTAACACTAACACTAATGGCCAAAATTTAGCAGAAAAAGTTGAAACGGCTATTAAAATCTTTGTGGATAAAGGCAGTTCTACATTAAAATCTTTGTATAAACCCAATAATTTAGGCAAAACAAAAGTAATCATAATAAACATCACGACAAACATTCCTATTATTACTATTGCAGGGTAAACTAATGCTCCTTTTAACCTACTCTTAAATTCCCTCTCCTTTTCCAAATTATCCGCAAGCCTCAGAAGAATTTCTCCCAGCTTACCTGAAGCTTCACCAGATTTTACTAAGGAGATATATAGCTTAGAAAAATAATTTTTGTAATCGATTAAAGCAACAGAAAAAGAAGATCCGCCTTTTATTTTTGTATCAATATCTTCTATCATCTTCCTTAAAATTGGTTTTGGCGTTTGTCTTTTTAGAATTTCCAGTGAATCTATCAAAGTTAAGCCGGCATTAAGCATAAGAGCTACTTGGCGGGTAAAATCAACAGTATCATTAAAGTCAATCTTTTGAGTCAGGCCGTCTAAAAAAGAAAAATTATTAATTTTTACTTTTTCAACAGAAATAGGAAAGTAGTCATTTTTTTGTAGGAACTCGATAACGCTTCCAACGCTGGTCGCCTCAATTTTTTTTATTACAATTTTCCCGTTTTTTAAAGCCTTGTATTGGTAAAACATCTTTTCAAATTTCTAATTTCTAATTATTCTAATTGACCTAAATAATTTCTAAATTCCAATTTCCTAATTGGGACTTGGTTATTTTTTAGAAATTAGATCAATTAGGTTAATTAGGTTAATTTTCTTACCTGATCAGTCTAGCTATTTCCTTTGGCCTAATGGCATATGTCATAGCGGTTTCTTTTGAAATTAAGCCAGTTTGATAAAGTTTAAGTAGGTTTTTTTCAAATAGCAGAGATCCTTCGCTTTCTGATGTTTCCAAAATATTGCTAATTAAAAAAGTCTTCCCTTCACGAATGCTTGAGGCAACAGCTGCCGTATTGACTAAAATCTCCACTCCCGGAATCCGTCCGGCTTCATTTTGTTTAGGTAACAGTCTTTGGGTTACTATGATCTTAAGAACTGTTGATAGTTGATTTTTTATTTGATTTTGCTGATGAGGTGGAAAATTATCAATAATACGGTCAATCGATTCCGGGGCAGAATTAGTGTGCAATGTAGAGAAAACTAAATGACCGGTTTCGGCTGCGGTCAATGCGAGAGAAATCGTTTCATAATCGCGCATTTCACCAACTAATATTACGTCGGGGTCTTCTCTTAGGGCAGACTTCAAAGCAACTGTCCATGAATGAGTATCCTGATGAAGTTCTCGTTGAGAAATTATGGATTTATATTTTGGGTATACATATTCAATCGGGTCTTCAATAGTAATTATATGCCTAGCATATTTCTGATTAATCTCGTTGACAATTGAAGCAAGTGTCGTCGATTTTCCTTCTCCAGTTGGACCAGTCAGCAAAACAAGACCTTGGTGGAGATCGGCGCATTGATGAAGATAAGCAGGTAAAGAAAGTTGTTCTATGGTTTTGATTTTTGCTTCAATTAATCTAAAACTGCCGCACAATAAATTTTGTGCATAATAAAGATTGACTCTAAAACGGTTGTCATTAAGTTTATATGCTAAATCAATCTCTCTATTTGCTAACAAAATTTCTTGTTGTTCATGATTTAAAATTGAAATTAACATTTTTTCTACATTTTCAGTAGTAATAATTTCTAAGGTAGTTAATTGAAATAATTCT
>Ga0100394_1004512_pt1 | contig 11364 bp, 7 predicted proteins | sample CryGeymeta201518_FD_81549 | JGI IMG/M metagenome (GOLD analysis project Ga0100394, IMG submission 81549) | Groundwater microbial communities from Crystal Geyser aquifers in Utah, USA - Crystal Geyser metaG 2015-18 | ecosystem: Environmental > Aquatic > Deep subsurface > Groundwater | place: USA... | reverse complement strand
GAGAAGTCCGCGAAGGTCGGCATCGGGGCGAAGCGCCTCAAAGCGGCCTGGGACGATGATTACCTCTCGAAGGTGCTGTCGTCAGCATGAAGCTACGGGCGGCGATTTCGTGCGATCGCCCTGCACAGCCGGTCAACGCCCCACATGAGCGCGCCAAAACTCCCGGTGCCCATCACGATACCGCAATGGGTGCGAGAGAGGAGGAGGTCACATCGGACTCGCTGCGAGTCCGCCGTCCAACCAGTTCCTACGCTGGAATTTCAGGTCAAATCATGATCGGCGAGGCATGACATGCTCCGTGACCACCCCGGCAGGCCAGAAGCACACCGTGCGCGGACTCACAGAGTCCGAAAGGCGCAAATAATGGACTGAAACTCCAAAGATCAAGAACGGTGTTGACGTCTTGCTGACCGGAGGAGTATAAGGGACTGACTTCCCGGCAGCAATACCTAAATGACGGGGAGGACTGCGAAGAAGAGAGGGGGATGACATGAGGTCTTTGATAGTGCGACTTCCTGCATTAGCGTGGCTCACCGTCTTCTTGCTCACCACTATGTGCCCCATCGTGGCGGGGATGCGGGTAACGGATTCCGGGTATGTGGATCAGAAGGGCCGAGACGGCGCGGCGCTTATGGAACGCACTCTCGCCATCGACACCGGTCGGGCCGTGTTCGCATTTATGACCAATGGCGAGGCGATTGGAATGACGCGTCCCAGCGAGGTGAACTGGTATGGAGCGGAGTTTTTCACCGTGCGAGTGAACGGTGAAGTCTTCTTCAGCTTCAGCGGCCCGGCGAAGAAGGAGGGGTTCGTCGAGAAGACCAAATTCACCGCGGTAGCGAGCGACGGGGAAGGAAGCATCGAGGCGACCCAGGCAGGCAAGCAGGCGAAGGTGAGTGTCGTACTGCTCGCGGCAGACGGGGAAGAGTCGCTGCGGATGGCGGTGAAGGTAGAGCCCCTGCGACCTCTGCAAACAGCCGAGGTCTCCTTCCAGTGTTTTCCCAACACAATGTCCCCGCGCGAGAAGCTGTCCCGCGCGCTGGTGACCTCGCAGCGAAAGGTGGTCACGAAGCCAGGGGAGTCTCCCGCCACAGTCGTGTTGAAGAAAGAAGAAAACTGGTTCTTCTGCTGTGACGAGAACTTCGACCTGGGCGCGCCGACCTACGGCGACAACAAGGCAACCGGTGGTTGCGGGCTGTTCTACGTTCCGCAGCAGGCGGCCACGGCCGAGGTGCACGTGGGCGACTACCACATCGACCCCGTATTCACCTTCGCCCCGAACCGGAGGGAGATGCACTTTGTGCTGCTCGACTTCGGGAACCGGAAGAACAACGCCGACGCCCTCGCACAGATCAAGACCATGCGAACAGACTGGCTGGCGAAGAAGGCGACGGAGCGATCGGTGGTGCCGCCGACGCAACCCGAATCAGTCGCGGTGCAGAACCTCGTTCCTCCAGCGATTTCCACGATGGACTCGGAAGAGGCGCTGCAACACCTTCTGTATATGCGGCCGTCCAAGGAGACGGAGGAGAGGCCGCGGGACTTCTATCGCGTCGTCACCGCCAATCCATACCGGGGAACGGGTTGCCTCGCGGTGAATACCTACGGACCCAACCAGTCGGGCATTTACGTCAAAACGCCCGCGGGGCCGTTCAAGGCGGGGGAGACGTTGACGGCTTCCGCGTATCTGCGCGCCAACGAGACCATTAACATCGCCATCTTCCTCTGGACGACCGATGGCGATGTGGCACCCAAGGACCAGGTTCGCGAGATGTACACGCTGGGCCCGCAATGGCAGCAGTGCAAGATCACCGGACAACTCAGCAAAGATGCGAAGTGCGCGTGGGTGGTCTTCCGCATCCTGCACGACGACACGATGATGCGCACTTTCTACGTGGATGAAGTGAAGGTAGAGCGCGGCAGCCAGGCGAGTGCCAGCGAACCGAATCCGGAGTCGCGGGAGACCGAGGCGCGCAACCTCCAGGAATTCAAAGTGCCTCGCACGGCGCAGAAGCCATCCATCGACGGCAAGCTGGATGACGCGTGCTGGCAGGATGCGGCGGTGCTCGACACGTTCTATATCAATGATGGGAAGACCACGCCCGCGCCGCAGAAGAATGAAGTGCGAGTGTCCTTCGATGATGCCAACCTTTATTTCGCCGTGAGGTGCGAGGAAGCGGACCTCTCCAGACTCGCCCATCTTTCCGAGGGACGCGACAAGCCCGACTGGAACGACGACCGCATCGAGTTCTTCGTCGACGCGCTTGGAACCGGCACGAGTCCCACCTATTACCTCTCAGTGAACAGCGCTGGCGTGACGGCGGATCAGTACCTCGGAATCGGTCAGTGGAATCCCAAGCTGCATCTCGCCACCGGACTCGAGGAGAGAGCGTGGACACTTGAGGCAGCGATTCCCATTGGGGAGTTTGGCCGTGGGAGCATCGCGGGAGAACAATGGCGAATCAATGTAGGGCGGCATCACCGAGGATCGGTGAAGGTTTCGAGCACGCTCGTTCCGCTGGAGGGTGGGTTCACGCAACCCGGCCGGTTTGCACTTCTCACCTTCGCGCCGCGTCCGGGAGACACGGTGAAGGTAATCTCCACGAGTCGCGGGGAGATGTCGCGGTTCGGATTCCGCACGGGCGCCAATCGGATCGGCTACTCGGTGGACAATGCCGGCGAGGCGGGCGACCTGACATTCACGATCGAGAATCGCTCCGGTGGGCGAGTGCTGGATCGAGTGTCGGAGAAGAAGAAGGTTGGCAAAGGCTTGTCTTCGGTGGAGCAGTTCTACAAAGTCCTCGGTGACAAGAACGAGTTACTCGTCTTCGAGGTGAAAGACCTCAAGGGGCGCGTGCTCTTCCGGAGCGAGAACCAGGTTCCGTCCATCCGTCCGTTCTTCCGTGTTTACGATGTGAAGAACCCGGTCTATGAATCGCTCATCAGGCAGGGCAAGCCGAAGGCCCCCCGGCTCAACGGAGACATGGTGTGGGGGATGCCGCTGGAGGGATACCTGCACGCGCTGCAAGGAGGGCACGAATATTCCTATGCACAGACGCGGCACACGCTGAGCGACAGCGGGATGCACCTGCTGATGGGCTACTCGCCGAAGCTGCCGTGCATCGACGGAGACAGTGTGGTGCTGCGCGGCTACATCAGAGAAGGTTTCACCAATCACGTCGAGGAGAACAGAAAGAACACCTGGGCCGGTCCGGCGCTGTACGCACCGTACTACATCATCGGCGTTGACGAGAAGGGCACCCGCGGCGCGAACTACGCCGGCTCGGGTATTCTGGCGGATCCCATCAACCGGCACGCATTCATCGAGAGCGTGAAGGGAACGCTCGATGAGTACGGCAAAGACCTGTGGGCCGTTCACGCGGGGGATGAGCAGATCGCCCGGCAGCAGAGCACACTGGATGGCTTCTTCAACTCCGTGTATGATCCCGCCAAGCCGGAACACGCGCGGTTCAAGCTGCTGGAAGAGGAGATCAAGCGCGACTATGGTTTCGGGAGATTCGGGTTGCCGCACAGGCTGAAATCGGGTGACCCCGACTTGCCATACTGTCGGCGCGCCTACATGACCTGGCTGAACGACAAACTGCGGATCGCCAATCGGGAGATGACCAAAGCAGTGAAGGCCAAGTTCCCCGACATGCCGGTCATCGCCGAGGACAGCCACGGCGGCGCGGTCATCGACGTGGAGTACTGGAGCGAATACGCCGAGATGGGGCCGTTCCAGGCGCAGTACACGCCTGACACCGGAAGCATGCCTTACATGTTTGTGACGAAGCTGGCGAAGGACCTTTCGGGACTGGAGTACATCATGGTGTGCCCGCACGATCTGGTGGCGGGTTTCCCGACCGGTGCGATGGAAGCAGATGAGTTGCGGGAGTTGTACAGCCAGATCTTCCGCGGTGGCGGGACGGGGTTCGACTTCTGGCCGGCCTCGATGGGAGAGAGGCAACCCACTCCACCGTCAGCGGCCAGCCTGCAATCCGGCTATCCACTCGCGTGGGATTACATGGTGGAAGTCGCCAAACTAACGCGCAATATGCCGCTGCTTCCGTTCCCGAAGACGGAAACCGCGATCTACATCGCTTCGGAGTCGGAGAAGTTCGGCGTGCATACCGGCGGAAGAGCATACTCTCTGTTCACCCACCTCGGGCCGGTTGCGCGAGGATGGTTCCGCTTCCTCAGCGACGGACTGCTTGACCTGAAGCGGGAACGGCTCGACAACTACAAGGTTCTCTACGTCCCGGGAGCACAGTACCTGAAGCGGGAAATCGCGGACGAAATGGTGAAGTTCTGCGAGAACGGCGGGACACTCGTCTGCATGGATCCACTCGCCTTCTCCAACGACGTCGCCGCCAACTCCCTGACCAGCATTCGGGAGAAGCTGTTCGGTGTGCAGGTGATGGGAGAGAGAAAACAGACGGCGAGGATCGTCCTGAGTAAATTAGCCGCGGACGTAGTTTCGGAGCTGCCGGTGTGCGTCGACAGGGAAAAGGCGTTCGATGTGAAGGTGACCGACTCCGCCGCAAGGGCGCTCGCCACCTTTGAGGACGGACAGCCAGCGATCGTTGAGAAGAGCGTTGGCAAAGGGAAGACGCTCTACTTCGCCTGGAGCCCCTTAACCCTCGAAACGGCGTCCGACGCGAACTGGAGGAAATTCCTCACGCGTCTGTACGTCGACCTCGGCGGGAAGACGGGGCACGAAATCTGGAATTTTCAGATTCCGCAACTGGCGAAGGAGAAGGTCAGCGATCCTCAGGGCGTCTGCCTCACCAACAACTACGCCATCTGGGACAGGTATGAGTTCGTCGAAGGCTTCCGCTACAACAAAGATACCGGTGGAGAATACACGATCGAGTCCGCAGGCAATACGACGCGCCATTCCTTTGCGGAGGGGCCATTGACAAACCGCCTGGCGCTTAGGAAAAAGCATGTCCCCGGCTCCGCAGGCCCGCTCGTTTGGAATAGGGACTTCAACCGCGTCGACTGGGTGGATGAGATTTTCGGCAACGACCCGGTGACGGTGACCTTCGACTTCAGGAAGCCGTTCCCGCTGAGCAATTTCAAGTTGTTCTACGCAGGCGAGTTTCCGGGTGCAACCCTCGAGACCAGCGCGGACGGCAAGCAGTGGACGAAGATGTCCGCGTCACTCAAACCCCACGAGACCGGCGAAAAGGAGGTCGCATCCCAGGATGTCGCGGTGGCGACAATTCCTGCTCGTTACCTTCGGTTGACGATACCGCCCCGGAAGTCCGATGCCAGAGAACTGTTGTTGGCAGAGGTGGAGGTGTGGGGGAAGTGACCGTCCACCGAACGCCTTGACAGGGAAAAGGGTACTTACCCATAATAAGGCTGACCCTTATTATGGGTAAGTACTTTGCGGAGACATTCTCCGGAGACGGGAAAAGCACCATGAAAAACATCACACTCAGCGTGGACGACGAGGTAATCAAGAAAGTCCGGAAGATTGCGATCGACAAGGACACGACTCTGACCCAGATGGTTCGTGATTACCTGCATTCTGTGGCGGAGAGAGAGGTGTCGGTTAAACGGAAAGCCCTGCAAGAATTGGAGAGGACCTTTGAGCAATACAGTGGCAGCCTGGGTCCCATGAATTGGACGAGGGACGATTTGTATGAGCGGTAGAGTCTTCTTCGACACCAACGTCTTGGTCTATGGCTATGACGACGATAATCCCACAAAGCAACAGATTGCTCGAGACCTTCTGCGCCGTGCAATCCGAACCGGGCAGGGGGTGTTGTCGACACAAGTTTTGGGGGAGTTCTTCGTAACTGTTACCCGGAAGACGAGGCAACTGAGGTCTGCAGAAGAGACCGAGGACATCATAGCCACCCTTGGTATCCTTCCAACTGTCGAGATTGATCTTCCACTCGTTCGGCGAGCAATTGAGACCCATCGACGCTATGAAATCGCCTACTGGGACTCGTCGATCATCGCCGCGGCGGAACGCGGCGACTGCAGCAAAGTTCTTTCGGAAGATATGAATCACGGGCAGAAGTACCACGAGGTAAAGGTAGAAAACCCGTTTCTTCGTTAGTTCGTGGAGGGCCACTTCACCGCGGTGGCGAACCTGGCTTGAACGTTCAACTTGAGGCAGATTCCACTCGCAAAACCCGTTGACCGCGGTGACTCGGCGCGTTTGCACTCAATCGGATAGAGGGGAGTGAATGTGCAGGGAGGCGGGGGGGTCGGGTCGGGACTTCTCTAAAACCGGCGTCCGGTTCTGTAAGGCACTCCATCAATTGGCACAATCCTCAATTCTCAACAGGCAGGTGAATCGTTGGAAGTTCTCATACCCAGCCGAAAAGTGCCCGTGCTGGCGGAAACCGATGTCCTAGTCTGCGGTGGTGGCGCGGCGGGTGTTGCCGCGGCCTGCAGCGCCGCGCGGCACGGCGCGTCGGTGGCGCTGATCGAACGGTGGCCGTTCGTGGGCGGCATGGCAACCGCTGCTCTGGTGAACATCTGGCATCGCAGTGATCGCGAGAAGATGGTCATTAACGGGCTTGTTGAGGAGGTAACTCAGCGGGCCCAAAAGCGAGGGTGGGCCACGCAATACCCCAGCTTCCCTCGCGTCCACGAAACTCACTGGTTCGATCCCGAAGGCATGAAGATCGTCCTGCAGGACATGCTGGATGAAGCGAAGGTCCGCACTTTCTGTTACACCGCGGCAGGAGAGCCTCTCGTGGAGGATGGAGAGATCCATGGTGTTCTCGTTCACACCAAACAGGGACTCCGCGCTCTCAGGGCTTCCATTGTTATCGACGCCACCGGGGACGGCGACCTCGCAACGAACGCGGGAGTACCTTTCGACTTTGGCCGCGAGGGGGACGGTAAAGTCCAGGGGATGACGATGATGTATCGCGTGTGCGGCATCGACGAAGCCAAGGTGCAATCCCTCCCCGACGAAGACAAGCAGAGAATGATGACCGAGATGCGCGCCGCCAGTGTCGCGGGGGAGCTTCCGCCGTACAGTCCCGCCTTTTCTCTTTGGCACGCCAGGAACCGCTGCATACCCAACATGTGTCCGGTCGCAGGGAACCCGTTGGACGAAGAGGAACTCACACGGCTTACCAACGAATCACGCCGATACGTTCACGCGTATTGGGACTGGCTCCGGTTACGCGTGCCCGGACTCGAAAGGGTCGTAATCGAGCAGACGGGCTTCAGCCTGGGGATCAGAGAGTCGCGGCGAATTCGTGGGTTGAAGACCCTCGACAAGGAGATGGTCTTGGGCGCGCAGAAGCAGCCGGACGCTCTCGGGCACGGGATCTGGATGATCGACATTCACGATCCCAAAGGGACGGGTTACACCACGTGGATGGATCGCAACGCGTCCAACATGGTGCCGGAGGGGCAGAGCTATCACATTCCTCTCGGGATATGCCTCAATGAGCAGATACCCAATCTCGCCGTCGTGGGCCGTTGCGCCTCCTCCACTCACGAAGGGCATTCCTCGGTGCGCGTGCAGACCCATTGCATGGTCATGGGGCAAGGGGTCGGCACCGCCGCGGCGATGGCGCTTGAAAGTGGCAAGCCGATGCACGCGGTGAATATTGAATCACTGCGGAAGAAACTTCGCGCCGACGGTGTATATCTGGAGGAGGTCCCTGAAAGTTAGTGAGCCCTCTGCTCAGAGTCATGAGTGACAAGAGTTTAGCGTCACTTGTCACTCATCCCTCATGCCCCACACTCAAGTCCCGCAGCCGGATGCTTTTGTCCGAGACTTCGATGGGGTCGGTCAGATGCACCACTCGATCACGCAGCTCCACCACGAGGCGTTTGAAGAGAATCGGGTAGTCCACAACGCCGTCACCGCCGGTATGGGTCCCGCCGCACTCGGGTGGTCCGTAGAAACCGCTTTCATATTTGATAGGCAGGTCTACCGAAATGTCGTTCCACCCGTCGAAGTTGATGAAGGTTCGGCCTTTCCAGTCGCCAACACTCCACCCGCCACACGGAGCGCCGAGGCTGTAGAACCGCTCGCCTTTCGTGTCCTCCAAGTCGAAGAACACGCGCCCCCAGCACGAATTGTCCCAATCTTCATGGCCTTGTCTCCTTCCCGCAAGGTACGAATTCCTGCGTCCATGAATTCTATGTTCCCACACTCAAGCGGTCACTTGCACCTCCAGCGCGGGTACTGACGCGCACAAGGCGCTGGCGGGGTTCACGCCCAACCCTCAGCTTCTCAGCCAAGTGCAAATGTCCTATAATCCCCTCATGAACTCGAATGAAACGCTGAAAAAACTTACTGCCGGAATGCCTCTCCTGCACGGTGGGAACCAAGTGACGTGTGTATCCCAGGAGCTTGCCTCGGCGTTCAAACCCGGTGATCGACTGATCGTCGTCGAGTCCAACGGCGACCTGCTGCACATCCCGTCGGACGAGTACCGCCTTGCCAGTCAAGCGGTGGAGAAAGCGTCCCTCGCCTTCTCCAAGATGGGTTCGGTCACGGACGAGGCCATCACCGGCTTCTATGAGGCTTTTGCCCGGCGGCTGGACGCGGACGAGTCTTGGACGCCAATCCAGGAAGCGAATGCAAAGGACGTTGCGCGGGCAAAGGAACGTGGCCGCTCGACGACGCGGCTGAAGGCCACAGAGAAAATGCGCAACGGAATGGTTGTCGGACTGCGCGAGTGGCGTGACGCTCCAGGCCGACGCGGCCAGGTGCTGGACACCATCGAGCATGACGGCTGGCTAGTCGAACAGGTAGTTGCCCCGCTGGGTGTCGTAGCCTTTGTTTTTGAGGGTCGCCCGAACGTGTTCGCCGACGCGACGGGCGTGCTGCGCGGGGGCAACACGGTGGTCTTCCGAATCGGCAGCGACGCTCTCGGCACGGCCAAGGCAATCGTCAAGCACGCCCTCAATCCCGCTCTCCAGCAAGCCGGACTGCCGGAGGGGGCGGCAACTCTGGTGGAGAGCGCCAGCCACGCGTCCGGGTGGGCGCTGTTCTCGGACAGGCGACTCGCTCTGGCAGTAGCCCGCGGTTCCGGCCGCGCAGTCGCACAACTTGGCAGTGTGGCGCGGCAGTCGGGTGTGTCCGTGAGCCTCCACGGCACCGGCGGCGCTTGGATTGTCGCCGATACAACTGCTGACGCGGACCGCTTCGCCGCGGCGGTACTCCACTCCCTGGATCGCAAAGTGTGCAACACTCTAAACACGTGTTGTATCCCGCGTGAGCGCGTGGACGACCTCGTCCCTCGATTCCTGCACAGCCTCCAACAAGCCGGTGAGAAACGCGGCCATGGCTGCAAGCTGCACGTTGCGGAGGGGGACGAGTCGGCGGTGCCTCAGGATTGGTTTGCGACGAAAGTGGCGGTCCGCCGCGCCGAGGGGGACGTGGAAGAACCTCAGGCTGAGTCGATTCCCGTTAGTCAACTCGGGCACGAATGGGAATGGGAAGAAACCCCGGAAGTCACACTTAAGATTGTGGAAGACATGGACGAGGCGGTGGCTCTTTACAACCAGTACAGCCCTCAATTCGTCGTCAGTTTCATCACCGAATCCGAGGAGAACTGGCAGCGGTTCTACGACACCGTGAATGCCCCTTTCGTCGGCAACGGTTTCACACGCTGGGTGGATGGTCAGTACGCCCTCAACCGCCCGGAGTTGGGCCTGTCCAACTGGGAGAACGGTCGCCTCTTCGCCCGCGGCGGCATCCTCAGCGGTGACGGGGTCTTCACAGTTCGGACGGTGGTCCGGCAGACGAACCCGGACGTGCATCGGTAGTTGACTTGACCGCGCTTGCCGATGTTATACTCGTTACGGGTGAAAGCGCCCCCTCGCCCGTAGCGACTATATGACACTGAAGTAAGGACGATTATAGTTTGCCAAGCTACAATCAGTTCGTATTGCTCAAATGAATCGGGTGTAACCCGGTGGCCGCTCCCCTTTTCAGTTCCAGCAGGCGTTTAAGATCCCTTCCCGGTACGGGTAGAGACGTTCTGTTTCGCATTCAATACGGAACCGACAGAAAGAATCCCAATCGTCATTCAGGTAGGTCGCTTCGGACTCTGCTGAGTCCGCCGCAACTGCAGCATTGCTTGCGCTCCGGGAACGCTTCAGCGCATCCCCGTGCCCTCGAACCGGTCTTTCACGACGTTACGACACACCCCCTCCACCGGCCCCGTGCCGATGGGATAACCCGCGGCCAGGTATTCGTCGCGGACTCAGAGTCCGAATAGTGCATTCGGCGCTGATTCTTCTCATAATACTGAGTCACCTGAGCAATCGTGTTCGCTTTGTTCCCCCGCAAGCCCCGGATGACGTACTCCGTCTTTCCGCTCAAAACCCTTTCCAACTGTTTGTCCACATACTCCCTGGCGGCATCACTCCCCTCCGCATGAAAGCAATGCGCCGCGTCCCACAGCCGGGGAGTCACGTGCATCAAGTCCAGCACCGATACGAACTCTCCCAGTTCCTCGCGCGCCAACTCCTCCGCGGACTCACAGAGTCCGAAGAGATGGCTCCCCATCGGATAAAAAAACGCCTTCTTCCTTCCCTCGGCGTTACGGTGCTCTTTTCGGACTCTGTGAGTCCGCCTCCTGTCGCAGCCAGGCAAACACCACCTCTTTCCCTTTGACATTTTCTCCCCCCCCTCCTCCCGTGTCAATTCCGCCCGCGCTCGCTTGTGCTGCGGCTTCGGACGTTTCCCTGGCGCCTCTTTGCGCAGCACCTCCTGCAGCACCTCGCCCACCGTGCGGGGGAAGGGGTCGAACTCGCAGAGTTCGCGTCGATCGTATCGCTCGCCCCCACGCACGCCATGCGCTGCTTGTTTTTCTTGTCCCCTTTCTGCAGGCGCTTCGGATCCTTGGGACGGGAGTCCCCAGCTTCCCGCCGCATCGGAATCCCTTCGGACTCACAGAGTCCGCTGTGATCCGCTCGGACTCTGCGAGTCCGCCATCACCACCAACAACTCTCCCTCTTCTTCCCCAGGAGGAGTCGGCTGTTCCTCCCAGAAAGCCTCCACCGCCTCCGACTGGCGCGGTCCCACGATCTTCCCCAGGGTGCTGCTCGCCTCGGCAAAAGAACCTTGGACACACAAGGTCTGGCTCCAATCCTGCAACAAATACAAAACGTCGTTCTCTGGCAAATCCAGCCGTGCATCCAACGGCACCGCCTCAAACTTCTGTCTCTCCCGTGTGCCCTACACCCTTCGCTGAATCTCCAACTCCCCGAAAACCGATACATACCGCCGAGAGTGCATCCTCTCCAACCGCTTGACCTCCCGACCCTCGGGCAAAACCAACGCCTCTCCTACGTCTCCATCCCCTTGAACTTCCACGTATCCTTGCAGTAAATAAGTAGATCGTCATAAATTCTGTCCTCATT
>Ga0100394_1004508_pt1 | contig 11367 bp, 5 predicted proteins | sample CryGeymeta201518_FD_81549 | JGI IMG/M metagenome (GOLD analysis project Ga0100394, IMG submission 81549) | Groundwater microbial communities from Crystal Geyser aquifers in Utah, USA - Crystal Geyser metaG 2015-18 | ecosystem: Environmental > Aquatic > Deep subsurface > Groundwater | place: USA... | reverse complement strand
GGAGAAGAAAGTGATTTTGCCTGCGTCTCGTCCAACAGTGTTTGTCAAATTGCAAACTTAAGCTTCGTAGACGACGAAAAGAAGGCCTACCAAGGTGCCAACGAGCTGATTTCCAAGAGCAACAACGGCCCCACACTTCTTTTGCTCAACAGCAGCAAACCGATCCTGCATCTTCGGCGGCATATGTCTGCATTTGGCTCTTTGCCCGTTGTTGACATGCCTTTCCCGCCTGGACCAGCTCACAGTCCTAGCGGTTCGGCTCTGCCGGTGTTGAACTGGGAGCAGCCAATCCTACAACTGTGCCTGGAAGCCTACCTCTACATGAATGTCATGTCGTGGCCCAACAGAGTGAATTATGCCCGATATGGTCGAATTCCTGTTGGCAATATCGGCGCCGACGAGAACCTCTCATTGTACGATGTGCAACTGTCTCGATTTATTCAAAATAGTAGAGCACTGTCGTGGGCCAGTCCGGTGGCAGGAAGTTGTGACAGTGGGCTTGAATTTCTCCCGTCAGGAAACGGTGGTACTTTTCCCGATGTCGGCACTTGTGCCAAATTTGTAAACCAAGACGAGATTTGGTGCGACGACGACGAGCTCGTCTCTCCCGTGATTCGACGCGAAGGCTGCTATCGGTCGGTGTGCGTCGATATCGATATCCACGATTTGGCTATCGCTGCTTTTTGTGAAGTGGAGGGACCGGCGACAAGTACCGTGTCAGTTCAGCAAGAGGGTGGGCTCTCATCCCCGCTGAGCGTGGCTCTCTTTGACTCAGCCGGGCAAAAACAGACCCAATCTTTTGCCTTGGGGGATGAAATGTCCACTCGAATCTCTCTGCATATTGTGAAAAGATTGGTTAGCGCTTGGCTTCATGATGCATCTCGCATGAGCGAAGTAGCAGATGAGCTGCTTCATCATGTGTACAGGCTAGTTTCAACCCCTGGCGCGCTTTTGCACGATCCCGCACTTCATCGAATCGTCCATTCTCTGATGAAGTCAACATTTTTGCGTCTCCTCGGCGAGCTTCAACGTCTTGGGTGCACAATTGTCCATGCGACCTTCCAAAAAGTCACTATTGCAACGAATAAGAAGACCCTTGCAGAGGCGGAAGAATACATCAACTTTCTCATTTCGACGATTCAATGCAGAAGCGGGGCCAGTGGAACGAGCGACAAAGCAGCATCGCTTTCACGGGTGGCCCTTCGTCCTCGGCAATTTCACTCTCATTTACTGTTTTTGGACGAGTACAATTTCGGAACGATGCACTTGGAGCGCCACGAAAAGTCGGACGAGATTCTATCAGAGTTATTTATTCCTGATGACGACAATCCAAATACTGTTGTTGTGCCATCTGTGGTTACTGCCTGGAGCGTCATGAACTACTTGGGGAACGAACTCGCCCAAGAGTACTTTCGTGTCATCATTGGTCGGTTCTCAAAGGAGATTTTGAAAAAGGAAGTCGATCTTGTCAGGACAGAAAGCCAAGAGGACGGCCAAGCTCCCTCTCTCAACAGCATTGAAAACTGCGTCTTGGCATACAAGAAAAAAGTAATTACAAAGCATTTTGCCTCTTCACTCACGAGAGCCGTAAGTGAAATTCTCAAGGATGGTGTCAACAGTGAAGTAAAGCCTCCCTTTCGAGCATCAGGCACTCGCGTTACGAATCCCGCATTGGAGTTCATCAAGACGGTCATTAGGGTCTTGGAGCTCGACTCAGAGGTTGAAAACGAGGTGCAAATTTTAAAGAGGAGCTTGATGGCTCAAGTAGGTGTTGCAGAATATAGCACTTTGGTAAGCTAAACTTACTCCACTGATGTGCCCTCTATTGTGTCTCTACACCTATCACTAATTCATTTTCCTTCAACTTATGTGTTACAGGCGCAATGGGTCAACCCGTGTCCTAGCTTTAAAATAAATGACGTCTTCTGCAAGGAATGCCAGGCAAGTTGCGATTTGAATATTTGTCACGTACTCCCGAATGAAGAGGGAACGTATTCTCAAGATTTGATTTGCGAGGATTGTCACACTCCGTATGATGGCATTGAAGACCGTCTGATCGCCATCATGCAGAAGAAGATACTTAGATTTCAGTTGCAGGATATCCGGAATCGAAAAACTAATCGAGTTGTAACAAAACGGCTCCCCAAGTTGTCCGAGGATCTCACATTAGACACTTCACCCGACGAAGCTCGAAATGAAATCGAGCTTTTGAAATCAGTGGCGGATCACTTTCATCTGCCTTTGCTAAAGCAAATCACTATCGGGATATTAGGAGAAAAGTGAGCCTCTACAGCTACTAGACAGACAAATATAAATTTAAAAAAATATTTCAACCAGTAGTATGCTTGCCAATCTCATGCACGCTCGCGACGAAAGCCGGTCTCCCAGTTCTGATCCCCTGGCCTTTCAAGTACGCTTGAGTAGCTGAGAACCATTCCGAGCCTTTGGCGTTGCGTCCATGAACTTTTTTCCAATTCCGCCCCACATTTTATGAGGAGAAAGAACACTTTCCACAACATCGTTGGATAAGGGTGAAAACTCTATCTTTCGGTCCAGTTTGTCGTCGCTGCACTGCACGTTCCTGATCGATAGTAATCCAACTTCCGTCGCTGAGGGAAGCGGCCTCTGCGTTGATAGGCTTGGAGGAAAAGACAGATGAAATTCAGCCGCCCCTCTTGTAGATCTATTCTCATTGCCGATTTTGAGCTGCTTCGTGCTATTTGCTTTGGACGGAATCAATGAATTTTCTCGGAAATCAAATGCCGGTGGTTGATGGGCAAAGTTATCAAGAAAAGTTGGCTGCGACGTCGCAGCATTCGCAGGTGTTGGCGGCGGTGAATCATCCGCAGGAGGCGATGAGCTTTCGTGTTCGACAGCCTTGACTGCCGACGAATCCAACAAGTTGGACGTCTCAGGCTGTCCCTTGATGTTAGATGTCTCCTCTGCTATATCAGAGAGCTCGGAAAGTACTGTCATGCGAGACGTCATCAAATTACTGACCGGTGCCGTTGCCAATGACCCCAATGCATCGCCTGAATGCAGAGAGTCTTTCGAAATACCTTTGCATCCTTCAGTCTCCGTTGCGGAAGTGGTGAACTTTCGTTCTTTCATTTTCTGGAAAGGGAATAAAGCTCTCAGCTGCTCGGCCTTCATTGTACCAGGCGATTCTGCAGTCTTGGTTTCTCGTTCTTCATCATCGCCAAGCTGGCTGTCTTCGAAAATGCGACGCAAACTAAGGCTCATCGACGATGTATGGTGAACCGAAGCCGTTTGCGAGTGTCCTTTTCCACAATACTTTCCGTCGTCCTTGTCGAACACCTGATCTATGTCAAGTGACAGTTGGCCCATAGATTCCTGGAAAACACCGCGAGCAGAATTCCTTATTTGACCAATGCGGTCACCTTCCAACAGAGCTTCCGCTGTCTTGACAATCTCCTCAGAAACGCAAGACTTGGCCTCACATATGCCTTGAAATTGTTTTACTAAATTCTGTAATAGCAGCTGAGCGTTTGCACTAGTTTCGCGTTTCTGCTTTCTTGCCTCCATAGACTGCTGTCTTTGGTGTGCTGCCACAACGACCTCTGACATAAGGTCATTCCTAGCAGTCAATCCCATTAGCCTTTTTGGCAGAGAAAATGTGAATGGATCCTTGCTAGATTGATATCTCTGTCCAATCCTTTCAGAAGAGGTATAGAAACCAAGCGCTTCCCAGTCAACGGAGCCCTGCCCGTTGCTTCTCTTGGTAACAGGATGAGAAAAGTTAAAACCTTCAGGAATGCCTTCGTCGAATGCCTTCTTTCTTTTCTCGCCAACGGCTCCCGAAGAAAACGATTGGGTCCCTGGTGCACGCATTGTCGGTTGAATCAGCTGCAGGTCATCGAGACCAAGAGATACACGAGAATTATCCGTTGTCAGTGCTGGCTTTTCGTTCAGGTCGAGGCTTCGAAGCGAAAAATCCTTGCAGGATTTAAAATCGTTGCCAGCGGCGTTCCTATCACCGCTGCTGTCAAGAGTACTGTTGTCCTGCATCCGTGGAATGAAGACTTCCGAACACTCCAAATCAGCACTGCTGGCGTCTAGAAGTGGATCATCGAAAATTGAGGGGGCCTCTGTCTTTGGAAGATGGCTTCCATCAGTGTCTACCTTTGCTAAAAGGGCTGGGCAGGAAGCACTCATATCAACAAAACTTGAAGTCGTATTCCAATTATCTGCTGGAATTACTCTCGTGCGATCACTCAAAATAGCGGAAGTCGAGCTATTGCCCATGGGAAATTTCGATTCTGCAGGCAATCGCTGGGGGGAAAGCCTTGTGTTTTGGACAGGAGATACTTGCTTGCGATTGCGTTTGGCAGAACCGCCGCGTTTCGGGGAGCGAACTCTCGTGGCATCCGAAGAAGTGCCAGTCTCGTGGACATATTGCTGCATTGCACGCAATGAATTGTCGATGTATTTAATGGAAGGACCGTCGGACGGCATCATGCTGGCTAGTTGACCCAAGGAATTGTTAAACTTTTGCATCAGCGGTGCTGCTGTCTCAGAGCGTCCAAACTGAGATGGCGGCGGAGAATCGCTATTACTCCTACTGCAGACTGTCGAGGCCAACGAAATCGCCTTGGATCTCTGCCGCCCCCTTTTCGTTCGCGTCAGTGACGCAGTAGATCGGATTTTGTTGCAGATAGGACTCCAAGAAGATTTCTTTGATCCATACTTCAATGATTCATCTGTTTTGGCACGCGTCAGCGGTGGTGCGGAAGGTGGTGGAGACAAGGGCCGCATTTTAGATCCTTGTGATCCTATCTGGGTGTGCAACAGCAGCGCCGGTGAAGGTGGACGAATGGGACTCAGCGATGTCGCCTTAGAGTGCGACACATTCGGTGATGTCACGCTTCCAGTTCGAACAGGGCTGCTCAGCTGACGCTTTATGTCGATGAGAGAAGCTAGTGAACTATCCATTCTCGCTGGAGAGCCACTACGGGAACAAAAACAAAAATCCGTGCTCGCTGTGCTGCGTCCACGCCGTGTACTTCGTTTTTCTCCTCCCTGGAGGGATCCGATATTTTTATCTCGAAGACCAGAATCCGTACTCTTGGTTCGCCTTGGAGTTTTTCGGCTACGTCTGCCAGAAATCTTTCCTTCCACTTGGTCAGTACTGGAGAAATGTCGCATAGCTCGTCGGGTAGTGTCGATTGTTCTCGCAGCCCCAATCTTTGACTTCTTGCTTGTCATAGAATCTTTGATTGTGTCTGTCTGAGAAAGTCGTGAAGGCAGGTATGTGTTTGAGATTCGTCGGGCAGAGCCTGACGAAGAGTCGCTCTTGGATGGCCGCGGCACAAAATGCGATCTTCGTCTCTGACGCTCGCCCGACTCTTCACTCCCTGTAAGCAGCGGCAATCCATCTGAAAATGTGGAAGAACCACTTCTAGAACGCACAGAAAGGTCTCCTCTCGATTTCCGTTCCCTTGCATCCAGAAATGCGATCATGTCTGCAGAAGAGCGACGTCCTTTCGAACCGCTGCTGGAGCGAGTTGAATGCTCGCCTCGCCCGGTATCTTCCGCCCGACAATCGTTAGCAGAAACATGTTTGTCGTGTACGGATTGCATCTCCTTAACATTCACGGGAGACATGTCTTCCATGGATTCTGTGTATGAGCTTTGGTCTCCAATGCTTCTTACCGAGACCATTCGTTCCGGGCTGCGCGGAGAGAAATCTTTACACGTGCTTTTTTGAGCCAGTGGAGACGCGTCATTGGCATTGCTTAGAGTATCGGCGGCTTTTACTTCGTCAGTGGTTTCCTTGATTTCACTCTGCGTTAAAAGTATCTTTAAGGACGGTGGAGAAATCTGATTTTTGTTGGCACTGGTGCCGTGCGATCGAGGACTGGTTGACACCTTCGATCCTTCATTGGCGGTCTCATTCATTGGTACCCCATTAGTACTTTGACATGGCAAGGCTTTCAATAGAACCTCTTCAGCAACACTACTTGCAACATTTTCAGATGTCCCCATTACAGATTTCCTTTTTGGAGATAGATCCATCTGCAATACTCGTCCTGATTCTAGTCGAGGTAGACTGGCGCTCCATTTTTGCTGTTGCTGCGTCGTCGATGCCATGTCAATTGCGACAGTGGCTTCTGTATCACTGCCAACAGTAGTAGCTTTTGTATTGGATACCGCTAACGTCGTATCTGAGGCATTCCATTTGCCACTGCTATTCTGATTGGCATCATTGCCTGAGGCCTTGAGGGTCTGATCAGACCCATGAAAGGTACTGTCCGATGTGTGCAGTGCAGGATCTGTCAGTCTCAAAGAGACTGTGGATGAATCCATCAAATTTGAGGAAGTTGCAGAGTTTTGTGCGCCTACCATGGTTCTATCCGAAGCTCCTAAAGTCGTCCGAGCTTGCAATGTTGCTGGAGCTGCTATTGCTGCAGTCGAACTAGCGTTGTTGGCTTCCCATGCTTGAATATTATTAGTGGTAGATTTATCAAAAAGGGCATAGGACTCTTCAAAAACGGTGATAGATCCCTGTGGTCCATCGCTGCCGACCTCACCAACAGCAATTATTTTGGGCGTGGAAAGATCCATTGTAGCAACAGAAGAGTTGGCTGTTGATGCTCCCTTGACGAAATCCGTCACCTGATTGTCGACTTTGGGCCCGAGATTTTTGTTAAAGGCTCCCATCGACGCTGCTATTGCTTTCCCTGCCCCAGAAGATGAGACCTGCTGTGTTTGCTTGCTTTTCTTCCTTCTTTCGTCCTTGTTTTGACCATCCTTCTTTCGACCTTCCCCGCCCTTATCCTTCTTGTTCGTCCCCTTGCTTTTAGGCTCATCTTGCTGCTTTGAACCCCCGTCTTTTTTCGAGTTGCTGTCTTTTTGGTTTTGCTTCTTTTTGGCCTTAATAGCCTTTTTGGCTTGATGATAGACATTAGCTGTAATATCCGCTGTGCTTCGTTCTGCTCGTGAGAGTCGTTTCAAATCTTGATACGCCTTCTCCATTGGATAGTTGGGAACAAAGTAGTACTCATCAGTTGCTGTTGCTGTAGCATTATGACTGTGCATTCTCCTTTCACGCCGCTGCGGTTGAACAACACGATCTTCTTCTGTTACGTCAAGACCCAATCGTTGAATTTCCGAAGCCTTCATGGTCCACGGCACACGATACTGAAGCTGCCGACCATTGGATTTCTCGTTGTAGTACGTAGCAATGTCAATATCTCTCCCGTATCCAGCTGCTTCTGCTACCACTCTCACGACACGAGGATCGAAATGATGTAATGCAACGTATTGCACTTCATTGGCAAATCTGGGATCGCTGCTATTTTTTTTCAAGTATGACGGCAACGGCGATGAGACATCGTCGGACAATTTCACCGTCAAGTGACGAAGATACGCACGACGTAAACCATTCATGCGATGCAAGAATTCAAAGCCAAATTCTGTACTCCTGCTGCTGTCAGCAGCAGCAGCAGCAGCAGCAGTAGCTTCGTCACAATAGTAGGGAGGAGGCAGTTCTGCGTGACCACCTCGAGGATCGTCCAGCATTTGAAATGCCAAAGACATTCCTTGACATTGGGTGGGATGCTGACAGATGCAGTATCGCCTCCGTAGTCTTTCGCCGCTTACCGTCATTTCGTGCTTGCGCTGTGTCTTTGGAAAGACGATGCTATTCTGCTATGTGATACTGTATGTGATATGGGCTATAAAAAATAGTCTTGACTGTGCGGTTTGTTCACTACCAGTAATAAGGTTCGGAAAGAGAATGAAACTCGTACCTAATATGGTAGGTAGAACTGCTACTGTAGTAGTACTACTACTAGTTGGTATGATCACAAAGCGAAGAACGGCGAATGCATGTGGTAAGTACCAGTACTTGCTTGTAATAAGTGATGTACCACTACCAGTAGTACAGTACCTGGTACCTGGTATTTCATAGGAGGAGCATCAAGCGAAGAGTTTACCTGGTAAAGTACTACGGTACCTCTCTTGACCATCGCAAAGGGTATTTAATATCAGCATTTCAGTCGTGCTTCTGAACAAACTGAAGGACTTATTATTCATGAGACAGTGAGTCTCAAGATTCTACAAATGAGTCTCGAGTTGGAGGGTACTACTCCGAAGAAATGTACTACTACTACCTTTCATACTCATTTTTAAATTAGTAGTCTACCGTAATTGCTTATTAGTAGGAGTAGACTACTAGTAGTCTCCTACCAGGTACTACTGCCTACTAGCTAGTCCTAGTCTACTACTGTAGTAGTACGAGTGGTAGTACTGTATTATTTGGAGTATGAATTTCCTGATGTCGTGTCTGTTTTTATGTTTATGAATGTCGAGTCTTGCTCAAACCACTACCATGGTATAAGCTAAGCTTCTTTGCAGCGCGACATTCAGCACAAGCCGGTTATTACCAGCCAGTAGCTACTCGGGAATACTCCGAGTAGACTAGGTCGTTACTATTGTATCGACGTCGCTTTGCAGGTTGGCTGGATAGTGTGTGTGTGCATATTATTATTGATAAAATCAAATGATTGAAAAAAATTGTTGTGAGCCACGGTTGCAACAAGTCTTCTTGTCGTACGTGCCTTGTTGGGACTTTTGACAACAATCCTTGTCCACAGTAGTACCATTTATGATCTCCTAACCCCAAAATCGTTGCTATCTAGTAGAGTCATGCACAGCCAGAGTCGCCCACGGTATGCAACTTTTGCCACCTACAGTACAACAAAATACACTCGCTCCACATTATTTTTTTACGATTTCTCACAAAATAATAATAAGTCAACCAGTGACCTGAATGTTCTGATGTCCGGGTGTCTCATTAGCCAATCTCATAACTGTTCGTGACTTGATTCATTAAATCCACTGACTCAGTACTGATGATGAAGCGAGGGGAGTTATTCATCATCAATGATTCATCACCATGACCTCCTCCTCGCGTGTGAAGCGCTGAAGTATGTACTTGCCCTTCAATGATTACTACCGTACTACTACTGTAGCTAGTAGAGTAAAAATAAGTGGTTGTTAATTAATTATTGTGTCATCTTCCCATAAACATCGTACGAGTGTTAGGCAGCTAGCTCAGCAGCAATCTTCCGATAACATCAGAAGATCGATAAAACATCACTCTCACTGGTCTACTACTAGTACCAGCTAGTACTCTTACTCTCTCACAACATCAGTTTATCGACTCAGCGATCTTCCCTGTACTGCTAATAGAGACTACCAGGTACTAGCTAGGTCTAGTCTACACTTGAAAAGCAACCTTGTGCTTGATAATAATACCTGTCATCCCCTGCTTAATCAATAATTTCTAATTACAATAACAAGGAATAATCATAATATTATTATGAATGCTTCAACAACTACCAAGAGCTGCAGTCGCAAGAGATGCCGTCCTGTAGTGGCGCACCTAGGATTGGCTGCTGTTGCGGTCTTGTGCGGATCCTCGAGCTTGCCAACTGTGTCGACCTTTACTACCTTGTCCCTGGCCAATCCTGCTATTACCACTACCACGAATGCTAGATCCAGCATTCCAAAGCCACCGCATTCCCTTCTCCTACTATCGGCAACGACCCAACAAGCACCAACACTATCACACCCAACAAGCACTACCTTATCCTCCGGTCCGGCTCGCTTATCAGCGGAGGAGCAACGGGAATTGTTGCTACAAGCCATTGAAGCTCGTCGGATCAAAACGTTGGAATCGGAATTGGCCATTCCCAAAAAGACGTTACCATTGATCAGCGTTCGATGCAAAGCAGCAGGATACGGTGATGATATTGAAGCGTACGAAACTGCCCTGGAAGATGGGGAACGGGCTCGTGAATCTCTCATCACGACCAACATGGGACTCGTGTACTATTGTGTCAATGAAATTATTGGGACCAAAGCTGCCAGTAAGAAGCGACTCAATTCGTTAAGTCGCGAAGATTTGATCCAGGAAGGATCGATCGGTCTGGCACGTGCGATCGATCGGTGGAATCCAGCCATTGGTGGAAAGTTCTCGACGTACGCTGTGTACTGGGTCCGAGCGGCTATACTGAGATGCATTGCGGAAAAGGACGACATGCTGCGCATTCCAGAACACGTATCAGCGACGGTCCGGAAAATGACCCGCGGTGCACAAAGGCTGGGCTTGGAACTGGACAGCGAAGAAATCTTGTCGACTGCCAGTTGGAAGGAGGCCAAGGCTGCCAGGGCGTTGGCAGAAGAAGCTGGATTGACCGATTCGCAGCTGACACAGGCTATGCGCATTCGATCCCGGAGAAACGCGGGAGGATACGTAGAATTTAGCGATTGGATGCAAAAAGGCAGGGACATTGAATCCGATGTGTCCCTTGCAGCATCTCGTGACGAGGTACTCCGAGGAATGGAAGTGGAGGACTTGAAGAAGACTTTGGGACGATACTTGCGACCCAAGGAAATGGAAGCTCTCTTTTGGAGGTACGGCCTTTTGAGCGAAAAGAATGAAGCTGCCAACAAAAATGAACAACCCAAGGATTATTTGGCTCGCGCCGAAGTGGAATTGTTTGGCGATTCCAACAGTAACACCAAAACTACTGCTTCTCCCAAGAGTCTTCCCGTCAAGGGGAAATGGGGCGAAGCCATGAGTTTTACGGAAGTTGGAAACAGAATGGAAGTCTCTGCCGAGTATGGACGTCGTCTTTGTCATGCTGCTCTCAAAAAATTGCAGACTGCAGCTGAAGATGGACTTTTGGAACCTGCCCTGCTATGCTAATTCTAAAACGCAAAATACAGTGCTGGGGGCAAGAAAAAGAAGTGTACATAGCGTTTTTGAGGTTGCCATAGACCACGAACATAAAACCAAAAATAGAAAAGCAAAAAAAAAATATTGTATTAGAGTACGAGAAGCCTCTGTTCCATCATCGTGTAGTTGCACGGAAGAACTGCTCGTTATCAGCAGGTTTTTAAAACCATAAGATTTATCGCTCGGCTTCAGCTGTGTTGTCATGGCTAAGATCTAAAATGTCTGTTCCAGCCATAGGTGTAGGCTAAAGGTGGAAGCCTACAGGACGAGAGACTACACCACCCACTCAGACAATTGACAACGGCTCCGAGGATTTGGGAATAATTCATTCCCACATAAACAAACATTGTTCCATTTCCCAGGCTGCCAGATGCTGCCGCCTACTCCCCATACACCAGTGTTGAATCCCTACCAGAACAACAAAAGCAAGACCTGGATCAAGCAATTGAACAGAACAGACCAACTAAGTAAAATTCAAGTCAGAGCCAGCCGAAGGGAACGTGAGACAAGGAGACCCGAAGCCGACGTCACCGGAATGACCCGAAATGCCCCATCCCGTCTCCCACTCAGAAACAGGAACACATCGGGAGAAATCGGAT
>Ga0100394_1004502_pt1 | contig 11368 bp, 11 predicted proteins | sample CryGeymeta201518_FD_81549 | JGI IMG/M metagenome (GOLD analysis project Ga0100394, IMG submission 81549) | Groundwater microbial communities from Crystal Geyser aquifers in Utah, USA - Crystal Geyser metaG 2015-18 | ecosystem: Environmental > Aquatic > Deep subsurface > Groundwater | place: USA... | reverse complement strand
TGTGTTTTGCCATCAGTGTTTACTGTGAACCCAGTCCATGCCAATCGGCATACTGTACTATTTTTTATCATATGTTTTTCTTTCTGAATCTAACCACACATTGTATTTTTTAAAGTGCTCTAGTTTTTCTGAATTATCTTGAGGTGTCAAATAATTTTTTATAGATAAGATCTGGTATGCATCAAAAGTTCCACTGATTTCACAACTTGAAATTATATCCATTTTTTCGTTCGCGGGCAAATTTGCTGCTGATAAAAATACAGGATCATATACAAAATTGTGGTGGACATGCAAGCCACGCATTTTCATATATGCATGAAAATCGTGTATTGTTGCTATATTGTAAATACTAACTGTTTGGCAAACACTAGTTTTAATCCAAGGAAGTGATTGCAGTTTATCTAAGTTGGAGATTACAGTATCCCATTTAGTTCCTGTACGGATATACTCATTCCGCTCACCCAGATCATCTATGCTACACGATACTTCTACTGCCTTAAACTGCTTCCATATTTCAAGCAACTTGTCAGGCAGATTCGTCATGTTAATATTGTACCACAATGTAATCTGTTTGTTGAGCCCAGCATCAATCAACCGTTGAAGATAGTGCCAGTGCTTTTCTACTAGAGTCGGCTCGCCACCGTTAATATACAGTAGTTCTACCTCTTTACTGTGCTCTAATAGATCTTCCCAAAATTCTTCACTTTCTGTCCAAGAAGCATCAATTTTTACATTGTATTGTGTCACAAACTTCAGTTCTTGCTGTAGTTTCTTGTATTCTGGAGCCCATGATGTGCTACTAGCTGGGTTACATGTTCTGCATTTTACATTACACAGATTCCCTAGTCGTAGCTCAACAAACTTGAAGTTGACTGGTATTGTGCCATCTGCTTGAGTGATAGCACGAGCCATATCTTCAGTAAATCCAAGTTTTTCATTTTCTTCAATGCGTTTGCTTCGTACACCGTTTTCTTCTTCACGATAACACCGCATACACGCTTGAGGTTTTTCTCCTGTTAACATTTGATTTCTCACCTGGCGATAATAGTCGCTGTTCATAATCTCAACGACACTATTCTTGTTTAAGTTAAGATACACTGGCTTGTCATCAACAAAATTCCGCGCACTGTTCATTGAGTTAGTAAAATCACTCACACAGCAAAGAGTGGCGCCACCGTGAGGGTGCGTTGCTAAATGTATGAACGGCAGTGAGCAATAGGTGCTCATAAGTTATTCCACCATTCAAGCAGTTTTGGATTAGCAGCGTAAATACTTGCTATAGATCTATCATCCGGTCTAATCTCTTCTAGTTTACTCATCCATCCCTTGCCATTTTTAGCAGACTGCTGGTAAATATCTGGGTAGGCCTCAGCATGAGTCTGCCGGGTTTTCATTGCCCGCAGTGTATTTACTAGTGACATTTGTTTATGCGTAGATTTTGGAACCATATATGATAGTAAGTCGTCTATCATTTCATTAAGTATTTCTCTTGGCCAGGCCATTGCAGTAAACATAATATCAGCATGAAAGGCAAACATTATTTTAGTCTCTATTCGCACATCAAGTTCAAGACTTAAATCAAACAACTCTTTCAAACTAAACATTCCTGGGCCAGTTATAGTTAAATCTATAATCATTTTTTCGTTGCCACCAGGTAATGCTAACCCTTGCTTAAAGTTATCTAGCCAAGTTTCCCAGTGTAGTCCGGTGCGTATAAACTCTGCTATTTCACCAGTCCCATCCATACTTGCACACATCATCCAGTCTTTAAAGTGGGGTAGGTAATCATACAAGTTTTTACCCTTGTAACTCACTCTGCTTAGGTTAGAGTTATATCGTAGGTAGCAGTTTTTAGATGACCCATTCTTAACCATTTCTTCTAATGCCCACCAGTGCATTTCATACATCAACGGCTCACCACCGACCCAATATATTTCCTCTACGACGCCGCGACTGATAGCATCCTTAAACTCAGGTTCCACTACTTCTTGCTGAAACGTTTGCATCGCAGTTTTAACTTCTGGAATCATAAAGGGCTGATTCTTCGGACTCCATAATCCGTGCTGCTTCTTTTCTGTCTCCCAGCTTGAGCTCAGTTGCTCGCCGCACATTCGACATTTAAAGTTGCACAGGTTACTATAGCGATAGTCAAAACTGATCGGCTCCATTGTCGTGAATCCTGTGTCATCAGTTTTGTCAAAGCATTCTTGTATTTTGTCGTTGAATAAAAATCCAGTAAACCATTTACGATAACTGCTAATACTAAGGATATCGTCGTTGCATACATCACATTGTGGAATACGCTCTCCGGCCATTAGCTTTTTCCGTATGTCCTTCATATAGTCGCTATTCCAATGCTCTTTAAGAGACACTGGAGCATAATCAGCTAAAGTAGTCTTAGACTCCGTCACGTCACCATATTTTTTATCGTTTGACGCATCAATATATTGCTTCTGAAAACTGTGAGTCTCGCGTGAAGCACAGCATAACCTACGCTCACTTTGCGGGCTAATGTAGGTGTGTACAAAAGGAGCAGTGCAGAATACTTTATTGGGAGAATCTGAGCTGCATTGCCCATGCTCCCATATCGGTATTATTTTACTCATTTTTACCTAGAGTATCGTTCTTTGTATCCCAGCCGTGAGCTACTTCATCACTGACATAGCCCTCAGCAGTAGTTGCAGGGTCACCACTGTGAACACGTTCACCGCCAATCAGTTTAATGGAATCTATAAACTCTACAAAGTCAGCCGGGAAGGTTTTTCTAAAATCTTTACCACGGCGTTGATCATACTGTTCATAAAAACTTCGGAAGTCATTGTAGAGTTTATCTTGATCCGCGGTATGTTGATGTGGAGTTTTGACTACATCTAAATAATCAATTAATCGCTGCACTTGTGGCCGTTCCCAATCATTTAATAACGGCCGTCCATTCTTATCTTTTTCATCAGTTGCAACTTGCTTATCTAACCATGCTTGCAGCTTATTTTTGTAGGTTTCCTTCATTGTTGCAGGCAAAATAGCACACGATTGGAAGCTAGGGAAACGCAAAATATTTAAGGACATTGAACAATACTGCGACCCATGTTTACGCTTTATCGTCAACATGTCGTCCATAAACTCTGTAATACTAGCTAAACACAAACTATTAATGGTCATCATCATGTGCTGTGCATGCAGATTTCCCTCAGTGATTAGACGATCAATGTTATTTAGCCACTTTTGGTAATCCATTCCATCACGAATGTATTCACTGTGGGCGCCAACACTCTCATTACTTGAATAAATCTCTAAATGAGGAATATGATGACTCATTTCAATCAACTTATCCATCAATGCATCTTTTGGAACAAGGTTAGAGTTAACTGCAAATCTCAATCTTTTACCTTTAACCGGATTATTCTTGAACCAGTCAAATAGCTTCCAAACTGATGGGGCCATGAGAGGCTCACCGCCCGTAATACGGATTTCTTCAAGATTGCCAGACAAGCTGCTTTCCCACCATTTCCAAAATGCTTGAATGTATGGATTGTCTTCTTCCTTTTCCGTCGCATTTGCTGCCCACGGTGCTGTATCCATAAAGTGGCCGCGTCCGTCACTCACAATGTTTATATACGGACCGTTTTTCTTAATATCTCGAACCCATGACGTGCTAAACGCTGGGTTGCAATAGCTGCAAGCAAAATTGCATGTTCGTTCAAAGCTAATTTCAAGTGTTTTGAGATCTACATCAGCATCCCATGGCATCTTCGTAGAAGCAGTAATATCCTTGTCTTCGTAAATCTCAGTCTTAAACGTGCGATCGCTTATGTTACCACGATCAATGTCCTCTACTTTCCAGCAGTACTCACATTCATTTGGCCTCTTCCCTTCAAGCATTAACTTACGCATCAACTTCTTGTGTGGGGTATTATGAATCGCAGAAGGGTTAGATTTGATTTCCTCTACATCAATCTTATGTGCTGGCGGGTGATGGCAGGATGTTGTTTGCCCATGACCAAGCCAAATCGTTGCATTATACCATTTGGCTGCGCAATACGTGTCAGAGATTGGGTCAATAACTCGTATTTTAAAGTCTTTAAGGCTCTCGTTTACTTTTCTTCCCATGTTATCCTTTTCTAAATTCTTTCATACAGTCAACGTAGTATTTACGCATTTCAGGAAACACTGTCATAAATTCCGTATTACGTCTTATGTCATATTCAGTGATAAACTCGTAAAACAATGCTCTGTTTTTTGCCAGTTCTGCCGCAGGTAAAGACTGTTCCATTATAGCAAGGTCGCGTTTAAGTTTCAAGACCTCGTAGGGCTTGATTCCCTCAAAAGTCTGCGAGTAGTCATCTTGCTGTTCGTTTTCTTCCATGAACGTAAGCACCGCTCTTACTTCATCAATACCCCACTGCCCTGCGTTCTGTATGCTGAACCATGGAGGGTATCGTAAGATGGGTATATCAAACCATATGCGCTGGTGCTTCTTAATCGTGGCAGGCGGATGGACGAAATCCCCGTTGTTCGGCGGCTGTATAATGTGGTCCTCTTGAACTCTACCACCAAACTCTTTACGCAGATCAAGAACCATCTGCATGAACTGTTTCAACGAGGGGATGCTCAAAATCGTAAACGTGTTGATGAAACTGATGCTTGTAAACTTTGTCTCACGCAGGTAGGTGCGAACATTTTTCAGCATCGTTTCAAAGTTCAACCCGGTTCTCATATACTCTGCTTGCTCACCATACCCGTCTACACTCACGAAGGTCATGAAGTGCTTGAAGGCAGGGGCAACATACCAGTGGTTTCCGCTGTTCTCGTTGAAGTTTTCAGGATCTTCCCAGATGCGTATTTCCTCTAATGCCTTGACTTTTGCGATGAATTTGTCAAACAATACAGGGTCAGGTGGGCAGAAGTTAGAGGTGATTGACAACTCAAGTTGACCATTGGGATGCTCATTCACATAGTCCAAGACCTTGAAGGTGTTCTTATCCATCAGCGGTTCTCCCCCAGTCATACGGAACACCTTCAACTGTCTGTAGATTGTGGGCCACCATTCCCAGAATGCCGTCACATACGGATTGTCACGGTTGGCTACCTTCAACGGCATCATCCCACGTTGGGTTAGTGCCTCTATGTTATTGTGGGCACCAGTGCTCAACTGGTAGGGTCCAAACTTCTTGATCTCATCTTCCCAGGTTGACGACAAGTGTGGAGAGCAGTACATACATTTGAAGTTGCATGCTTGGTTGAAGTTAACCTCCACGTATCGTGGGGTAACGCTCTCATCAATCTTACCGCTTGCGACCTCATCAAACGTTGGTGCTGCCCACCATTCACTTGAGCGATAGTGGCGGTCAGATAGGTGATCTCCTGCGTCCTCTACTTTCCAGCAGTATGAGCAGCCAGGCGGCCTCTCACCAGCCAGCATCTGCTTACGCTCGTGTATTTTTATTTTTGTATTATGAAGGGCAGACGGCGATACTTTCAGTTCATCAAGAGGTATCTGATGAGCTGGTGGGTGGTAGCAGGATTGTGTCATCCCTGCAGGCAGGTTGATGCTCACTTGCTGCCATTTTGCAAGGCAGAGTGAAGGGGATACGGTGTTTAACTTTGCCCGCATTTCTGCGGCAGCATCGTTATATTCCATGAAACACCACTCTATCAAACAGTCGTTTTATCGTATTAAAATCTTCGAAAAATTCAGTCGGTCCGACACCATAGTCATTCTTCACATGATAGTTCGTCTGACCAGTAAATAATGATAAATCGCTATACTTGACTTCATAGTCGCAAGGTAACGATAATAATAACTGATGCTCACGCAAAAACCTTAATATTCTAGGTAATGGTGTGGTTACTGGATATGATATTAAATGCTTGAATTGATCAGGTGTCATGCCAGAATGAAACATATCATTGGCATGCACTGATTTCATTTGCTGTTTAATTAGATGTGACATATATTGATCTACTAAGTCGCGTGTCAGTTTAACTATAGTAAAATTCTGTCGTAAATCGTTATAATTATTCATTAAATTAAACATTGAAAACTTTACGTCTTGCATCACTGCTGACGATACTGTATATTTTCCAGCAATGACCATTCTACGCATAAACCAGGTCGGTGTAGTAATGTCATCAGCATCTGTATTTTGAATTTCATCAATATATTCTGCGTCAACTAAGTCCGTGATCGATTGATAAATAATGTCTGCCAAATAATGCGACCCACATCGTGGGTTACCAACTACAATAATCCCAGCCTTTGTGCGGTCAACCCACGAGCGAATTGTTTCTGTTGTCAATAGCATTTACCATCCTTCAAGTTTACGGATCACTGATATTTCTGTTGCCATCAATGCTAAGTTTTTGTGCCCAGTTGCATAGTGGTGTTTGAAAAACTTTGACTGTGCTGGGGTCATGTCTACAATGGGCAGACCCAGTTTTGTGGTTAGAGCAGCACGATATCGTTCAGAGGTAGTGACTACTTCTTCAGGCGATAGTTTTTCCAAGAAGTCCTTCCACAGTTCCTTCAGTTTGTCAAAATCTTGAACATCGCGGTAGTCCCATCCTGTTAGCATGGTCATGTAGGTTCCGTGCCGCGCACCCAAAATCGCCCAGTTTCCGTTCTCTACATCAGCACCAACGCTTTGCCAGATGCAAAGGTGGTCGTAGTTTCTTGATGCCACTTGCTCTTCAAACTCTTGGAGGCTTGGCTTTGCTCCTCGGTTAAGGCACATTTTAACACCCTCGCGGAATCCTGCTCTCCATGCTTGAAAAGGTGTTGCATTAGGGTAGGTAGTTGAGTAGCAGTTATGCATGGGGAAATATTTTGGATCATAGCAAAACTCTACACACGTATCTGCTGAACCATCTGATACCTCATGTGTCCGCATGTTGTTTACGAACTCACGACTCCAAACGCTCATCCCGCCGTTGCCATACAGTAGTCCGTTGATGTAATTGCGGGCCTTCCAGCGAAATGCTGCTCCTTTATGCTCTACATCATCCAGTGTCAACTGTAGATTGAAAAACTCTGCGTCAGGTAAGTTATCGCCGTCAATCAGCACAAAAAACTCTGTGTCGCTGGCGGTGGCGGCAGCTTTGTGAGCAGCGTCACTACCCTTAACACCGTCTACACGCTTTGCCCATGGCACCATGTTTTGTATTTGAATCCAAAACTCTTCTTTTTTTGGCTCATCGTAAGTCAAAAATATGGTGTCAATATCTGCTACATCAATTATGTGTTTAGTCATATTTTAGATTGCTGTAATATTCAAAATCTACGATATCTTCCCCATCCTCTAAGAGGACGCTGGCGCAGTTTTTCGCTACTTTGTATTTATCCCCACCTGATATCAGCTTCTTATATTTTGGAGAACGATCTATGATTCGCGTTTTGCCATTTTTCACTTCATACTCATAGTAGTTGTCATATTCATACTGTGAGACCACAATGAAGTTGTCTCCAGCAGGATGTTGCTGCATGCTACACATTGTGATCCCGCCGTCGTCATTGTAGTAAAATCTATATTCAATATCAAGCGGTTTGACTGGTTCAATAAGAGTGAACGCTTTTGCCATCTCATCTAAAAAGTTCATTTTCATACCTTTCGATTACATTATCACTTACCCAAGATTTTTCATGGTAGTGAAGTGGATGATACTGATTTACATTGCCAATCCGCACCATTGGTAGATCTAACTCAAAAATAGTGGTATCCGTCCAGGGCATTTCTGGCCACCGATTTATATCTGGCTTCATGTGAACAAAGTTTATAAAGTCAGCACTAGGCAAGGTGCATAGCTCAACTCCAATCAGTTTAGCAGCCAGTGCGTAGACCACGTCTGTCGTTGGATGAGGGTCCCTGCAGTTCTTCAGTGTAGAGCATACAGTCTCCCAGTTTTGGAAAATCATCCGTGCCACTCTAAAAAACGTCATTGCTGTTTGTGTAAACCTGAAATACATTAGCCCGTTGTAAGTGTCTGGCAGTTGGTTATCGTCAAACACACGACGATATTTTCTACTTGCCGCAAGTTGCTGCTGATAGTCTCTACAGCCCGTGCTCAATACTACATCACGCAAGCGAAAGGTGTTCCACCAATGCGATATGCTCCTAGTAAAGATGAGATCGCTCTCTAGTTTAATGGTTTCTTTGAACGGAGTCAAGTCCCCTATTTGCCATTCATTGGACAGTTTCCACTCTTCACCCTTGGCTGTGTCGTCATCTATCTGTATTACGTAGTCAAACACTCTCTTATGCTGAGACGTTATTCCCTTCATTGTCTCAGCGTCTACTATCACCGCGTATTTTTCAGTAGGCATCACCATCTTGATGCTCATTGCCTGTAAGTATGCTAGTCGTAAGTAATCAGTGTCAGCGTTGTTTTGCGCTATGGTTGCGAATCCTCGCTGCTCTTGGTGTGGGGTCAGTCTTGACATAGTGTCTCTAAAAATAACAGGTAATCATTGCTCAGCAGGTATTGCTTGTCTATCACATGCATATTCTGCGTAGGAACCGCGTATGCTGTTTTCTTATCTTTGATAATCAGCATATTTTTGTGTTTACTTATGCTCTCTACCTCTACCTCTACAGTTAGCATCTTGAACGGCATGCTGCAAGTTTTTTCAGTCGCATAGCCATTTAACATTCTATTGGCAATGGTAAACGCGTAGTCATTACGAAAGTTATCGTGGTCAACTTGATACAGTTTATAGTAATACTGATAGTTTCGCTGTATTCTTCCTACTAAATCAAACAGCATCTTCGCTTTTGCCGTTTTTCTGAAAACCACAGCAGTAGCCCAAATATACGGCAGGCTAGTGATGCCCATGTTATACTGAGTTTCTGTAGTTGAAAGAACTCGGTTATCGTTCATGATTTGATAGTCGTTAACCATAGTGGTAATGGTTAATAAAGACGTATCAAGCATCAGATAATCGCTATCAAGAAGGATAGTTGTATCGTATGGCGAAAGATCATATGCATTAAACCGGTTGCCGTTTTTCCATTCTGATCCGCTTTCAAACTGCCCAATGCGTCTATTATCTAACCCGCTATTACTAATAACCACTTGATCAAATCTTGATTTTATTGAAGAGGCAGGTTCAATGTCAGTAATCAGTGTGGTAGGCAGATTTAGGGTATGAGTAATCAGTTTTGCTGCTCTAGCTGCTATCTCTACATAATCTACAGTCTGCGTATTGAACGCAAACATTACCACCCCAGTGTTAACCATGATTACAGCTTCCGCAGTTTTTTAAGTTCTGCATGTTCGCAATGCCAAGTATTCATAACTTTCTGATAGTGTTGCTGCGCCTGTTTGAGGAACTCTGCTCGTTTAAGTTCAATAGGATTTTGATAAACATCTTCCAAAAACATATTGTCATCTGGCCAAGTGGCGGCAAACGCAATCAGTTCTGGAGTGATTTTAAATAGTCCGCCATTGTAGGTAAGATGCAAGTCGGTGAGTATCTTTTCTCGCAAAATAATCTTGTTCGTTTGAAAATCCGTGGATAGTTTGATTTGTTCAACTAAAATCTCTGCTTCGCTCATTTTATGTCCATAAAAATAGGTAAGTGTTGCCACTTACCTATATTCTAACATGGAAGTTAGTTATACTTCAACTATTTTGGTGTTATACGTAATCAAAAGTTACAGTTGGTGTGCCCCAAGAATTAGTTAAGTTTACTGTTTCTGGAGGAGTAATGTCTGCTCGAGTTGATACTTGGATGTATGCATTACCACCAAAACTGTTGTCTGCAGGAGTATAGAAATACAATCTACATACAACTGATGCACCATTTGCTCCATTGGTAGTGTCTAAGCCATTGGAAAATAATGAAAGAGTTGAGTATGCGCCATAGTATGGCAATGTTGCTGATGTATGCTTGACTTCAACAGCCGAGGTAGTTAGTTGTCTGTATCCAATGGCAGTCGCATTATTGCTGTTAATTAAAACTGTAAGATTTGCGGCAGTATTAATTGCATTTGCCAGGCTAGAACTTCTTGCAGTAGCGGCTAAAGCAGATGCCGATACAACAAAATTAATTCTACCACCAGCGTTGAAAAAATATCTTGCGTGCTGAGCAGAAGCAAAAGTAACATTAATATCCACAAATTGACTAATTGCTACATTATATGCTGCATTAGTAGAGTTAAAAGTGTTTACTGTTCCGGTTATAGTAGTGCCGACTGAGGCAGACGCTAGCCTGCTTGTATATGCAGCAGCAATTCCACTGGATAATGATGCTAAATACGCAATTTGTGATCCGGCGGTTGGCGCGGTAATTCCAGTTCCTGATCCTGCCTGATGAGATCGTACTGCATTAAGTTTATTAATTAGTGTTGCCCATTGAGTTGCAGTTGCTTGAGTATTTGCTGACACTGCAGAAATTGCAGGTTGGCCATAGCCAGCATCACCATTTCCAACACCAAGAACAGTGTTTAACTGGTTAGCCCCGTTTAAAAAATTATTGTAATCAGATGCTTGAATCTGATTTCCTGCAGCATAAGTCATAGCATTAAAGTAGGTTGGTATTATGAATAATCAAAAGTCACAGTAGGTGTGCCCCAAGCATTAGTTAAGTTTACTGTTTCTGGAGGGGTAATATCTGCTCGAGTCGATACTTGGATGTATGCATTACCACCAAATGAGTTATCAGCTGGTGTAAAGAAATATAATCTGCAAACCACTGACGCACCATTTGCTCCATTGGTAGTGTCTAAGCCATTGGAAAATATTTGAATATTAGAATACGCACTAGCATAAGGAGCTGCTGCAGTAGTTGTTTTAACTACTTGCGCCGATGCGGTAAGTTGTCTGTATCCAACTGCCGTTGACGAGTTAGCAGCATTGTATACCGTTAAATTAGCCAGTGTGTTAATAGTCCCTGCTAAACTGGAGCTACGAGTGTTGCCACCCAACGATGACGCAGAGCATACAAAGTTAATCCTACCGCCAGCGTTGAAAAAATATCTTGCGTGCTGAGCAGAAGCAAAAGTAACATTGGTATCTACGATCTGTGCCAATGAATTATAATATGGTGCATTAGTAGAGTTAAATGTGTTAGTTGCTCCAGTTAAAGTAGTTCCAACTGTAGCAGCAGATGCTCTGTTAGTATATACTGAATTGATGCTTGATTGCAGTGTGCTCAAATATGCAATGATTGACCCGGCAGTCGGTGTTGCGATTCCAGTTCCTGAACCTGATTGGTGCGTTTTGACGCCATTTAGCTTGTTAATCATTGTTGCCCACTGAGTTGCTGTCACAATGTTGCCAGTGGTCACAGCCGCGATAGTCGTTTGCCCGTACCCAACATCCCCACTTCCAACACCAAGTACAGTGTTTAACTGATTAGTTCCATTGATAAGAT
>Ga0100394_1004500_pt1 | contig 11370 bp, 11 predicted proteins | sample CryGeymeta201518_FD_81549 | JGI IMG/M metagenome (GOLD analysis project Ga0100394, IMG submission 81549) | Groundwater microbial communities from Crystal Geyser aquifers in Utah, USA - Crystal Geyser metaG 2015-18 | ecosystem: Environmental > Aquatic > Deep subsurface > Groundwater | place: USA... | reverse complement strand
ATGAAGAACGCCCCCAAAGCCTGATAAATCCTCAAGGGCACGCCCGCGGCCGGCGCGGTCAGGGAAATATTTACCAAAACCAGGGCGCCAACAAAAAAAAGAAAAGTCCAGCCGGGACGATACAGCGCCAAAGCAAAAATCAAAACCAGCCAAAAAATCAAATCGCCGGTTTGACGAATTGGCAGCATCCCTAAATGATAAAAAACAACCGCCAAACCAAAAAGCATTAAATTGGAAATCAACAATCCGGTTTTTAATTTATTTGAAATTATCCAGTTTTGGAATTTTTTTAACATAATCTTTCGTCATTTCCGCTTTTCATTTTCGCAAAGATAAACTCCCCTGAACTCCGGCGGGAATCCGGTTTAATACTCTTAGTTTATTTACTGGTTATCGCGTCCGTTTCGACTCAACAAAGCGAGTCTGGCGCGGGATAATGCCTTTTAATTTCTTTTTTCCGCTGCTTCTTTGGCGATATTTAAAAATTTTTCCGCGAATTTCTCCCAGGAAAAATAAGCGGCGCGTTCTTTTCCCCGGCGCGAGAGGCTATGGCGCAAATCATCGTTTAGGAGCACGTTTTTAATCACTCGTCCCAATTCTTTTTCGTCTTCGGAATGGCAATAGAGAACCCCGTCCCGGCCGATTTCCGGCAAAGAGGAATTTTTAGCCGTAATCACCGGCGTTCCCTGATTCATCGCTTCCAAAACCGGCAGGCCGAATCCTTCGTAAAGCGAAGGATAAACAAAAACAGAAGCGTTGCGATAAAGCGCCGGCAGATATTTTTGCTCGACGAAATCCAGCAATTTGACCTGGCCGGTTAAATTTTCCGTTTGGATTATTTTTTCCGCGTCCGTCACCAGAGGAGCCAATTCCGGCATTAATTTTCCGGAAATAACCAGAGGCGGAAAATTTTCCATTTGCGGATCGCGCCGGTTTTTTTCCCGAAGATGTTTGTAGGCCAGGATTAATTTTTCAATATTTTTTCTCTTATCCAATCCGCCCCCCGCGTAAATATACCCGGGTTTAAGGCGGTATTTCCGCAGCATTTTTCCACTGGCTTCGCCTGAAACCTCTTTTTTGTAAATTTCATCCACATCCAGATAAGCCACGGTTATCAAAGAGGGATCCAGGGAAAAATACTTGATTAAATCCTTTTCCGTATGGCGGGAAATGGCAATGATTTTTTCCGCTTTTTTAACGGATTTTTTGACTGAATTCCAATACAGTTTTTTCCGGAAATTATTCGCGTATTCGGGAAAAATTTCCCAAATCAGATCATGCACCAGCATAATATGGAACGGATCGCCTTTTTTTTGGCTGAAAATCGTCGGCGATTGATACAGACTGAAAAAAATATCGCACTTATCTTGGCAGACTTTGGCGGGAAGCATAAATTTTTCCCACCAAATTTTCCGGATCAAATCGTCTCGCTTCCAAAATGGCAGAAAAATTCTTTTTTGAAAATTGATCGGCAACTTGATTTCTTTAGGCAAATCTTCCTCCAAATACAAAATAAACTCCAGATTTGGAATTTGGAATTTGGAATTTGGAATTTCCGTCAATTTTTTTAAAAAATTGACGGCTACTTGTCCTATTCCCGTATTCGATTTTCTCGCGAAAGACGCGTTGATGCCTATTTTCATATGCCTTTATTATATCTAAAAACGAGAAAATAAAAAAGCCCACTCGGCTGAATCATTGCTAACAGCCATTAGCTTTGATATAATGCGAAAAGCCAAATACTCCTGTTCTTATTCTTAATTAGCAAAAATATGCAAAAGAAAAAACCATCTGTCTGCATTATCGGATTAGGTTATGTTGGTCTTCCTTTAGCGGTTCAATCAGCGCTGAAAGGTTACCAAGTTTATGGATTGGATAATGATTCGGAAAAAATCAAGAAAATTAATTCCGGAAAAAGTCCCATCCAAGAAGAATTTTTGGAAATCAATCTTCCAAAAGTCAACATCCACGCCACTACCAACGCTAAAGTAATCCGGCAATGCGACGTCTCGATTGTCTGCGTTCCCACTCCGGTTGATGAGAAAAAAATTCCGGATTTATCCCCGGTGCGGGGCGCGGTTGAATCTATAATTAAAAATTTTAGAAAAGGACAGCTCGTCATCATCGAATCGACAATCAATCCGGGAGTCTGCGAGGAAGTCGTTGAACCGTTGTTTGCCGCGGCCGGATATAAGGTAAACACGGATTATTATCTGGCCCACTGTCCGGAAAGAATTAATCCGGGAGATTCCAAATGGAATGTTACAAACATAAACCGCGTAGTTGGCGCTTCTGACAAAAAGGGACTTCAAATGGCCGCTGATTTTTATGAAAATATCGTTGACGGACAAATTATGCAGATGAGTTCCATCCGCGAAGCGGAGGCGGTAAAAATCGTGGAAAATTCTTTCCGCGACATTAATATCGCCTTTGTTAATGAACTGGCTAAATCTTTTGATAAATTGGGTATTGATGTCGTCGAAGTTATCAAGGGAGCCGCCACTAAACCTTTCTCTTTTATGGCTCACTGGCCAAGTTGCGGAGTCGGCGGACATTGTATTCCGGTTGATCCGTATTATCTTATCGAAAGAGCCAAACTTTCCGGCTTTGATCATGAATTTATGAAAATTGCCAGAAAAGTCAATCTTTCTATGCCGGACTACACTATCGAACTTCTTCAGGACGCTCTTAATGAAATTAAAATGCCTCTCAACGGCACGACTGTCGGAGTTTTAGGCTTGTCCTATAAAGCCAATGTTTCCGATTTACGGGAATCTCCAGTCAAAGAACTCCTCAAATTGCTCAAGAAAAATAAGGCCAAAGCTTTGGTTTTTGATCCGTTTGTTCTGGAAAAATCAACTGTAAAGAGCCTTTCTGAACTTTTCAAAAAATCCGATGCCATACTTTTAGCCACCGACCATAATGAATTTAAAAAAATTAAACCCAACGATCTTAAGAAATACGGAGTGAAAGTGGTTATTGACGGAAAAAATTGTTTAGACAAGGCCGCTATTAAAAAAGCCGGCCTAGTCTACAAAGGCATCGGCCGATAAAAATCCCCGCCCCGGCCTTGCGCCGGGGCTCTTTTTTAGCTATACTTTTATTGCCTTATCAATAAATAAACATAAATGATCAGCCTCATAAAATTCATAATTTGGATTGTCGGATTTATTGTTGTTTCAATCTTTGTTTTGAATTATTTCGGCTATGAAATAAACCAAAACTACTTCAAAGAAAGCAAGGCGGAATGCGAAAAAAGATTGAGCGATTGCGGCAAGCAATATATGGAGCAAGGAACCAAAAACGCCAAGTGTGATTTTAATTGCGTTGATCCGAAGCTAATCATTAGAAAAAAATAATTCATACAACATATAGCATGAAACTTATCATCAACCTTCCCGCTTTTAACGAGGAAGAAAAAATAATGGAAACTATCAAAAAAATCCCCCGACATTTCTCTTCGGTTGACGAAGTTTTTATTCAAGTCATTGACGACGGATCCAGGGATAAAACCGTTCAAGCGGCCAAAGAAGCCGGAGCGGATTGGGTTTTTTCCCATCCTATCAACCGCGGGATCGGAATCACTTTCCGCACCGCGGTGGAAAAAGCCCTGGAAAATGGCGCCGATATTATGGTTAATATGGACGCGGACGGACAATTTGACGCGGAAGATATAATTAAATTAATCCGGCCGATTATCGAAAATCGGGCCGATTTGGTGAGCGCTTCCCGCTTCGGCCATAAAAAAGCCGATAATATGCCTAAGATAAAGCATTTTCTTAATAAAACCGCCGCCTGGATAATCGGAAAATTTATGCAATATCCCATTGCCGATCTGACCTGCGGTTTTCGAGCTTACAGCCGGGAGTCTTTATTGCGGCTTAATCTCTCCGGCGGTTTCACTTACACGCAAGAAGTGATTATTGACGCCATTGGAAAAAATTTGAAAATTGAATGGGTTCCCGCCACCGTTACCTACTTTGAAAACCGCCAATCGCGCGTAGTCAAAAATATTTTCCATTATATCGGCAACAGCGGAAAAATAATTCTCAAAACCGTCCGCGATGTCCGGCCGATGCGTTTTTTTGGCATTCCTTCTTTAATTTTAATTATCGCCTCTCTCTTTTTCTTTGTTTATTTTTTGCTTATGTATCTGGAAACTCTGAAAATAACGCCTTACCGCAATATTCTTCTCCTGGCTGTCACGCTTTTTTTAATCGGTATTCAATTTCTCATTTTCGCTTTCATCGCCGATATGATCAAAACCACCCGCAAAAGCATCGAAGATCAAACTTATTTAATCAAGAAAGAAAAATACGATAAACACTGAAAATATGCCGTCCGCTTAAATATTCCATTTAAGACGGCAACCGCGGCCTCAAATTTATCAAAAAATCGCAAAAAACCGGTGAATTAACTGAAAAAACGCATTGAAAAACCGCGAAATTACGCGGAAGTTCCATCAAATAAAAATGCTTTAAATGTTTAGAATTTAATGAAGATCCTTTTTATTTCCCGGGCTTTTCCTCCAGTTATCGGCGGCATTGAAAATCAAAACTATGAATTGTCTCTTTGGCTCAAAAAAATAAGCCCTGTCAAAACTATCGCCAACCGCTTCGGAAAAAAATTTCTGCCCTTATTTCTGCCTTATGCTTTGATTAAAAGCCTTTTTTTATTGAGAAAATACGATGTGGTTCTTTTGGGCGACGCGGTGCTTTGCCCTTTGGGCTATATTTTAAAACGGTTTTATAAAAAGCCGGTGATTTCCATCGTCCACGGGCTGGATCTCACTTACCCGCTGTTTTTTTACCAAAAATTCTGGATTAAAAAGTGCGTAAAAAAAATGGACAAGCTGATCGCGGTAGGCCATGAAACTATTGAAGCCGGCGTCCGAAGAGGCATTCCGAGAAATAAGTTTGTTTTTATCCCCAACGGCATTGATACCAAAAAATTCCTGGAATGGCATAAGCGCCAAGAACTGGAAAAAATTGTCGGAGAAAGTTTAAAAGGGAAAAAAATTCTCCTTACCACCGGCCGCCTAGTCTCCCATAAAGGCGTGGATTGGTTTTCTCAAAATGTCGTCCCCTATTTGCCGGAAAATGTTTTGTATCTTATCGCCGGAGACGGAGAAAAAAGAAAAACTATCGAAAAAATCATCCGGGAGAAAAAGTTGGAAAAAAAGATCAGGCTGTTAGGCAATGTAAGCTTTAAAGAATTGAAAATTTTATACAATACGGCTGATATTTATATCAAGCCCAATATAAAAATATCCGGCACTATAGAAGGATTCGGCTTAGTAGTTATTGAAGCCGCTTCTTGCCGATTGCCGGTCATCGCTTCTAACCTGGAAGGGCTCAAAGACGCCATTAAAGAAGGCAAAAACGGTTTTTTTGTGGAACCGGGAAACGCGGAAGCCTTTCTTAAAAGAATCAATGAGCTCCTGTCACAGGATGAATTCCGCCTGGAATTCGGAGAAAAAGCCCGCCGTTTCGTGGGAGAAAATTTCAGTTGGAAAAAAATCAGCCAGCAATATTTGGAAGAAATCAAATTGACAATTTCAAAGCTCAAATGACAAATAACAAATCAAGCTCCAAATTCAAAGCTCAAAAATTTTTGTCATTTAGACTTTATTTGTCATTGGAAATTTGGATTTTGACATTTAATAACACGCTATGTTTTCCTTTATATTCTCACAACTAATGTTTTATCTAGTTCTGGCTCTGGTATTATTCCTCCCGGGTTATTTCTTGCTTTTGACTATTTTCGGTAAAAGTAAAACCTTAAGCTCTCTGGAAAAATTCATCCTTTCTTTCGGATTAAGTATTATTCTCGTTGATTTTATTTTTTTTCTTTATCCCCGGCTTTCGCTTCCTCTTAATCGCCTTTCAGCTTTTTTGGGAATTTTTTTATTTTCCGCCACGGCTTTAATGATTTATAAACTGAAAATTTTCCCCGCGGCCGAAGTTCCAGAGGCCGAGGCGGCTCTTTTTCAGTTTTCCAAAATCCAGTTTAGCGCTTTTCTCTTACTTATTTTTCTGGCATTCTTCGTTAAAACGGCTTTCCTTTCGCAAACAGCCCTGCCTACCGCCACCGACATGGGCCATCATATGTATTGGGCCAAGTGGATAACGGAAAACCGGACTCTGCCCGATTACGCCGGCCTGCCGGATTTTATCATCGGCGAACATATTATTTTCGCCGTTATCAGCCTGCTTGGCGGTTTGAGTTTTCTCTCCGCTTTTCCCGTCCTGACACTCTATTTAATTAACATTTTCAGCCTGCTCACTGTTTTTATTTTAGTTCTAAGAATTTTTAAGGAGAAGCGGATCGCGCTTTTGGCTTTTTTTCTACTGGGAACGCTTTTCGCCGTTTCTTCCCCTCAAGCCAAATTTATCAGCGGCGGCGTAGTTGGTAATTTATTGGGCAATCTGCTGCTGCCGATGGTTTTTTACTTTTTTTTCCGTTTTTCCGAATTGCTTTTCGAAAAAAACCAAAAAAAATTATCCCGGACATTTCTGGCCTTGGCTCTTTTTTCCGTCTTCGGGCTTTTTTACACGCACCATCTGACCGCTTTCCTTTTTTTGTTTATTTTCAGTCTGGCGTTTTTGGTTTTTTTGATTAGCAACTTTAAAAAAGCCGGGGAAATTTTAACCCATTCTTTTCAAGCTCTGATTTCCCGCCAGGTTTTTCCCGTCATTTTAGCCGGATTGATTTTTTTTCTTTTCATTCTTACGCCTAATTATTTCAGCCTTTCAGCCACCCAAACGGCCGTGGGCGCCGCCGTCAAAATTACCCGGACCGGATTAGATCTGAACAATATCCGTTCGGCTGTCGGAGAATCCCGTTTGGCTTTGGGAGCGGCGGGTTTTCTGCTTTTGATTTTAGCCTTGTTTAAGAATAAGGGAAATTTCGGCTATGTTTTAATTTCCGCCTGGGCTTTGATGCTTTATATTATGTCCGCTTATCCGAAACTGCTTTTTATCAATCTTCCCAGCTCCCGCATCGGCAATTATCTTACCTATCCCCTGGCCGTTCTTGGCGCTTATGTCCTTTTTCAAATTTTCCAAAAAGCCAGACATTATTCGTTAAATAATACGGCTAAAATAGCCTTGGGATTAATTTTGATTTTTGTCTCGCGAGAAGGCATTAGTGATTCCGTCCAAGCGTTCAAAACTAACGACGAATCGTTGGAACTGGTTGAAACTTTCAACGCGTCCGCTTACGTGGCAAAAAATCTCGCCTCCAAAGACGCGGTTCTCAAGGATCATAATTATCTGACCGGCGATTCCTGGATTAAGCTGTTTTTTATGCGCGATTATAAATTTCCCCTTTCGCGCGGCTATTTTAAGCGCTATGAGGATGAAACCAATCCCCGCGAAACCTGCACTCTGCAGATGATTTCCAATCCGGGAGGAGAAGCGGCGCGCGAGTGTTTCGCGGAAACCGGCGTCAATTTTCTTATGGTCAATCCCGATTTTGACGGTGGCCAGTTCCATCGTTTAAGCAATTTCAACCAGGTTTATTCCAATCCCAATATCGCTGTTTTTTATAAAAATAACTAACATTAGATTGCCACGCCCTCTTCGGGGCTCGCAATGACATTGAGATGAGCCAGACAACTAAAATTATTATTTTTATCCTTATCCTGTTTGTTGCCAGTTCCGTTTTTCTTTTTTGGAAAAGCGACCGTGGACTTGACATGGATTACCAAAAAGATTGGTGGTCGGTTTCTTTCGCATATGCTAAAAATACCGACTTATCTTTTGTTATTGAAAATCATAGCGACAACAATAATTTTTCCTGGGAAATTATTTCCGGAAAAGAAACGCTGCAAAAAAGCGACATTGCAGTTGCGCGAGGAGAAAAAAAGAACCTGGAAATAGATTTAAGCGATTTGACCGGCCGGGTTTTTGTCCGGGTTTCTGATGGAAAAACCAGCCAAGAAATATACAAAAATTTATAAGCTGCTTCTTGTTATTATGAGCGGAGTCTCGAGTATTCGGGATGGAGTCGAAGGATCTAATTACCCGCCTGCCGGCCCGCTTCAACTCGAATCGAGGCGAGCAGGCGGGGATTCCCCGATAAGCCCGGAATGACAATTTTTTAAAATATAAACTTTATGAAGAAAATTCTGTTAGTCACCCGCCCCATTGCTCCGCCCTGGGACGAAGCTTCCAAAAATTTCGCTTTTTATCTGGCCAAAAATACGCCGGGTTTTCAATTCGGACTTTTGACCAACGGCATTTTGCCCGATCTGCCGGAAAATATTTTGCAAAAACCCATCTATCGATCCAATGATTTCGGCTTTCGACAAAAATTGCGGCTTCTGCTTAACTTAAAAAAATTAAAAAAAGAATTCAATGTTTTGCATTTTCTTTTTACGCCGACTAAATTGAATTCTTTCTGGCTTAAAAATTTAGTTAAAAATTCCGCTGTTAAAACTATCCAGACCGTCGCCACTTTGAGAGAAGATTTGTATACGGACGCGGAAATTAAATCTCTGCTTTTTGGCGATTGGATCGTCACCTACTCCGATTACGCCAAAAATAAACTCAACCGCTTGGGTTTCCAAAATGTTGAAAAAATTTATCCGGGCGTTGATTTGGCGGAATACGGAAAAAAAGAAAAAAATCCCGGGCTTATGGCCAAATACGGTTTTCAAGATAATGATTTCGTCATCAACTTTACCGGCGAATATTCCCGCCTCAGCGCCATTGACAATGTCATCGCCGCTTTTGAAAAAATCGCTTCTCAAATACCCCGGGCTAAATTATCACTGGCTGTCAGAATAAAAAATTCAAAAGATCAAGCTAAAAAAACGGAGATTCGGGAAAAATTAAAAAACTTGAACCTTTTGGATCGCGTGGCTTTTCACGATGATGGAACTTATTTAATGCCCGACATTTACAATCTTTGCGACATCAGCCTTTTTCCAGCACAAAACTTGCGAGGCAAGTTTGATGTTCCGCTCGCGATTATTGAAGCCATGGCCTGCGAAAAACCGGTTATCCTTTCCGATCTTCCGATCCTGGGAGAAATCGCCAAAGCCGAAAATTCTGTTATAATAAAAGCGGGTGATGTTTCGCAATTAGCCGCGAAAATATCGGAACTTTATCTTTCTCCGGAAAAAAGATCGGCTTTGGGCAAAACTGCCCGAAAATTCACGGAAATAAATTTTGATATTCAAAAAATCGCCCAAAAATACCAGGCGCTTTACCAAAAAATATGCCGGACATAATTTCTCCGATTTGTTCCAAAAGACTCCGAACCGAAAAAATGAAAATTCCGGCTATTTTTCATGTTTCCGACGATTTGATGCCTGATGACGACACGATCCGGGAAGTTGAAAATGTGGCTTCTTCTCCTTATGTTTTTCACCATATTTCCGCTTTGAGCGATATCCACAGCAAAAAAGGCCGGAAAAATCCCACCGGCACCGTGGTGGCTTCGGAAAAACATCTGTTTCCCCAGATCAACGACACCGCTCCCAACTGCGGAATGCGGTTTTTGAAAACCAGCCTGACTTCCGCGGATTTAACAGCAAATAAAATTACGGAGCTTTTTACGGAATTAACGCGGGTTATTCCCACGAAAAAATATATCGGCACGCGGATTCCCTTTCAGCTGGTAATGGACATCTGCCGGAAAGGGGTGACACCGGTTAAAAAATTTTTTGATTCCCGCGTTAAAAATGAAATTGAAAATTCTTTCGAAGAGGGAAATTTTTTCCAGAATAAAGAAGTCTCCGAAAGAGATATTTTGGATTCGATTCCCCGTCTTTTTTTGAAAATCGGTCGCTACCGCCTGGGAATTTTAGGCGCGGCGGGAAATCACTTTCTGGATTTAATGAAAGTGACTGGACTGAAAAATCCCGTTTTAGCCGAAAAACTCGGCATTTTTACCGGCCAGCATATCTTCCTTTTGCACACCGGTTCGGGACTTTTAGGCCAATACGCTTCCTATTTTTACACGCCCAAAGAAAAAGAGCATTTCAGCCAAAAAGTTATTCTGGAATTAGGCAGGCTTTCTTTTGATTCCCAGAAAAAACAAGTTTACAAGGCGCTCACCCGAAAAATCAAAGAGTTCAAGGATCGCCCTGATTTTTTCGCCTATCATGATAATAGTCTGGAAGGCGGAATGTTTTTAACCGCGCATAACGCGGCTGCCAATCAGGGTTTCGCCAATCGCTCCATTCTCACTTATCATTTGGATCAGGCGCTGGAAAAAACTCTGGGAGTCAATCCGGAACTGGATCTGCTCTATGACGCGCCCCATGTTTTTATTCATCGCGAATCTCATTTCGGCAAAGATCTGTGGATTCACCGCAACGGATCGGTTAGGGCCAACGGTCCTAAAAGAATGTCTTCTCACCGGCTTTTTTCCCAAACCGGCGAACCGGTCTTTATCCCCTCTTCCATGAGCACGCCGGCTTATCTGGGGGTCGGCACGGACGAAAATGAAATGACTTTTTTTTCCGCCAGCCACGGCACCGGCCGCCGGCGCGATCCGGAAGCCAATAAAGCGGAAAATAAAAAAGAACTTCTGGAAAAAATGGAAGAAAAAGGCGTCCGGCTTTTCAACGCCCGATCTAAAGGCGTGGTGCTGCAAGACAGCTCCTATTACAAAGACGTGGAAGAAGTGATTGCCGGCATGGAAGCCAATAAAATCATCCGGACCGTGGCGAAGCTGGAACCCATCGCGGCGCTGATGTATTAAAGGAATCCCTCCGACACGCGCCTCCGGATTACTGATACTTAAACCGTGCGCCAGAGCAAACAAATGCTGTTCTCTTATTCCGACATCTATATATCTGCTCTTGCCGTGCAGCCCATACTTAACTGTTTCGCTCATCATTATCAAATCGGCAGTCATCAGATACAATGGGCGATTCTTCTCCATCATCTCGGCACTTCTTTTGAAGAACAAGGCTAACTCACCTTCAATAGATTCGCCGATATGCATTTCCATGGAGAAATCATCCTTATTAAACTTCCCGGCTTCTCCGCAAGCATCGCGATCTGGAATATCAATTTTTGACCGGAAGATGATTTCCCTAATTTTCCCAGCATCTAGAATTGCATAGTTGCTGAGAAATTCCTTGAGGGAATCTACACCAAAAGCATGCACAGTGTGAAAGCCATTCGGACTGTCAGTAGCACCAGGCAAATCATTGCCCTTCACAGTATTGGCAATTATTACCTTCGGGCTGTCGGCGAACCAGCGGCATGCGTGAGAACATTTGACATGTCATTTTTACTAAAATTATGCTACAATAACTGCATACGCAAGGAAACTTAATAATCTTAAAAATGTATAATAGACCTGTTGCGTAATAACTTACTACTGCAATTTCCATATTTTGGCCAAATT
>Ga0100394_1004493_pt1 | contig 11381 bp, 9 predicted proteins | sample CryGeymeta201518_FD_81549 | JGI IMG/M metagenome (GOLD analysis project Ga0100394, IMG submission 81549) | Groundwater microbial communities from Crystal Geyser aquifers in Utah, USA - Crystal Geyser metaG 2015-18 | ecosystem: Environmental > Aquatic > Deep subsurface > Groundwater | place: USA... | reverse complement strand
TGGCACAACTATTAATATTGGTGATGCAACTAATACTCCAGTATCACAAACAATTGGTATTTATTCAAGCATTCCATTAAACGCACTTACTGTAAATTCATTTCATAGCCCCACAGCTAAAATATGGGTGGTTCCTTTAACTTTAAATGGAAATTTAACTATCAGCACAGGTGCATTTTTTAATGCCAATGGATTAACTCTAAATTGTAAAGGCAACTTTACCAATGCTGGAACTTTTATTCCAGTTTTAAATACAACCATCTTCAATGGAAGTGCCACCCAAACCATCACAGGAAATACTAATTTCTATAATTTAACTAAAAGCAATGCTAACATTCTCAATTTAAATAGTGGGAATACTGCCCTCGACATAGACAATGTAATGAATTTGCTTGGTGGTACAATAATTGATAACGGCAATACAATTTCTGTTCAAGGAAATTGCAATATAGATGGAACCCATCAGCATAGTGGCTCAGGAAAAGGAATTATGCTTAATGGGATTTCAAATCAAACGCTTACAGGTAATGGTACATTTGGTTTATTGACTATAAGTAACTCGGCTGGTGTTGATATTCCGATTAACAATCAAATAAATATTGCGAATGAGTTAATGATGGAAAAAGGAGTTTTAAATATTGGTAAAAACTTACTGGTACTCAAAGAAAACTGTATCATCACTCCTGCCAATCCCTTTTCAACAACAAATATGATTCAGACCTTTACCTCTTTTACCGATAATGGGGTTAAGAAATTTTTACCTTCAGGTGCTTCCACTTTCTTGTATCCTATGGGTACAAGCGGAAAATATACTCCAGTATCCATAACTATTACAAGCAATACAAATGTAGGCGGAAGTTTAACGATTAAACCAGCAGATGAAAACCACCCAAGTGTATTAGATGTTAACAATGTACTTCATTATTACTGGGTTCTTAAAGCAAATGGGTTGGTTAATTATAGTGCTGAAGCAAAAATGAAATATATCCCCACCGATGTGATGGTTACCGGAATAAATACTGTTTATGATTATATTACCGCACGTTTGCTAAATGATGGAACGGGTAATTGGAACAAATTTGATGTAACAGGGGTGAATGAACCCACTAATGAACTCGTTTTTTCATTTTCTGGAACCAACGATGCTGGTATTACTGGCGAATATACTGCTGGCATTGATGTTGCAATACCAAATCAGGTGGCTTCATACATTACAAAACAAAATGGACTTTGGACAAATGTTAGTACATGGGAAACTTACCCAATTGCAGGAGGTCCAATTCCAGTGGGAGGTCCCAGAGGGAGTATTACATATATTCAACACACAGTAACCATTCCCTCAAACTATTTTTCATCCTATCAAACAAACTTCTCTGCAACAGGCATATTGAATGTGGGAACTTCTTATGGACATCGATTGGGATATGTTAACGGAAATGGTAAAATTATTCAAGAAAGTGGTATTTTGCCAGCTGGAGTTTACGACGATTTTTTCTCAACAAGCAAAGGTACCATAGAATTTACGGGCAACACTGATTATGATATTTTGTCGGATATTACCTCTTTAAATAATATAATTTTAAGTGGAACAGGCAAAAGACGTTTCGCCAATCATAATTTCCAAGTATTGGGCAACTTCAATATTGCAGGAGCCGATGTAGTGAACGAAAATAGTTGCACCTTTTCGGTAAAAGGCAATATTGGTTATTCAGGAGGAACGTTTACTGCAAACTCTGGTAAACTAATTTTAAATGGAGCAAGCCTACAAACCATCAGTGGAACCAGTTCTTTTACAGGAACCAATGCGTTTTATAATTTCGAAATTAACAATGCAGGAGGAGCCAATGTAGTGAACAATATTGATATTTCCAATGGATTAGCTTTAACGCAAGGCTTGTTGAACATAAGTAGTGGAAAAACCCTTGCTATAACAAATAATAGCAGCACTGCTGTCAGTGGTGGAAGCACTACCTCATACATTAATGGTAAAATGGCTAAGAAAGCTTTTGCAAACGATGGTTTTGTTTTCCCTATAGGCAATGCAGCACAATATAAGCGTATTGAAATTATTGATGGCGTTCCAGCAACCACTTGGTCTGCTCAATTTCTTGGTAACAATTCCAACTCAACTATTGAAACCGCTCCTGTGCAAGATATTGTAACCGTAAGTACCACAGACCGTTGGTATTTGGGCTGCCCAATTTCTGCAACGGGTAAAGTAAAACTTTATTGGAACTCATTAAGTGGAGTTGGTAGCGATGCTAGTAAATATCCTAATCTAAGAGTTGCTATGGAAAATGCCGCTACCAAATGGATAAGTATGGGACAGTCTGCTTATTCAGGAATAGATGCCACCTTTGGAACTGTTACTTCAAATTCTGTAAGTTTTAGTGACCATTATTTTACTTTAGCCTCCACACTAAGCACCACTCCACTTCCTATTGAACTATTGAGTTTCAATGCTTTTGCTAAAGCTACTACAGTAGAAGTTGATTGGACGACCGCTACAGAAACTAATAATGACTATTTTGTAGTTGAACGTTCCGCAGATGCTGAAAACTTTACTTTTTTAAAAACCTTACCAGGTGCAGGAAATAGCAACGAATTGTTAAATTATCAATGTTTTGATGAATCACCTCTTAGTGGCACTTCCTATTATCGACTTAAACAAGTCGATTTTGATGGAAAATATGCTTACTCTAAAGTAGTGTCGGTTACATTCTATAAAAACTCCATTACCAATCAACAATACTTAAATGCTTATCCAAATCCAACTACGGGACAACTTATCATTGAAATTTCGCCAGAAAGCATCAACGGAACATTAAGTATTATGGATAGTAAAGGTACTTTAGTGAAAAAAATGAATATCTTTGAAACTATTCAAAAAATAGATATTTCTAATTTGCCTGTTGGACCTTATGTATTACTCTATTCTACAGGAAAATCTTTCTATTCGCAAAGGATAATAAAATTTTAATAACTGAATTGACTGTTCAGAATTATTAATAATAGAGGCGAATCATTTTAAAAATGATTCGCCTTTTTCTATAATGAGTAATTGTGTGTATTTGAATACATTGTCAGACAAAAAATTTTAAAAGAAAATGAAACAAAGTACTTTAACATAGCGACACTTTGCGTTGAGGCGTTTATTTTAAATTAGGTGTAATGAACAAAATTAATAAACCCCTTTTAGCAAGAGGTTTTTTGTTGGTTAATAAATTTATAAATATCTTTGGTTTTTAGGAAAATCAGAAAATCTATGTCAACTTCAATAGAAAATTTAAAACCCAATATTCCTGAGCCTATTGCTACAGAAATTGAAGTGATAGGATTAAATCGAAGAATGGAGCTTCAAGCGGTGGTTGATGCTCTTCTTAACGGCGATTATGTCTTGGTTAGAGATTTTTATAGCACTGGTTTAGCAGTGATGGCGGCACTAAAAAAGCATCTTACCAATAAATTCAACGATTCGTATTTTCAGGGGCAGCGTGATTTACGTGCTGCTTTTCGAGAAGCCTCACAAAGGTTGTTGGTGCAAGTAAAAGATAATAAGTTGGCATTAAGAAAAGCACCAGTTATAGGTTGGTTTAAACAACTATATCACGATAAATCTGATTTTTTATTATCTTTTCCCGATATTCAAGGACTCAATAGTTCGTGGCAGTGGTACGAAAAAGGAATTAAATTCCCTGTAATCAAGCAGCGTTTACACCCTTATTATGGCACTTATTTTCCTACACGATTCGAACATTTGAAACTCTTTGCAAATTGGCTTAAAACATACAAAGGTTCTAGGAAAACAGCTATTGATATTGGCGTGGGTTGCGGAATTTTATCCTTTCAATTATTAGAGCAAGGATTTGAAAACGTGTATGCTACTGATATCAATATAAATGCGATTATTGGTGTTAATGAAGAAATAAAACGAATGAATATTGGCGAAAAGCTAAGTTTGTATTTTGGAGATTTGTTTGCACCAATTCATTTGAAGTCTGAATTAATTATTTTTAATCCGCCATGGTTGCCTTCTACTAGCAATTTGACCAATTTAGACAAAGCTATTTATTATGATGCGGAATTTTTTCCTCGTTTTTTTGAGCAAGCACACCAACATCTTGCTTTAAATGGGAAAGTAGTTATAATATTTTCAAATTTAGCACAAAAAGTTGAGGCTAGCTTTATACATCCCATAGAAGAAGAGCTTTTAAAAGGTAATCGATTCAAAAAAGAAGCTTTTGTTAAGAGAAATGTTAATGAAGCCTCTACAAAAACCAAAAGAAATCAAACATGGCGGAAAGAGGAGTTGGTGGAATTGTGGGTTCTAAGACCTATTTAAAAATTCATTTACAGTTTTTAAGAATACAGCAGGCTTGTCAGCATGTACCCAATGACCTGCATTTTCAATAGTGCTAAGCATAAAATTGGGAAACAAACTTTTTATTAGAACCAAATCTTCCTCTTTGATATAATCTGAAAGAGCTCCTTTAATAAACAAAGTAGGTTTGGTAAAAGGAATGTTGCTAGTTATTTTTTTAAAAACTTCGTCAATATTGTTGTTTATGCCTTCAATGTTAAGTTTCCAAGCCAATCGGGTTTGGTCTGCCCAATAAAGATTTTTTGTTAGCAATTGCAGTACTTGTTTGTTTTTTATCGTTAGTTCAAGCTGTTGCTCGACTTCTTTTCGTGTTTTAAGTTTGTCGAAATTCAAATCGAGCATTGCTTCTAAAATTTCGAGGTGTTTTATGAGCGTTTGCTTTGGTGAAATATCAACCACTATCAATTTATCAATAAAATTAGGATTATCTAAGGCAAATTGCATTGCCACTTTTCCGCCCATGGAATGTCCTAATAAAATTGCTTTATTGATATGGAGTTCTTCATATAAATCGAGCAAGTCCTCACACATCGAAAGGTAAGTAAATTGAGAACTGTGCGGCGATTGTCCGTGGTTTCTCAAATCAACCAAAATAACTTCATAGCTTTCAGATAAAGATTTACCAAGCGTAAACCAATTGTCGGACAAGCCAAATAAACCGTGAAGTATAATCAATGGTTTTCCTTTGCCCAGTATTCTATGAAATAGTTTCACCAAATTATACTTTAAGTTGTCTAAGATATAATTGGATTGTATTTTCTAAACCTAAATACAAAGCATCGCACACCAAAGCATGACCAATAGAAACTTCTAGTAAACCTTTGATATGCTTAGCAAAATAATTAAGATTATCGAGATTCAAATCGTGACCAGCATTTATCCCCAATCCTAAATCGAACGCAATAAGTGCTGCTTGAGCATAAGGTTTAATTGCTTCTTCTTTGTTTTTATAATAATCTTTTGCGTATTGTTCGGTATAAAGTTCAATCCTATCTGTACCAATTTTAATAGCATTTTTTATATTATTTATATTGGTATCAATAAAAACAGAGGTGCGAATATTGTTTTTCTTAAATTCTGTGATTACTTCTTTTAGGAAAGCTTCGTGTTTAATAGTATCCCAACCGGCATTAGAAGTAATGGCATCAGGAGAGTCTGGAACCAAAGTAACTTGAGCCGGTTTAACAGAAACAACCAAATCAATAAAGAATTTTGAAGGATAACCTTCAATATTAAACTCTGTTTTGAGTATAGGTTTTAAGTCGGTAACGTCTTTAAACCTGATATGGCGTTCATCAGGACGAGGATGAACAGTTATTCCTTGCGCACCAAAACGTTCGCAGTCGAGTGCAGTTTTAATAATATCTGGCAAATTGCCACCTCTGGCATTTCGTATGAGTGCAATTTTATTTATATTAACACTAAGTGTTGTCATAGAATGGTTTTAAAACTATTAAATTAATAAATATCAATATTATAGGGCAATCGAGCTTGTACACCACTCATTTTTGTAAGAGACTTAATATATTCATAATATTTATAGCCATCTCCCAGTTCGTTGGAAATTAAATTTATTTTAACATTTCCGGTTAATTGTTCAACAATTTGGGAAAAGGGGTCTTTTTGTTTCGGTAAATCAATAAGTTTATAATTATCTAATTTTGCAAAACTTGCTGCTAAAACAATAGCTTTATCTAAACCTCCAAAATCATCTATTAATCCGATGCGTTTAGCATCCAATCCGCTCCAAACTCTTCCTTGTCCTATACTATCTATTTGAGCAATTGTCATTTTTCGACCATCAGCCACATGGGTAATAAATGTTTTATAAATTCGCTCAATAGAATTTTGAATTACCAACATTTCAGATTCATTAAGAGGACGAGAGATATCGCCTAAATCGGCATATTTGTTCGTTTTTACATTATCAAAAGTAATGCCGAGTTTGTTGTTGAACAAACCTTTCATATTTGGCAAAATGCCAAAAACACCAATGGAACCAGTAATTGTATTTGGGCTGGCAATAATTTTGTTGGCAGCACAAGCAATATAATAACCGCCAGAAGCAGCAACATCGCCCATTGAAGCCACAATAGGTTTAATTTTACTGGTAAGATATACTTCTCGCCATATAACTTCAGATGCCAAGGCGCTTCCACCTGGAGAATTGATTCGCAATACAATTGCTTTAATGCTAGAATCATTACGAGCATCACGTATGGTTTCTGATAATTTTTCGGAGCCAATAGAACGCTCATCACCTTCTCCGCTGATTATATCACCTGTTGCAAATATAACCGCTATTTTGTTTTTGCTGTGTTTAGGTTTTAAGTTTTCAGGAACATCTTTATACTTGAGTAATGAAATCATATTTATTTTTTTATTTTCTTTAATCCCTAATCGATATCTTAAATCGGAGAGTACTTCATCTTTATACATTAATTTATCAATTAGTTTACAGTTAACAGCATCTTCAGGATTTTGTGTCTTTAGGCTATCTGCAATATCATTGAGCTCAGTTATGCTAATATTCCTACTTTCTGAAATATTTTTAATCATCACTTCCCAAATAGAATTGATAAATGTAAGTGTTTGTTCTTTACTAGCATCACTCATTTTGTCGAGTATCAGTGGTTCAATGGCACTTTTATATTTTCCGTGTCTAATTACTTGTGGTTCAATTTCTAATTTTTGTAATGCCCCTTTAATAAACATTACCTGTGCATTTAATCCTTTAAAATCAAGAATACCTTCGGGATTCATATATATTTTATCTGAAACACTTGCCAAATAATATGCTTTTTGAGTATAAACTTCTCCATAACTAATAATAAATTTTTTACTTTTTTTAAAATCAATTAAGGCATTTCTAATCTCTTCAACTGTAGCAATACCTGCATCAATGGTGCTTAAATCGAGGTATATTCCTTTTATTCTATTATCGGTTTTTGCTTTACGAATGTTTTTAATAATATCGTTAAGTCCAATTAAATTTGTTGCCTTAAACGTAGCAAAATCAATGTTTTCGAAAGGATTGTTTGAAGTTCTATCAAAAATGGGTTGGTCAAATGTCAAACTCAAGACTGTGTTTTCGGAAACCACCACCACTTCCTTTTTAGAAAAAGAAGATATTGAAGAAATAAGGATGAAAAGGAAAATAAATATAATAATAAATGTAAACAAGCATCCTGTCATAGATGCCAACATAAATTTGAAAAATTGTTTCATAGGTTGTGTTTTTTAGGTATTAAAAAAAAATTGTGGAGCAATTTTACGAAAAATTTAGATATCATTTAGGAAAATTATACTTTCAAATTCAGAAACAAATAATTGATTTGAGTTTGTAATGCCTAAAATAGTCTATTTATCAATGAAAGATACAAATAGTTGCTGTAATATTAGTCGTTACATTCACGGGCTTTCCATAAGTTATCAGTTAAACCAAGTTCTTTGGTGATTTTACGTGAAAGAACAAATAAGTAATCTGATAACCGATTAAGGTATTGTATCATTAATTCATTTATATCAAGATGGTCAGCCAATTTAATTACCAATCTCTCAGCTCTGCGGCAAACACAACGAGCAATATGGCAAAAAGAAATAATAGAATGACCTCCAGGCAGAATGAAAGCTGTTAATTTGCTTAATGATTCGTTCATACTATCTATTTCGTTTTCTAATAATTCAATGTCAGAAGAGAGAATACATGGCAATCTTTTAGAAAACTCTTTGTTTTCGGATGCTAATAACGATTCAATGGTAAAAAGTCTATCCTGTATTTCACTTAGTATTTTTTTGTAATGCAATGATATATTTTGGTCTTTAATTAAGCCAATATATGAATTTAATTCATCAACCGTACCATAAGCTTCAACTCGTTCATGGTATTTTTTAACACGAGTACCACCAAGCAACGAAGTCATTCCTTTGTCGCCAGTTTTGGTGTATATTTTTCTTTCTTCTTTCACTAAATCTTACTATTTATTGAGTTTTGCTATTTTGGCAAAAGTAATTCTTTTTATATTCCATTGTTTAAACGAATCTCATTCATTTTAATTCCTTTTGAAGGTGAATTTAAGTATAAAGGAGCATTAAATATTAGCTTTTTTGCCAATTATGTATATTAGGAGTTTGAGAGTTTTTGGGATAAATCTATAATATGGTCAAGGTAATTTTTATCTAGCTCCAGTTTTTCGGCTAAGCGTAGGCAAAGATTATATTCTTTTTCGTGAATTTCGCCATCCACCATGGTCATATAAACAGCATCGCCAAGTTGGTCTTCTCTGTCTATTTTGTTCATAGGAATTAGAAATTCCAATTCGCCTGCATTTTCGATAATACGGTTTACTTCATCTTGTGGAAAACCTATTTCCGAAGCTCTTTCATTTAAAAACTCTTTTTCTTCTTCATCTAATACACCATCAGAAAGGGCAACAGCAATTAGGTTTTGAAAATGCTCCACTTTTATTTTGCGGTCATTGGCTGAATCTGTCATGTTTTCTACGTTTTAGGTTATTAACTTAAAACAAATTTACTAAATTATTTAAAGAACACAAAATCTAAGACATAAAAAAAACCTCACTTGCGGTGAGGTTTTCAGATTAAAAGTACTTTTAATGATATTTAAACTAAGCAAGTTTAACATTTACTGCATTTAATCCTTTTTTTCCTTCCTGAAGTTCGAATGTTACGTTGTCGTCTTCGCGAATTTTGTCAACAAGCCCTGAAGCGTGTACAAAATATTCTTTTTTAGTTTCGGAGTCTTTAATAAATCCAAAACCTTTGGATTCGTTAAAAAATTTTACTTTTCCTTCTTTCATGTAATGTAATAATAATAATTAATTTAATAAACTTTGCAAATATACAAAATTAAATAGATTTAATGCTTTTTTTTTTCGTTAAACTTTTCTAAGGGCTAAAATTCTTTTAAAACCTGCTATTTGCTAATGATTACGATTTATTTTTTTTTGAAATGAGGGCAAAAAAAAATTAAAATTCTCTTTCAAAGAACAATTTTTCTTAATCTTCTTTTTCGATAATAATTATTTTTTCTATCTTATCGCCTTGACTGATGCTGTCAATAACTTCTAAGCCTTCATAAACTTTACCAAAACAGGTGTGTTTACGATCTAAATGTTGGGTATTATTTCTGGAATGGCAGATAAAAAATTGAGAACCACCAGTATCTTTTCCTGCATGTGCCATCGATAAAACACCCCTATCGTGGTATTGATTATTACCGTCCAATTCGCATTTAATAGTATAACCAGGACCACCAGTACCATTTCCTTTAGGACATCCACCTTGAATTACAAACTCTGGTATTACACGGTGAAAGGTTAGTCCATTATAAAAACCTTGTTTCGCCAATTTTACAAAGTTAGCAACTGTGTTTGGTGCGTCTTTTTCATAAAAATCAACTTTCATTATTCCTTTTGCCGTGTGAATTTCTGCTTTTTTCATTATTTTTAATTTAATAGTTTGTTAATGTTATAATTATGTTATACAAATTCGTTAAATCTTTTTTTTAATATGTTAAATAGTAGGTTTACCCTCTTCTTTTATAGGAAATAGTAGTGATGCGATAATGCTTACTGCAAGTATTCCAATAATTATATACAAAGAATGGGCTGTAGTGAAGTTAATTTCTTTAAGCCAATGGTGAAAAATCATTTTTAACCCAATAAACGATAACAATACAGCTAAGCCGACTTTTAAATAATGAAACACATTCATCACATTAATAAGTAAAAAGAACAATGAACGCAAGCCAATGATAGCAAATATGTTTGAAAAGAAAACGACAAAAGGGTCTTTTGTAATAGAGAAAATTGCAGGAACAGAATCAACCGCAAAAATAACATCGGTAAACTCAATAACCAACAAAACAATAAACAGTGGAGTTAGTAAGCGTTTCCCTTTACGTCGAATAAAAAAGCGTTTGCCAATATATCTGGGAAATACCGCAAAATGCTTGGCTGCAAACTTAACTATTGGATGTTTTCCTGTATCAATTTTTTCTTCTTTGTTTCGTGTTAAAAACATTTTGATACCTGTAAAAATTAAAAAGCCTCCAAAAACATATAATACCCAAGCAAAATTTTGTATCAATGCCGAGGCAGTAAAGATAAATAGAAATCGCATGATGATAGCCCCAATAATTCCCCAAAACAATACATCATGATAATACTTTTGATTGACACCAAAAGCAATAAAAATCATAATCATTACAAAAATGTTATCAATAGAAAGAGAATATTCGATTAAATAACCTGTAATATATTCTAATGCTAAGTTGTGGTTATAAATACTTAAACTTTCACTTAAATTGCTTGGGTTTATTGTAATAGTATGTTCGTATTTATCAATAGATGCTTGAATATCTGAAATAGAATGAATACCATGAATAACGTTTCCATAAAACATTAAAAAGAAATAAAAAGCAATGCCAAACGAAACCCATATAATGGTCCATAACAATGCCTCTTTAAATGGTAATATATGGCTTTTTTTATGAAATAAGCCTAAATCCATTATCAATAAAGAGAGAATGACAACAATAAATACTGTAAAAAACAACAGTTCACTTAAACTCATTTATAATATGTATTTATTTTAATAATGGGTTCGACACCCTACCTATAAATAGGATGCAATTGTTGGTATTGTCTTTTATTACAAAAATAAAAGGATGATTTGCAGTAAATTCAATGGGGTCTTGTGGCATCCCCGATTTTTCAATTAAAACAACTGCGGTGGAGCCAGCTGCTTCGGTACCCGTTTCATCTATTTTAATAAATGTTTTATGAATTACTTTGTCAATCATCAAATCTTTGTTTCCTGTTATTCCCGAAAAATCAGCTTCTTTGCTAAAAGCCAATGGCATTCCCATATCTGAAAGCGATTCTTTTAATTCAAATTCAGATTTCATATTAAATTTAGGAATAGAAATTTTTATTCTATTATAAACCATTGCATTGGTATATTCTACATAATTATT
>Ga0100394_1004490_pt1 | contig 11384 bp, 11 predicted proteins | sample CryGeymeta201518_FD_81549 | JGI IMG/M metagenome (GOLD analysis project Ga0100394, IMG submission 81549) | Groundwater microbial communities from Crystal Geyser aquifers in Utah, USA - Crystal Geyser metaG 2015-18 | ecosystem: Environmental > Aquatic > Deep subsurface > Groundwater | place: USA... | reverse complement strand
TATGATACCATAACTACAGTCTAATTTTAATCTCTTTATCTGTCTTTAAGAAAAACTCCTCTTCAACTTTCCCTGACGTAATTGTATAAAGAGGGGAATCGAGTCCTGGCTGCTTCTGAATAAGAAGATTTACCTCTCCTTTTGCTTTAATTGGAAGTTTGTATTTTAAAGTAAGTTTTGAAACGCCTTCGGGTCTAAGTTTAAAAAATCCCGCAAAAACAGTTTTCCCAAATTCTTCATAGGGTTCGGCTTTATCTTCTACTCCGTCAAATGAAATTAATGTGCTTCCTTTGGGAACATAGATTCTCACCCAGTCGGGAAGGACCGAATTAAGCCAGCCGTCCTGCTTCATCGGATTTTTATAAGTTAAGGTTAATGTCTTTTCTATATAGCCGTCTTTCGCCGTTGAATATTCCTGAGATATTTCGTTAGTGACATACAAATTAGACTTTCTTCCCCCCAAATTCGCACCATTGATGTGCAAATAATCTCCGCTCGTACTTTTTATTGTTCCTGCAATTCCAAATGAGGAAACTGCATCCTGGGCTTTGGAATCAAAAAGATAGAAAAGAACGTGTTTTTCAATTAATGATTTGAAACCTGCTTCAAAGAGTTTAGGTAGTTTATCCTTAGGCTGCCCCATTGCATTAGCCAGAATTGAATTCATTAGAGGTCCTATTATTTTCTTTCTGTTATCATAATTGGCAGGAGCATAAATAATCTTTCCGATACCTGCAGGATCCCAAACAACCGGGCCTTCTACGTCAGCAAAGTCTTCAAGTTCATAAATAACGTTGGGGCAATTGCATCTTGAGTCAATCTCGGTACTGAAATTACCAAACCCAGGAACCCCTATTTTCCCTATTGCATCAAGAAGATAAACCAAAACTTGGGTGTCAACGGAAATGATTCCGTCGATTCCGGTTATACCAACACTCTTTGCTTCCTGGACAAATAGCTTCATACTCTCGGCAAAGTCGGGTGACCAGTTCATATCCCTTAACCTTAATTTATTGGAAAGAACATATGGCCCTTTAAGGTATTTGGCTATCGGATTGGGAGCCACGGTTGTGGGTTTATACTTGGCATCAAGATTATAAATATCGCTGGAAGAAACCGGAGAGAAAGCTCCTTTATTGACCTTCATTATCGAATAGCCGGTCATAAAACCTCCGGTCGGTCTTAATTCCTTATCATTCTGGAAAAGAACCAAATATGTTCTTTCTTTATCAATTCCCAATAAATAAGGTGCCGCTTCTAAAAGAGGCTTGCCGTTGGTGATAAAACTTGCGGCTTCCCTAAATAATTTAAGACCAGATTTAACCTTGGACCTAACTTCAGTTCTTCCGATTCTTACGGGATACCTCTCAGGATTAATATCGGCAAGCTCTTTTTCAATTAGGGAGGTTTTTGTTGATATTTTATCAATGTTGGGAACAAGATCCGGAATTGATTTAACTATAAAGTCGATTCTGTCTTTGGCGGTTTTTGTTCCATCACCCACGGCAGTATCTTTTCCTCCGGTTAATCCCAAAAGATCCGCGTATGGTTCAACTGTTGTTAAAACAATATCCGCAGCATCCATGCCGTAAAGTCCGGCGTTTACAAGATGACTCATATCTGATATGTAAGAACCAAAAAACGGGACGATTCTAAAGGGAGAAATCGCCACAAAAGAAGATTTTAGTGCCTTAAGAGAAGATTTAGTGTTAACCAGCTCGGATTTTATTTTATTTAAATCCTGGGATTTGCCTGCGGCCACCAGACCACTCACTGATTTCTTCAACCGCATGGCTTTTGAGTAAACAAAAAGGCCGGAGACGATTGAATAAAGCAAAATCACCCCAATAACGACCAAAACAATCAATAAACCTTTCTTACGGGGTTTAATAGAAACATCTTGATTTACCTGGGCAACGGGATCAGAAACAACAGAACCATTCTGAGCGACCGGAGCGTCGTTGACTTTAATTTGTGGAATGACAGGATTTTGGGTCATATTTTATGATATCACACCGCCCCTTTGCCCGTGAGCATCACCCAAGGAGTTTTAAAAGCAATTAAAATATCGAAAAGTAGTGATTTTTTCCTGGCGTAAAAAGCATCCATTCTTATTCTTTTATCAAAATTTACATCGATCCTTCCATTAACCTGCCAGTAACCCGTAATTCCGGGTTTGACAGTTAACATTTCTTTTACATACTTTTCTGTCCCCGGAAACTTTCCCTGTTGTTCTTCCAACTCCTCCTGAAGATAGGGCCTCGGACCCACGATACTCATTTCCCCCCTTAAGACGTTAATAAGCTGAGGCATTTCGTCTATCGAGTGTTTTCGAATAAACTTGCCGACTTTGGTAACTCTGGGATCATGCGTAGGTTTATAATTTCCACTCGTATGCTTTTCAATATAGGCGGATTTATATTTAGGATGAGTTTTTTCCAAGATATCTGCTTTAGGCGGCATCGAACGGAATTTATATAGTCGAAATATCTTTCCCCCTTTTCCGAGTCTTCTCATATGCAAATTGGTTTTCTCAACAAATGCAGGTCCCGGGGAGCTTAATTTTATGGCAATTGCCGTTATTAAAAGAATGGGTGAAAAAAGAATGAGCAAAAAGACGGCTCCTAAGATGTCTATTGTTCTTTTAATTATTTCGTAAAACATAATTAGCTTTAAGTCAATGCCAGATTCCTCTTTTTGACTTCCTTAAGGGCCTCACCTACCTGGCCGGATTGGTTTTTCGGACAGACTAAAAGGACATCACCGGTATCCACTACAACAATATTGTCCACACCGACAAGAGCCACAACTTTGTTAGGATCATCGAGCCTTACAAAATTATTCTTTCCGTTAAGATCTACTATATTTTCAGAAGTTTCATACATACCTTTCTCTTTTAAATATTTATCTAACGACTCGAACGTGCCAATATCTACCCAGCTAAAAGGAAGCTCAACAACTAACGACTCGTGAGCCGCATGGACCTGTTGAGTGACATCTTCAAACGGACCGGGTGGCATTTTAACAAACTCCTCGTTTAAATTTTTACCATTGGCAATATTTATAAGCGGCTCAAACCACTCCTGCTTATACTTTTGTATCATATTCAGCATGTTGCGTGGGGTCATACACGTATGATTAGCGTGCACTAAAGCATTATTTTGTTTGATAAGATCCTCCGTCTGCTCCTTGGAACTACGCCAAACAAATCTATCAATGTTATATATTCCGACTTTATCTTCGGCAGTAACTCTTGTTCCCTTAATTAAGTAATCAACTCCCATAACCGAATAATCCGGTCTAAATCCTCCGGTTATATATTTTGTTTCCGTGCGGGCCAGCGAATCACAATCAGTCATCATCTTGATAAAATTCTCAACCGGTTCTCTCAAGACATCCACTTGAACAAGCATAAACGGCTCATCAGCAAATCCTTTTTTATATAGGATAGCAGCCACCAGACCGGTAGCCGGACCCTGATTGCGCATTTCCGGCTCGAGTATAAAATTTTCAGTGGGAATATCAGAAACTTGCTCCTGAGCTAAAGAAACCTGATCTTCGTTAGTAGAAATATAAATTTCTTCAGGTTTGAACCGGGTTCTCAGACCCTCATAATTCAACTGAAAAAGCGACTTACCATTGAAAAGAGGAAGAAAATGCTTTGGCCTACGCTGACGGCTTATTGGCCAGAGCTTGGTACCGAAACCGCCGCAAATAATTACCGGAATCATAATTTTTGTATTCTATTATATTTATTTAGAAAGTCCAAAAATGTCATTTTAAAGTTTTCTTTCGAAAAGCGTCTTGCATTTTCGACTAAAGAAGGTCGATCAAAAATCGGCCTTTCGTTAAATTGTGCAACAGCAGATGCCAAACTGTCAACTTCCTGCTTCAAAAAAAAGATTCCGGTCCTTTTATCAATGACCGTATTTAGTGCCCCACCTTTCTTAAAAGCGATAACAGGAACACCCAAAGATTGCGCTTCAACCGCGGTAATCCCAAAGTCTTCTTCCTGAGGCATTATGAGAGCTTTTGCGCCTTTATAGTATTCAATCAGCTCTTCCTCCGTTACTTGGCCCGCAAATTTAATGTTTTTCTTAGCAATTGACTTTAATTTAAAATATTCGGATCCTGAACCGACAATAATTAGCGGAAGCTTGAGTTTATTAAAAGCCTTTACAGCTAGATCGATTCTTTTGTAGGCAACCAGCCTGCTAACAACCAAAAAATACCCACTTCGGGAGTGGTTTACTATTGCCACCTCGGGAGTTTCGACTGGCGGAAAAATAATTTCTGAATCCCTTCCATAGTATTTCTTTATCCTATTTTTCACCTCATTTGAAATTGCAATTATTTTATCCGGTCTTTGGGCCGCTATTTTATCCCAAACCCTTAAATAATTAACAATTGGCTTGGAAATAAACCTAAGGAGTTTGTTTTTAAAGTATAAGTCATAATGGCTCCATAGATAGCGAGTAGGAGTAAGCATGTAGCATATATGCTTTGTGTGAGGTTTCGTAATAATTCCTTTGGCTGCTTCAGAGGTAACCGAGATAACCAAATCATAATTATCGAAACTGAAACTTTCAAAGGCAAAAAGCATCAGCCAGCCAAATAATTCATGGTTGGATTTGGCAAAAGGAATATGTTGAAGAAATGATGTATAAACTTTAGGAAATACTTTAGCCCAATAAGCCTTTTTTTCATCATAGACAGACGTATAAAGCGGGGCATCGGGAAACATTTCATGAAGGGCAAGAAGTACTCTCTCCGCCCCTCCCCACTTATTCACCCTGTCGTAGACTAATGCTATCTTCATTTGACAATATCTGCTACAATACACCCATAACTAGTCCCCAAGGACAAAGGCCCGTGTTGGCCGAGCCGCAAGGCTACTTGGAAGACTGACCCCGCCTCGCGCGGGGTTTTTAATTGTAATAACTTCAAAATAAATATTGAATGAAAAGTTTTTTCTCCTTTTTCAATTGATTGAATAATCCCCAAGCTTCTTTAGCATTTGGATTATCAACAACACACCTTCCCAAACCCGCCAAACCATCTGCTAATTGTAAACCAGATTGCGATATTTCTTTTCTTACAGTTTTTAACTTAGCTACTGAGATACCCTTGTCTCGAAGTATTTTCTTTAACTTTCTCTCATACCATTTGGGTTTTTTACCATCAATATAGATATTCCTAATATTACTTTCTGTTATTAGCTGTTGAAAAACAATGTCATACATTTTGTTTACATCGACAGGATTCTTAAAAATTGCGATTTTAAAAATAAAATCAAGTTTTAAAATCTTCTTCAGAAAACTGCTCCGAACTTTCCAACCATGCTCAGCCCAATGAAAAGTCATTAAATTTAGCTTTCTTAGTATGTTAGTAAAATCTTTATTAAACCTATTCAACTTCTCAATTTCAACATAAACTATCACTGTGGTCGAATGACCAAGCGTAGAGTGAATCCCCGATTCATCAATAAAAATCACCATTTATTTATTAGATTCTACTAAATTTAATGGTATCATCAAAGCGGTGAACCAAAAACTAAAAACGTTACTTTACCTCATTGGCGGCCTAAGCTTACTTATGGCTCTGGCCTATATGGTTTCGTCTCTAACTAAAAGCCTTGAGGTGGGAGAATTTACAAAACGCTTAGGAATATTCGGGCCAATCTTTTTAACTTTCGGGGTTGCCATAGGCGGCATAATAGTCCCGCTGACATCGCTTCCCTTTTTGCTTGCGGGTTTGGTCCTTTACGGTTTTTGGGCAACTTTCTTAATTTATTATCTAGGTAATACTTTCATAGCTCCCATTATCGACTTTTGGATTGCACGAAAATGGGGAAGGCCAATTGTTGCCAAACTCGCCGGCCGAAAGGCGCTAACTCAAATTGACCAGATAGCAAAATTTACAGGTGTAAAGGCGCTGGCCGTACTTAGAATTTTTGGTGGTATTCTTTTTGACACTACTTCTTATGCAATCGGGTTAACCAACATGAAATTCAAAACCTATTTACTTCTAACAACTACTTTACCAATACCTGGAATGTTAATTGCCCTTTATTTAATACATAAAGGTTTAATTTCAAGTCCTTTATACCTGGCAATTATTGTTGTTTGGGGCTACTCCGCCGGAGCTCTAACCAGTTATTGGATTTACAAGGAAAGTAAAAAAATTAAATAGCACTCCTATAAACTTCTAGAGTTTCTCTAGCCATCTTAGACCATGAATAGGTCTTTGCAAGTTCTAAACCTTTTTCGATCCTCTTTTCTCTGGCTTCAGGGTCTATATCCAAAATAAGTTTCATTGAGTCCGAGATAGAATTTACATCAAACGGGTTGAAATAAATGGGAACATCTTTGTAAATTTCTTTAAACACCGGAATATCGGAGCAGGCAACTATAGTTTGAGCATTCATTGCCTCAAGCCCGGGAAGACCAAAACCTTCCGAAATTGAAGGAGACACAAAGGCTAATGATTTTTTGTAAAGAATTTTCAATTTTTCATCGGGTACAAATCCTAAAAGTTTTATATATTCTTCCGCTTTTAGTTTTTTTACTAATTTCTCCAATCTCACTGTAAATACACTTCTTGAGGAAACTATATAAAGTTGAATATTTTCTTTTACTTTTTTATTCAGGCTAACCATAGCCTCAATTAACCTTTTGAAATTTTTGTGAGGGTAGGCATTACCTACATACAAAAAATATAAATTAGATTCCTTCATATGTAACAATTACCTTTTCGGGATTAAGTTTGTAGTAATAGCAAATCTCATCTTTGACGGCTTGGCTTGGGACAATAACCTTAATAGCTTTTTTAACTGCATTTCCGAAAACAAATTTATAACCAAGTCTCTTTAGAAAATATCTTGACGGTGTCAAAGTAGTCGCCTCCAATCCCCTTTGTTTATGCATTAATAAATCGTGAATCGTAACTATAAACTTTCCTTTATAGAAAACCGGTACATTAAAGTGCAAAAAATGCACCAAATCAGGTCTTAGGTCTTTTATTATTTTTGGAAGTTTTACCTGCTCTTGCAGGCTATAGTGATTAATATCCACTAAAACCTTTTTCCAATTTGAATTAAAGTTTAATTGATTAAAGTACTTTTTACGAAGCAAGATAAAATATTCGTTACTCTTGTCCAACTTTTGAAGTTCATTAACCAGATTTATTGTATATCTTCCTAAACCTGCATTCTCCAAACCATAAAGCCTCGCGTCTATTACAATTCTCATTTTGCCATCGAAGAAATAACCACACCAGTTAAACGCAGTACTTTGAATAATTTTATTCCGATAATCACAAACCAGCTAAAAATTCTTGGGTATTTATTGAACAAACGCTTTCTAAAAAATATTTCCATTGCATCAACTGTAGCCAACTTAACCCTTATTTTATGTTTTAAAGAAATTTTTGCTTTCCAAAGTTTACTCTTCCCGGTTGAGGCTCCCTTTAAATGGGTAATCGAAACCTCCGGGTAATAGATATTTTTAAGCCCAAGATTTTTAATTTTCCAAGAAAGATCTATATCCTCCCCTTGAAAGAAATAATCCTCATCAAACCAGCCTACTTTATCTAAAACACTTTTCCAGGTTAAAAAAAAGGCGCCTTGAATAGCATCTACTTCCTGAATGATATTGTCGGACACGTCCTGATACCAATATTTGTAGCCATTTCTCAAAATTAAGCGATTAAAAGAAATCCGGGGGGTGGGAAATCTACGGCGTGTATCCTTGTCCAAACTACCATCAGGAAGAACCAGTTTGCAGGTTAAAGCTCCCACATCTTTATGTTCTCTTAAATAAGCCGTTGTTCCGGTAAATACGTCTTTGTGAATTATGGTATCCGGGTTCAAGAACAAAACCATTTTCCCCTTAACGTACGGTTTTGCCCGGTTATTGCCCTTAGAGAATCCCTCGTTTTCCCCCGTAAGAAGTTTAACGCAAGGAAAATTCCTCCTGACCATGTCTGCACTTCCGTCCGAAGAAGCATTATCCGAAACAATTACTTCCAAAAAAACCTCATTCTCACATTTCTTCATGGAATTCAGGCAGTTCTCCAAAAGTTCTTTGGTATTGTAATTAAGAATAATTATTGAGAGTTCAGTTTTATCCGCCATATACCTCCTTGTAGATTGCATCTAATTTTTCTGCACTTTTATCCCATGTATAGTTTCTCTCCACAAAATCTTTTCCCCTTTCGCCTAAACTGGCTGCTAAATTGGAATCTTTAAGGATGCCGATTGCCGCATCCGCAAGACTATCTAAGCTGTCTCTTATCAAGGCTTCTTCATTATCGCAAACCCCCAAACCCTCGGCCCCAACCGAAGTGGTTACAACAGGAAGGGCCGAAGCCATGGCCTCAAGTATCTTGAGTCTTGTTCCGCCGGGACCTTTAATGGGAGCAACCAAGACAGAGGCATTTTTGTAAGCGTCTCTTATAACCTCAAGCCCTTCGGTAACTTCAATATCCTCTGATGCAAGACCCTTTATTTCAGAGCTCATGTGCGTTCCCACAATCCAAAGCTTTATACCGGAAACTGATGTTTTAATCTTTGGCCAAACACTACCTACTAAAATCTTTACTGCCTCCGTATTTTGAAGCCAAGTAAAATTGCCGACATAAAGTATTTTTTTGACGGACCCCTCTTTCCTTTCCTTCTTTGAAAAATGGTTTATGTCAATTCCATTGGGAACAATATCAATAGAGAGTCCCGGCGAAAGCTTTCTCATTTCTTTTCTGTCGGAATCCGACATGGCAACTACTTTTCTGGCCTGCTTCCAAAAATGAGTTTCCCAATATTTAAGTTTAAGTACATCAAGCCTAAGAAGAGGTCTTAATATTTTAGGGGCTTGTTTTTCGACAAAATGATTATAGACCAAGTACTCAATTGTCTGTTCAACCAAAAGAACAGGAATAGAAGTTTTGGGGATATGGGGCATGACGTAAAATGTTTCTGCATGAATTAGATCATATTTTTTGCCAGTCAGTTCCACTTTTATGGCTTCTCTTTCCTCTGAGGAAAGATTTCGAATAACCAAAAAGGGATACCAGCCAAATCCCGTAAGAAGGAGATTTCTTACGGTCCACGGGGACCGCGAACGCTTAAATACGGATACTTTTTTGCAGTATTTTAAAAGCTCCGGAATGTTTTCTTTTTCTTTTTCGTCTTTAATTAAAGAAAAAAGTGTTATTTCATGCTTCTCGGAAAGATTTTTAATTAAATTAAACGACCTTGTCTGCCCGCCGGACATCAAAGGGTACGGCAAATACGGCGTCAGCATTAATATTTTCATCGTTTAATAGTTTTTGTTAAATCTAAAATTATATATTGTGAAGTTTTTTCTATTGTTTTAAATTTCCCTTCTACATACTTTGTATCCCCGCTCCCCGGATTAACCGATACATAAACCGTCGCGCCCAGTTTAACAATATTTTCAATCGAATCATTAACTACGGGCCAACCCCATCTTTTGGTTTGATACAAAAACGCGGTATCACCGTTATACGGAGCAATTACTCTTGCCTCTTTTGGAGTAAGTTTATCAACAGCCTGCCCCGCCGCAATAATTTCCGGATGGTCAATTTTGTAATATTCCTTAACCTGGTACCAGCCCATGCCAAGGCCTAAAACTATTGAAAATATAAGTATCGGTCTTGCCAGCCACTTATTAAAAATGTTACTTCCCCAAAGATAAAGGCTTCCTTCAGCCGCAAGCAGGGAAATCGGAGGTATAATTAATATTTGATAATAATCGTGCCTTACGGACGCCGTTGCAACAATAAAGACGTAGACTAAGGCACCGAGCATCAAACTCAAACCAAAATAATTTTTCTTTTTAATAACTACTCCTACGATGAACGGAATAAGTCCCCAGATTCCTAAAATAAGTCTTCCTATTCTTTCTCCGAATATCCATCTCCAGAAAGCAGGTCTAAAACGAATAAGGTCTCCGTTGAAAGCCCAGGTAAAATACGGAATTCCTTCAGGATGCTTTCCAATCCAAGAACGCCACAAAAGAAGAGGGACCAAAACCAAATCAACAAATATAAGTAAGTTAATTAAAAGCTTGGGAGTATCTACGATTTTTTTGAATGAATGTTTACCTAACAATAGGTAAAGCATTGAAACAATGTAGAAAAGAGCAAAGGGTTTAATAAGAAGGGCTAAAGAAAAAACAATACCAGAAGAAAGTAAATACAATGCTTTTTCTGAATCGATATACTTAATAAACAGCCAAAGGGACAAAAGCGAAAAGAAAACACATAAGGGCTCTGGAAGTATCACTCTTGAAAAATAAATATTGAAAGGAAGAAATAAAAAGAAAAAAGATGTTAAAAGTCCTCCCCACTTTCCTAAAAATCTTTTTCCGATTAAAAACAAAAAGAAAGCAGAAAAAATTGAGAAAATTATCGAAGTAAGTCTTCCTAATGCGTCAAAAGAAACATTAGGCAGCGTTTTAACCAGCAAAAAGTGAAAGAGATTAAATATTGGAAACTCAACAAGCCTTAAGCCTTCCAAATTTAAATAGCCTGTTTGAATGCTGGAAATGTCATGGTATTTGGGATACAAAAGATTTAAACCATAATCCACATAGCTTCTTGTAACCGAGGCAGTGTCTGCTTGTCTCCATGAATGCCAATCAGCAACGGGGTTATTTATTTTGTAAAGTCTTATTAAAAAGCCTAAAACAAGTAAAATAGTTAAAAATATATACTCAATATCTTCAAAATTAATTACTCGTTTTATTAATTTACTCATATAGTTTATTTCTTACCAAAGATACGAAAAGACCGGTTATCAAAAAGAAAATGATGGCAAACTTTGAAGCTTCAAAAATATCTATAAAAATTGCATTAAGAAGTATCCCGATTAATCCACCAACAAATGAAACTACAAAGGCTTTTTCTACTCCATTGAGCTTAAATAGTTTAGAGATCATTTTTCTGGCCAGATTAAATATGCTTGAAAATATTAAAATAAAAGAAAGAAAACCTAAAATTCCGATTTCTCCCAAAAGTCGTAAAAAATCATTATCTGTAGCCAGCGTTATTGAAGAATAGCCGGTACCGAGTAAGGGGTTCTTCTTAAAGGCCCTTAGTGCTCTAGGCCACTCGACATTCAATCTGATTGAGGTTGATCTGTCTTCAAAAACGGGTGCCGGTGTAGGCTGACTATTTATATTTTCTCTTCTTTGAGGAAGCCTTACGGTATCAGCCGCTTTTACTTTAAATTTCGAAACTATTCTTTGGTAATAAACAGTCACAACTTGGGTATATCTACCAATAACGCTTCCGGTTAAAGAAAAAACCGCCATGCTGACTGCGAGCGTAAGAATAATTGCTTTATACTTCTTAAGAAGTAAAAG
>Ga0100394_1004486_pt1 | contig 11391 bp, 8 predicted proteins | sample CryGeymeta201518_FD_81549 | JGI IMG/M metagenome (GOLD analysis project Ga0100394, IMG submission 81549) | Groundwater microbial communities from Crystal Geyser aquifers in Utah, USA - Crystal Geyser metaG 2015-18 | ecosystem: Environmental > Aquatic > Deep subsurface > Groundwater | place: USA... | reverse complement strand
CGGGCGCGAGACGCTGGATTGCGGCGCCAGCGCCGCCTTCGCCATGGCCGACCACCAGATCGCCCACATCTACGTCAACGACCCGGCGCAGACCGGTCGCGTGGCGCAGATCGTGGCCGCGCTGGACGGGGTCGAGGCGGTTTGGGGCGAGGACGGCAAGCGCGCCAACGGGCTGGACCACCCGCGCTCGGGCGAACTGGTGGCGATGGCGCAGGCCGACCGCTGGTTCAGCTATTACTACTGGCTTGAACCTGATCGCGCGCCGGACTTCGCGCGCACCGTCGATATCCACCGCAAGCCCGGCTACGACCCGGTCGAGCTGTTTTTCGACCCCGCGCTCAAAAGCCCCAAGCTGTCGGCGGGCTGGCGGCTGGGCTTGCGCAAGCTGGGTTTTCGCCGCCTGCTTGACGTGATCTCGGACCATGACGCCCAGCTTGTAAAGGGGACGCACGGGCGGCTGACCGACGACCCCGCCGACGGCCCGCTGGTGATCTCCTCTGCGCCCGGGCTGCTGGGCGAGGGCGCGGTGGATGCGCGCGACTTCAAGCGGCTGACGCTGAGCCACGTGTTCGACTGATCGGAGTCGTCGGGCTACGTCCCGGGCGCGACCCGCTGCAACAGAAGCGTCAGCGCGAAACAGGCGACGGCGAACGCGGCGAGCGCGGGCGCGCCGACCGAGGCCGCCAGCGCGCCGTCATAGAGCGCGATCCCTGCGATCATCGTGACGACGGCGCGCGGCACGTCGCCCCTGGCCCGCCGGAACAGCAGGCGCAGCGCCCAGGCCAGCAGCGCCGCCAGCGCCAGCGCCAGCGGCAGGGCGGCCGTCGCGCTCCATCCCGCATGCAGCGCCAGCGCCAGCGGAAACGCGAGCGCCGCCAGCGGCCAGGCGGCGCCGAGGCGGTCATAGGCCTCCTGCTTCGCCGCATAGGTCAGCCCGACCACATAGGCGAACAGCCCCGCCGCGCCCCACAGCGCGGTCTCGGTGAAGCCGCCCGCCGCCATCGCGCCGACGCCGTAGGCGAGAAACCGCGCGGCGCCCATGATGACCGGGCTCAGCGCGGTGCGCTTGTGCAGCCAGTCGTAGAGCACGATGGCGGCGGCGAGCGCGAGACCCGTCAGCCCGGCGCCGGGCGAGATGAGAAACGCCAGCGCCACGCCCGCCGCCAGCATCGCAAAGCCGCCCGCAAACGCCTGTCCGACGGTGGCGGCGCCGGTGGGGATGGGTCGGTCCTTGCGCTCACGCGCGTCGATGTCGGCGTCGAAGGCGTCGTTCAGCCACATGCCGCCGACATAGGACAGCGACAGCGACAGCGCCGCCAGCGCCAGAACGCCCGCCTCCGCGCCGCCCGCCAGAGTCGCGCCCGCCACGGCGTTGGTCCAGACGGTCGGCAGGTTCGACACCCGCCCCAGCCGCAGCATCGTGTCGAACTTCATGGCGCCAGCCGCTCCAGCACCCAGGCCATTTCGCGCGCCACCGCGTCCTCGACCGCGCCGGCGCGCAGATGCGGCGGCAGCACGTCCCAGGTGTAGGTCTCGACCTCAAGGTGCGGCGCGATCGGCGCCTGCGCGTGCAGCGCCAGGATCTCCGCCAGAAAGTCCTGCGTGGTGGCGAAGGCGCCGGCGTCGGCGACAAACAGCGGCACATGGAAATGCACGCGCCATTCCTCGCCGTCCGCCGCCGCGCCGCGCGCCAGCGCCAGGGGCAGGTCGTGCAGCCGCGTGAGCCGCCCGTCGCGGCGGCTGACCACCTGGTGCAGGTAGGTCGGCTCATCGAACGCCGCCAGCGCGGCGCGGCTGGCGGCGTCCACGCGCGGGAGGCGCAGCGCGGCGCTGAGTTGCAGCTTGTGCACCGGCACGCCAGCGGCGCGCAGCGCGGCGATGCTGTCGGCGGGATCCTCGAACTCCACCGCCGCGTGGCAGACGTCGTAGCACAGGCCCAGATGGCGCGGCAGCGCGGCGGCGGCCTCGCCGGTCGCAAGCCCGGACAACGCGGCCAGCCGCCGCGCGGCGGCGTCGCTGAACAGCCAGCGGTCGAAGAAGGCGGCACTCTCGGCGATGGTCTCCAGAAGGCAGCAGGGCTCGGGTTCGATGGCCAGCGCCACCTCGGCCCCGGTGCGCTGGCGCAGGGCGACGCAGTGGGCGGCGGCGCGCAGCAGCGCCTCGGCGATCCCGGCTTCGGCGCCCGCGCAGCGCGGCTTGAAGCCGCCCGGAACGGTGCTGAGGCTCAGCATCTCGCCCGCCGGACCGATATCGGCCATCAGGTCGGCCAGCGCGCAGGTGTAGGCCAGCCGCGCGGGGTCGCGCCAATCGGGCTCATACACCGCCTCCTTCACCGCGACGCCGTGAAAGGGGCCGTAGGGAAAGCCGTTGACGGTGATCGCGCGGAAGTCCTCGCGCGCGAGCAGCGCCTTGAGATCCGCGCGCGCCGCCGGATCGGCGAGATCGGCTGCGGCGCGCGCCGACAGCCGCAACCCGACCGCCATCGGCGCGTCGGGCGACAGCGCCGCCTTGACCGCGCGCGCCGGCCCCTCGAGCGCGGCGCGCGCCTGCGGCCAGGTCTCGGCGGGGTGAATGTTCTGACAGTAGGTCAACTGGCCGAGGCCGCCCGGCAGGCGCATTCAGGCCGCCTCCCTCGCCTGCAGCCAGTCTATCGCCTGCACGACAAGGGCCGGGTCCATCGTGTCGACCTCGACCCCGACGCCGATGTCGCCGAGCAGCGTGATGGTCAGCGCGCCGCCCAGATGCTCCTGAAACTCCGCAAGACCCTCCAGCACGGCGTCCCGCTGCGCCAGCGCCGGACGCCAGAGACTGAAACCCAAACCTTCCAGCACCGCCGCGACGCGCGCATCCATCCCCGGCGCCAGCAGTCCGGCCAGCACCGCATAGCGCGTGTCCAGCGCCACGCCGATCGCCACCGCCTCGCCATGGCGCACGGCGTGGCGCGTCAGCGACTCAAGCTTGTGCGCCGACCAGTGGCCATAATCCAGCGGGCGCGCCGAACCGGTCTCGAACGGGTCGCCCCCCTCGCCGATCTGGCGCATGTGCAACTCGGCGCAGCGGCGGATCATGTATTCCTCGGCGTCGCGCTCAAAGCGGGCCAGCCGACCGACATTGGCCTCGATCCAGCGGAAAAAGTCGCCGTCGCGGATCAGCGCCACCTTCACCGCCTCGGCGACGCCCGCGATGCGCTCGCGCCGCGGCAGCGCCTCGAGGAAGTCGAAGTCGTTCAGCACCGCCCAGGGCGGCGCGAAGGTTCCAGTGTAGTTCTTGACGCCGTTGAGGTTGACCGCGTTCTTGACGCCCACGCCGCTGTCGTTCTGGCTCAGCACGGTGGTCGGCATGCGGATGTGGCGCACGCCGCGATGCGCCGTCGCCGCCGCAAGCCCGACCGCGTCGAGCAGCGCGCCGCCGCCGATAGCCACAACGTAGGAATGGCGGTCGATGCGCAGCCTATGGATGGCGTCCTGCATCGCCTCGATATGGGCCAGCTCGGTCTTGACCGCCTCGCCGCCCGGCATGGCGATGGGATCGGCCGCCAGCGCCATGACATCGGCATGAGCCTCGGCGTAGCCCGCCAGCGCCGCTGGCAGTTCGGGCCGCGCCTGAAGCAGTCCGGCGTCCAAAAAGACCAGAGCGCGGTGGCGCTTGTCGGGTTCGCGCAACGCCAGCATCTGCGCCAGCAGCGGGTTGGCGGGGTCCAGCGCCCTGCGGGTGAAGGCGACGGGAAAAGCGAAGGGGACCACGAAACGCTGCCAGCGCACGCTGGCCTCGCCGCAGGACGTCGCGCGCGACATCTCCTGTCGGATATTCATCGAAGTCCCTTTCAGGCGAACGTCGTCACAGCGGCGGCGATGAGACCGTTGTGCATTTTGTCTGAGATTATGAATCTCCGGCGGGACGCGCAACCGTCCTGCGCGACCACGCGACGCAGCGACGGTTTCATGACGATGCGCCGTTCCGGCGTCCGACCCTTCGGCGCCGCCTCGCCGCATCTCCCCGCCGACGGCGCCTCAGGATGCGCTTGTCGCATCGGTCAGCGCATCGCTCACCTCGGCCACCGCCGCCTCGACCGAGGCGCGGTCCTCACCCTCGGCCATCACGCGGATCACCGGCTCGGTGCCGGAGGGGCGGATCAGCAGCCGCCCCGATCCCTTCAGCCGCGCCTCGGCGTCGGCGATCGCCGCGCGCACCGCAGGGCGATCCAGCGCAGCCCCGCCGGGATCGACGCGCACGCTGACCAGCTTCTGGGGCAGCGGCTCGAACAGCCGCAGCGTGCGGGAGGCCGGCTGGCCGCTTTCGGCCACCGCCGCCAGCGCCTGCAGCGCCGCGATCAGCCCGTCGCCGGTGGTGGCGAAATCTGTCAGGATCACGTGGCCCGACTGCTCGCCGCCGACATTGCAGCCGCGCGCGCGCATCGCCTCGACAACGTAGCGATCACCGACCTTCGTGCGGATCATGCCGACGCCGAGCCCCGCCAGCCAGCGCTCCAGCCCCAGGTTGGACATGACCGTGGCCACCAGCGCGCCGCCGCTCAGCCGGCCGGCGGCGGCCCAGCGCGCCGCGATCAGCGCCATGATCTGGTCGCCATCGACCACCTGGCCGGCCTCGTCGATCAGGATCACCCGGTCGGCGTCGCCATCGAGCGCCACGCCCAGATGCGCGCCATGCGCAAGCACCGCAGCCGCGCAGGCGGCTGGCGCAGTCGAGCCGCAGCCGTCGTTGATGTTGGTCCCGTTCGGCGCCACGCCCAGCGCGATCACCTCGGCGCCCAGCTCCCACAACGCCGCCGGCGCGGCGCGATAGGCGGCGCCGTTGGCGCAGTCCACCACCACCTTCAGCCCCTCGAGGCTGAGACCGCGCGGCAGCGTCGCCTTGGCCACCTCGACATAGCGCTCGACGCCGCCGTCGATGCGCTTCGCCCGCCCGATCAGCGCGGGGTCGCCGGGCGCGGCGGCGGCCACCAGCGCCTCGATCTCCGCCTCCTGATCGTCGGACAGCTTGAAGCCGTCCGGGCCGAACAGCTTGACGCCATTGTCGGCGTAGGGGTTGTGCGAAGCCGAGATCATCACGCCGACATCGGCGCGCAGCGATCGCGTCAGCATCCCCACCGCAGGCGTGGGCACAGGTCCCAGCAGCAGCACGTCCATACCGCCGGAAGTGAAGCCCGCCTGCAGCGCGCTCTCGATCATGTAGCCCGACAGGCGCGTGTCCTTGCCGATCACCGCGCGCGCGCCGCTTCCGTCGCGGCGAAAGCGGCGCGCGGCGGCGCGGCCCAGCGCCAGCGCGATCTCGGCGGTCATCGGGTGGGCGTTCGCCAGGCCGCGCACGCCGTCGGTGCCAAAAAGGGTTCTGCTCATGGCGCGACTCCGTGCGAGAGATGAAACAGTCCTTGATCGCCGCGCCCTTCACAGGCGGCGGCGGCGCCCGTAAAGAGAACACATGACCGCGCCCGCGCCCAGCCCCGCCCAGCCCCCGGACAATCTCCCGGACAATCTCCCGGCCAAGCCCGCCACGGCTGTTGTCGTGCTCGCGGCCGGGATCGGCTCGCGGATGCGCTCAGGCGCGCCCAAGCCGCTGCACCGCGTGGGCGGCCTGCCGCTGCTGGCCCACGCGCTGGCCGCCGCCGCGACGCTGACGCCCGTGCGGCTGGTGGTGGTGACGGGTCCGGGCGAGGCGGGCGCGCAGGTGGCGGACGCAACGCGGGCGGCGGCGCCCGGCGCGGTGATCGCGCTGCAGCCCGCCGCCCGCGGCACCGGCGACGCGCTGGCCTGCGCGCTGCCCGCGCTGACAGGCTTCGCCGGATGCGTCGTGGTGATCTACGCCGACACGCCGCTGCTGCGCGGCGAGACGCTGGCGGCGATGGCGGCGGCGCAGACGGCGGGCGCCGCCGTCGTGGCGCTGGGTTTCGAGCCTTCCGAGCCGGGCGGCTACGGCCGGCTGATCGAGGGGCCGCAGGGTCTTGAGCGCATCGTCGAGGCGAAGGACGCCGACGCCGATGAGCGCGCCGTGCGCCTGTGCAACGCGGGCGCCATGGCGCTGAGCGGCGCCCTTGCCGCCGGCTGGCTGGCGCGCCTGTCGCCGCGCAACGCGCAGGGCGAGCTCTACATGACCGACATCGTGGCGCTGGCGCGCGCCGACGGGCTGGTCTGCGCGGCGCTGCGCTGCGCCGCCGAGGAGGCGATGGGGGTGAACTCCCGCGTTGACCTGGCGCTGGCCGAAGCCGCCTTCCAGACCCGCGCGCGCGTCGCCGCCATGGACGGCGGCGCGACGCTGGTCGCACCGGAGACGGTGTTCCTGAGCCACGACACGCGGCTCGGGCGCGACGTGACGGTGGCGCCCAATGTGGTGTTCGGTCCCGGCGTGCGCGTCGGGGACGGCGCGGAGATCCGCGCCTTCAGCCATCTGGAAGGCTGCACGGTGCGCGCCCGCGCCATCGTCGGCCCCTTCGCGCGGCTGCGACCCGGCGCCGACGTCGGACCCGGCGCCCATGTCGGCAACTTCGTCGAGATCAAGAACGCCGTGCTGGGCGAAGGCGCCAAGGCCAATCACCTGGCCTATGTCGGCGACGCCACGGTGGGCGCAGGCGCCAACATCGGCGCAGGCGCCATCACCTGCAACTATGACGGCGCGCGCAAGCATCGCACCGAGATCGGCGCGGGCGCCTTCATCGGGTCCAACGCCGCGCTGGTGGCGCCGGTCAGCGTGGGCGCAGGCGCTTATGTCGCCTCAGGCTCGGTGATCACGCAGGATGTGGCGGCCGACGCGCTGGCGATCGCGCGGGCGCGGCAGGTGAGCAAGCCGGGCCTTGCGGCGCGGCTGCGCGCACGGCTGATGGGAAAGGGATAGCGCATGTGCGGCATCATTGGCGTACTTGCCCGCCGTCCGGCGGCGCCGCTGATCCTCGATGCGCTGAAGCGGCTGGAGTATCGCGGCTACGACAGCGCGGGCGTCGCCACGCTGGCGGGCGGGCGGCTGCACCGCCTGCGCGCGGTCGGCAAGCTGGCGGCGCTGGAGGCGGCGCTGGCCGCCGATCCGCTGCCCGGCGAGGCCGGCGTCGGCCACACCCGCTGGGCCACCCACGGCGCGCCGACCGAAGCCAACGCTCACCCCCATGTGGCGGGACGCGTCGCGGTCGTGCACAACGGCATCGTCGAGAACTGGCGCCCTCTGCGCGCCGAACTGGAGGCGGCGGGCGCCGTCTTCACCTCGGACACCGACACCGAGGTCGTGGCGCACCTGTGCGCCCGCGCGCTCGACGCAGGCGCTGCGCCCTTTGACGCGGTGCGCGCCACGGTGGCGCGGCTGCACGGCGCCTTTGCGCTGGCGTTCCTGTTCGAAGGAGCGGAGGATTTGCTGATCGCCGCCCGGCACGGCGCGCCGCTGGCCGTGGGCTGGGGCGAGGGCGAGATGTTCGTCGCCTCCGACGCTTTGGCGCTGGGGCCGCTGACGCGGCGCGTCACCTATCTTGAGGACGGCGACTGCGCCGCCGTCACCCGCGCCGGCGCGCGTTTGTTCGACGCGGCGGGCCGAACGGTCGAGCGCGCGGTCCACACGCTGGCGGCGAGCGCCGTCGCGGTGGACAAGGGCGGGCGACGCCACTTCATGGCCAAGGAAATCCACGAGCAGCCCGCCGTCGCCGCTGCGGCCGTCGCCGCCGGTCCGCAAGCGATGGCGCGCGTCGGCGCCGCCGTCGATTGGGCGGGACTGCCGCGCATCACGCTGGTCGGCTGCGGCACCGCCTACTATGCCTGCCTCGCGGCGGGGCGCTGGTTCGAGACCCAGGCGCGCCTGCACGCCGCCGTCGATGTCGCCTCTGAATTTCGCTACCGTGAGCCGCCGCTGCCGCCCGGCGGGGTAGCGATCTTCGTCAGCCAGTCGGGCGAGACCGCCGACACCCTCGCCGCCCTGCGCTACGCCCGCGCCGTCGGCCAGACCGCCATCGCCGTGGTGAACGTCGAGACCAGTTCGATCGCGCGCGAGGCCGATCTGGTCCTGCCGATCCTGGCGGGCCCCGAGATCGGCGTCGCCTCGACCAAGGCGTTCATGGGCCAGCTCATCGCGCTGGCCTGGCTGGCCTTCGGGGCGGCGCGCGCGCGCGGCGCGCTGGATGCGGCGGCCGAGGCGCGGCTGACGGCGGCGATGGCGACAATCCCCGGCCTTGTGGCCGACGCCCTGGCGGTTGAACCCGCCGCCGCCGGCGTCGCCGCCGAGATCGCCGCGGCGCGCAGCGCGCTCTATATCGGGCGCGGGGTCATGCACGCGCTGGCGATGGAGGGGGCGCTCAAGCTCAAGGAGTTGAGCTACATCCACGCCGAGGGCTTCGCCGCAGGCGAACTCAAGCACGGCCCCATCGCGCTGGTGGACGAACGCACCCCTATTGTGGCGCTGGCGCCAAGCGGCGCGCTGTTTGACAAGACGCTGTCCAACATCCAGGAAGTCGCGGCGCGGCGCGGGCGGGTGGTGCTGCTGACCGACGCCGCCGGCGCGCAGGCCGCAGGCCCCGAGGTCTGGCGCACGCTGGTGCTGCCGACATGCGACCCATTCGTGGCGCCGATGATTCATGCGCCGGCGCTGCAGTTGCTGGCCTATCATGCCGCCGTGGCGCGAGGGGCGGACGTAGACCAGCCGCGCAACCTGGCGAAGTCGGTGACGGTGGAGTGATCGTTCCGCCTGCAAACCGGCTGTTTGCTGACATGCACACTATTTCTCTCTTTTTTGGAGTGTGCTGTGATGTTTTGCCGGGTGGCCGGAGATGGGCTGACAAGGCGTCGCAATGGCGCGCAGCCGCTACGGGTTCGCTGAGGCGAGGCTCGCCCGATTCCCAAAGAATCGCCTGGGCGGCGGTCCGGACCGCAAGTCATGACCCACGGCCCAAGCTACGCCGCCTCACGGACGCGGTCACCGGTTGCGTGGCCGGGTCTCAGGTCAGGTTCGCCACCGCTGCGGCGCCGATCAACGATCTGATGGAGGCCCGCGACACGCGTCGGCTGCTTCGTTTGCAGGAGCCGCTCGTCGGCCACAGGCTCCTGATCATCGACGCTTGCTGATCGTTCCGGGCTTGCCTGGATAAAACGGCCCCGCGATCTGTTTTGAGTGAAGCGAGGCATGGAGGGCTGGTCTTTGTCCCTCTCAAGCCAAGACCGCGGTCCTGTCGCGAGTCTGGTGGAAATTCGAGGGCGGCGTAATCTCCGGGTGATCTAAACCCACCCAATCGGCGGCTGGCACCGCCATAGGAGATCACGCCATGAACCAGATTACAGACGCCAGGTCGCTTTCGCTACTGGCTTGCGACGAAGGCTTCGATTTGATCGAGGATTGGCTGCGCGCCAACATCCGCAGCGCCATCGAGGCGGTTTTCAACGAGGAACTGAACGGCTTTCTTGGCCGCTTACGATATGGCCGAGAGACTGGGGCGGCAAAGGGCTATCGCCACGGCAACCGGGATCGGCAGATCACCGGGACATTCGGCACTGAAACGATCAGCGTGCCGCGTGCCCGGATAGCAGACGAAGCTGGCAAGGTCAGCGAATGGCGCTCGAAGGCGCTGCCACGCTACCAGCGCCTGACCAAGACGGCCGAAGCGCTGATTGCGTCGGTCTATCTCTCGGGCGCCAACACGCGGCGTGTGAAGCGCGCGCTGTTTGCGCTGTTCAAAGGAGCTGTCAGCAAAGACGTAGTCAGCCGCGCCTGGCGCAAGGTGAAGGGGGACTGGGACGCTTGGTGCGCCTGCAGCCTCGCTGATGAGGACATCATCCGGCTCATTCTCGACGGCACCGTCATCAAGACACGGATCGACAAGAAGGCCACGAATATCTCGGTGCTCGCGGCCATCGGGGTGCGCCGCGATGGGCAGAAGATCCTGCTTTCCATCATGAACATGGGCGGCGAGAGCACGGCGGCGTGGCGGCAGTTCCTCGACGCCCTCGACGCCCGCGGCCTGAAGCGGCCCGAGTTCGTGATCGTCGATGGGGCGCCAGGCTTGGAGGCGGCACTGGTCGCGCTGTGGGGCAACGACCTGCCGATCCAGCGTTGCGCCGTTCACAAGCACCGCAACCTGCTGGCCCACGCCCCGAAGCACATGCACGAGGAGCTGGAAAACGACTATCGTGACATGATCTATGCCGACACAGCGGCCGAGGTCGAAAAGCGCCGCAAGGCTTTTCTGCGCAAGTGGCGGCTGAAGTGCCGCGCTGTCGCCGATAGCCTGGAAGAGGCCGGGGATCGTCTGTTCACCTTCACCCGCCTCGATCCGTCGCAATGGAAAGCAGCGCGGACGACGAATGCCATAGAGCGTCTGAACGAGGAGTTCCGCCGCCGGATCAAGACCCAGGCCGTGCTGCCCTGCGCCGGAACCGTGCCGATGCTCCTCTGGGCTCTGCTCGCCTCAGGCCAGATCACCATGCGCAAGGTCGATGGATGGCAAACCCTCGACAAACCGATCAAGCCCATGACCCTTGACCTCGCCGCTTGATCAACTGAAGCTCAACCCCCTCGGAGGACGCCAACGGGAATTTCCACCACTTTCGAGACACGGCCTCCGGACGGGGCGCGACGCCCGCGTCTCGCCGAGGTTCGACGCAGATGGCGTCACGCCGATTTCGGATTGTCGCCCTGCGCCGCCGCTGCGTCCTTCGCACGCGCAAACATCGCAGCCATGACGCCTTCGCGCCAGCGGTCGAAATTGTCCGCAACGTTGGAGCCGCGCGCGGCGTCCAGCGTCACCGCAACCTCTCTGATGGTTTCGACCAACGCGACGCCGATGGCGGCCATCTCAAAAGATGCCTCGGAGCGCGCGCGCGCGACGGTGACCAGAATCCTACCGCGTCCCGCCGCGCATACGAACGCGGCGCGCAGCGCGTCGTCGAGCCGCTCGGGAGCAAGCGCGGCATCACGTGCGCTCCCGCCAAGTTCGGAGAGCCAACACTCGAGACGGTCGGCGGCGGCGCCAAGGCTGGGGCGCTCCCGGGTCTTCGGGTCTGCCCGCAGCTCGGCGACGCAAGGCGGTGCGATGTCGATCAGGATCGTGGCGATGATTGCGGTGACGACGATGTCCACAGAGGTCTGCATGGGGAACTCCTTTGACCCGGCTTTCGGAGGATTCCGGCTGGCGTCAAAGTCGGCGGGCCGCTGGGCCTCGCCGTGGTGGTCAGGCGGCGACGCGGCGACTTTGTCGCCGCGCCGCCGCGCCAGAGCGGCTCAGCGCCGCCTGCCGCGCTATCGTTTGCCTTTGGCGGCGGCCTGCTGACGCAGGACCTTCATGCCCTCTGGCCAATGCGCTTCCAGAACCGCTTCCAGCGCGATAATGCGAGCGTCTTGCGCGCTGATTTCACGCAACCGATCGAGATGCCACGCAAGCGCGTCGGTCACGGCGCCCTCCGCCCGACGGGCGAT
>Ga0100394_1004483_pt1 | contig 11393 bp, 10 predicted proteins | sample CryGeymeta201518_FD_81549 | JGI IMG/M metagenome (GOLD analysis project Ga0100394, IMG submission 81549) | Groundwater microbial communities from Crystal Geyser aquifers in Utah, USA - Crystal Geyser metaG 2015-18 | ecosystem: Environmental > Aquatic > Deep subsurface > Groundwater | place: USA... | reverse complement strand
CCGTGAATACTTACAACGCTTAGCGGGTCATCTACTTTCATGATTTTTAAAAGTAACTGATCAGTCGTAAACATCACGACTGCGGAAATAAAGCCAACAAAGGCAGCGACTGGAGTTGAAAACTCATTACAGCCTGCCGTAATCCCAACAAGCCCCGCAATAATTCCAAAACTAAAGATTTCAACACCGATTCTCTCTTTGAAAAAGAGAGAGATGATGTAGGCAGCAAGTCCACCGAATGCTCCGCCTATGAGTGTATTTAGTAGAATTTTAGAGACAGATTTATCGTAAATAATAAGCGAACCTGCGTTAAATCCAAACCAAGCAAACCAGAGGATAAAAACACCAAAAACTATGAAGTTATGATTACTTGGAGCAAAATAGAGCGCTTTCCCTCTTCGGAATTTTCCAAGTCTCGGACCAAGTAGAATCGCTCCAGCAAGTCCTATCCAAGCACCTACGGAGTGAACAACGGTAGAGCCTGCAAAATCACTAAAGCCAAGATTTTTAAGCCAACCACCTTCACCCCAGCTCCAGTGTCCAAAAGTTGGATAGATAATCCCCGTAACTATAATGGCAACAAGAACATAGGCATTAAATTTGATTCTCTCAGCTACAGCACCAGAGACAATTGTTACGGCTGTTGCTGCAAACATTGCCTGAAAGAAGAAAAAGGCATTGACATTGAAATCTTCTCCATCAATAAAAAAGTGGCTTGTTCCAAAAATGCCCAAACTGTCAGTTCCAAACATCAGTCCAAAGCCTAGAATCCAAAAAACAATTACACCCATAATGGTATCTATGAGATTTTTCATAGCAACATTGATAGTATTTTTCGAGCGTACAGTTCCTGTCTCAACGAGTGCAAATCCAAGCTGCATCAAAAACACCAAAAATCCTGTTAACATCATCCATAATATATCTATATTGCCATATTCACTCATTGAGTCTCTTGCCTTTAATTCTAAAGTGCAACATCTTACGTAATATAAAATTACAATCGGATAAAAATTCTCCATTACTATATGTAAAGAAGTTAAAACAGTAAAAAAGCACAGATTTAAGGTAAAATTTTTACTAATATGATTTGGAAGGCTTCATGATGAAAAGAAAAATAATTGAAAGATATGAACGCACAGCAGAGAATGAAGTTATCATTGCCATCTCGGCTACAAAAATAGAAGATTTATATGATGATTTTGACAAAAAATCTACTTTCTTAAAAAAAGATTTGAACCATGATTTGGTTGAATATATCATAGAGAGTGTCAAAGAGATAGAGCAAGAAAAGTTTATAATAGAGTTTAACCTTGAAGTGATGGCGAGTGATGCATCTATATCAAGAGTGAAAAACAGTGTAAATAGCTTTTTTATCTATATGCAAGAGTTAGAAGCGAGAAAAATGAGTGATATGATTAGGACATCTCTGATTTTACTTCTTATAGGCGTTGTGCTAGCTACTTTGTCAGTAATTATCAACAAGAAATTAGCAGAAGATACAAGTGTCGTTACAGCTGTAGTTGCTGAGGGGTTGACAGTTGCGGCTTGGGTCTCCTTATGGGAAGCACTGGCTACTTTTCTCATAAAATGGATGCCCTATAAAAAAACAATCTCACTCTTTAAGAGGATTGCAACTTCTACTATCAGAGTTGAATTTTCTACACAAAAGAAATAATCGTTTCCACATGCCAAACGAGAAGTTGTTTTTTTATTTTGATATAATAACGCGACTATAAATAAGGAACCTTTTTTGCAATTTACGAACGAAGAATTAAAAGAGAAAATCAATGCATTAAAAGATAAACTCAGTGTGACGGTTGTTGCGCATTTTTATCAGAGAGATGAAGTTTTTGAGATGGGAGATATTACAGGTGATTCCCTTGAACTTGCAATAAAAACAAGAGATGATACTGCGGAGTTTGTACTCTTTTGCGGAGTTGGTTTTATGGGGCAGAGTGTTAAAGTTTTAAGTCCAAACAAAAGAGTCGTTATGCCAAAAATCGCTTGTTGTGCGATGGCGAGAATGATAGATACTCTCTACTATGATGACTCGGTAAAATTCATGCAAGATTATGGTATTTTAAAAGAGAATATTCTCCCGATTACCTACATAAACTCCAATGCAGAAGTGAAGGCAAAAGTAGGCGAAATGGGCGGTATGGTCTGTACAAGCTCCAATGCGAAAACTATTATAACAACAGCGCTCAAAGAGGGTAAAAAAATCCTTTTCGTTCCAGATAGATGTTTAGGTCAAAATATAGCAAACCAGATAGGACTCAAATCTTGTGTAATCGGCGATGGAACGAATCCTATCGATGCGGATATTATCTGTTATAACGGTTTTTGCTCTGTTCACCAGCTTTTTACCGTAGAAGATATTGAGTTTTATCGTAAAAAATATCCTGGAATTTTAATAGCAACGCACCCCGAGTGTGACCCTGCTGTTTGTGAAGCTTCTGATTTTGTAGGTTCAACTTCGCAACTTATTAAGTTTATAAAAGAGTTGCCTGTAGAGCAAAAAGTTGCTGTTGGAACAGAGTTTAACATGGTAAACCGTTTAAGAGAGAAAAATACCTATGTACTCTCGTCCACAAAACCAGAGTGCCTAACCATGAATGAAACGACTTTAGAAGATTTATATTTGACTTTAAAAGCTATTGATGATGGTGAGCCAATCAATGAGATTTTTGTGGATGAAAAAACACAAAAATGGGCGAAAATAGCACTAGAGAGAATGTTGGCACTATGATAGAAGCATTTGTAAAAGCGACATTGGCTGAGGATGTTGGACGAGGTGATTTATACGCTTTAGTTGAGCCAAGTGTAGATGCTACTGCAAAAATTATTGCTAAAAGTGATGGCGTTATTGCAGGTGTGAAGTACATCACTGTTTTAGCAAAGCTAGAAAACTTTGAAATACTCTGGCTGAAAAAGGATGGCGAAAAGTTTCTAAAGGGCGAGACTCTGGCAACGCTCCAAGGAGATTCGCACACGCTTTTAAAGATAGAACGTACTCTTTTAAATATGCTTTTACATGCAAGCTCCATAGCAACTTTTACAAGCAGATATGTTGCTATTTTGCAACCCTATGGAGTGAAACTCTTAGATACGAGAAAAACAAGACCTATGCTAAGACTCTTTGAAAAGTACGCGACAAGAACAGGTGGAGCAGTAAACCATAGAATGGGATTAGATGATTCTTTGATGATAAAAGATACACATCTCAAGACAATCAAAGATTTGAACTCCTATATACTCCAAGCTAGAAAAAAGATTCCTTTTACTGCAAAGATAGAAGTCGAAGCGGAAACATTTGAAATTGCATGTGAGGCTATGGCATGTGGAAGTGATATTGTAATGTGTGATAACATGACTCCCAAGGAGATAGAAGAAGTTGTAGCTTATAGAGATAAAAACTTTAAACATATCCTCTTAGAAGCGAGTGGAAACATCTCACTTGAAACCATAGAAGCATATGCAAAAACAGGAGTCGACGCAATAAGCAGCGGCTCTTTAATCCATCAAGCAAATTGGATAGACCTATCAATGAAGATAGATTAATTTTCCACATGCCAAACAATTTCCACATGCCAAAAAAAGGTACTTTAAATGGCTGATGATCAGGAAAAAACAGAAGAACCCACCGCCAAAAAGATTGAAGATGCCAGAAAGGAAGGGAATGTTCCCAAGTCTCAAGATGCATCTGGGGTTATCACTCTTTTTGTGGCATTACTCTCTTTTTTAATGCTCTTTCCTTATATGACCGCGCATGTTTTTTTTCTCTTTAAATACTATTTTTCCCTTATCGGAATGCCTCTTGATAAACTCTTTATGGTTGATATTGCGATAGTAACTATCAGAGAGTTCCTTTTAATTATTATGCCTCTTGCAATTGTTGTCGCGATTGCAGGTGTTGTTGCCGCATTAGCTCAATTTGGATTTTTATTTACAGTCGATGCAATTCAGCCAAAATTCAGCAAAATAGATCCAATCAAAGGAACGAAAAATCTTTTTTCTATGAAGAAAGTGATAGATGGGATGAAGGTAACTTTCAAATCTTTTACAACCTTAGGCGTAGGATTCGTCTTTTTCTTTTTGTTTATTGTTGAATTACCAACCGTTGCTCTCTTTGGGCTTGACCAACAGCTTGAATGGCTTAAAGACAAGGCAATTATTATAGCTTTTGTAATGCTTTTAATCATATTTGTCTTTGCAATTATCGATGTAGTCATCGTGAGAAAACAGTATTTTGATGATCTTAAAATGAGTAAGCAAGAGAAAAAAGATGAGATGAAAAATGTAGAAGGGGACCCGATGGTAAAGGGAAAAATTCGTCAAATTCAGATGCAGGCAGCGCAAAAAAGAATGATGGCAGATGTTCCAAATGCGGATGTCGTGATTACCAATCCAACCCATTATGCTGTAGCAATTAAATATGAGGAAGAGAAGTCTCATGCTCCTATTGTAGTTGCAAAAGGAATGGATAACATCGCCTTGCAAATAAAAAAGATTGCAAGAGAAAATAATGTGCATATCGTCCAAAATCCACCGCTCGCCAGAAGTTTATATGCCGAAGTAGAGTTAAGCAAACCTATCACTGAAGCACTCTTTGGAGCCGTTGCAGAAGTGCTTGCTTATGTGTATAAAATGAATAGAAAATAGGAATGATTGTATAATCGTAAAAATATTAAGAAATCTGAGTTAGTTATGAATAAAATTATAGAGAGAATAAATCAAGCAAAACACATTGTCGTCATAGCCCATTTAACTCCTGATTCAGACTCACTTGCAAGTGCGAGTGCTGTTTATACCTATCTTCTTACGCTGCATAAAAAAGTCTCATTTTTTTGTGCAAGTAAATCTATAAATCCAAAGTTACTCTTTTTGCCATGGAGTGAGAAGATAAGAGACTCTTTTCCAAGTTCCGCAGATTTAGCTATTTCTCTGGATTGTGGAACTAGAAGTAGGTTAGGCGTAGAACTTAAATGTGATTTGATTAATATAGACCATCATGCCAGTAATGATAAATTTGGTACATTTTCTCTTATAGATAGTAAATGTATTAGTACCACACAAGTTTTATATAATTTTTTTAAATTCAACAAGATAAGTATCAAAAAAAAAATGGCGACAGCACTCTATGCAGGAGTGTTAGATGACTCAAATGGTTTTTTGTCTGATGAGGTCGATGGTACAACTTTTGCTTTAGTTCAAGAGTTAATAGCTGCCGGTGCGGACTTTAAATTGTGTAATAAATATATTATGAAATATATCTCACTGGGTGCCTTTAGACTTAAAGCTATTATGCATAAAAATATGTGTTTACTGCACAATGCAAAAATATCCGTTTTTTGTGTCACGCAAGAAGATATGAAAACAAGTGGAGCCATCGGTGAGGATTGTGAATCTGTTTTGGAAGAGTCACTCTATCTAAAGAGCGTTGAAGTTGCCCTTTTACTAAGAGAAAATCCTGACTTTACACTCAAAGGTTCACTACGTTCAAACACTCTTTTAGATGTCTCTAAAATAGCATCTAAGTTTGGTGGAGGCGGTCATACAAGCAGGGCAGGATTTGTAATTGAGAAGCCCATGACACTAGAAGAGGCGAAAATAGAACTCTTAAAATTAATTAGCAAGGAAATATAGTTGAGAAAAAAAAATAGTAAATCATTATTCGGGTTTTTGTTCTTCTTTGGAGTCTTGATAGGCGGCGCACTTTATCTTTATAATTCACTTTTATTTGAGAGAGAAGCTCCTGTAATCACACTTCAAAGTAATGGTTTTTGGAACTTTAAAGAACCTATAAAAATTAATATAAGTGATATAAGCGGTATCAAATCTTACAAGGTTATTTTAAAGAGTAAAGATGATGATAGACCTCTAAAATATGAACAATTTATAAATCCATTGGATTCAGTCACAATTGATGTTGAACCAATACGAAGTGCATACACGATGAAAGATGATAGTGTAAAAATCATTATTGAAGCTGTGGATGCAAGTAAGTGGAACTTTTTAAAAGGAAATAGTGTATCCAAAGAGTTTGAACTTAAAATAGATAAACAAAGACCACAAGTAAGCGCGCTTGGACACTCCTACAAGATAACAAAAGGTGGTTCAGCACTCGTTATATTTAAAGCAGAAGATGATAATTTAAAAGATGTTTATATTGATACAAACTTTGGTAAGCAGTTCAAAGTACAGCCCTTTTATAAAAAAGGGTATTACATCTGTCTCTTGGCATGGCCAGTTACAGTAAGTAGTTTCAAAGCGACCATTATCGCAAATGATATGGCTGGAAATGTAACTAAGAGCTATGTGCAGCTCTATCTAAAAGAAAAAAGCTATAACATTTCAAAAATTAAGCTGAGTGACAAATTTTTAAAAGGTAAAATTGCTGAACTTGCCGCTGAGTTTGAAGAGACACAAGGGATAGAAAACTCTCTCGAGCAGTTTAAAATTATCAATGAAGATGTAAGAGCAAAAAATGAAGCTTTGATTCATGATGTGACATCAAAACTATCCTCTAACATGATAAGTGATTTTGTAGTCAATAAAATGTATCCTCTTAAAAACGCACAAGTCGTCGCAAATTTTGGAGATCATAGAAAGTATTACTATAATGGAAATTATGTGAGTGAGTCCTATCACTTAGGCTTAGATTTAGCAAGTAATGCTATGGCAGAAATAAAACCGCAAAATGGTGGAACTGTAGTTTACTCAAACTTCAATGGTCTCTATGGTAATATGCCACTTATTGATCATGGTCTTGGACTCTATACTCTTTATGGACACTGTTCAAGTGTGCATATTAATTCTGGTGAGAGTATACCTACAGATTTTCATGTAGCAAACACAGGTAAAAGTGGCTATGCTATGGGTGACCATTTACATTTTGGTGTTTTAGTTCAGGGTATAGAAGTTCGTCCTGCTGAGTGGATGGATAAGACATGGATGAAGTTAAATATAACAAACGTTATCAAAAATGCCAAAGAAATTATAGACCGAAGCTGAGGGATTAAAGATGTATCAAACAACTATAAAAAAATCTGTTGAATTAGTCGGAATTGGTCTGCATAAGGGTTCTCCTGTTAGACTTAAACTTGAGCCCTTGGATGCGAATAGTGGAATTGTCTTTTATCGTAGTGATGTTGATGTTTCTATTCCCTTAATTCCAAGCAATGTAGTAGATACAAAAATGGCAACAGTTATAGGCAAAGAGGGGTATGTGATTTCAACAATTGAGCATCTTCTCTCTGCAATTTACGCGTATGGAATTGATAATTTAAGAGTAATCGTAAATGCAGATGAGATACCTGTAATGGATGGAAGTAGTGCAAGTTTTTGTATGCTTTTGGATGAAGCTGGAGTTATTGAACAGGATGCACCTAAAAGAATCATGCGAATAAAAAAAGAGATTATTGTTCAAGAGGGAGAAAAGTATGTGAATCTCTCTCCTTCTCCTGATTTAAAATATGACTTTACTATTAAATTTCCACACCCTGTTATCAGTAAGCAAGAGTATGTTCTAGAGTTTACAAAAGAGAGCTATAAAAATGAGATAGCAAGAGCGAGAACTTTTGGTTTTTTACATGAAGTTCAGTACCTTCGTTCCAAAGGGTTGGCACTTGGAGGCTCTTTGGAAAATGCAATCGTTTTGGATGAAAAAAAAATCTTAAACCCTGAAGGATTAAGGTTTCCAGATGAGTTTGTAAGACATAAAATACTCGATGCTATAGGAGATATGTCTTTAATTGGAATGAACTTTATTGGAAATTATGAAGCGATGGCAGGAAGTCATGATCTCAATCACAAATTGACTCTAGAACTTTTAAAAGATGCTGAAAATTATGAAGTGATAGAGCTTGTGGGTGAAAAAGCAAAAGAGTTAGAAAAAGCATATGCCTAAAAAGGTAGATATACTTCTTATTGCTCTCTCATCTCCTATCCTTATAGGGGTATATGAGAACAGGCAATTAATTGACTCAATTGAGAGCAAAGAGAAAAGTTCAGATGTCTTACCTCTACTTTTTGATGAACTCTTAAAAAAATATGAGGTACAAAATCTTTTTTATGCAAATGGCCCTGGAAGTTTTATGGCTATAAAAATTGCTTATATATTTTTGAAATCCATCAGTATCTTAAAAAATATACCACTCTTTGCTAGAGATGCATTTTATTTTAATAATAATCAACCTATAAAAGCGATTGGAAAGCTATATTTTGTTAAGATTTCCTCAGAAATAAAAACTCAGAAGTTAGAAACAGTACCAGAGATGACTTTCTCTCTTGTAGATGTACTAAAATATAACGAGTTTAGCAAAATAGCGACACCACTTTATGAAATAGGTGCTGTTGGATAAAAGGGCAGTAATAAGCATGATAACAAGTGTTCCAGCAACGAGTGCAAATCTTGGACCAGGATTTGACTCTTTAGGTTTGGCAGTGGATTTACGAAATAGAGTTGAATTTCACGCATCAAAGTTTTTTAGTGTTTCCATCAAGGGTGAAGGTGAAAATAACCCTAGATTAAAAGGAAATAATCTTTTCGTAAGTATCTTCAATGAGCATTACACACGCTTAACCGATAAAAAACAAAATTTTAAATTTACATTTTATAATCAAATTCCAATGTCAAGAGGATTAGGTAGCTCCTCCGCTGTAATAGTAAGTGCAATTGCAAGTGCGCATGAAGCCGCTGGTATTAGAGTCTCTAAAAGAAGAATTTTAAACCATGCGCTTCATTATGAGTCACATCCAGATAATATTACTCCCGCAGTTATGGGTGGCTTTAATGCGGCAACAGTTGAGAAAAATAAAGTTTTTTCTCAGCAAAAACATATGCCAAACTACCTTAAAGCAGTTGTTGTAATACCAAATAAGCCCATAAACACGTCCAAAGCCAGAACACTTTTACCAAAATCATACTCTAAAGAGAATGCAATCTATAACCTTTCTCATACGGCATTAACAGTTGCTGCATTTTTTAATGAAGATTGGGAGATGCTAAGATTAGCAACTGGAGATAGGTTTCATCAAAAGGCAAGAATGAAAGTTATGCCAGAACTCTTTAGTGTGCAAAAAGTCGCCTATGAAAGTGGTGCACTAATGAGTACACTCTCTGGAAGCGGTTCCACTTTCTTTAGTATGGCGTATGATGATGATGCTAGTTTAATGGCAAGTAAATTTACTCAAAAATTTCCTGAGTTTACTGTTAAGATTCTAGACTTTGATAATGATGGTTTAATAATAGAGCGATAAACTCTATTAAATAAAGTAAGATTAAGATATAATGGCGAAAAAATTTCATCAACCTGTTAGAATGTGCATCTCTTGTAGAGAAAGAGATTCTCAAGATAAGCTACAAAGACTTCAATGTGTTGAAGGTACTTTGGAAACTTATAACGGGATAGGGAGAAGTTTTTATGTCTGTGCAAATTGCCTTTTAGAAGATAAGAAGATTTTAAAAGCACTGATGAGACAGTGCCGAAGTGGCGATAAAGAGAAATTTATGAATAGACTAAAGGAGATCATCACTGATGATAGAAAAAGTTAGAGTACATGAGATAGCAAAAGAGTTAGGAATAGCTTCTAAAGATGTTGTAAAAAAAGCTTCAGAAATGGGCGTAGATGTGAAATCTGCACAAAGTTCTGTAAGTATGGAAGAAGCTAATAGTTTGATGAATTATATAATGAACGGTGATAATGTTGCGACTGCACAAGAGCCACAAACTAAAACTACTCCTACATCAGAAAGTGAAACTCCTAAAGAAGATATTCAACCTAAAAAAGATGCTACTAAAGAAGATGTTTCAACGCTCACTACTCCTAAGAGTGAAGTAGAGAAAAAGAGTAGTAGTGATGAGAAGCAGGTAGAAAAAGAGAAAACAACAGAATCTACTGAAACTAAAACAGAAATAAAAACTTTTGAACCTGTTGTTCAAGAAATTAAAAGATCTGGTCTTAAAATTGTCAAAAAGAAGAGACAAGTAGTAGAAGAGAAACCCAAAGAAACATTTATAATGCCTGAAAAGCAAACAGCTGTATCTTCTTATGGGAAAATGAGTGCTGAAGTTTTAGAAGAGTTGGCACAAAAGAAAAAAGCGAAGCAGAGTTCAAATACAGCAAGAAAACAGGAACAAGGAACCAAAATAGATATTTTTGGCGCTACAATGAGTGAAGTCTCCATGGATATGGATAATCAAATAGTTTTACTGGATTTAAACTCAACTGAGAGAGCTAAACTTCCTGTAGAAGAGCAGAGAAAACCAAGAGAGCCTAAGCCTATAGGTAGAAACTCAAATAAAAAAGCAGCTCCAAAAGGGAGAAAAGTTCGTAAAGATACAAGAAAGAAATATACGAAAGATAAACAAATAGATGAGATTATTACGCATGTAGAGATTCCTGAAGATATTCGTGTATATGAGTTTGCTGAAGCGCTCAATAGACCAATCTCTGACATCATAAAAGTTCTTTTTGACCTTGGTCTGATGATGACAAAAAATGACTTTTTAGGTAAAGATGAGATAGAGATTTTATCTGAAACATTTGAAGTTGAAGTAACAATTGTAGATCCTAAAGATGCCTTTGACTATGAGAGCAACTTAGAAGAAGAGATAGATGAAAACTCAACTGAGAGAGCTCCAGTTATTACAATTATGGGTCACGTTGACCATGGTAAAACTTCATTACTCGATGCGATAAGAAAAGCAAAAGTAACTGAGGGTGAAGCGGGTGGAATTACGCAACATATCGGTGCCTATACAATTGAGCAACATGGCAGAGCAATCACTTTTATAGATACTCCAGGTCACGCGGCATTCTCTTCTATGAGACAACGTGGTACTGAGATTACAGATATTATTATTATTGTTGTTGCAGCAGATGATGGTGTAAAACCTCAAACTCTTGAAGTTATTAAATTAGCAAAAGAGTCAGGTGCTCCAATTATCGTAGCACTGAATAAAATGGATAAAGAGACTGCACAACCAGACTTGGTTAAAGGTCAAATGGCTGAAAATGGTCTGAGCCCTATTGATTGGGGTGGGGATATAGAGTTTGTTCCTGTTTCTGCAAAAAGCGGTATGGGAATTGAAGATTTACTTGAAAACATCCTCTTAACTGCAGATGTGTTAGAGTTACGTGCAAACAAAGATGCAATGGCAAAAGCTGCCGTAGTTGAATCTTCACTTGAAAAAGGGCGTGGTCCAGTTGCAACTGTAATCGTTCAAAACGGTACACTAAGAGTAGGGGACTATGTTGTATGTGGTAGCTCTCATGGTCGTGTTAAAGCTCTGATTGATGAGAACAATAAGCAGATTAAAGAACTTCTCCCTAGCCATACAGCAGTGGTTACAGGCTTGAATGAAGTTCCATCTTCTGGTGAGATAATG
>Ga0100394_1004475_pt1 | contig 11402 bp, 7 predicted proteins | sample CryGeymeta201518_FD_81549 | JGI IMG/M metagenome (GOLD analysis project Ga0100394, IMG submission 81549) | Groundwater microbial communities from Crystal Geyser aquifers in Utah, USA - Crystal Geyser metaG 2015-18 | ecosystem: Environmental > Aquatic > Deep subsurface > Groundwater | place: USA... | reverse complement strand
TGCGTGCTAATGCTTCTGACAGTTCCATAAAAAATCCGATGGCTTAATGGCTCATCGGATTCTTACATCTACACAGGATCGGTCAACCGATCAGGAAAATATTTCTTAACTGATCGGCATTAGGCCTGGCGTCCGGTTTTTTTATTGTCGACAAGTTTAAGCAAAGCATTACCCGCTAAGGGCTGGCAGAAAGATTCCATTTGTAGAAAAAATAATTTTTGCTATGATTGCGCGGTATTTCGGCAGCTGGCTGTTAATACACTTGCACTGCGTATTTATGCAGTACAGTTTAGTGTTTAGTGCGTTTGTTTTACGTGCAGCACGGCTGGCAAGGCACCGCGCCGTTGAGTTGGGTTATCTGCTGCAACGGTTCACTTAACTTTTATCCGGCCTGCCGGAAGCGTGATGAGAATAAAAAATGATGTCAGCAGATACCCTGGTTGAGAGTCTCGCCGAACCTGTTGCAGCGGCGGCCGAAGCGGCCGCAACTATAACACCAAGCGCATTAAGTTTAATTCCCCCTATTACTGTTCTGGCCATCGCTATTTGGTTAAAACGGCCTATTCTGGCATTAGTTATGGGTGCCATTGTTGGCCTGTTTTTATTGTCGCCTGTCGGTGCGTTGGATAACTTTGCAGAAACGTCATTGCGCGTAATGCAAGATGAAACCATAGGCTGGCTAATTCTGGTATGTGGTGGCTTTGGCTCACTTATCGCATTGCTAGTGCATACCGGCGGTGCCTTTGCCTTTGGCCGCGCAGCACAAAATATTGCCAAAGGCCGTAAATCATCCCTGATGATGACCTGCTTTTTGGGCATTGTGATATTTGTCGATGACTATTTAAATGCGCTTACCGTGGGTGAAACCATGAAACGCATTACCGACAAGTACAAAGTGTCGCGCGAAATGCTGGCCTATGTAGTCGACTCGACCGCCGCCCCCATTTGCGTGCTGATCCCCATCTCTACCTGGGCGGTGTTTTTTGGTGGCCTGTTGGTGGCAAATGACGTTGCCCCCGCTGGAGATACCAGCGGCATTGCCACCTATATTTCTGCCATTCCTTATATGCTGTACGCCTGGCTGGCGATGATTATGGTTATTCTGGTTATCTTAGGCATAGTGCCAATATTTGGCCCGATGAAGAAAGCCGAACTGGCTGCACAGCAAGCAACATTAGCTGCCGTTGATGCACCAAACTCAGCAACCACAGCGCAAGATACTCACTCCGCCGATGATTTTGCCGTACAGTCGTTTGAGCAAGAGTTTGAGCAATCTGATAAAAGCGGCGGCAAACTGCATAACTTCCTGTTACCGATGATTATGTTGGTTGGCTTTACCATTTGGTTTGAAATCGATGTCTGGAAAGGCCTGTTGATGACCTTTGCTATCACCCTGCCATTGTATTTACTGCAGCGGCTGATGAGCATCTCTGAAATGATGGATCAGATGATCCATGGTTTTAAAACCATGCTACCGGCCATTTGTACTGTTATTGCCGCCTTTGTATTTAAAGACGTATGTGACCAGCTAGGCCTGCCGCAATATATTATTGATAACCTGGCGCCTTATATGAGTGCGCAGTTATTGCCCGCACTGGTTTTCTTGTCAATGGCGATACTGGCGTTTGCCACCGGTTCTTCCTGGGGTATTTTTGCGGTGTCTATTCCAATTGTAATGCCATTGGCGTTTGCGGTGGAAGCCGATATTCCGCTGGTTATTGGTGCCCTGCTGTCGGCAAGCTCGTTTGGTAGCCAGGCTTGTTTCTACAGTGACTCTACGGTACTGGCAGCGCAGGGTTCGGGCTGTAACCTTATGAGCCATGCGTTAACCCAGTTCCCTTATGCCTTTGCGGCTGCGGTGCTGGCGTTTTTTGGTTTCCTGGCGCTGGCTTAGCATGCCATTTGCCTATGCCATAATCGGCGTGTCATTAGCATTATGCTAAACGTTTAAGTGCCATTGGCTTGCCCTAAACTAACCGTTGAAGCCCCGGATGGGCGAAAACGAGCCCCGTGGAGGGGCTCACGGCGTGTTAGTGAGGGTAAGCCGATGGTAGCTGATGCCTTAACGAACTCCTTAACAGACAAGCATCTCTGTTATGCGCCTCTTTTTGAATAACATTTCAATCGCTTGTCACTTTTTTGTCCCTGACAAATAGCCAATAGGCTGTTACCTTATAGAACAATAATCTACAGCCTGTTTACCGGAGGCCCTATGCTGACCATGCTGGCTAAAATACTTAAAGTGTTAAACTCTCAGGTATCTCCCTGGCAAATTGGCTGGGCGATAGCGCTGGGGTTGTTTGTCGGCATATTGCCGTTTGGTTTGCTAACGTTGCTGTTGGTGTTATTGGTCTGCCTGCTAACGGTGAACCTGTCTACTTTTATTGTTACGTGGGGCCTGACCGAAGGCTTAATGCTGTTATTCGCCGAACCTTTGGAGCAACTCACCTGGCAATACGCCCAAAATGACGCCTTATTACGCTTTTTAGCAAACAATGAAACCGCGCAACTACTGCATTTGCACCACACCCTAACGCTGGGTGCTTTTATTCTGGGCGTGGTGTTAGCATTCCCTATCGCCTGGTGCAGTAAAATGCTGGTTCTGCAGTATCGCAGCCGCATTATGAGCAATGTGGAAAAATGGAAAGTGACGCAGATGCTCAAAGCCAGCAAGTTGTTTTCGCTGTACGAAAAACTGAATTAAGGAGCACCGAATGATCCGTAAATCCGGTTGGTTAGTGTTTATCGTATTCTTTGCTGCATTACTGGCATTGGTTTATTTATTGGCAGGTCCGGCTATTCGCGTGGGCATGGTTTATAGCCTGGAAAAAGCCGTTGGTGCTGAAGTAAACATTAACAAAGTATCGCTTGAACTGGCGCCGCTGGCGCTGCGCATTAACGACTTACAAATTACTGACGCCGCCAAACCCAGTCACAACAGCATTAGCTTTGGCCATGCCCGGGCAGCGTTAGAGGTATGGCCTGCCCTGTTAGGCTACTACGTTATTGACGAGCTAACGGTAGACGGTTTGCAATATGGTGCACAGCGCAGCAGCATCGGAGATGTTTATCGCGAACCATCACAAGATGGCGAAAAAGTTGATATTGCGGCATTACTGCAGGTCGATTTACCCGATGCAGATGAATTGATTGCCCGCGCCAACCTGCAAACACCAGCAAAAGCTGAAGCGCTAAAGCAACTGGCACTGGTAGAACAGCAAAAACTGAAAACACTGCAAGACAAGCTGCCAACCAAAGACGTTATTGCTCAGTATCAGGCTGATATTAAAGCATTAACTGACAGCAAAATAACTGATGCCGCAGACCTGGCTAAAAAAGTAGAGCAGCTAAGCCAATTAAAAGACAAATTAAAAACCGAGCAAGCCACCCTGGTAGAAGCTAAGCAGTTATTAACGCATAGCCAAAGCGCACTAGCCAATGCCGTGACAGAACTTAAAGATGCCAGTAAAGCAGATTATACCAAGGTGCAGCAGCTGGCTAATTTAAGTGATGGCGGCCTGGCAGGTATTAGTCAAATTCTACTGGGGGATTTGTGGGCGCAGCGTATTACTCAGCTACAAAGCCTTTATGTGCTGGCAAAACCCTATCTTCCTGAGCAAGGTGCTGCCTCAGATACCGCAGATGCCGCGCCTGAGGCGGTATTGCCCAACCGGGTCCTGCCGTTACCTAACCCACCTTATCCGAATTTTTGGGTTAAACGAGCCAACGTTAATTGGTTAATTGGTGGTGGTGAAGCCACCATTTCACTGCAGGATATCACCGCACAACATGCTTTAATTGACCGGGCGACCCAGTTTACGGTCGACGTTAAGCAGCTGCCTCAGCTGTCAGCTCTTAATATTAATGGTGATTTTGCCATTATGGATAAAATGATAACCAACCTAAACTGGACACTAGAGGGGTTAACCCTGCAAGCAACCCAGTTTGGCAAGGACGATACTGCGCTAGATTTAGCTGCGGGAATGATTACCTCCAATGGCAAGCTAAAACTAACCGATAACCAAATTAACCAGCAGGCCAGTGTTGTGCTTAATGGTGGCAACTTTAGCAGTAGCGGTAATAAGTATCTGCAACAGTTAGCCAGCTTGCTCAACAAGCAACAACAGATCCCACTGAACATTGCCACCACCGGTTTAATTAGCCAACCGGATGTTAGTATCCGTTCGTCGTTGGATAAAGTGCTTGGTGATGCCTTGTTGGGCGAAGCCAAGCAAAAAGTGGCGGCCTATCAAAGCGAGCTGCAAGCAAAGTTAAACACGCAGTTACAAATCGGATTAGCTGGCCAGCAAGACTGGGCAGCACTGCTCACACAGCAAGATGGTGAGGTAGCGGATATCAGTGGCAACATTGAAAATATGCTCAATGCCAAATTGGCTGATGTAAAAGATCAGGCTAAAGACAAGTTAAAAGACAAACTGTTTAATAAGCTTGGCGGCGGTGAATAAACGTCTGCAAGCTTTAATAACATGGTATTGATGCACTAGTAAGGTTTAACCTGCAGCGTCGAAGTCTAACGAACGACGCTTCGCAAAGCGGCCCTATATCAAAACAAAAAAGCCGCTTTACAGCGGCTTTTTATTGGTTAAAGACGATTATTCTTCGTCGTCTTCGTCATAATCTACATCGTCTTCGTCACCTTCAAAGTAGGTGCCCCAACCGTCGTATTCTACATGATGTTTTTTCGCCAGTGCTTCCAGCTTTATCGCATCGGCAACAATGGTTTCAGTTACCAACGATTGCTCGCGTATAGCGTCGAATACCCAGGCATTACTGCCGTCTTCAAACTCAACTTCTTCGGCGTCGGTTACTTCGTAACCTAACTTAAATAGCTCTACCGCCAATTTTTCTAATTTGGCGAAGTCTTTGTCGTAAAAATGATGCTCAATAGTGTACTGCGCGTCTGGATCGCTGCCATCTTCTAATAATGCGGCGATGGTGTCTTCAGTAAATTCCTGCCAGTTTTCCATAAAATTACTCTTTAGCTTTAATATTGTTGGCAGTGTAGTCGTTGCCAAGTTCGCTATCAAGTAGCGCTATCTGTTGCTGCATTTGCTGATGAATATTTTGTGCAAATTCACGAATATTTACCTGATCACGTTGCAGTGTTTGTGACGCCATTATTTGCACAATCACCTTGCCATTGTTCCAGCGGTTTAATTTAAATTGGCCATGGGTACTACTCATACACACTGGCACCACCGGCACGTTGGCTTCAAGTGCAATATGAAATGCGCCCATTTTAAATGGCAATAATCCCCGGCCATAACTGCGTGTGCCCTCAGGAAACATCCATACTGAAATCTTGTCACGGCCAATACGTTCTGCAGCACCTAACATTGCACCTAATGCCCGGCTTTTGTTTTGCCTGTCGATGAGAATATTGCCGCTTAACCAATATAGCTGACCAAAGAAAGGAATAAATTTCAGGCTTTTTTTACCAATCGTAACAGTACGCAACTCAACCGCGTTACTGATGGTAAATAAGTCGAGATTATTTTGATGATTCGCGATGTAAACACAAGGTTGGCCAATGTCGGCGCCGTTATGCTGACGGATCTCTACTTTCAGGCCAAAAATCCATGCTGCCCAACCGTACCAATGTGAAAAAATATACACGTTGTTGGGATGAAATGGCCTAACCAAGCAAATCAGTAAACCTGCGACGGTACTAAGTAAAAAAAACAAGATTAATAAAACTATCCGAACTACCGCTATCACCAGGTTCTCCAAATTGCTGCCGCGTATTGTTGACGTTTATTGCAGCATAAAAAAAGGCGCCATAAAACAGGCGCCCAGTATAACGGGTTTAATCGGTACTGCTGGTTTGATCACTGCCACTTGGTTCAGTACCCGTGTCATCAACCTGATTTACCAACACCGCATCAATACGCTGCAAACCACGAGGTAATTTGTTTCCGCGCCGGCCGCGCTCGCCATGGTAATGCGCCAGATCGTCTGCTTTTAACCCTAGTTTGCGTTTACCTGCAACCAAGGTAACACTGCCTGTAGCAGGCACTATGGCTAACTGACTAACATACTCTTCACGGCTAGAGGCCCTGGCAGACGGTATCGACATTAATTTGTTGCCTTTGCCTTTACTTAGCTTCGGTAAATCTGCCACCGGGAATACCAGCATACGCCCTTCATTAGAAATACACAGCACCAGATCTGTGTCTGGGTGTTTCACCACCATTGGCGCCATGACTTTGGCGCCCAATGGCAAGCTTAATACTGCTTTACCGGCTTTATTACGGCTAAGTAAGTCGCTGTACTCCGCAACAAAACCGTAACCGGCATCACTGGCTAGAAGCAGTGCTTGTTTCTCGTCACCTAATAACACATGGTCAAAACTTTCCCCCGCCACCACAGCAAAACGGCCGCTTAACGGCTCGCCTTGTCCACGGGCTGATGGCAGTTCATGCGCTTCGGTGGCAAAACTGCGGCCCGAGGAGTCTATAAACACCGCCAGCTGATTAGAACGGCCACTGGCTAGGGCTTTAAAGGCATCGCCCGCTTTGTAGCTAAGCGCATTGCCGTCGATATCATGGCCTTTGGCACAGCGTACCCAGCCTTTTTCAGATAACACCACACTAACCGGCTCACTGGGCAATAGCTCTTTTTCACTCAGTGCTTTCGCTTCGCCCCGTTGTACTATCGGGCTTCTGCGATCATCGCCATACTTTTCGGCATCGGCGAGTAATTCGTCACGGATAAGCTTAGTTAGCTTTTTCTCTGAACCTAAAATTGCCTGTAACTTGTCACGCTCTTTGGCGAGTTCATCTAACTCGCCACGAATTTTCATTTCTTCCAGCTTGGCTAAATGCCGTAGCTTTAACTCAAGAATGGCTTCCGCCTGGCGCTCGGTAATACCGAAGTGAGCGATTAACTCTGGTTTTGGTTCATCGTACGTGCGAATAATGCGGATCACTTCGTCTATGTTTAAAAAGGCGGTTAATAAACCTTCTAAAACATGAATACGGTCCAGCACCTTATTTAAGCGGTATTGCAATCTGCGCCGTACGGTATCGCGGCGGAACTGCAGCCACTCGCTGAGAATTTCCAGCAGGTTTTTCACGCGCGGACGATTGTCCAGACCCAGAATATTAATATTAACGCGATAGCTGCGTTCCAGATCGGTGGTGGCAAACAGATGCTGCATGAGCTGCTCAACATCAATGCGATTCGAGCGTGGTACAATAACGATACGGGTGGGGTTTTCATGATCGGATTCATCACGTAAATCACTCACCATGGGCAGTTTTTTGGCTTGCATCTGCGCAGCAATTTGCTCCAGTATTTTGCCACCTGAGGTTTGATGCGGTAATGCCGTTATGACAATATCGCCGTCTTCCTGCAGGTATACAGCACGCATCTTTATGCTGCCGCGACCGGTCTGGTAAATAGTCGCTAAATCAGCTGCCGGGCTGATAATTTCTGCGTCGGTTGGGTAATCCGGGCCTTTTACGTACTGCATTAAATCCAGTACAGTACTTTGAGGGTTGTCCAGTAGTGCTGCACAGGCATGTGCCACTTCACGCGCATTATGCGGTGGTATATCGGTTGCCATACCCACTGCAATACCGGTAATACCATTTAGCAAAATATGTGGCAGCCTGGCAGGCAGCACTTTGGGCTCTTCTAAAGTACCGTCAAAGTTGGGCAACCAATCGGTAGTACCCGCGCCAAGCTCTGACAATAACACTTCAGAGAATCGAGACAATTTAGCTTCGGTATAGCGCATTGCCGCAAATGATTTTGGATCGTCCGGTGCACCCCAGTTTCCCTGTCCATCTACCAGCGGATAACGATAAGAGAACGGCTGCGCCATTAGTACCATGGCTTCATAGCAGGCAGAATCACCGTGCGGATGAAACTTACCCAGTACGTCACCCACAGTACGGGCTGACTTTTTGTATTTTGCCAGATGTGACAAACCCAGCTCCGACATGGCATATACAATTCGCCGCTGCACCGGTTTTAACCCATCGCCTATATGGGGCAATGCTCTATCCATAATGACGTACATGGAATAGTTTAAGTAAGCTTCCTCAGTAAAACGACGCAGCGGTAACTGTTCAACGCCATCATAGGAAATTACAGTCTCTGTCATAACTTATCCTGTTTGCCCGGGAGTGTCTGAGGTGGTTACCCGGAGTTTATGTTTTTGCCGGGTGAGTTGCCACAGTAATAAAACAAGGAGTACCAGCGTACTGCAACTGAGGATTGCCAGCCAAAGTAACTGCACCTGACGTTGCCGCTCAGCTTGTTGCAAGCGTAGTGTTTTTAATTCGTTGTCTTGTTCTAACAGCCTGTTCTGTTGGACCTGACGCTCATGTTCAAAGCCAATACGCAGATGTTCTACTGCCAGCTCGTTTTCTTTGTTGCGGACATCCTCAAACACATAAACAAAATCATCCAGTTGTCGATATGCCCGTTCATATTCGCCCAATTCAGCCAGCAATTGCGCCTTTAGATACCATACATTTAGCCGGGTTGGGCTATCCGCTTCGACCCCTTCATCTGTTAAACCGCGCTCAGCTAATATCACTTGCTGCATCGCCATCGATGCCTGCTTTAAGTTTAGATAAATCTTTGCTTTTTCATAATGATGGGTAGAAATGTGTAATGTAGATTGCAACAAAGGCAAGTAATGCTCGGCCTTGGCAATATAGGATAACGCGGCATCACCACTGCCACTTTCACTACTGGTTATGGCCAGCCCTAAATACGCATGGTACAAATTAACATTGTCCTGCACCTGCAGACTCTTTTGCAACATCATGTTGTACGTCTCAAGTGATAAAGAATATTGCTCCAAATAACTGTAGGTGCGGGCCAGATTAAACAGCACCGCAATTTGTTCTTTTTGCCAGCCGAGTTGCTCATATAACTGTAAAGCGGTGCTAAGCAAATCAATAGCCTCTTGCTCATACGCCATAGACGCATATAGCAGCCCCAATTCAGCATTCACTTCGGCTAGTAATTCAGTGTCGTTTACTGCCGGAGCACGTTGATAAGTATCTTTTAACAATGCCAGTGCTTGTTGTTGCTGGTTTTGGGCACTTAACACAGCGGCATGATTAATTTGCCCCATGAGTGTTTGCTTATCGTTTTCCAGCAATGTCGCCAGCGCAATACCCTGCTGATAATATTGTAACGCCAACGGATAATTGGCTTGCATTTCCAACGCGAAACCCAGCGTATAGAGCAGTTTTACTTTAAGTACGGATTGCTCGTCGCCCAAAATACTAAGGCCTTGCTGAGCGGCTTGCTGTTGTTCCTGATGTCGCCCCAAACCGTCTAGTAAAGAGGCTTGTTGAAAATACCAGTTCGCTTGCTGATGCACTGATAAGCTGGCCACATCGTCCTTGTGCTGTAGCAACAGCTTTAGCATTGCCTCAGGTTCCTGACGTTGTAACGCAGCAACCTGTGCAAGCCACTCGGGTGGTTCATCAGCCGTTTCTGCTGTTTGCGCAATAGCAAGTTGCAGCCATAACACACTGCAAAGCAGTGCAAATTTAATATACTTCGTCACACTATTGATGCCTTATACATATAATTGCTTTAACACTGTGTGCAGCACCTAAACCGTAATCGCGGCTTTATCGCCTTTTTGCTCCAGCCATTCCCGTCGATCCGTCGCGCGTTTTTTTGCCAACAGCATATCCATGACTTCCAGCGTTTGCTCAACATCGTCAATGGTTAACTGTACCAAGCGGCGGGTATTTGGGTCCATTGTGGTTTCACGTAGTTGTAGCGGGTTCATTTCACCCAGGCCTTTAAAGCGTTGAACGTTAACTTTACCGCGCTTTTTCTCTGCCTCTATACGATCTAAAATACCGTTTTTCTCGTCTTCATCCAGCGCGTAATACACCTCTTTGCCAATATCAATACGATAAAGGGGTGGCATAGCCACGTACACGTGTCCGGTTTCAACCAAACAGCGAAAATGCCGCATAAATAGCGCACACAGCAAAGTAGCAATGTGCAAACCATCTGAGTCGGCATCCGCCAAAATACATATTTTGCCGTAACGTAATGCGGATAAGTCGTCGCTGTCGGGGTCCATACCAATGGCAACTGAAATATCATGCACCTCTTGTGAGGCCAGAATTTGCCCAGAGTCTACTTCCCAGGTATTTAAAATTTTGCCCCGCAAGGGCATAACAGCCTGAAACTCACGATCGCGCGCTTGTTTAGCACTGCCACCGGCTGAGTCACCTTCGACCAAAAACAATTCGGTGCGGTTTAAATCCTGTGCAGAACAATCGGTTAGCTTGCCAGGCAAGGCCGGACCCGACGTCACTTTTTTGCGGATAACTTTCTTGGCGGCTTTTAAGCGTTTCTGCGCATTGTTAATACAAAAATCTGCCAGGTTTTCGGCAATATCGGTGTGTTCATTCAACCACAGGCTAAAAGCATCTTTGACAATACCTGAGACAAATGCCGCTGATTGGCGTGACGATAATCGCTCCTTGGTTTGACCGGCAAATTGTGGGTCCTGCATTTTTAGTGACAATATGTACGCACAGCGATCCCAGACATCTTCCGGTGACAACTTGATGCCGCGCGGTAACAAATTGCGGAATTCACAAAATTCGCGCAGGGCTTCCAATAACCCCTGGCGTAAACCATTAACGTGGGTACCGCCCTGTGCGGTCGGGATAAGGTTCACGTAGCTTTCTGTAACCAGTTCCCCGCCCTCCGGCAGCCACAGCAACGCCCATTCCACAGCTTCGTTGCTGGCACTGAAACTGCCAACAAAAGGCTGTTCCGGCAAACACACCATGTCTTTTACCGATTCGGCCAGATAATCTTTAATACCCGCCTGATAACACCACTGGTATTGCTGCTGATTTACGCGGTCATCAAAACTAACCGTTAATCCGGGGCACAATACCGCTTTGGCTTTTAACACGTGCAGCATTCGGCTTACCGAAAACTTTGGCGAATCGAAGTAAGACGGCGTAGGCCAAAACCTTACACGGCTTCCGGTGTTTCGCTTACCCACACTGCCGGTTATTGCTAGCTCTGATACCTTATTACCATGCTCAAATGCCATTTCGTAAACATTGCCATCGCGACGCACGGTGACATCGACCCGACTGGACAACGCATTTACGACCGAAATACCCACACCATGCAAACCACCAGAAAACTGGTAGTTTTTATTCGAAAACTTTCCGCCGGCATGCAAACGACAAAAAATCAATTCTACCCCGGTAACCCCTTCTTCAGGGTGAAGATCCACCGGCATCCCTCGGCCGTTATCAATCACTTCTAATGATTGATCATCATGTAATATTACCTGCACAGCATCTGCATGCCCTGCAAGGGCCTCATCGACGCTGTTATCAATGACTTCCTGGCCCAAATGGTTG